>ERZ772958.139-NODE-139-length-30394-cov-5.593526_pt1 | contig 30394 bp, 22 predicted proteins | sample MGYA00580681_ERZ772958 | MGnify/ENA primary metagenome ERZ772958 (study PRJEB29015, sample SAMEA2738089) | human oral metagenome | biome: human oral; feature: human-associated habitat; material: saliva | place: China | collected 2275 ...
CGGAAAGACCACCGTTGCCCTGCACGCCGTGGCCAGTGCGCAGCGGGCCGGCGGGAACGCGGCCTTCATCGACGCCGAGCACGCCCTCGACCCGGTCTACGCCAAGGCCCTGGGTGTCGACATCGACAACCTCCTGGTCTCACAGCCGGACACCGGGGAGCAGGCCCTGGAGATCACCGACATGCTGGTGCGCTCAGGCGGCCTGGACATCATCGTCATCGACTCCGTGGCGGCCCTGGTCCCCAAGGCTGAGATCGAGGGAGAGATGGGGGACTCCCACGTCGGTCTCCAGGCCCGCCTCATGAGCCAGGCGCTGCGCAAGATCACCGGTGCGCTGTCCTCCACCGGCACCACCGCCATCTTCATCAACCAGCTGCGCGAGAAGATCGGTGTGTTCTTCGGCAACCCGGAGACCACCACCGGTGGGAAGGCCCTGAAGTTCTACGCCTCCGTGCGCCTGGACGTGCGCCGTATCGGCGGCCTCAAGGACGGGGACCAGCCCGTGGGCAACCGCACCCGGGTCAAGGTCGTCAAGAACAAGATGGCGCCGCCCTTCAAGCAGGCCGAGTTCGACATCCTCTACGGCCAGGGCATCTCCCGCGAGGGCAGCCTGCTGGACCTGGGAGTGGACAACGGCGTGGTACGCAAGTCGGGGGCCTGGTTCACCTACGGGGAGGACCAGCTCGGTCAGGGCAAGGAGAATGCCCGCAACTTCCTCAAGGACAACCCGCAGCTGGCTGCCGAGATCGAGGAGAAGATCCTCGCCGCCTTGGGCATCGGTGAGCCCGGCCGTAAGGCCCGGGAGGCTGAGGAGCTCGCTGCTGCCGAGGCCGCCGTGGCCGCGGCAGCCGTCCCGGTGGAGAGCGCTGACACCGCCGCCACGAGCGCGGTCAAGAGCGCCCGAGGGCGCGGGAAGAAGACCGCCGCAACCGCCAAAGCAGCCAAGAGCGTGAAGACTCCCAAGGAGGCGTCGGCGGATGAGTCGGACACCATCTTCGGTGAGGAGGCCGGCGGGTTCTGATGCCCTGGCTCATCCCTGACGCCCATGCGCAGGCGGTCGAGGCGGCGCGGGAGATCGTCCTGCGCCGCCTGGACCGCAGCGCGGCTCCTCGCGCCGCCCTGGCCGAGCTCCTCGAGCGCAAGGAGGTGGACTCCCGTGTAGCCTCCGAGGTCCTTGACCGTCTGGAGGCCGCCGGAGTCATTGACGACACCGCCTACGCGGCCCGCCTCGCGCGCACCCGCTTCGCGGAGAAGGGGGCGGCCAGGCGAGCCATCGCCGAGGAACTGCGGCGCAAGGGGCTGGGTGAGTCGGACGTTGCCGAAGCCCTCGAGCAGATCAGCTCCGAGGACGAGGACTCAGCGGCGCTGGCGCTGGCTCGCAAGAAGCTCTCCGCCACCGGCCACCTGCCCTGGGAGGTGCGCCGGCGTCGCACCGCGGCCGTGCTGGGGCGTAAGGGCTACAGCCGGGAAGTGACCATGCGGGCCATCGCTGCGGCTCACGCTGAGGAATTGGAATGAGGACGGGACTGCTTGTGGGGCGTCAAGAGCCTGAGGCCTGTGTGCCGGACGACTAGGCTTGGCTCATGACCCAGGTGATTGCGGCCACTGGCGGCTCCGACGCTCCGATCGACCTCCACGCGTTGGCGGCCTCAGCGGGAATAGCCGCCGAGTACGTCATTCCCTATGGCCGCGATGTGGCCAAGATCGACCTGCGGGCGCTGGAATCCAGCCAGCATGTGAGCGGCGGTGGGGCGAGTAGCCCTCACTACGTCGTCGTCACTGCGATCACGCCGACGCCTTTCGGGGAGGGCAAGACCACCACGGCCATCGGACTGGCCCAGGGGCTCACCCGCTTGGGCCAGCAGGCAGTCCTGACTCTGCGCCAGTCGGCCATGGGCCCCACTTTCGGCATCAAGGGCGGAGCCGGAGGATCCGGAGGCGCCCGCATCCTGCCGGCCGAGCGGATGAACCTGCACCTGACCGGCGACTTCCACGCCATCACCGCCGCCCACAACCTCCTGTCGGCGATGATCGACAACCACCTGCACCACGGCAATGAGCTCGACATTGACGAGCGCACCATCACCTGGCCCCGGGTGCTGGACGTCAACGACCGCGCCCTGCGCCATATCGTCACCGGCCTGGGGGCCAAGATCGATGGAGTCACCCGGCAGGCCTCCTTCGACATCACCCCGGCCAGCGAGCTCATGGTCATCATGTCGCTGGCCACGGACCTGTCCGACCTGCGCAGGCGCCTGGGGCGCATCGTCATCGGCCGAAGCCGCAGCGGCGAGTGGATCAGCGCGGAGGACCTCAAGGCGGCCGGGGCCATGTGTGCCGTCCTGCGCGACGCGCTCGAACCCAATCTCCTGCGCACCGGCGAGGGCACCCCCGTCCTGGTCCACACCGGGCCCTTCGGCAACATCGCCACCGGATGCTCCTCGGTCATCGCCGACCGCGTCGCCGCGGCAGGAGCCCGCGACGGCGGCTACATCCTCACCGAGGCCGGCTTCGGATCCGACATGGGCCTGGAGCGCTTCATCGACCTCAAGTGCGCCGTCTCCGGGATGCGCCCGAGCGTCGCCGTCGTCGTGGTCACCATCAGGGCGCTCAAGGCCCACAGCGGACGCCACCGCCTCGTCAGCGGCAAGGACCTGCCCGAGGAGATGCTCCAGGAGAACGTCGATGACGTGCGCGACGGCGCCGCCAACCTGCTCAAGCACCTGCAGATCGTGCGGGGCTTCGGCATCACCCCGGTCGTGGCCGTCAACGTCTTCCCCACCGACCACGACGCCGAGATCGAGGAGGTGACGCGCATCGCCGGCGACGCCGGAGCCCGGGTCGCGGTCTGCCACCCCGTCACCAGGGGAGGCGAGGGCTGCCTCGACCTGGCCGGAGCCGTCGTCGAGACCTGCCAGGAGGCGGGAGAGCCGGCCAGCAGCCGACCCGCCTACGAGCCGCAGGACGACCTGCGCACCAAGATCTCCAAGCTCGCCGACCTCTACGGCGCCGACGGCGTGGACTACACCCCCGCCGCGAGCAGGCTGCTGGAGGCCTACGAGCAGGCAGGCTTCGGCCACCTGCCCGTCATCGTCGCCAAGACCCCGCTGTCCCTGTCCGCTGAACCCGGCCGCAAGGGCGTGCCCACCGGGTGGCGCCTGCCGGTGCGCGAGGTGCGCCTGGCCGCGGGGGCCGGCTACGTCTACGCGATCTGCGGCAGCCTGTCGACCATGCCGGGGCTGCCGAGCCGGCCCGCCGCCGAGCGCATCGACGTCGACCTCGACACCGGGCAGATCGTGGGGCTGCGTTGACGATCACGGGCCGGGTCCGGCGATGTACCGGACCCGGCCCGTGGTTGGTCACGAGCAACCGAGCTGTCAGCTCTTCTTGTGCTTGGACGTCTTGAACAGGAGGTTGACCTGCTCGTTGTACTTCGTCAGCGTTGAGGCCGGCACCCGGTTGGCCCACAGGTCGTCCGTCGCCGGCTTCATGATGGCGCCCACATCCGCCCCGAAGTAGGTCAGTGGGAAGAAGAACGTGGACTTGTCCTCCAGGTGCTGGGTGAAGGGCTTGGTGGGAAGCCCCGTTTCCTCAAAGACCTTGACGGCCTTCTTCGTGGAGGAGGCGATCGCCGGGAAGACGATTCCGTGAGAGGCCACGATGTCCTGTGCCTCAGCGGTTCCCAGGAAGGCCACCCACTTGGAGGCGTTGTCAATATTGGCCGACTGCTTGGAGATTGAGTCGCCCAGCCCGTTGAACAGGGAGACCGACTTGCCGTTGGGGCCCACGGGGTTCGCCGCGATCCCGACCTTGACGTCGAGCTTGGCGTAGGTGCTGAACATCCACGAGCCGTTGAAGCACATGGCGACCTTGCCGCTGCCGAGTTGGACATCGGTGCTGGTCGTGGAGGAGAAGGCACCGCGCGGAGGCATGTATCCCTTGTCCACCAGGCCGAAGTACCAGTCCATCGTGTCCTGGAAGACCTTCTCGTCGTAGCGGTAGTGGTCACCCCAGGTTTCCTTGTTCGTGTAGAACCAGTCGCCGGCTGAGCCGGTGAAGGGGCTCCACTGGGTCTGGCCGTCCCCGGTACCGGCGTCTTGGATACCCAGGCCGTAGACGGCCACGCGGTTCTTATCGAAACCGGGCTCATCTCCGCGCACGCCGTTCTTGTCCACAGTCAGGCGGGCGAGGATCTTCTCGAAGGTTCCGCCGTCAGCGGGGTTCCAGGACCAGTCGGCCAGGTCCGCCTCGGACAGGCCCGCCTGGGCGAGCATGTCCCGGTTGTAGAAGACCGCCACGGTGTCCCAGTCCTTGGGGCAGCCGTACTGGTGTCCGTCCTCCCCCTTCCACAGGTCGATGAGGCCCTCCTGGAAGGCGGACTCATCGACGCCCGCCCAAGCGGCCTGCTTCTCCAGTGGAACCAGGACCTCCAGGTCCACGAACTGGGCGAACTTGGAGATGTGGTCGGTGAAGGCGTCCGGGCCGGTCCCGGCGATGAAGCCGGCCGTCAGCTTGGTCCAGTAGTCACCCCAGGCGATCTGGGTGATGTTGACCTTGATGCCGGTCTTGGCCTCGAAGGCCTTGGCGCAGGCCTCATAGGCGGGCAGCTGGCTGGCGTCCCACATCCAGTACTCGACGGCGCCGGCTCCCGACTTCCTGGAGCCGCCGGAGCAGGCGGCCAGGGTCAGGGCGGCCGCGCCCGAGGCCAAGCCGCACAGGAGGCCTCGGCGCGACAGTGAGGAGCGAAGAGGGCTGATCGGTTGAGTCGTCATCTGGTGCCTCACTTGATTCCGGTAAAGCCGATGGAGTTGACGATGCGCCGGGCGAAGGCCATGAACAGCAGGAGCATCGGGAGGGCGGCCACGAGCGTGGCGGCCATGAGCCCGGCCCAGTCAGGACCGGTCTGAGGGGCCTGGGAGCGGAAGACGGCCAGAGCCACCGTGAGTACCCGCGAGGAGTCCGTGTAGGAGACCAGCAGGGGCCAGAAGTAGTCATTCCAGGCCGTGATGTAGGTCAGGATCGCCAGCGTCGAGATCGGGGCCTTGGCCATGGGCAGGATGAGGGTGAAGAACACCCGGACCTTGGAGGCTCCGTCGAGCAGGGCGGCCTCCTCCAGCTCGCGCGGGACGTTCATGAAGAACTGTTTGAGGAAGAACACCGCGAAGGGCGTCATGAACATGGTCGGCAGTGCCACCCCGAGGAAGGTGTCGATGAGGTGGAGTTGCTTGACCAGCACGAAGTTGGGCAGGAGCGTGAAGATCGAGGGGACCATGAGGGCGCCCAGGAACACGGCGAAGACCGTGTCGCGTCCCCTCCAGCGCAGGCGGGAGAAGGAGTAGGCGGCCATCGCGGAGAAGAACACCTGCCCGACGGTGACCAGTGTGGAGATGATGACCGAGTTGCGCAGGTAGAGCCAGAAGTTGATGGCTGCGCCGCTGCCGCCGTCGGCCAGTGCCTCCTCAGTGGACTGCATGCCGAAGACACGGGCGAAGCCGCGCAGGTTGATGTCCACCGGCAGCAGGCTGGTGGGGTGGGCGGTGATGCCCGCGTTGGAGGACAGTGCCGTACGCAGGACCCAGTAGAAGGGCAGGAGCGTGAACAGCATGATGAGGATCATCGCCGCCCAGGCCAGGGCCTTGCCGACGGTGAACCGGCGCCCCGGGGCCTCGGAGGACGCCGCAGCGGGCGCCTTGGGGGACGGCACGGAGGATACGGATGCGGTTGTCGTGGTCATGGGTGGTCCTCCTTCAGTCCAGGTCCGTCTCGCCGGCGCGGGTCATGCGGTACTGCAGGATCGTGATCGCCGCCAGGACGAGGAGCAGCCCCACCGCCATGGCGGAGGCGTATCCGAACTGGAAGCGTCCGAAGGCCATGTCGTAGATGTAGTACTGCAGCACGCGGGTGGCGTTGACGGGGCCGCCCTGGGTGGCTACCGAGACGGTGTCGAAGACCTGGAAGGAACCGATCATCGTCATGATGAGCACCAGCGCCAGGATGGGACGCAACAGCGGGACGGTGATCCGCCAGAACATCCGCCACTCGCTGGCGCCGTCCATCTTGCCCGCTTCATAGACCGTGTTCGGGATCGACTGCAGGCCCGCGAAGATGAGCAGGGCCGTGTAGCCCACGTGCCGCCACACGTTGATGATGGCGATGGTGGGGATGGCCATCGACGAGGAGAAGAAGTCGACGGCTGAGCCCGTCAGGGACTCCAGGAGCTGGTTGGTGATGCCCAGTGTGTTGTCCAGGATCCACAGCCACAGCATGGCGGCGACCACGTTGGAGACCAGGTAGGGCGTCAGCACGATGGAGCGCACGAAGGTGGACTGGGTCAGGCGCTGCATGAGGACGGCGATGAGGAGCGCCAGGATCGTCTGCAGACCGATGTTGATGACCACGTACTCCACGGTGACGACGACGGCGTTCCAGAAGGTGTCGTCCTGGGCCATGCGCTTGTAGTTGTCCAGGCCGGTGAACTCCTCGGGAGTCAGGAGGTTGTACTCGGTGAAGGACAGCCAGATGCCTCGGATGAGGGGCCAGATGTAGAAGGCGACGAGGCCGATCGTCGCCGGGAGGATGAAGGCGAGGCCGAGCTTGAGGTCGGAGCGTGGCTTGCGTTGCCGACGCGATGGTCGTGCGACCGGGGTCGAGGTTGACATCGGGTCTCCAAATCGACGGTGATGAGGGAAAACGGGTCGAAGACGGACGGGTGGGGTAGGGGACGGGTAGAAGAAGAGAGGACGGATCAGCGACTCGGAGGGTCACCGATCCCTCAGTCGACGGCGCTCACGCGCAGCAGGACGAGGTGGTCGGGGTGCAGCACCGGCAGCGCCAGCCCCGTGGTGGTCAGGTAGGAGCCCGGCAGGGTGACGCCCTGGGCCATCCAGCCCGCCGCCAGGCGCAGCTCGGGGTAGACCGGCGCCGCCAGGCGCACGTGGTAGCGGCGTGAGGGGTCCAGACCGGGCAGAGGGCGCGGCGCCGTGGGCCAGGCCAGGAGCTGGCCCAGCGAGGCGATCTCGAACAGGGCGTCGGAGCCATCAGGGGCGACGACCCCCTCAATGCGCAGCACGTCGTCGTCGGGCAGGTCCGCATGGACCGTCACCCCCGAGTGCAGCAGGCCGCGCAGTTCCTTGTGCAGCGCGATGATGGAGGCCAGGCGCTCGCGGGTGGGCTCATCGGCCTCGGTGAGGTCCCACTCCACACCCATGTGGCCCCACAGGGCGGTACCGGCCCGGAAGTCGAGATCGAGGTCGCGCAAGGTGGTGTGGGCCCGTCCCGAGCCGACGTGGGTGCCCACCATCTCGGGAGGAAGCAGCAGCGTGGTGCCGCGCTGGATGTTCTGGCGGTCGTGAGCGTCGATGCAGTCCGAGGCCCACACCCGCTGAGTGCGCTCCATGATCCCCAGGTCGATGCGGCCGCCGCCGCCGGCGCAGGACTCGATCTCCAGGGAGGGGAAGCGCTCATGGAGCGCATCCAGGAGACGGTAGACGGCCAGGGTCTGGTCGTGGACGGCGGCCGCCCCCGGGCGCCCCGTGGTGGGGTCGGAGACCTCATGCCCCGTGGCCAGCAGAGGGGAGTTGTGGTCCCACTTGAGATAGGCGATGTCCAGGCGCTCCACGAGGGTGGAGATGGCATCGAACAAGTAGTCCCAGGCTCCGGGAGCGGACAGGTCCAGGACCCGCTGGTGGCGGTGCTCGGGCGCTCCGCCGGCGCCGTCGGACAGGATCCACTCCGGGTGGGCGCGAGCCACGTCGGAGTCGACGTTGACCATCTCCGGCTCGAACCACAGGCCGAACTCCATGCCCAGGGCGTGGACGTGCTCCACGAGCGGCTCCAGACCGTTCGGCCAGGCCTCCGGGGAGACCTGCCAGTCGCCCAGTCCCGAGGTGTCGTCGCGGCGGGAGCCGAACCAGCCGTCGTCCAGGACGTAGCGCTCGATACCGACCTGGGCGGCGGCGTCGGCCAGGGCCTTGAGCTTGTCCAGGTCGTGGTCGAAGTAGACGGCCTCCCAGGTGTTGAGCAGCACCGGGCGGGGACGGGTGGGGTGGGACGGGCGCGAGCGCAGCCAGGCGTGGCTGCGCTGGGCCAGGGCGTCCAGGCCCTCGCCCCAGGAGAAGACCGTCCACGGAGAGGTGTAGGTCTGACCGGGGGCCAGCGAGACCTCGCCGGGCAGGAGCAGCTCTCCGGCTCCCAGGAGCTTGCGGCCCGAGGCCGGGTTCATCGCCAGGTGACGGACGTTGCCGGACCATGCCGCGTGAACGCCATGGACGCGCCCGCTGCGCCATCCGAAGCCGGTGGGGCCGGCCGCCAGCCAGGTGACGGCGTCGTGCCCCGGGCGTCCCTCCCAGGACTCGCGCAGGCGGGTACCCGGGGTAAAGGGGGTGCGCACGAGCCGGCGCTCCTGGACATGGTGTCCGGTGGTGTCCAGCAGCTCATCGGCGCTGTCGGGCAGCGGCAGTACCGGCGTGAGCTCGCCGACGACGAGGTCGGTCCCATGCTCGCCGTCGGACTCGGGGCGGTCATTGCGGACCCAGGCGCGCAGACGTACCAGGCCGCAGGCCTCCAGGCGCAGCTCAGTGCCCAGGGTCAGCTCGTGGGCGGTGTCGGTTCCGCTGGAACGCACAACGAGGGCGGTTCCGGCCGGGGTGTCCTCGGAGCCCTCCTCGTGGGTGAAGGCGGTGGGGTGGGGGGAGAAGGCCGAGCCGTCGGTGCGTGAGAGCGTCACGGCGGGGCGCGCGTTCCAGCCCAGGTGGGCCAGGGGCAGGATCGGCAGGTCGTTGGTGATCCAGGCGGTGTTGGTGCCCAAGGACGTCTTGGCGGCCAGGGCCGCGTCGGACAGGTCGTCACCGCTGACGTCACCCAGGTCAGGGCCCCAGTGGCGCACCACCGGGAAACGGTCGTCGGGCAGGTCGAGGACCACGGAGGTGTCGGCGCATCGCAGATGGAGGGTCATCATCGTCCTTCCAGGGGAGGGGGAGGAACCGGGAGTGATTCCTTGTAAGATGAAAATAATTGACAATGCTAGATTTTGCAAGGGTTTGCTCTACAGTGTCGGTACGACGTGGACGGCGGTGAACGTCGTCCCAGGTCACAGGCCGTGCGGTCCCAGTGGCAGCTGACGACGATGGGAGTGGGAGTCGACGATGGGCGGTGGACGCAGCCTCGGCGCCAGGGCGCTGCTCGCCCTGATCTCCGCCGGCCCCATGAGTCGCGGCGACCTCGCCGAGCGCCTGGGGCTGTCCGCGGCGACGACGACACGTACGGTGCGCCCCCTCATCGAGGCGGGACTCATCGAGGAGCAGCCGCCGGTGGAGGTGGCCGGGCCGGGGCGACCCACCCGCCTGCTGGCCGTCGTCCCGAGCAGTGCCACCGTTGCAGGCATCAAGCTCACAGATGACCGCCTCTACGCCGTCCTGACCGATCCGCTGGGCGAGGTCCTCATCAGTGACTCTCGGCCGTTGACCGACACCGATGCCGGCTCCGTGACCGCCCTCATCGCCTCGGTGGTGGCGCAGCTGGCCGAGCGCAGCGGGCGACGGCCCGATGCCATCGGAATCTCCCTGGGGGCGGCCGTCGTTGGGAGACGGACTGTGGTGGTGGCCAGCTTCCTGGGATGGCGCAACGTACCTCTGGCCGCCATGGTCGCCGAGGCCACCGGGCTGCCCTGCGTCGCGGCCAACGACGTGCGCGCCTTCGCCTACGCCGAGGCGTGGTTCGGGGCGGGCCGCGGGAAGGACCCCTTCGCGATGGTCACCTTGGGGGCTGGAATCGGCTGCGGGGTCGTGGTGGCCGGTGAGGTCGTCTCCGGTGCGCAGGGGGCGGCCGGCAGTGTCGGGCACCTGCCGGTGGATCCCTCGGGGCCCAGCTGCGAGATCGGGCACCCCGGGTGCGCTCGGGCCCTCGCCTCGACCCCCGGGATCCTGCGGGCGGCCGCCGAGCACCTGGAGTGTGAGGCCGGCGAGCTGAGTCTCGATCTGCTCCTGAGTCCCGACATGCGTCGCCACAATGGCGTCGACGCCGTCCTACGGCGTGCGGTGCTGGCGATCGGAAGGGTCGTGGGGACTCTCATCGCCTACGTCGATCCCGAGCTCGTCGTCGTCTCCGGGGAGGGGGTCGCCGTGGTGGAGACCTACCGCGAGGTCTTTGATGAGGAGGTGGGCGGTCTGCGGCACTGGGCCGCGGCGCCCGTGCCCGTCCTGCTGCGTCCCTTCGAGTTCGACGAGTGGGCGCGAGGGGCGGCCGCTCTGGCCCTGGATCAGTGGACGGTGGTCGCAGGCGGCCGGTGAAGGCGGCTCTTGGCCGGGCACGGCACTGTGACAGGAACCATGTCTAGGAAATAGGTCCTAGCGTGATCTTGTACTAAGGGTGCCCTTAGATTGTGCCCATGAGTCGTCGCACCACCATTGCCCTGTCGACCGCCGGCCTCCTGGCCGCCGGAGCCGCCCTCGCACTGGCCGTACGTCCGGCCCGCCACGACGTCCCCGACGTCGCCGCCGGCACGGGCAGCCGCCGTCCGCCCCGCGTCGTCATCGCCGGTGGCGGCTACGTCGGCTTCTGCGTCGCCCGGGCCCTGCGCGCCCAGCTCAACCTCGACCAGGTCGAGATCGCCATCATCGACTCGCGCGCCTACATGACCTACCAGCCCTTCCTGCCGGAGGTCGCGGCCGGCTCCATCCAGCCGCGCCACGTTGTCGCCCCCCACCGCCGTAACCTCGACGGCGTCACCATCATCACCGGCGCCGTCACCGCCATCGACCACGCGGGCCGCACCGTCACCGTGCGTCCCCCGACCCCCCAGTCCACGCACGAGCGGGTCGAGCCCTACACCCTGACCTACGACCACCTCGTCATCGCCCTGGGCGCCGAGGCCCGCACCCTGCCGATCCCCGGCCTGGCGGAGCAGGCCATGGGCTTCAAGCAGGTCGAGGAGGCCACCGCCCTGCGCAACCGGGTCCTCACCCGCATCGAGGACGCCGCCTCCACCTGGGACACCGAGCGCCGCAGGCGCCTGCTCACCTTCGTCTTCGTCGGAGGAGGCTTCGCGGGCGTCGAGGCCATCGCCGAGCTCGAGGACATGGCACGCGCGACCGTGCGCACCATCCCCTCCATCGAGCAGCGCGACGTCCGCTTCGTCCTCGTCGAGGGCTCGCGCCGCATCCTGCCCGAGCTCACCGAGGAGCTCTCCGGCTACGGGCTGCAGCAGCTGCGCGAGCGCGGCATCGACGTGCGGCTCAACACTTTCCTCAACTCTTGCGTCGACGGCCACGTCGTCCTGTCCGACGGCACCGAGTTCGACGCCGACACCATCGTGTGGACCGCCGGCGTCAAGGCCGCCCCGGTGCTGCAGACCGCCTCCGACCTGCCCATCGACGCCCGCGGCCGTGTCACCGCGCTGCCCACCCTCCAGGTGGCGCGCGACGGCGCGCCGGTCGAGGGAGCCTGGGCCGCCGGCGACTGCGCCGCCGTCCCGGACCTGACCTCCGAGGACCCCGAGGCCACCTGCGCCCCCACCGCCCAGCACGCGGTGCGTCAGGCCAAGCTGCTGGCCGACAACCTCGTGGCCGTCCTCGCCGCCGGGGACGAGAACGGTGTGCCTCTGAAGTCCTATGCGCACGCGAACCTGGGTACCGTGGCCTCCCTGGGCATCGGCAAGGGCGTCGCACGCATCATGGGCCGGGACCTGCGCGGCTTCACCGCCTGGACCGCTCACCGCGGCTACCACGTCTACGCGATGCCGACCCTCAACCGGAAGGTGCGCATCATGATGGACTGGCTGGCCGCCGTCGTCTTCCGTCGCGACCTGGCCTCCTTCGGCTCCATCGCCGAGCCCGGCGCGGCCTTCGCCACGGCGGCCCGTCACGACGCCGACCTCGCTGCCCGCCGCAAGGCCGCCGACAGCGGGTCCTGAGTGCTCAGCCGTCGACGACGGCGTCGAACTTGTCTGCGTAGTCCTGGGCGCTGAGCAGATCTCCCTCAGCGCTGACCGTCACCGTGAACAGCCAGCCGGCACCGTAGGGGTCCTCGTTGATGGTGCCCGGCTCGTCGACGACCGCCTCGTTGACGGTGACGACGGTGCCGCTCACGGGCGAGACGAGGTCCGAGACGGCCTTGGTCGACTCGAGCTCGCCGCAGGGCTCGCCCGCCTCGACCTGGGCGCCGACCTCGGGCAGGTCGACGAAGACGACCTCACCGAGAGCATCGGCGGCGACGGTAGTGATGCCCACGCGTGCGGGCTCACCGTCCTCCAGCCACTCGTGGTCGATGCTGTAGCGCAGGTGGGCGCGCACGCTCTGAGCCATGATGGGGTCCTTCCTGTCAGGAGGTGGTGGGTGGTGCGGGACGCCTTATCGGGTCCGCTTGTAGAAGGGGGAGTCGACGACCGTGACCTCCAGCGGCCTGCCGCGCACGTCGGCGACGAGCACCGTGCCCACGGGCCAGGCGGGGGCGTCCTCACTCCAGGGACGCAGGAGCGCCAGGGCCACGGGGTGACCCAGCGTGGGTGACAGCAGGCCGGAGGTCACGGTACCGAGCACCTCGCCGTCGTCGCCCAGTACCGGCGCACCGGCCCGGGCCGCACGTCGACCCTCAGCGGTCAGGGGAACCAGCACCGAGGTTCCCCCGGTGCCCTCCTGCTCGGCCCGGGCGGCCAGGGCGTCACGTCCGATGAAGTCGCCCTTGTTGAGCCGCACCACCATGCCCAGGCCGGCGTCGTAGGGCGTCATCCCCTCGTGGAGCTCGTGCCCGTACAAGGGCATCCCGGCCTCCAGTCGCAGAGAGTCGCGCGCCGCCAGCCCGCAGGGGGTCAGCGCCGGCACCGGCTCGCCGTCGATGACGGTGGGCTCCAGGGCCGCCGCGGCACTGGTGATGACCGTCCACAGGTCCACGGCGTCCTCCGCGCCGCAGAACAGCTCGAAGCCGTCCTCACCCGTGTAGCCGGTACGGGCTAGCAGCACCGAGTGCCCCGCCGCCGTCGCCCTCACGGCAGCGTAGAAGCGCAGGCGCTCCAAGAGCGTGGGACCGCACAGCACGTCCGGTCCGCAGTCGTCCTCCTCCGAGCCCTCAAGGGGCCTGAGAGCGCCGGGCATGGCGGCACCGGACTCGACGACGCCGACGAGCACCTCCTGCGCCCGCGGCCCCTGGACGGCGATGAGGCAGGTGCGCAGAGAGATGTCCTCGACCGTGCAGTCGAAGCCCGCGCAACGGGCGACCAGCTCGGCGGCGACGCGCTCGCGGTTGCCGGCGTTGGGCACCACGAGGTACTCCTCGTCGCCCACGTGGTAGACGATGAGGTCATCGATGACCCCGCCGGAGGGCGAGACGATCATCGTGTAGCGGGCGCGCCCCACCGCCACGGCCGACAGGGCCCCCACGAGCGCGTGGTCCAGGGCGGCGCCCGCCTCGGGGCCGGCGACCTTGACCTCACCCATGTGGGACAGGTCGAAGATCCCCGCGCTGCGGCGCACCGCGTGGTGCTCGGCCAGGTCAGAGGTGTAGCGCAACGGCATCTGCCAGCCGCCGAAGTCGGTGAAGGACGCGCCCAGGGTCGTGTGCACGCGGTGCAGGGGCGTGGTGCGCAGGACGGCTGCGCCGGTCTCGGTGTGCTCGCTCATCGCTGTCTCCTCGTCAGACGTGGTCTCGGCTCAGGCCTCGTGCGCCTCGAAGGCATCGGGTGGCGGGCAGGTGCACATCAGGTGGCGGTCGCCCCACGCGTTGTCCACCCGCGAGACCGGGGGGAAGTACTTGTCCGTCTCCATGCCCGCCAGCGGGAAGGCCGCGGTGGCGCGCGAGTAGGGCCGCTTCCAGGGCTCGGCCGTGACGGCCGCCAGCGTGTGCGGCGAGCGGCGCAGCACCGAGTCCTCCAGCGCCACGGCCCCCGAGGCGACCTCGTCGATCTCGGCACGGATCGAGCGCATGGCCGCGATGAAGCGGTCCAGCTCGGCCAGGGGCTCGGACTCGGTGGGCTCGACCATGAGCGTGCCGGCCACCGGGAAGGAGAGGGTCGGCGCGTGGAACCCGTAGTCGATGAGCCTCTTGGCCACGTCCTCGGCGGTCACGCCGGTGGCGGCGGTGAGTGCACGCAGGTCGAGGACGCACTCGTGTGCCACGTGCCCGCGATGGGTGTACAGGGTGGGGAAGACGTCGGCGAGCGCCTGCGAGAGATAGCTCGCGTGGGCCAGCGCCGTGAGGGTGACCCGGCGCAGATCGGCGTCGGTGAGCGTGGCCAGGTACGTCCAGGCCAGCGGCATGACCCCCGCCGAGCCGAAGCGGGCCCCCATGGCCGCTGCTCCGCCGAAGCCCCGGTCGTGGTCCTCGTCCGTCGGGAGGGCCGATCCGGCGGGGCCGGCCGGAAGGTAGGGGGCCAGGTGCTCCTTGACGACGACGGGCCCCACGCCCGGACCGCCGCCGCCGTGAGGGACGGCGAAGGTCTTGTGCAGGTTGAGGTGGGACACATCGCCACCGAGGTCACCCGGGCGCAGCAGCCCCGTGAGGGCGTTGAGGTTGGCGCCGTCGATGTAGACCTGGCCGCCGGCGTCGTGGACGAGGGCGGTGACCTCAGTGACCTGCGGCTCGAAGACGCCGTGGGTGGACGGGTACGTGAGCATGATGGCCGCGACGCGCTGACCGTACTCGGCCAGGAGCTCGCGCAGGTGGTCGACGTCGATGGAGCCGTCTTCGGCGGTGGCGACCACCGTGACGCTGAAGCCGGCGCCGGCGGCCGAGGCGGCGTTCGTGCCGTGGGCGCTGGCGGGTACCAGGACGAGGTCGCGTTGCTGCTGCCCGGTGGCCCGGAGGTAGCCGCGCACCGCCAGCAGGCCGGCAAGCTCGCCCTGGGCGCCGGAGGCCGGCTGCAGGCTGCACCGGTCGTAGCCGGTCAGCCGCGCCAGCCGCTCGGCGAGACCGTCCAGCAGCAGGCGCCAGCCGCGCGTCTGGGTCGCGGGGGCGTAGGGGTGGATGCCGGCGAGCCCTGGGCTGAGCCACACGGCCGACTGCGCGGCCGCGTTGAGCTTGAGGGTGCACGAGCCCAGCGGGATCATCGTCCGGTCCAGGGCGAGGTCGCGGTCCGCCAGCCGCCGGATGTAGCGCACGAGGGCGGTCTCGCTGCGGTAGCGGTGGAAGCTCGGGTGGGTCAGGAAGGTGCTCGTGCGCGCCAGCGAGGTGGGCAGGGGGAACCGGGAGACGCCGTCGGTGCCCGGGGCGGGATCCTGCGCGGCGCGGGGGTTGGAGTCGGCGAGCGCTCGCAGGACCGTGGTGACGTCGTCATCGGTGGTGGTCTCGTTGACGCTCACGCCCACGTGGTCGGCATCGAGCAGGCGCAGGTTGTAGCCCAGCGCCTCAGCGCGCTCGATGGCCCGGCGGGCGGCGCCGGGCAGGCGCACGCTCACCGTGTCGAAGAACTCCTCGTGCTCGAGGGCGAGCCCGAGCGCGCAGGCGCCGACGGCCAGGTGCTCGGCCCGGCGGTGCACGTGCTCGGCGATGGACACCAGGCCCTCGGGACCGTGGTAGACCGCGTAGAAGGCCGCGACGACCGCCAGCAGGGCCTGCGCGGTGCAGATATTCGAGGTGGCCTTCTCCCGGCGAATGTGCTGCTCGCGGGTCTGCAGGGCCAGGCGGTAGGCCTCACGGCCCTCGGTGTCCCGGGAGACGCCGACGACGCGTCCCGGCAGCTGGCGCCGCAGCGCCTCGGTGACGGACATGAAGCCCGGGTGGGGGCCTCCGAAGAACAGGGGCACCCCCAGGCGCTGCGCGGTACCGACGGCGATGTCCGCGCCGACGGCGCCCGGCTCGGTCAGCAGCGTCAGGGCCAGCGGGTCGGCATCGACTGCCACCAGGCCGCCGCGGGCGTGGACGGCCGCGACGGCACCGGCGAGGTCCTGGACGAGTCCGCGGCTGGTGGTGTGGGCGAGGACCGCCCCGGTCAGGGGAGCGCCGTCTTCGGTGATCGTGGAGATGCAGACGACCTCGACGTCGATGCCCAGGGCCTCGGCCCGGGCCGAGGCCACCTCGATGAGCTGGGGGTGCAGGCCGGAGTCGAGGAGCACGGGGGCGCCGGGGCCGCGGTGCGCGCGCGTCATGAGCAGGACTGCCTCGGCCACGGCCGTGGCCTCGTCCAACAGGGAGGTGCAGGCCACCGGCAGGCCGGTGAGATCGGCCACGACGGTCTGGAACAGCAGCTGTGCCTCCAGACGCCCCTGGCTGATCTCCGCCTGGTAGGGGGTGTAGGCGGTGGTCCAAGCGGGGTTGGACAGGACGTCGCGCACGATGACGGCGGGGGTGACGGTGGGGTGGTAGCCGCGCCCGATCATCTCGGTGTGCGGGTCGTTGAGGGCGGCCAGGGACCTGAGCGCGCCGACGGCCTCGTCCTCGCTCAGCCCGCCGACGACGGCATCGGGTCGCTCGGGCTGCTGCGGGGGATCGAGGACGGGCAGGGTGGCGGGGACCACCCGGACGGCCAGGTCCTCCAGGCTCCGAGCACCGATGCTGGTCAGGACCGTGCCCAGGTCCGCTCCCGTCGTGCCCAGGTGCCGGTCCAGGAAGCGCGTAGGTGTGTGGGGCGCCGTCATAACCCTCCCTCTCATCATGTGGCGCGTCACATCCTAGTGAAGGAGCTCGCATCCGCGCAGCAGAATGGAAGCGGCGCTCCGTGAGGCCCAGGTCGAGGACCATCAGCCGTGCATCTGGTCACGACGCTGCGCCAGGGCTGGGGCGGGGCCCCGCCGCCACCTACACTGCTCGGCGATGACCACGCTGACCACCTCCGCCCCCGTTCTCGACGCCCGAGGCGGCCTGCCGCGCACCTACCACGTGCGCACGCTCGGCTGCCAGATGAACGTCCACGACTCCGAGCACATGGCGGGACTGCTGGAGAGAGCCGGCTACCTGCGCGTCGAGGACGTGCCCGAGGCCGCCGCCCGCGCCACCGACGCCGGTGACGGCGGGGCCGATGTCGTCATCATCAACACCTGCTCGGTGCGTGAGAACGCCGCCACCCGGCTCTTCGGCAACCTGGGCCAGCTCGCCGCCGTCAAGCGCGAGCGCCCCGGCATGCAGATCGCCGTGGCCGGCTGCCTGGCCCAGCAGATGGGGGAGGGGATCGTCGAGCGGGCCCCCTGGGTCGACGTCGTCTTCGGCACCCACAACCTCGACGTCCTGCCCGCCCTGCTCGAGCGCGCCCGGCACAACTCCGCGGCCGCCGTCGAGCTCGAGGAGTCCCTCAAGGTCTTCCCCTCCACCCTGCCCACCCGCCGCGAGTCCTCCTACGCCGCCTGGGTCTCCATCGCCGTGGGCTGCAACAACACCTGCACCTTCTGCATCGTGCCCTCCCTGCGCGGCAAGCAGCGCGACCGCCGCCCTGGCGACGTCCTGGCCGAGGTCGAGGCCGTCGCCGCGCAGGGCGCCATCGAGGTGACCCTCTTGGGGCAGAACGTCAACTCCTACGGGGTCGGCTTCGGGGACCGCGGCGCCTTCGCCAAGCTGCTGCGGGCGGCCGGCTCAGTCGAGGGCATCGAGCGCGTGCGCTTCACCAGCCCCCACCCCGCCGCCTTCACCGACGACGTCATCGAGGCCATGGCCACCACCGAGGCCGTCATGCCCAGCCTGCACATGCCCCTGCAGTCCGGCTCGGACCGGGTGCTGCGCGCCATGCGCCGCTCCTACCGCACCCAGCGCTTCCTGGGCATCCTGGACAAGGTCCGCGCCGTCATGCCCGAGGCCGCCATCACCACCGACATCATCGTCGGCTTCCCCGGCGAGACCGAGGAGGACTTCCAGGCCACCCTCGACGTCGTCGAGCAGGCCCGCTTCGCCTCGGCCTACACCTTCGAGTACTCCCCGCGCCCGGGTACCCCCGCCGCCGATCGCGACGACCAGGTCCCCACCGAGGTCGTCAAGGACCGCTACCGGCGGCTCGACGCGCTCGTGCGCCGCATCGCCCACGAGGAGAACGAGCGCCAGGAGGGGCGCGTCGTGGAGGTGCTCGTCGCCGAGGGCGAAGGGCGCCGGGATGCGGTCACCGCCCGCATCTCCGGGCGTGCCGCCGACAACCGCCTCGTCCACGTCGCCCTGCCCGAGGGTCTGACCGAGGACGACTACGCCGGCGGGGCCCCGCGCCCCGGCGACATGGTCACCGTGCGCGTCACCCACGGCGCCCCCCACAACCTCATCGCCGACTCCGCCCGCTGCGGACACGAGCTGGACCCGCGCGCCGCGGCCGCCAACGAGGCCCTCAAGCCCGGTGACCGCCTCTGGCTCGACGACGGCCCCGCCCTGTTCCAGGTGCGACGCACCCGCGCCGGTGACGCCTGGGAGCGCCGCCAGGCCGAGGCCTGCGCCGCTCCCGAGCCCGACACCGCCCCGGTGAGCCTGGGCCTGCCCACCCTGCGCGTGGGCGCACCCGTCTGACTGAATCCCACGTGAGGCTACCTTCAGTGAACGAGTGCTCTTGCGTTCTGTACCTAGAGGTATGTACAGTTCTGGTGTCAGTTTCAGGAGGGAGCAGACTCGGGTGGCCGCCGTGCCTCCCGGGGGTATGTCATGGTGAGGTATGTACAGTTCTGGCGTGGACTCGAGAGAGAAGCTGGTTGAGGCGATGGCAGAGCTGATGTGGGAGCGTGGTTACAGCGCCACGAGCCCGCGAGCGGTTCGCGAGCTCTCCGGCGTCGGTCAGGGGAGCATGTATCACTACTTCCCGACCAAGCGGGATCTCGGGCTGGCAGCTCTGAATCACAACTGCCAGATCCAGCTGGATTCCTGGAAGGCCGCGCTCAAGGACCTTGAGGACCCGCTCGAGATCCTCACTGCCTACCTCACCCTCCCGCGTGATCCGCTCAAAGGCTGCCGAGTCGGTCGGATGGCGCAGGACAAGGCGGTAGTGGCTGATGACGGTCTTCGTCAGCCGGTCGCCGAGGCCTTCGCCCGGCTTCGCGAGATGCTGGCCGCTGTCATTCGCATGGCCAGGTCGCAGGGGCGTCTGCCGGCAGACCTTGAGCCGGACCACCTGGCTCGCACGATGGTCGCCGTTGTTCAGGGCGGTTACGTCCTGGCCATGGCCGAGCAGGACAGGGCCCCGTATGACGCGGCCTGTCAAGGTGCCCTCGAGCTGCTCCGCGTAGCGGCCGGGACCACCGGCGCGGCCCCTGGCGGCGACGGGTCCGCCTCCTCCTGATCCTGACAAGTCGGCGTCGGTGTCCGCCGGCGCCACCATTCACCGAAGGAGAAGGATCATGACTATTCGTATCGGTATCAACGGCTTCGGACGTATCGGACGCACCTACCTGCGTGCTGCGCTGGCCGGCGCAGCGGATGTCGAGGTCGTTGCCGTCAACGACCTGACCGACGCAGGCACGCTGGCCACGCTCTTGGAGTGGGACTCAGTGGCCGGGCACCTCGACGGCGTTGCCGCCGACGGCGAGGACCTCGAGGTCGCAGGGCGGACCATTAAGGTCTTCTCCGAGCCGGACCCGGCCAAGATTCCCTGGGGTGAGGTCGGGGCCGACGTCGTCATCGAGTCCACCGGGTTCTTCGTCGACCGGGACAAGGCGGCCCAGCATCTCAAGGGAGGCGCCAAGAAGGTCATCATCTCCGCACCCGCCAAGGGCGACGTCCCCACCTTCGTCCTGGGGGTCAACGACGGCCAGCTGGATGTCTCCGCCGCCGACGTGTTCTCCAACGGATCGTGCACCACCAACTCCTTGGCCCCGCTCGCCAGGGTCCTCCACGACGCCTTCGGGATCGAGAGCGGTCTCATGACGACGATCCACGCCTACACCGGGGACCAGCGGCTTCACGATGCGCCTCACAAGGACCTGCGTCGGGCGCGCGCTGCCGCCGCCTCCATCGTTCCCACCTCCTCAGGGGCTGCCCGGGCCATCGGTCTGGTCATCCCCGAGCTCGACGGGCGTCTGACCGGTGCTGCCATGAGGGTGCCGGTCCCGGTCGGCTCGATCACCGACCTCACCGTGGTCACCTCCCGCCTGGTAACGGTCGAGGACGTCAACGCGGCCTTCCGTGAGGCTGCCGATCACGGACCGCTGGCCGGATACCTGCAGTACTCCCAGGCGCCGATCGTCTCCCACGACATCGTTGGCAACCCGCACTCCTCGATCTTCGATGCGCCTCTTACCGAGGTGATCGACGGTCAGGTCAAGGTCTTCGGGTGGTACGACAACGAGTGGGGCTTCTCCAACCGCCTCGTGGAGTTCTCCCAGAGGATCGGTGAACAGCTCTGACTCGTGCCGCGCCTTGGATGCGGTGCGGTGCGGGCTCAGTGCCGATTCCGGTCGCACAGCCCGCACCCTCCGCGTCCGACGGTGAGCGGCGGGAAAAGGGTCGGGGAGCCGTCTGAGAATCCCGTCTGTTTTGCGCTGACGGTGGAGCGGGCCGGGCTGCGCTGGGGAGCACCCCGCAGGCCCCGCTAGGCTGGGAAGCATGCCCAGCTTCGACGCCAGCTCTGCTGCCGCCGCCACGGTCCCCAGGCCCGTGGACGTCGACCGTATCCACGAGTGCGTCAAACGACTGGGACTGCGCTACTTCATCGACGACGAGGGCGATATCGGCATCCCCTGGCGCTACGTCACCGTCCACGCCATCTTCCAGGACACCAGGGCCGTCCAGATGCGCGGAATCTGGCACCGCATCGCCGACACCGAGCACCTGACCCAGCTGCGCGCCCTGGTCGAGGACTGGAACACCACCCGCATCGGCCCCAAGGCCTACCTCACCGTCGCCGACGGCGGAGTCGTGCGTCTTCACGGCGAGTACACCTACCCCCTCGAGGCGGGAATGACGGACCGACAGCTCGAGGACTTCGTCTTCGGCGGCTGCCGGCTCATCGTCGCCCTCATGCACGAGGCCGAGGAGCAGTTCCCCGACGAGCTGCGCGGAAGCCTGGAGCCGTGATGCCCAGACTGCAACGCCTCACCGACTTCATCGCACGCCTCCTGGGCAAGGAGTGGGATGTGCGGGCGCTGGACCGCCAGCGCAGCAGCCGGCCGGTCGACTCCCAGAGCCGACCCGACGAGCCCCCGCCCATCTCGCCGTACGTCACAGGTCCCGCGGAACCCGCAGCCTCAGGTGAGTCAGCCGACTCAACCGCTCCGACCAACTCCAGTGGTCCATCGGAGCCGGCCAGGACAACCGCCTCGGCACAGACCCTGGACGCCTCACGCAGCTGGTCGAGCACATCAGGCCGGTCGGAGGAGGAACCTGCAGCGGAAGGGCCGGGCGCCGACCGCTCCTCGGGCCTGGAGCCGGCCGACGAGGAGCCCCAGGAGCTGACCCTGGCCCGGATCGAGTCCATGCTCACCGGCCCCATGGAGTACAACGTCCAGCTGACCGAGGACCGCGAGCACCCCTGCCTCCTGGGCACCTGGGACTCCTTCCCCTTCGTCATCGAGATTCCCGAGGGGCACGAGGGCTGGCTCCTGGTCTCCGGGGACTGGGAGGAGGCCGCCCCCGCCTCCCAGAGGGACGAGATCGCCGCCAGCGTCAACGACTGGAACCGGGACAAGTTCTTCCCCACCGTCGGCGTCATCGACACCCCCATCGGTCCGCTGGTGCGCGCCACCTACCTCACCGACCTGTCCGCCGGGGCCACCGACGCCCAGCTGCGCCTCCACCTGGACACGGCGCTGTCCGCCTGCACCCAGGCCCTCAGCCTCGTGGGGCCTCTCCTGCCGGAGATCTGAGCCGCATGAGCCCAGCGTCCCCGAGCGCCCCCTGCCTGCCCAGACTCGTCGTCGTGGGGCCCACAGCCACCGGCAAGTCCGCCCTTGCCCTCGACCTCGCCGAGCGGATGCACTCCGATGAACCGGCGACCCGCGCCGAGATCATCAACGCCGACGCCTCCCTGCTCTACCGCGGCATGGACATCGGCACCGCCAAGCCCAGCCCCGCCGAGCGGGCCCGCGTCCCCCACCACCAGATCGACGTCCTCACCGTCAGGGACCGGGCATCCGTCGCGGCCTTCCAGCGCAGCGCCCGCGGAGATATCGACGCCGTCGAGTCACGGGGCCACCTGCCGATCATCGCCGGAGGCTCCGGCCTGTACGTGCGGGCCCTGACCGACGACCTCGACTTCCCCGGCACCGACCCGGCCGTGCGCACTCGCCTGAGCGAGCGCGCCGAGCGGGAGGGAGCCGCCGCCCTCCACGCCGAGCTGGCCCGCCTCGACCCGGTCGCCGCCGAGCGCGTGGAGGCCTCCAACACCCGCAGGATCGTGCGGGCCCTGGAGGTCATCGAGATCACCGGCCGTCCCTTCTCCGCCTCCCTGCCCCGCTACGAGGACATCGCCCCCACCGTCCACATCGCCCTGCGCTGCGAGCGCCGGCTCCTGGATAAGCGCATCAACGAGCGGGCCCGCGCCATGTTCGACGGCGGCCTGATCGAGGAGGTGGAGGCCCTCATCGACCAGGGCATCCAGGAGGGGGAGACCGCCCCGCGCGCCATCGGTTACGCCCAGGCGCTCGCGGTCATCGACGGGACCATGAGTGTGCCCGAGGCGGTCGACTCCACCGCCCTGGCCACCCGCCAGCTCGCCTCCCGCCAGATCAAGTGGTTCCGGCGTGACCCACGGCTGCACTGGATCGACGTCGCCCTCACCGAGACCGGGCAGTGCACCGACTCCGAGCGCTCCCGGCTCACCTGGCAGGCATGGGAGCTCGTCTGCGCGGGTCGCGGCGTCGCTTAGGCTAGGGGCCATGCCGCACTCGACAGGTCTTCGCGGTCGTGAGCTCATCAAGGGCCACGCGACCCTCAACGACTTCCTCATGCTGGTCGACCCCGGCTGCGAGGTCGCCATCAGCGGCGCCGACATCGCAGCGGTCTGCGACCGCCACCGCGGCATCGGCGCCGACGGCTTCGTGCGCGTCGTGCGGACCACCGCCCTCCCCGGCGGCGGAGCCTTCGCCGCCTCCGTGCCCGAGGCCGAGTGGTTCATGGACTACTACCGCGCCGACGGAACCGTGGCCGAGATGAGCGGCAACGCCGCACGCCTGTTCGCCCACGTCCTGGACCGTGAGGGGCTGTGCCCCATCGCCGACGGCGAGTCGGTCACCATCGGCACGCGCGGCGGGGCCCGCACCATCACCCGCCTGGGGGAGCTGTGGACCGTGGACATGGGGCCGGCCCGCCTGGCCAGCCCCGAGGAGGCCGAGGACGAGGGCTGGGACACGGCCGTCGTCGTCCCCGGCCTGGTTGGACAGCGGGCCGCCCTGAGCGTGGAAATCTCCGGCCCCCACACCGTCGTCGCCCTGGGGGAGGAGAGTGAGCTCGAGGCGGCCGCCTTCGCCGGGCTCACCGACTCCGCGGACCCGGTCGCCTACGACCCCGCCCCCGAGGCCGGCACCAACCTCGAGCTCGTCGTGCCGCTGGGGGAGGAGACCGACCCCGACACCCAGTCATCGGTGGGTATCGCCCGTATGCGTGTCCTGGAGCGCGGCGTGGGGGAGTCGCTCTCCTACGGAGCGGGGTGCTGCGCCGTCGCCGTCGCCCTGCACGCCTGGACCGGTCCGGGCGCTCCCGAGGACTACCGGCTGCTCGTTCCCGGCGGAGAGATCGGGGTCCACGTGGGCGCCGACCCCCTGGGCCAGGACAGCAGCCTGCTGCTGACCGGCCCGGCCACGATCACCGGGCGGATCACCGTCGCCTGAGGCTCCTCAGCCCCGCCGCCATCCACACTGCTCCCGGACGTCGCACCGACGCCACATCCGAGAAGAGAAACCGACCACCACTATGAGCCAGCCATCCACACGCGCCGCCGTCAGCACCATCCTGCCGACCGGCCTGATGCTCTTCGCCCTGTTCTTCGGAGCGGGCAACCTCATCTTCCCGCCCCTGCTGGGGGCCGCCTCGGGCAGGTCCTTCATTCCGGTCATGGTGGGCTTCCTCGCCACCGGGGTGCTCATGCCGCTCATCACCGTTGTCGCCGTCTCCACCTCCGGTGAGGGGATCCTGGGCCTGGCTCGCAGGGTGGGACCCCGATTCGGCACCGTCATGCCGCTGGCGGTCTACCTGGCGATCGGCCCGCTGTACGCCATCGCCCGTGTCACCACGGTCGCCTACGAGCTGGCGACCCGCCCGGTACTCGAGCTGCTGGGAATTCAGGACTCCCGCCTGGCCCTGCTGGTGCACGTGACGGTGTTCATGGGGGTGTCCTTCAGCATCGCCCGCAGCCCGAGCCGCCTGGCCGACCGCGTCGGGCGCTGGCTCACTCCCGCCCTGCTGGCCCTGCTGGCCCTGCTGTGCGGGGTCACCATCGCGATGTCCCCCGGGGTGCAGCGCGAGGCCATCGAGCCCTACGCGAGTGATCCTCTGACCAATGGGCTGACTCAGGGCTACCTCACCATGGATGTCCTGGCGGCCACCGTCTTCGGCATCGTCGTCATCACCTCTCTGCGCGAACGCGGCCTGACCTCTCCCCGCGCCCTGGTGCGTGGCACGGTCCTGTCCGGTGGTATCGCCGCTGTGCTCCTGGGGCTGGTGTACGTCGGCCTGGCCGTTCTGGGGACGCGTACCCGCGGGCAGATCACCGTCGACACCAAGGACGGCACCGCGCTGCTGCGCAACGCGGCCTCCTCGACGCTGGGGACTTCGGGAGTGGTCATCTTCGCCGCCATCGTCATCCTGGCCTGTCTGACCACCGCCGTGGGGCTGCTGGCCTCCTGGGCCGGTTACGCCTACACCGCCTGGCCGGCCGTCTCCTTCAACCGGCAGCTCGCCGCCTGCGCGATCGTCTCCTTCACCCTGGCCAACCTGGGCCTGAGCGCCATCCTCAAGATCGCGGGACCGTTGCTGTTCCTGCTCTACCCCCTGGCCATCGCCCTGGTCGCCGTGACCCTGGTCGACGCCGTGGCACCGGGGCGGCTCAGGGCCGCCTACCTGTGGTGCGTGAGTACAGCCGGGATCCTCGGATCCGTGCCCGCCATCACCGCCGCCGGCTGGGAGGGCCCCAGCAGGCTGCTGGCGAGAACCGGGCTGTGGAGCGACTCCACCGGATGGATCCCTCCGGCACTGCTCGCCCTGGGGATCGGCATCCTCTTGGACATCCGCTCCGGAGCCTGGTTCACGCCCGCCCCCGGGGAGCCTCCCAGCCGGGCTCAGCAGGACGTCGAGCACGCCGCGGCCTCACAGCTGTGAGCGGTCCGGCACGCGGTAGCCTCTCGACGTGCCCACGCCTCGCCCCTGCGACCCGGCCCAGACGCCGCGTCCGAACCATGAGCGGCTTCTGCCGACACTGCTCATCCCCGCCTTCGTCTCGCTGCTGGCCGTCTCCTCGGTCAATGTCATCCTGCCGGCCGTCTCCCACAGCCTGAGCGCCGGAACCGCCGGCCTCCAGCTCGTCGTCTCCGGTTACGCCCTCGTCTTCGGGGTCGTCCTCGTCCCGGCCGGCCGTGCCGGCGACGTCATGGGACGGGGGCGGCTCTTCGTCATCGGCATGCTCCTGTTCGGTGCCGGTTCGCTCGCCTCGGGGCTGGCCCCCGACGTCGTCACCCTCAACCTGGCCCGGGTCGTCATGGGAATCGGCTCGGGGCTGCTCAACCCGCAGGTGACCGGCATGATCCAGCAGTACTACTCCGGTGAGGCCCGAGGACGTGCCTTCGGGCTCTTCGGCGCCGTCATCGGGGTCTCGGTGGCGTTGGGGCCGGTGCTCAGCGGCGGGTTCATCGGCTGGCTCGGGGACGACTGGGGCTGGCGCGCCTCCTTCCTCATCAACGTCCCCCTCACCCTGGCCGGTATCTGGGCCGCGCGCCGCTACCTGCCGGCCTCCGCCTGGCGGCGGGGTAGCGACACGCCTCAGACGGAACAGGCGGACAGCCCTGACACCGCCGAGAGCGTCGGCGCCGGGGCCGCCCACCGCGGCGGGGTCGATCTCGACCCGGTGGGGATGGGGATGCTCGCCGTCGGCACTCTGCTCATCATGATCCCCTTCATGGAGGCCTCGGCCGGCACCTGGATCTGGGGCCTGGAGGTCGCCGGCATCGGCGTCATCGGCGCCTGGGTGGCCTGGGAGAAGCGCTACCGGGCCAGGGGCGGCGCCCCCATGGTGGACCTCAGCCTGCTGGCCATCCCCTCCTTCGCCTACGGCAGCCTGGCCATCGCCGTGTACTTCCTGGGCTACACCAGCGTGTGGATCATCGTTGCCCAGTATGTCCAGGCCGGCCTGGGATCCACCGCCCTGGCCAGTGGCCTCATCGGAGTCCCGGCCGCCCTGGCGGGATCGATCGCTGCCGCCGTCGCCGGCCGCCGGGTGATCCGGGTGGGTCGGGTCATGGTGCTCGGCGGCATGGTGCTGGGTATGGTCGGGCTGCTGGGGAGCATCGGCATCATGCACATGCATGCGCGTGCGGGGTGGAGTCCCTGGTGGCTGACCCTCACGCTGCTGGTGCTCGGAGTGGGGCAGGGTCTCGTGGTCTCCCCGAACCAGACCCTCTCCCTGGCCGACGTCCCCCTGGAGTACGCCGGGGCCGCGGGCGGCATCCTCCAGACCGGTGAGCGCATCGGCGCCTCCATCGGCATCGCCGTCATCACGGGCCTGACCTTCCGGGTCTCACACTCCTCGGGCTGGGAGGTCGCCGCTCAAGCCGGCCTGCTGGCCGTCGTGGCCACCATCGCCGTCGCCGCAGGGGTTGCCGTCATCGATCTGCTCCTGGCGAGACGACGACGCCGGTAGCCGGCCCGGCGGCGTGTCAGCCGTGCCGGCGACGCACTCGCAGGACTCTGAAGCCCTTCGAGGAGGCCATTCGGCTCACGTCCCAGCCCTGGTCCCTCAGCCAGGTCGCCAGGGAGTCGGCTCCCAGGTTCTTGAGCACCACCAGCCAGGCCTCGCCGTCGTCGGACAGCAGCGCCAGCCAGTCCAGCAGCAGCGTGTGCAGGGCCTCCTTGCCGATGCGCACCGGAGGGTTGGACCAGATGAGATCCACCGGTGTCAAGCTCTGGCGCAGCTCGGCCAGCAGCGCGTCGGCCGGGGCGGTCCGCACGTTGTCCAGGCCTGCGGCAGCGGCGTTGCGAGCGGTCAGGGCCAGGGAGCGCTCGTTGACATCGGTGGCCAGGATGCTCGCCTGCGGAGCGGCCCCGGCCAGGGCCAGCGTGATCGGACCCCATCCGCAGCCCAGGTCGAGGAACGTGCCGGTCTGGGCCGGATCGGGGACGTGGTCGAGGAGGACCTGGGTGCCCTTGTCGAGACGGTCGGCGCTGAAGACGCCCGAGGCCGTGACCACCGTGCGCTCGACGCCGCGGATCGAGAAGCGGTGGGTGCGCTCCTCGGCCTCGACGGCGGGGGAGGCGGTGAAGTAGTGCTCGCTCACGCCCACCAGGCTACCCGGGCTCTGCTCGTCGACAGAGGGAGGAAACCAAGGCGGTCATCAATCCGCTGCCCCCTTGCCAGGCGAGGAGTGCCGATTTTGCCAGACGCGGCTTTACGATAATACGCTCGTGTCTCCATAGGGGTGCGGACGGTAGGAGAGGGATGTTGTCATGAGCCGGTACAAGGCTCTCGCAAAGGCGCTCAGCGACTGGGCAATCTTGACGTTGGGGGTGACTCTTTCGATAGCGATCGCACAGGCTGTCGGATCCAGGACTGAGACCGGACCTGTATTCATTCGCGTGTCTCAGGCAGTTCTGGTCACATTGTTCGTTGTTCCCGCGATCGTGGCTTGTCGTCGCCTCCTTGACCGCAGGACTCTCGCCGGGATGGGCCTATCACGTCACTGGCCCGCCGCGGCCGCGACCGGGGTGGCCGTCGGTGTCGTGACCGGGGCTGTTGTGTGGACACCCGTGTTCTTGATCGGCTGGGCCCGGTTCGATCACCTCGAACCGGTGGCGCTCGCAACCTTCCTCGCAGTCAACGCGGTCGTCCTGCTACTGTACGAGGCATTGCCGGAGGAGATCGCGCTGCGCGGCTACGGGTGGTCGACTCTACGGGAAAGTTGGGGCCCGCTCGCGGCCACCATGACGATCACGGTTCTCTTCTGCCTCAGTACGGCGTTGAGCAATCTGATTCGAATGACGTCAACGCTCGTTCTGGGAGGCGGAACGACGGGCTTCTCTCTGGCGCCGAGCGGTAATGACCCCTTTTTCTACATAGTTTTGCTGTTCGTCTTCGGTCTCACACTGGTTGCGGCCCGACGGATCCCACTACCGGGTGCGCTCGCCTCTGCGATCGCCTTCCATCACACGTTTCTCACCATCAACCGCGTGCTTCTGGGCGGTCTTGGCTGGATCGACTCCGGGGTCGGGATCGAGTTCGCCACGCCCGAGGTGGCCGGGATCAGCCTTGTGCACACTGCGCTTGCCGGAGCTGTCTTCATGGTGGTGCGGCGGTGGCTGGAACGCCGTACAGCGGTTGTATCGAGGCGGGTAGCCTGATGTGATGACGATGTCTCCGCTACCATCCGACCCCGTGTCGGAAGGTCCGGTAGCACATCGGAGAAGCCAACGGGAGGCGCCTCCGGCGCCGTCGTCGGATCCCTCGCCCCGAACATCGAGGTCTACGTCCTCGGGGAGATCCTGCGGGGCCTGGCCGCCGGGGCCATGGCCACAGGTGTGGCGATCATCGGGGCGCTGCGCGCCTCCAGCCCCTGATTCTGGCCCGGAGTCGCCGGCGGGACCGCACTGGTGCTCTGGTCCTGCTCCCGCGTCCTGCCTGCAGGGACCCTGTGCCTGGCGGTCGGCCGGCGCGCGGGCATCGCCACCCTGATGTGGGTGTGCGCCTTTATCCTGACCCTGGACTACCTGGTTGCTCCCAGCGCCCACGATGTCCTGGACATGACCCCGACCCAGATCGGCTGGGCGCTCACCGCAGGCGGTATCGGCTGGTCGGTCGTCGCGCTTGTCTGCGGGGCCCATCCGGCGCGGGAACCGAAGGTCTACCGCCGCCGCACCACGCTGGCCGCGGCCTTCGTCGCCCCCACGGCATCCGGTGTCGAGACGGACCGGCTGTGGCACACACTCATCTTGCTCGCCGTGGGGCTCCTCCTCACCTCGCTGCTGGCCCGACGCGCCGCCCGAGCCGGCGGGTGGCCCCGCGCGCCCGCGGGCAGTACCATCGCCCCCATGTGGATCCTTCGTATGCGCTGAAACGGCGGCCGGCGCCGCTCCCCGCCAGAACCATCGCGCCCCATCGGAGGGGCGCAGGCATACGACGAAGGACATTTTGTGACCCATCACCACTCCACGACCCCCAGCACCCCCTCCACCCCTGAGGACGCAGCAGACACCCGTGACGCCCATGAGGGCCGTGACGTCCGTGACGTTCAGGACGTTCACGACGTCCATGACGTTGTGGCCCGGGTCCTGTCCCGGACCGGAACCGCCCTGGCCTCCACCGCCGCCCAGCACGAGCACGCCGGTGGCTATGCGGACGGCCTCGACGACGGCGCCCTGGAGCGGGAGGCCCGCGCGGCCCGCCGCCGTGTGGCCGGACTGTCCACCGAGCTGGAGGACGTCAGCGAGGTCGAGTACCGCCAGGTCCGCCTGGAGAAGGTCGTCCTGGTCGGCCTGGAGCTGCCCCGGCCCCACGGCCCGGCCGCCGGCGCACCGGGCGGCAGCGGCCAGGTGCGCGACACCCAGGACGCCGACACCTCCCTGCGCGAGCTGGCCGCCCTGGCCCAGACCGCCGGCAGCGAGGTCCTCGACGCCCTCATCCAGAAGCGCGACCACCCCGATCCCGCCACCTACCTGGGCAGCGGCAAGGCGCGCGAGCTGGCCGACGTCGTGGCCGCGGCCGGCGCCGACACGGTGATCGTCGACGGCGAGCTCGCCCCCTCCCAGCGCCGCGCCCTGGAGGACGTCGTCGGCGTCAAGGTCGTCGACCGCACCGCCCTCATCCTGGACATCTTCGCCCAGCACGCCAAGTCCCGCGAGGGCAAGGCCCAGGTCGAGCTCGCCCAGCTCGAGTACCTCCTGCCGCGCCTGCGCGGATGGGGCGAGTCCATGTCCCGACAGGCCGGAGGCCGCGTGGCCGCCGGTCAGGGCATCGGCTCACGCGGCCCCGGAGAGACCAAGATCGAGCTCGACCGGCGCCGCATCCGCCAGCGCATGGCCCGCCTGCGCCGCGAGATTCAGGCCATGGCGCCCTCACGCGAGACCAAACGGGGCTCGCGCCGGCGCGGTGCCATCCCCTCGGTGGCGATCGCCGGTTACACCAACGCCGGAAAGTCCTCCCTCATGAACCGCCTCACCGAGGCCGGCATCATGGTCGAGGACGCACTGTTCGCCACCCTCGACCCCACCGTCCGGCGGGCCGAGACCTCCGAAGGGCGCACCTACACCCTCACCGACACCGTCGGTTTCGTGCGCAACCTGCCCCACGAGCTCATCGAGGCCTTCCGCTCCACCCTGGAGGAGGTGGCCGGAGCCGACCTCGTGCTCCACGTCGTCGACGCCGCCCACCCCGACCCTC
>ERZ772958.140-NODE-140-length-30267-cov-40.743479_pt1 | contig 30267 bp, 20 predicted proteins | sample MGYA00580681_ERZ772958 | MGnify/ENA primary metagenome ERZ772958 (study PRJEB29015, sample SAMEA2738089) | human oral metagenome | biome: human oral; feature: human-associated habitat; material: saliva | place: China | collected 2275 ...
CTGGCTGATTCAACACTGGCAGGGCCGCAAACTCCAGCTAACCCCACCACCTCAGCCTGTGCTATAGCTACCGCCAAAAGCTAAACCATTACTCAACTTGTTACCCAATCTAATGTTTCTGGGTTGCTAGTAGCGTACTTGGCCACTAACTTCAGTCTTATGACGAATGCGCGCACTAAAGCTCTCCCCACCGCACCACGGGTGCGACGCTGACGGGCATTCCGGCCCAGGCGCAGAGGTATTCGATTTCAGGTCGTAGCCCGTTGGAGTGGATCATCGACCGCTACCACGTGAAGACGGACAAGGCGTCGGACATCGTCAACGACCCGAACGATTTCCTGCGCGAGCAGGGCCGCCCCGACGCGGTCGTTGACCTGATCAAGCGCCTGGTGACGATCTCGATGCGAACTCAGGAGCTCCTGGCGACGCTGCCGAAGCTGGAGATCCCGGAAGGAAAATAATCATGAGCGATTCCAGGGAGAAGGTAAAAAGTGGCATTGTAACGAGGCTTAAGGGCTTGCGGCCAAAGAATCCAGGAATATTTGTCTGCCTGTGCCTCGCTCTTCTCTGCATCATCATTGTCTTAGCGCTACGCCTTTATCATGCTGGTGGCAACTTGTGGGGCGTAGTCTATCAATTATCTGATACGGTGCTGCTCACATTGTTTGCCGCTTTTACCGTCGGGTTTGCATGGGAAGTACTCGGCAAGAATGCACTTCTACAAGAACTTCAGCATCATACCGATAAGGCTGTCCGAGATGCCGGACTTTCCAAAAAATTAGCCGATCAAGGGATTTTACACACCACGACAGATTTCCAACATGGAATTCCCTGGAAAGATTATATTGCTGACGCTGACGAAATCGACATCTGCTGGTGGGCAGGACTCAGCTGGCTTCAGGGAAACAGACCCACAATCGAAGCGGCCGCAAATGATAATAAGCTGCGAATCCGTTACGTCATTCCTGATACGAAGGATCCTGATGTGCTGGATCAAATGGTCGCCGTGTCCGGCATCAAAGCTGAAGTTCTCGAATCTACATATGACGGCACTTGTGTCGAACTTCAGCCTTTGGGAGATATGGTCGAATTATTCAATACAAAGCAGCTCCCACAGTATGGCATGGTGCGATTAGGTTCACGTATTGTCTTTTTTCCATATTCCCATCTGCGGGGACGCCCTCTAGGTAGACCTACCTTCGTCATCGACGCGAATAGTGAACTCGGCGAGCTCTTCATGAGAGACTTTGATGCACTTCTTCAGACAGCTGAACGATCTCAGTAGCAGAACTTTGAGGTGTTCAGCTTCGCAAATGCTGGCTCTTCATAGTTGAGCGTGGAGGCATCTAGGCCTCCACGCTCAACTATGAAGAGCCGCTTTAGTCTCGGCTACGGATTCGTTTGCACCCACTCGAGTATGCAGACGTGTAAGCGTGGAAGAGTATCGGCTGCCGTCAAAAAGTCCTCACGACCGGCTTCTACTTCATGCCGTGTTGCTTCTTACGCAGATACAGCTTGTACTCTTCACGGGCACGATCAAACTCCTCGTCAGTTTTGTACTTGAGGAAGCTCAAGGCATCGCCCGACCAGACACAGGATGGGTTGTGTTTTCCTCGCCACGCATACTTCGTGTCTTCGCGGAGTCTGTACCGCCAAGCCATACACGTGAGATCATGCATCGTGAGCTTCCTCCCTTTTTTTCGGACCTTATTCGCCTGCTCCACCAATTCCCGTGCTGAAAACGGGTGGGTTTCATTGGGATCGACTTTGCGTTGAACGATTGTTGTTGGCGCGCCTTGATTAATGGCAACCTCAAGATCGGCACGGCTAATTTTCTTACCTGATTGTAGGTTGATCTCCTGAATGATTGCGATCCGCCCCATGTCAGCGCCTAGGCTCTCTGCCTCGCCAATGATCTGCCGTAGGTCTCGAAGGAAGTCCTCGACTACCTGTGCAGACTTCACGTCTCCATCCACCCGGAGCGAGCGAATCGTTTCGCTTGGGGTGTGAGCCGCCAGTGGGAGCAGCGTCCACGTGATGTCATCGGCTAGGTCCTTTTCGAAAATCGCAAGCACGAGGTCTCTGTAGTTCACAATGCTTTGCTGTAAGAACATGTAGAGGACGCTATTTAGATCGTCAGCGACGTAAAGGTGAATGATCTTATTTCGATAGTCAGTCAGAATGTGGAGGTTCGCTCGGACGCCGTCGCCATCAACTGTTTCGGGCCAAAGACGATACTTGTCCATGTCTGCGATACACTGCTCCAGCGATAATGACCTGTAGTCCTCGCTGCGCTTCTTCTTGTAGAAGATGTTCTTCTTGGCCTTGCGGAGAGCCGCTTTGAGGATCAGTTCCCAGGCGTTGACGACCAAGACGGTAACGACCTGCTCCCGGTACGTTGTCTGCGGCTTGTTGTAGATTTCGATCGCGGCGAGCATTGCGGCGCGTGAGTTGTCGCAGAGCTTCTTGTGAGACACGTATGGCCTAGCCATCAGTCTCGCCTTTCTCAATGACGCACATCGTCAGATCACCTCCCAGTTGATGGTGAACAGTTCGCGTCGGGTTTGGGTGGCGTTGAGGGCGTCGCGGGCGTTTGCGAGGTATTCATCGGATTCGTCGCGAAGTCGGTTGCGCTCGGTGCGGTACTCATCTTCGGCGTCGTCGATCTTGCGCCTCCACTGCCGGGCTTCCTGCTTGAGTTTTAGCTCTTTGGAGACATTGTTAGCTTTGCGAGCCGCTTTCTTTGCTGTGGCTTCCTTTGCTTGGTATTCGCGGATCTTTGCGTCGAATGTGGCCTTATGGTCAAGTCGTGCAGACTCGATAAGTTCTTCCTGCTGGAGGAAGAATCCGACATTTCGATCCTCCACATCCTGGCTGAGATCTGCGAGCTGGGCCTTCATTGCTTCTTCGAAGCCTGCGGTGTTCACTGACTCTGTGGTGATGGCTGTGCAGTTCAAATCTAATAGGTCACGGACTTGCTCTTGATCCAAAAGTGTCCCGTCTTCGAGGAAACCGGCGATGACCAGGTAAGACTCGTGAAGGTGTTGTTTGCCTGCTTTCATCGTAAAGGAGACTTCTTCGATCCGCAGTCGCCCACGCTTCTTGCGTAGCCGTTTGGCTAGAGTGGTGGCGCGTTCAGAATGCTTGATCTGGAATGTGAGACGAGCGGGCGGGGTATCGAGGTTCTTGGCATGGTCAATCACCCACGCGCATAGATCGCTGGAGTAACGGTACTGGTGCGCTCCCTTGCGGGGCTCGGACTTGAAGTAGTAGTCGCCGGTCGGGATGCCCGCTTCCGGGGCGTACTTGAGGGTGAACTGTGTACCGGTCTCGCTAAAGGTTGCGATGTTGCCCAGCTCGTGGTGGGTGACTTCGATAAGGAGACGTTCGAAGGCGTTGAGGACGACGCCGGTTTGGGCGTCGTAGGACTTGAGTTTGTCGCGAACTTTCGGGTCGAGATTGTCGAACACCTTGGCGCGGGTCTTCTTCATCTCCTGGTTGATCTGCTTCGCATACTTCGCTTCGAGAGCAGTAAACGCAGCATCGATCTCGGCGGAAGTCTTGCAGTTGTCAAGGATGTGGGCGATGTTCTTCTCAAAATCCAGGCCATCTTCGATCTGGCCGAGAACCTCATCGGAGGCGCCGAACACGGAGGTGAACAACTCGAACTTCTCCGTGAGCAGTTCTAGGATGCGCTCTTCGGCGAGGTTGCCCTTGTTGGAGAAGTTGACGACCACGACGTTGTGTTTCTGCCCGAAGCGGTGCACGCGGCCGATGCGCTGTTCAATGCGTTGCGGGTTCCACGGCAGGTCATAGTTGACCAGCATCGAGCAGAACTGCAGGTTGATACCTTCGGCGGCAGCCTCGGTTGCGATCATGAGCCGACCGCGTTCCCGGAACTCATCCACGAGGGCTTTGCGCCGGTCGGCATCAGGAATGCCTATGACAAGATCACCGCCCTTGTTCTCCTCGAGCCACCGCTTGTAGATCGTGTTGGCTTCCGGGCTGGTGTTGGTGCCGTTGAACAGGACGAGACCCTCGCCCCAGCCTGCCTCGGTCAGGGATCGGGCGAGGTAGTCCTGGGTGACGGTGGAGTCGGTGAAGATGATCGCCTTCTCCGGCGCACCGATCTCGCGGAGTTTCGCGAAGCCCTGCTCGAGCGCATCAACCAGCTTGACAGCCTTCTGGTTGACAGTAATGGAGCGGGCAAGTGCCGCGAACTCACGCAGCTCTTCGACTTCGTCGAGCATCGCCGGGCTCTGCTCCGAATCAATCACCTCAGAGTCGACCAAGGTGTTTTCTGCCTCCTCGCGCAGCTCGCTCGTTACGTCCGGATCCCCGACGAAACCACCGGCATCGTTGCGGCGACGTCCGGCACGGGCTTCGGCTTCGAGGCGATCTGCGGTCCGCTCCAGGGTCGATGCGACGGCGTAGGAGGAGGAGCCAAGGCGTTTGCGCATGATGAGCGCGGAGAGGTGGCGTTGGGATTTCGCGAAAGCCCACAGAAACGGCCGCTGTAGATACTCATTGATCTTGTCGTACAGCTCGATCTCGGCCTTGCTGGGTGTGAAGGCGACGGTGAGCGGCATGCGTTCGGTGAAGCGAATGTACTTATCCGCATCCTTGCGTAGCGTACGTTTCGCCACCATCGCGACCCGCTGTACGAGGTCGTCGTTACCAACCCCATCCGGGTTGTCCAGGTAGCGCTCCTTGAACGCATCGAGGGAATGGAAGTAGTCCGGTGCGAACACCGAGACCAGCCCGTAGAGTTCCTCGAGCCGATTTTGCAGCGGCGTCGCGGTGAGCATGATGGTCTTGGCTGCGGCGCGGCAGACCTTGGCGACGTTTGCGGCGATTTTGGCTTGCCCGGTCCAGTAGGAGCGCAGCCGGTGGGCCTCATCGCAGACCACGAGATCCCACGTGCGGATTATCTTCGCGGTCTGCGAGTTCGCGAACTCATACGAGCAGATGAGGATCTGATCTTTCGCTCCTGGCTCAACCAGCTCGTCAATGTTGGTGCGGTCGAGCAGGCTTGCGGGGAGGGCGAATTTTTCGCCAAGTTCCTGCTTCCACTGCTGGCGCAGCGACGACGGCGCAATGATCAGAATGCGCCGGTTACGCTGTGCCCAGTATTGGGAGATGACGATTCCAGCCTCGATCGTTTTACCGAGCCCGACCTCGTCGGCAAGGATCACTCCGTCCAAGAATGGAGTTTGCAGGGCAAACAAAGACGCATCGATCTGATGAGGTTTGGGTTCAACTTGTGCGTCGAACAGGAGGCCGGCAAGCTTGCCGACATGGTCGGACGCATAGGAACGGTCGAGCTCATGAGCGTAGAGCTTGGCCTGATAGTCACTTAAATTCTGCACGCTTGGCCGCTCCCCTTAGATTTCCCACCGCTCAGGCGCGGACACCGCATAGTCCACGCCGATCGCGGCGAAGTGTTTCATTGCAGCCTTGATCTTCGCATTCTCGCTAGGTCGGCGCTTTGTCGGATCCTGGCTCGACTTCGTCTCCCGCACCAGGTACAGGTGCTCGGTGCCGTCCTCAACCTTGATGATCGCCCAGTCCGGGTTGTAATCACCCACCGGTGTCGGGACACGGAACTTATCTGGCAGCTTCATGAACAACTTGATGTCCTCACGCCCATCCAAATACTGAGCAAACTGCCGCTCCACCGCCGAGTCCAGCACCAGATAGTCGAAGTCCGTCTTCTCCTTATTCGTCACCTTGTACAGCTGGTCGATGAACCGATCCTTCTCCTCCAGCCCATCATGCTGAAGTTCGCGCAGCTCGTAGATGGAGCCGCCGATCGGCTCATACTGGATCCCGTCAATGAGGGAGTGAGCGAGCTCGGTCTCGATGCGCTCGGTGACCATCTTGATGAAGTCATTCGGGTTCGCCAAGAAATCTCCGATGCGCCCGGAGCCGAGAAGGATGTCGATGATAGTCTTCCGCGTCAGCGACGTCGCGTCCTGCAGCTGGCTGATGATGTCCGGCAACGGATATGAGTCCGTCAAGACCGTGTAGCGGGAGCCGAGCTCCGTGCCCTTTGGACCGCCACGGGTGATCTCAAGCCCAGTCCGGGTGACTTGGATACGGATCGGATCGATCGGTGGTGCCTCCTTGATACTCGCAATGCTCCGTGCGATGAGGTCCTCGCGTTTGAGAGTCACCCGGTAGGTGGTACGTGCCGTGATCGCTTCCCAGAATGCTTCAAATTCGGGGGTCGCGTAGACCTGTTTGTTGAGGGTACGGGCGAGACGCTTACGCTTAGGCTTGACGAATGCTTGAATCTTACAGCCATCAACGATACGGATGACATCGTCCTCGTAACCTGCGAACTCTGTGGGCAGGTTGACGGTGAAGCCGAGCTGTTCAGGTGCCCATGTGCCCATGACCTCACCCGCAGCGTTGATATAGCCCTGCGAGAGGAGAGCATCATAGATGAGCTCGGAGCGCTTCGTGCCAAGCCTGGTCTCCTTACCAGTAACCGGATCCACGATGGGAAGGGCCGCGAACTCGGTCTTACGCACATAGCCAATCGCTACGCCCACGGACTTGTATTCCTCCTGCAATGCGGAAGCGAACGCCTTATACGACTCATTTGCCACCACCGTAAGTTGCGCGGTACCCGCGTCTCTGATGCGCTCACCATTTTGGTTCACAGGGAGGCGCAAACCGCGCCCGATGGTCTGACGACGCTCGGTCTCGGTGGACATGTCTCGAAGGGTGCAGATCTGGAACACGTTTGGGTTATCCCAGCCTTCCCGCAGTGCAGAGTGCGAGAAGATGAACCGTACCGGCTCATCAATGTCGAGCAGGCGTGCCTTATCCTTCATGATGAGTTCATAAGCGTCGTCATCGGCCTTGGTCTTACCCGAAGAGTCCTTGAACGTCATCTGAGCATTCTTGCCTTTACCAGCCTTCATCTGAGCGAAGTACCCGGAGCGCGCGTCCACCGGGTTGGCCGGAAGGAACGCATGTGCGGCAGAGTTCTTCGCTCGTTCCTTCTTATAGAGGGCGTCAAAAGCCGCAGCAAAGGGACCGTTGGCATCCAAATTATTGATGCCTTCGCCAAGGTAGGAGGCGACCTTGTCAACAAAGAACAAAGAGAGCACCTTGATACCGTGTTTGTGAACCTGGTTCTCTTTGCGGATGTGTTCGCGGATGGTTTCACGGATCATCTCGCGGAAGACGGCTTCCTGGTTGTCGCCAATTGCTTCTCCCAGGCGCAAGTAGCCGTAGTTGCTGAGTTCAATCTGCTCGGGTTGAATGCTAATTTCGTTGATGCGCCAATTTCCTTCGTATGCGGGGTTACCTCCCGACAGGCGCTCAAGATCCGCGCCTTGGCTAGCACTAACCTTCCGTTTTGAATAGCTTCCGTCCTTCTTCTTGACGACCAGTTCAAGGATCGCTTTAAAAGGATTTCGTCTAACCTCTAGTAGTTTCACGTATGGCTTGGCAGCACTGCCGAGTTCAAGAGCGTCGGAGACTACAATCTTCTTCACCAGCTCAAGACGATGTGCATCGAGCGGATCCAGGCGATAGACCACGTTTCGCATCGTGCGGTGGGTCGCGGAGTAGCGCAGCGTACACAGTGGATTTAGGTCAGCAATCGCTGATTGAGCGAGCTGTGATTCCATGTTCTGCGGCTCGTCCATGATGACAATTGGGTGCGTTGCCTGCAGATAGTCCAACGGGCGTAGACCAGAGAGCTTATCGCGCTGCTGGTGAATGATTCGAGTGTTCTTATTCCCTCGGATCGAGTCAATCGTCATTACCAAAAACTGCAATGACGTAGCAGTTGCGAAATCGCGCACTTCCTCAGAACGGTCACCGGAGTAGACGGTGTAGTCCATGTTGATCTGTGGGTACAAGTGGCGGAAGTGTTCTCGCATTAGCTCGATGCTTGTCTTCACGCCCTCTCGAATTGCAACTGACGGCACCAGGATGATGAACTTACTGAAGTGATACTTGTGTGCGAGCTCGAAAGCGGTGCGTAGGTAGACATAGGTCTTTCCGGTTCCGGTTTCCATCTCGATATCGAACTGCAGGCCATCCACGAGCTTATCGTTGACGTCAAGACCGTTACGATCCTGCACGCGGCGCAGGTTTGCAACGATCGTGTCCTCATCGAGGACCAAATTGTTGCCGTAGGCGCCGATCTCATCGGCAAGGTCAAAGGTTTCTTGTCCTCCAAAGTCCGACGAGTTGAGCCACTGTTGTGGTGGGAGAGACTGCAGGCTGGTCACAAGCTGATCGGCGTCGTCTGGTTGCCCATCGAAGAGGGCAGTGACGGCCTCGATAGCGTCGGTCTGGTAGGGCTGGTGGGGATCAAACTGGAAACGCATCGTGTGTCCTCGCCTTACGCCGTCCACAGATCAACGTTGTGGGTGCGGCATTCTTGCACCAGATTCGTCTTTAGCTCGTCGTTGCCCTTGAAGGCATCCTCCAAGATCACTAGTCGTTCTGGTTCTTTGGCAACAAGTGCTCGCAGCTGAGCCAGTGTCGGTTTGGTGCGCTCATCCAGATAGGCCATTACGAGACCATCGGTGACACTGAACACCTCGAGGCCATCCACATCAACCGTATCGATACTCTCCGATAGTGAGAACCCGAGCTTCAGCAACACCTCTGTTAACAGGGCCTCCGGGCGAGCGTCATCGTTCGCGGAGTCCGCCATGGTGGTAAAGAGACCGACTAGCTCATCCTGAGACAGACCAGAGTCCGCCTTCCACTTCGAGAAGTTCGAGTCCACCAGCTTGTATGCACGGAAGCCCACATCCAGATCCTTGTGCCCGTCGAGCTTGCCGAACTCTTCCTCGAGGATCTTCGCGCCCGCTCGACGAATGCGCTCGCGCGTAATCTGCGAGATCGTTTCGTATCCAGCCTTACGTGCCTCGGACTTCTCGCCCGTTGGCTCCGGTAATTGCACTGAGATGCAACGACGAGATCCGCCATCTTCAGCATTCAATGCCATTACTGCGTGCGTGGTCGTGCCGGAGCCTGCAAAGAAGTCCATAACTATGTCGCTGGACATTACCCCAGCTGCTTCAAGGAGAACCTGGATTAGGTTTACGGGTTTAGGATTCTCGAAGTAGGCCTTAGGTATGCCGACCTTATCGAGGTCATTTGCGCCTGTTGTTGTCGTCAGGCCAGTAATAGTGTCTTTCATGATTGTCTGATCAACGGAACGTACCTTTGTGTAGACGCGCCACTCGCCATCGTCAGCCTGCCGGAAGAATAACTCGCTAGATTCATGAGAAATCTTTTCGCGACTCCAGCGATAGGCATGAAACTTATGGGTTCCGTTATTGTTCTTTTTTGGTGAAATCTTCACAAAACCTGGATATAGGTGGCCGTCTCCTCTATCTGCAGTTAGTACTTCTCCGCTGCTGGGGTCATAATAGATGTCAAATACGAGATTAGGACGTGTTTCTTCATTGAATTTTGAATTCGAGTTGTACAACTCGTTCTTGATAACAAAAGGACCGATGTCATCGGATTGGAGTGCGTAGTCAAAACCTTTATATGTCTCCGGCATCAACCGCTTCATCAGGCTGGCTCGCACATCAAACTCTGGGGTGTGTCGACGGTTTCTCGCATAACAAAGTATATACTCTTTCGTGATTGCGGCACCGCTAGACGATATCTGTCGACCTTTGGGGTTACTTACCCAAGTAAAGGTATTCACATGGTTGCTCTCGCCAAATATCTGATCGCAGGCGGCCTTTAGTGTGGCTTGCTCGTTATCGTCAATACTGATGAAAATTACGCCATCCTGTGTAAGCAAGTTACGCGCAAGTTTGAGGCGTGGGTACATCATGTTGAGCCAGTTGGAGTGGAAACGCCCACCTGATTCTGAGTTGGTTGACAGCTTGCCGCCGTCATCGCTCTGGCCAGTAATATCGAGGTAGTTTCTGATCGAGTCGGCGTAGTTGTCGGAGTAAACAAAGTCGTTCCCAGTGTTATACGGAGGGTCGATGTAGATCATCTTGATCGCGCCGTAATAGTGCTTTTGAAGGATCTTTAGAACCTCGAGGTTGTCACCCTCAATGAACACATTCTGGGTTGTGTCCCAATTGATGGAGTTCTGCTTGTCCGGCATGAGCGTTGCTGTTGTTGGGGTCTGTGCTGCCCGGATTGCCTCACGCTTGCCGGGCCATATGAGACCAAAGCGTTCGTGCCCCTCTTCGATGTTAATATCGAGGATCGTCTTGAGAGTATCGAGGTTGATCTTGCCGTCGGCTACGACCTCGGGGAAGAGTTCGGCTAGCTGGGATGCGGCTTCTGTGGCGAAATCTGGTGTCGCGCAAGGGACTTCGTTGTGTTCTTTAGTCATTACTTCCTCCATGAGTAATTTGAATGCCTTAGCTAGTGTGACGCATCGACTAGTTCAGTTCTAGTGACCGGATGGTGTGAGGCCTATTGGTTGTTATTTGTTGTACTACAGTGTGGGATGCGTATCTGTTACCGAGCGTTTCTTGAGCATGATGTGTGTTCGTGATAGCGGTAGTGGGGTTGAGTGTCGGCAGGTGGATAGCCTGGGACCCCACGGCAATATGGTCTTCGTCGAGAGTTGGCGCGTACGCGGGGGGGGGGGGGGTGAGGCCTTCGTGAAGCCGTCGCCCCACGGCGCGTCCGACGTGTCCACGACACTGCGTCAATCGAACAACGTGCCCTTCTCACGCTTGGTCTTCGCGCGCGCATGATGCTCGTCCAGCAGGGCATAGACCGCGGACTTCGAGGAGGCGTTTGGCGAGGTGTTCGACGAGGTGTTTGCCGAGCGGGGGGTGGCGTCATCTGACAAACGTTCCCTGGCGTGGTGGGTGTCGGTGGAATCCACTTCCGTACCGGGCAGTGCCATGAAGTCGTCGTCACGCGCAGCAGTCATGCGACCAAGAATAGCGGGTAATCTACGACACACAAGCTAGGCGAGTAGGGGCACAAGGGGAATCTCGTTCTATTGGGTGCGTGGGCACCTGTGGGCGAGGGACATAAGCTCCTGCCGTTTTGTTGACTGCTCCCCTCAACCCTGAGGCATATTCCTTAGTAAGTGTTTGGGATGCTGTGTCGCATTCCGATGGTGTGAAGAAGGAGATAAAACGACGATGAGCAATCTTGGTGGGTATCAGGTGGTTACGACAGGAATTAAGGGGCTCTTCAGAGTTGAGTGTGGGTGAGTAGGTGTTGGTTGGGGGGTTGCGGGTAGAGGTCGAGGTCCCAGGTGATGAGCGGACTTCTACCCCCGCTGTCTTCAAGGCTCTCGGGCGGTGTCCCACCCTACCTGCTGCTGCTGTGTGTTGCTTGATCGGTGTGATCTGCTCGTCGGTTTGGAGGGTTTCCATCTGATGAGCGTGGTTCGCACCCCACAGGCTCTGGTGCTCGATGTTGAGTCGTGCAACCAGCTGGGGGTGCCCGGGTTGCGGGGTGCCCGGGTTGTGGGCTAAATCGCTCAAGGCCACGGGCGTGTGGTGGTGGAGGTGATCGACGCGCCCTGGGCCGGGGTCCCGGCAAGGTTGCGGTGGTTTAAGCGCCGATGGATATGCCGCGAACACGCCTGCCAGACGGTGACGTTCCTGGAACATGACGAGTGGGTGTGCGCCCCCTGGGCGCGTTTGGGTGTGCGGGCGATCCGCTGGGTGATCCGACAGTTGCGCTTCGAAGGAGCTACCATCGCTGGCCTGGCTCGACAACTGGCAACTACGTGGAATACCGTGTGGTCCCATATCAAGCCGTGTCTGCAAGCCGCACCAATCGTAGCTCAGCGCAGCTCTTTGACATAAACAAAATCGCCACCTTGGGCGCCGTCGTTGCTAGAGAGCCACAAAACCGCAGCGCGCCCTTCACCCCAGCGCGCCCCTCCCCTTTCCCAGCCTTCAGGCTGCGGGGAAAGGCAGCCGCGCTCGCACCGTCGGCGGTCAGGCTGTAGCCCCGCCTCCGGGCTGCGGGGCTGATCAGGTATTAGACTGCACATTAGGCATAATCTCTAGATAGAAAGAAGGCTCCCATGCCTACCCCTGCAAGTGTGGTAACTGATAAGCGCGTTGCCGTGATGGTGGCCGATGGGCTTGAAGAGGTCGAGTGCCTGGCGGTGGTTGATGTGCTGTTCCGCGCCGGTATTGGCGCTGACTTGCTGTCCATCTCTGATTCGCTTGAGGTCACCTCCTCCCACGGTATTCACTTTCGCTGTGACGCCCTGGCCAGCCAGGTTGACCTCGCCAGCTACGCTCTAATGTTCCTACCTGGCGGTATGCCGGGCACGCTGAACTTGGGTGCCAGCGCCCTGGTCACTGACGAGGTGCGCCGTCGTAGCGCCGCAGGCCAGCCCCTAGCCGCTATCTGCGCCGCCCCCTCTATCCTGGCTGAGCATGGCGCCCTGCAGGCCCGCCGCGCCACCGCCAACCCCGGCTTCATGGATGCTATTGCCGCAGGTGGGGCGCTTATGAGTGAGGCTGCGGTGGTGCGTGACGCTAACTTGATCACTTCGCGTGGCATGGGCACCGCCACTGAGCTGGGTTTTGAGATTATTCGCTTGCTTTTGGGCGACGACGCCGAGCAGGTGGTGGCCCGCGTCAAGCAGGGCATCGTCTACCAGCGCTAACGCCTGTTCGCATCAGTACGCATAGCTAGCGTCACCACGGGCGCAGCTCAGCATCACCGTGCGTGCAGCGCAGCATCACCGTGCGCACAGTGCCAGCCTCACCATCTGACCGTCACCACGGGCGCAGCTCAGCGTCGCCACGCATAGCCTGACAAACTTAGGTTTTTACCTAGGCGACAAGAATGCTAGGCTTAGCGCGTGCAGAACGTATCCATGATCCGTGCTTGGTGGTGGCTACCTTAATGGGTGAGCCACTTTCGTGATGCGTTTTAAGTTTTAAGGCTCGCCCTCGCGGCGAGCCTTTTACGTTCCGGCTCGCCGCAGGCAAGAAGGAATGTTATGGCTAATACCCCAACGGTTTTCACCCGCCCGGTTAAATACCATGCCGACGGCGGCGCGCTACTAGCCCACCTAGCCCAGCTAGGTTTGGTTGACACTGTCCAGGACGGCTCTCGCCCCACTAACACAGTGCTGCTAGAAAGCGCTGATATTGCCTCCAAACAGCACCTGACCACCATTGCGGTGTTGGCGGCCAGCACCCAGATCACCTGCAGTGGCGACAGCGTCACTCTTAAAGCTCTGGATACTACCGACGGCCCCCAGGCGCTTAAGGCTGTGGCCCAGGAACTTAGCTCTGCTATCACCCATCAAAGCGACACTGAGCTGGTTTTGTACCTGCCTAGCGTGGCTGAAGATAGCGCTGAGGAGCACGCCCGCCTGCGTGAGCGCTCCACCATGGAGCCGCTGCGGATCCTGACTGACCAGGTGGTGGCTCACCCGCACCTGCCGCTGGTGGCCGGAGCAGTGGCTTTTGATTATCTGGGCACTTACGAGTCCCTGCCGTCGGTTGCCGACGGCGCCAACACCTGCCCCGATTATCTGTTCTTTAACGCCCGCATCATTTTGGTGGTGGATCACCCCACCGGCTCCTGCCAGCTAGTTGGTGCCTCGCTCGACGCCGCCCAGTTAAGTGCGCAGATGGACGCACTGGAGGCGGCCATTAATGAGCTGCCCGCCCAGGCGCCGTCGGCCCCAGCAGAGCAAGCCGCACCGGCCCAGCAAACCACCCTGACGGCGTCGGCCCAGCAGGCGGCGACCCCCGAAGCCCAGGCCACCCCGGCGCCGTCGGCCCAGCAAGCAGCTGAGGGCACCATTACCGCCTACCCCACCATGAGCGACGCGGACTTTTGCGAACTGGTGGCCAAAATGCAGCAGCATATCGCCATTGGTGACGCCTACCAGGTGGTACCCAGCCGTGGCTTTGTGATCGACTGCCCCCAGCCCCTGCAAACCTACCGCTACCTGCACGACGCTGACCCCAGCCCCTACATGTTCTATATTGCCACCGACGACTTTGAACTCTTTGGGGCCTCCCCCGAATCCTCGCTGCTACACAGCGCCAAAACCGGCCAGGTGGCCATCCGCCCCATCGCCGGCACCCGTCCGCGCGGCTTCGCCCCCGACGGCAGCATTGACCATGAGCTAGACATCCGCCTGGAGCTGGAGCTACGCAGCGACGCCAAGGAAGTAGCCGAGCACGTGATGCTGGTAGACCTGGCTCGCAACGACGTGGCCCGCATCAGCGCCCCGGGCACGCGCAAAGTCACCCAGCTGCTGCGTGTAGACCGCTACTCGCGAGTAATGCACCTGGTCAGCGAGGTTACCGGGCAGCTGGCCAGTGACCTGCACCCGCTGGATGCTTTCCGTGCCTCCATGACCATGGGCACGCTCACCGGCGCCCCCAAGCTGCGTGCAGCCGAGTTGATCCGCCAATATGAGGGCACCCGCCGTGGCTCTTACGGCGGCGCGGTGGGTTATCTGCGTGGTGACGGCGAGCTCGACACCTGCATTGTGATCCGCTCCGCCTTCGCGCGCGGCGGCAAGGCAATTGTGCAGGCTGGCGCGGGCGTGGTCAGCGATTCAGTGCCTCAGCGTGAAGCTGACGAGACCGCCCACAAGGCCTCTAACGTGCTGCGTGCAATTGCCGCCGCCCAAGGCAAAACCCTGCGTATTGAACGCAACCTAGTTAGCAAGGAGGCCTGAGCCATGCGCGTAGTTTTCCTAGATAACCGCGATTCATTCGTCTACAACCTGGTGGATTTGTGTACTTCGCGCGGCGCCCAGGTGGATGTTTACCGCAACACCACTCCCCTGTCTGTGCTCACCGCCGCCCTGGAGCCCACCGAGGCTGAAAAGGCTGCGGGTCAGCGTCCGCTGCTGATCACCTCCCCCGGCCCGGGCCACCCGCGTGAAGCCGGGTGCCTAATGGATTTAACCGTCTACGCCCTTAACCAGCGCATCCCCACCCTGGGGATTTGCTTGGGTTACCAGGCTTTAGTGGAGGCTTGCGGCGGGCAGGTGGCGCCGGTAGGCCCCACCCATGGGCGCACCGACCGGGTGCTGGTGACTAAAGCCGGCGCCGAGTTTGCCCCGCTGGCCCCTTGCGTGATTGCGCCCCGCAGCGGCGAGCAGGCCCCCTACGGCTGGATTGATGTGGCCCGCTACCACTCTTTGGGGGCGCGTGAGCTCCCCGCGCAGCTGGTTTCTTTGGCCCATTCGCGCGACGACGTGGTTATGGCCCTGCGTCACGCCAGCGCCCCGGCAGTGGGTTTACAGTTCCACCCTGAATCTATCCTCACCCCCGCCGGACCCACTTTGATCAGCGCCCTGTTCACGTTCTTAACCCAAGAGGCGTAAACGGCCGCCAGCTAAACGCCGGCCGCTTAAACCGGGTGCTCAAGCGCCCTGGCTTGAGCACCCGCCCCAAAAGCTGAATACCAATTTTTTAAAAGGAGTAACCATGAGCCAAGCCGCCGCCACCCTACGTGAGGCGCTAAACGGCGTCGTCCTAAACCAAAGCCAAGCCGTGGAAGTATTTGCGGCCATCACCAACGGCGAGTTTAACGAGATTGAAATCGCCGCCTTCCTAGGTGCCCTGCACGCACGCGGTGAGAACCCGGCTGAAATTGCTGCCGCCGCCCAGGCTTTCCGCGCCGCCGCCGTGAACTTCCCCTACCCCAAGGGCCAGGGCGGCCTAGTAGATGTGGTGGGCACCGGCGGTGACCGTGCGGGCACAATCAACATCTCCACCGCCTGTGCGCTTGTGGCCGCCAGCCTGGGAGTGAAGGTAGCTAAGCACGGCAACCGCGCCGTCTCCTCCCGCTCGGGCGCCGCCGACCTGGTAGAAACCCTAGGTATTCCGCTAGATCTATCCCCTCAGGCCAGTGTGCAGCTGTTGGAAAGCACCGGGTTCTGCTTCCTGTTCGCCCAGAAATACCACCCGGCGATGCGCTATGTGGCGCCTGTGCGCGCGGCCTTGAAGAACCCCACCGTTTTCAACCTGATCGGCCCGCTAGTTAACCCCGCCCCGCTCAGCGCCCAGGTGCTTGGGGTGGGTAACCCGGCCCTGCTAGACGACATGGCTAGCGCCCTGGCCAGCGCCAATCTAGACCACGCCCTGGTGGTGCATGGCTCCGGCCTAGACGAGATCGCCCTGCACGGCCCCACCCAGGTGCGTGAGCTACGCGGAGCGGAAATCACCGCCTATGAGCTAACCCCCGCCCAGCTGGGACTGGGCACCTACACGGTGGCTGACCTGGTTGGTGGCGACGCTAGCGTTAACGCCCAGCTAATTCGGGCCGTGTTCGACGGCGCAGGTCAAGCCGCCCACCGCGACGCCATTGCCGCCAGCGCCGGGGCCGTACTGTACGTAAGCGGCAAGGCCAACACCCTGGCCCAGGGTGTACAAAACGCGCTGGAAGCTATCGCTAACGGCACGGTAGCCAGCCACCTAGATAAGATCGTCACGCAGGCACGTGAGCTAAGCGCCTAAGTGCCCGGGCCGTATTTGAGAGAGGGAAATCGATGAGTCAGCGTCAAGTACGCACACCTATTGCCGATCGTCTACGGCAAACCGGCACCGTTCTAGACTCGCTGGTAGAGGCCCGCAAAGCCCGCCTACCTGAGCTTTACGAGCGCTATGGGCACCTAAATGCCGCCACCATGGCGCGTTCGCAGCGTTCTTTTGAGGCCGCCCTGCGTACCCGCACTTTGGGTGAGGACGGCCAGTTGCATCCGCGCGTCAGCGGCCCGGCCCTGATCATGGAATGCAAGGCCGCCAGCCCCACCCTGGGCACAATCGTCTCTGACGGTTACAGCCCTGCCGCCTTGGCCCAGGCTTATGCGCCCGTGGCCGCCGCCATCAGCGTGCTGACCGAGCCCGACCGTTTTAACGGCGACCTAGCTGATGTGACCGCCGTGTCTAAGGCTGTGCGCCAGCCGGTGCTGGATAAAGACTTCATCATTGACCCCATCCAGGTGATTGCTGCCCGCCACCACGGCGCTGACGCCATCTTGCTGATGCTCTCAGTGCTAGATGACCAGGCATACACGCAGCTAGCGGCCCTGGCCGCCCAGCTGGGTTTGGATGTGCTCACCGAGGTTGATGAGGCTGAGCAGATGGAGCGCGCCGCCGCCCTAGGCGCCCGCATTATCGGCATTAACAACCGTGACCTGCGCACCTTGGAAACTGACCTACACCGCACTGCCGCCTTGGCGCCCCTGGCCCCGCGTGGCGTGGTGCTGGTGGGTGAGTCTGGGGTGCATGAGCGCGCCGACGTCGAACTGCTGGCCCCCTACGTGGATGCGGTGCTGGTGGGTTCAGCCCTTTCTGGCGCTGATGACCCGGCCGCCGCCGCCCAGGAGCTTTCCGCCGGCCAGCCCACCACCGGCGCGGCTGGTTTAGATGCCCACGCCCAGTCTATTGACTGGCAGCCCTACTCTTCTAAGCGTCTTGGCGCGGGCACTCTTGACGCGGATGCACACACCCGCATCAACCCCTACTTTGGCGAGTTCGGTGGCCAATACGTACCTGAGCTGCTGATTCCTGCCCTGGATCAGCTTGAGCAGGCTTTCCTTGAGGCGGTAGATGATCCCTCTTTCATCGCTGAGATCAACGATCTTTTGCACAACTACCTGGGCCGCCCCACCCCGGTTACGCAGCTGCGTAACCTGCCGCTAGGTGGCGGCGCGCGCATCCTACTTAAGCGTGAAGACCTGGTGCACGGCGGCGCTCACAAGGGCAACCAGGTGCTGGGCCAGGCCCTGCTGGCTAAGCGCATGGGTAAAACCCGCGTGATTGCTGAGACCGGCGCCGGCCAGCACGGCACCGCCACCGCCATGGTGTGTGCGCTGCTGGGGCTTGAATGCACCATTTACATGGGTGCCACCGACGTGGTGCGCCAGGCCCCCAACGTGGAGCGCATGGAGCTGATGGGGGCTAAGGTTGTGCCCGTCACCGCTGGTAGCGGCACCCTTAAGGATGCTGTCAACGAGGCGCTACGTGACTGGACTGCCACTTTCGCCACCAGCCACTACCTGCTTGGCACGGCTGCCGGCCCGCACCCATTCCCCACCATGGTGCGCGAGTTCCACCGCATTATTTCCACTGAGGCCCGCGCCCAGACTTTGGCGCGCCTTGGCCGCCTGCCTGACGCGGTGGTGGCTTGCGTGGGTGGCGGCTCTAACGCAATTGGCATGTTCGCTGACTTTATCGACGACGAAACCGTGGCCCTGTACGGCGTCGAGCCTGCCGGTGAGGGCCTAAACACCAACCACCACGGCGCCCCCATTAATGAGGGCAAGGTTGGGGTGCTGCATGGGGCGCGTTCGTTCCTGATGCGCACCGATGACGGCCAGGTGGAGGAGTCATACTCGGTTTCTGCCGGCCTGGACTACCCCGGTGTTGGCCCCCAGCACGCCTACCTGGCCCAAAGCGGCCGCGCCAAGTATGTGGGTATCACCGATGAGGAAGCTATTGAGGCTTTCTTGCTGCTTAGCCGCCACGAGGGCATTATTCCCGCCATGGAATCCTCCCATGCCCTGGCTTACGCCCTGAAACTGGCTGAGCAAAACCGCCGTGAAGGTGGGGATGAAGAGAAAACCATTTTGGTGTGCCTGTCCGGACGCGGAGATAAGGATCTGGACCAGATTCGTGAGCGTCTAGGTGGCTCTTTCTCCACCGACGGCGCCGTCTCACGGGCCGCTGACCTGGTTGCTAACGGCCAGGCGGGCACCGGTACCCACCGCACCCACCAGCAAGACGCCGCGTTTGCCGCCAAGGGCAAGGAGTAAATCAATGAGCCGTTATGAAAGCATGTTTGCCACCTGCGAGCAGCAAAACCGGGGCGCCATGGTGCCTTTCGTGATGCTGGGTGACCCCACTTTAGAGGCCAGCGAACGCATTATTGACGAGTTAATTGCTGCCGGCGCCGACGCTTTAGAGCTAGGTTTGCCTTTCTCTGACCCGGTTGCCGACGGCGTAGCCATCCAGGAAGCCCACCTGCGTGTGTTTGCGCGTGGGATCAACATTGCCGACTGTTTTGACCTAATTAGCCGCCTGCGCGCCAAGCACCCGCAGGTGCCCATGGGCCTGCTGATTTACAGCAATATCCCCATCGCTATGGGTTTAGAAACCTTCTATGAGCGCTGCGCCAAGGCCGGAGTTGATTCGGTACTGATCCCGGATGTGCCCATCCGTGAGGGCCGTCCTTTCTCTGCCGCCTCTAGGGCCGTAGGTGTTGACAGTGTCTACATTGCCCCGCCTTCAGCCAGTGAGGAGACTTTGGCGCAGGTAGCTGAGGCTGCACGCGGCTATGTTTACGCCGTTTCGCGTGTGGGGGTTACTGGCGTGGAGAATGAGGCCCAAACTCAGGGGCTCAATAATGCTGTGCCCACCTTGCGCGAGCACAACTCCACCCCGGTGCTGTTAGGTTTTGGTATTTCCAAGCCCAAGCATGTGCGCGCTGCGATTGTGGCCGGCGCCGATGGGGCCATTACTGGCTCGGCGATTGTGCGCATGATTGCTGCCCGCACTGAAGAGATTGTCTCCGCCCAGGAGCGCTCAGGTGCCCCGGCTTTGCAGGCCACCGCACCGGGAGTTAACCAGCCGCTAGATGAGCTGTGCGCTCAGCTGCGTGAGTTTTTCACCTCCATGTGCGCGGCCACCACCAAGGCCTAACCGTGGCTGCATCCTCCCCCGGCCCCGCCGCAGCTACTTCGGCAAGCTCTGCTGGCTCGGCGGGCTCTGCTGGCTCGGCGGGCTCTGCCAGCTCAGCAGGCGCGGCTGTGCCCGCTAACTGCACCAGCTCTACTAGGGGCTGTGCAGATGCTGGCGGGGCCGTGCTTAGGCTGCTGCCTGCTGTCGACGTCGCCAATGGTCTAGCCGTCACCCACCGCACTAACGCTGGGGGTGACGCCGGCGTGGGCCTGTCTCCCCTGGAGGCTTGCCTGCGCTGGGTGGAGGCGGGCGCTAACTGGATTCACCTGGTTGACTTGGATGCGGCCTTTGGGCGTGGCTCTAACGCGGCGCTTTTGGGGCAGGTTATCGCCGATTTGGCGCGGCTACACCCAGGCGTGAGCGTGCAGTGGTCCGGGGGTGTTAACAGCGCCGACGACGTCGAGCGGGCTTTAGCAGCCGGCGCCAAGCGGGTAAATCTGGGGGCTGGTGCCCTTAAAGATTTAGCTGCCACCACGGCTTTAGTGGGCCGCTTTGGTAGGCACCTAAACGTGTGCCTGGACGTGTCAGCCGCGAGCGCCGCGCCCAGCCCAGCGGCTCCCGCCAACCCAGCAACATCAAGTGCGGCCCAGCCAGGCGCAGCCCAGTTGGCAGGCGCCCAGCCGGGCGCGGCCCAGCCGACAGGCGCCCACCCCCAGCCCAGCGCGGATTTGGCCGCCTATGTGGTGCATCCGCGCGGCCAGGGCGGGCCGGTGGGGCCGCTAGAGCCAATTTTGGCGGCGCTTAATGAGGCCGGCACTGGCGCCTATGTGGTTACTGACCGGGTGCGCGACGGCGCCCTATCGGGACCCAACCTGGCGCTACTGGGGGCGCTTAGCGGCGCCACTAGTGCGCAGGTTATCGCCTCTGGTGGGGTCAGCTGCGCGGGCGATATTGCGGCTCTACAGGATTTGGCTGCTAGCCACCCCAATTTATGCGGGGTGATCCTAGGTAAAGCCCTTTACACCGGGCAGATCGACCTCAAAGCCCTGCTGCGCCCTTAAAACGCGGTGGCGGGGCTGAGGGGTTTACCGCCCGCCCCGGGCACGTTAAAGCCCTGCTGCAAGCATGAAAAAGCTGGCCCGTAGGCCAGCTTTTTTGTTGCCTAAATGCCCGCGCCTGACGCAGTTTCCGGCGTCGCTAGCGCCGCGCTTACCAGGAGGGGCCGCGATTGGTTAGGCTCCAGGCATCCTCGGAGTCTTCAGAGTCTGAGTCATCATCCCAAGATTCGCTCTCAGGCAGATCGGAGCTACCTACCGGGTCTGTGGCGTAACGGTTGGGTGCAAACGCCCCGGTAGCCCCATAGGAGCTGACGCTGGCGGCGCTAACCGCGCCGGGGGCCGCAAAGCCGTCACCGCGATCCCCAGGCGTACCGGGGCCGTCAGGGGCGTCGTCGTCGCTGGGGGCGTCACCTTCCCCCTTAATCCAAGCCAGGGTTTCCTCCAGGCGCTCGGGCGGCACCAGCACTTCGCGGGCTTTAGAGCCGGTGGAGGGGCCTACCACTTCACGCGATTCGAGCAGGTCCATTAGGCGCCCGGCCTTAGCGAAACCTACCCGCAGCTTGCGTTGCAGCATTGAGGTGGAGCCAAACTGGCTGGTGATAATCAGCTCGGCGGCCTGCAACAGCAGGTCCATGTCGTCACCGATTTCTTCCTCAATGCGTTTTTTAGTTTCGGGGACAATCACGTCCTCGCGGTAGCTGGGCTGGAGCTGGTCTTTAACATGCTCAACTACGGTGCGAATTTCCTTCTCAGTAACCCAGCTGCCCTGCACACGGATCGGTGCGGAGGCACCCGGGCCCAGGTAGAGGGCGTCACCTTGGCCGGTGAGCGACTCAGCCCCATTTTGGTCCAAAATTACGCGCGAGTCCAGCTGTGAGGCGGTGGCGAAAGCCAAACGTGAGGGCACGTTGGACTTGATCAGACCGGTAACTACCTGCGCCACTGGACGCTGGGTGGCCAGCACCAGGTGAATACCGGCCGCACGCGCCAGCTGGGTGATGCGCTGAATTGAGGCTTCCACGTCTTTAGGCGCGGTCATCATCAGGTCAGCCAACTCATCTACCACCACCAGCAGGTAGGGGTAGGGCGCGATCTGGCGCTGAGAACCGGGCGGGGCCTGTACCTCGCCGGCGCGCACTGCCCGGTTGAAGTCATCAATGTGCTTATACCCAAAGGAGGCCAGGTCGTCGTAGCGGGCGTCCATTTCCTTAACCACCCATTCCAGGGCCTCAGCAGCCTTCTTGGGGCTGGTGATAATGGGGGTGATCAGGTGGGGAATGCCTTCATAAATGGTTAGCTCCACGCGTTTGGGGTCAACCAGCACCATGCGCACTTCCTCGGGGGTGGCGCGCATCATGATGGAGGTGATCATGGAGTTAACGAACGATGATTTACCTGAACCGGTTTGCCCAGCTACCAGCATGTGTGGGGTTTTCGCCAGGTTGGTGACCACATAGTTACCCTCAACGTCCTTACCCAGGCCCACGGTTAGCGGGTGGGTGGAGTTTTGGGCCACCGAGCTGCGTAGCACGTCGCCCAGGGTCACCATTTCGCGGTCTGCGTTGGGGATTTCAATACCGATGGCGCTCTTGCCTGGGATGGGGGTGAGCACCCGGATTTCGTCGCTGGCCACCGCGTAAGCGATGTTTTTTTCTAGGCCCGTGATACGTGAAACATTAACGCCGTGACCACGGTGAATCTCGTAGCGGGTTACCTGTGGGCCGCGCGTGTAGCCGGTTACCTTGGCGTCCACGTTGAATTCGGTGAATACGTCTTGCAGTGCCTGGACCACCGCGTCGTTGGCGGGGGTGCGTGTGGCGTGTTCGCGCCCGGCCACCAGGTCGCTCATGTCGGGTAGGTGGTAGGTACCCCCGTCGGGTAGCTGCATGGAGAATTCAGGTTCAGCGCCCACGCTGGCGGCGGTGGAAACTACCGGCGCAGTGGCTGCGGTGGGGGCGGTGGCCGCCGAGGTTTGCCGCGCTGCCTGTGAGTACAGTCCCAGATCGCCCAGTTCAGCGGTTTGGGCGGTATTCATGGGCACAGTGGCCTGGGTGGGGGCGTCCTCAGAGGGCGCGTCAATGTCGCGTGGGCTGGTTACGTCTGGTTCTTGACTACGACGGCGCCCGGGGCGGCTTTGGCGGGCCTTGGCCGTCATGCTGGGGCGGCGTGGGGCTTTGGGTTCGTCTAGAGTGTCGATAACCGCCGTGTTTTGTAGGTCTTCCTTGTCGATGGCGCTGCGGAAGGCCTCATCGGCGTCATAACTATCCATGACGGCGGTTTGCTGGGAATCTTGGTTATTGTCGCGACCAAAAACAGAACGCATCCGCTCCAGGGCGCGGCTGGCGACGTCGTCGTGAGGGGCGGCAGAGCCACCGTCTAAGCCCTGGCCACGTACCATCTCCCACACGTCAAAAGCGGTGCGCCCTGAAGCCACCAGCAGGCAGAACGCCACCAGCAGCAGCAACACCACTACCGCGCCTACGGCAGAAAATAATTTAGCTAGCGGATAGCCCAGCAGCCAACCGAACACTCCCCCGGTTTGTTCCAGGGTGTCGATGTCAAAGGGCTGGTTGCCGTTAAAAATTTGGATTAGGGCGCCAATAGCAAAAGCGATAGCTAACGCGGCTAAAGCAATACGGCTGGTGGTTGGGCTCAGCGGTTTGCCGCGTATAAGCATGATCCCGCCCCAAATCACCATGGGAGCTGCCAGTAGAGACAGCTCCCCAAAGGGGAAAGCCACCAGGTGGTGTAGTAGGGAGCCGGCGCTACCAGAAATCCCCAGCCATTCCCGCAAAGTAAGCAGGGCACCTAGCGCAATCAGCGCAAATCCCCCGCCTAGGCGGCGGTAAGGCGAAGCGTCACTGGGCGCATTTTGACGCGACGCACCGCCCCGTGAACGCGAGGCGGCAGGGGTAGCAGCAGAGGGAGAGTTTCGCTTAGCCATGATAGTTAGACGTTAATAGACGCAAGCTCAGGCATGCTTACAGGCACGCCGAAAGCTAAATGCAAGGGGTAAAACACACACCCCAGTATTAAAAACTAGATTTTTTAAATAGCCGCTAAAGATTCGACGTCGCCGGCTTCACGCAGTAATTGGTTAATATCTTCTGCGGTAGGGGCGTGGTTATCTTCGCGTTTGCTGATCATTAGGGCGGCGGCCGCATTGGCGCGGCGAGCACTTTGCAGTACCGAGTAGCCCTGTAGCAGACTGGCAATGAGCACCCCGGTGTGGGTGTCGCCAGCGCCAGTGGTATCTGTAACAGACATGGGGTAACCGCTCACCAGCGTGTCCTGGCCGTGATCGGGTAGCAGCAGTTCACAGCCGGCGCTGCCGATGCGGCGCACGAACATGGCGTTAGGGGCGGCCCGATACATTAGGTCCACTCCCCCCAGGCGGGAGCGTAGCTGGTCAATTTCTCGACGGTTGCCGGTAATAATGTCGGCGCGGGCCATGATTTTAAGCAAAATTTGGTCCACAATATCTACCACTGCCGGCCCAAAATCCACCACCAACTGCACTCCAGTGGGCAGAGCCGAAAGCCACTGACTTATGCCTTCACGTGTACGACGGTGCACCAGGTCATAGCCGGCGGCGTGCACGTAATCTCCTGGCACTAGTTCCAGCTTTTCAAGATCCTCAAGCTGGGGTTCACTCTCAACCCCTTCAGTGGTGATGAAGGTGCGTTGGCCGCCAGGTTCAATCAGAGTGGTGCAGGTACCGATGTCACCTACCAGCTCCTGAACTACGTTATCGACGCCGTCACGCAGCATGGAGGCACGCACTAGCGCAGAGTTGGGGCCTGTACCCAGGGTTGAAGCCAGGGCCACGGGAACCTGCTGGCTGGCTGTAGCGCGGGCGATGGTGTAGCCACCACCCACCTTGGCGCCGTTTGAGAGTGCAGTTACCGCACTACCGGCCTTGGGAAAGCGAGCAACTTTCAAAGGTAGGTCAATCAGAATTGATCCGGTAGATACCAGGCAGTTAGGGCGCTGGGGAAGTGCGGTTTGGCTCATAGTCTCTCTTCAACACTTGGGACAGGGTCAAGTTGATTGTAAAGCCTTAAATCTTGCGATTTTATGGGCTTGACAACTTTTAGCGTGGGCGGGCGTAGGGGAAGGCAATAACGTCACGGATAGACGTCGCCCCGGTGATCAACATCACTGCGCGATCGACTCCCAGCCCTAAACCACCGGTGGGAACAAGACCCAATTCCAAGGTGCGCAAGAAGTCTTCATCCAAACTCATTGCTTCCGGATCGCCGGCGGCAGCGCGTAAAGATTGAGCGGTGAAACGCTTACGCTGCTCACCGGGGTCAGTTAGCTCAGTGTAGGCCGTGCCCAGCTCCATCCCCCAAGCCACCAGGTCCCAGCGCTCAGCTAGGCGCGGGTCGCGGCGGTTTTGACGGGTTAGCGGGCTGGTTTCCACCGGGAAATCAATGTAGAAGGTGGGTTTGGTGGTGGTGGCTTCAACTAGTTCATCGTAGAGCGCGCCAATCACGTCACCGCTGCCAGCTGCCACAGGCACCTCAATGTCGTTAGCTTCAGCTAGTTCCAGTAGCTTTTCTAGCGGGGTATCTACAGTTACTTCCTGGCCCAGGGCCTTAGAAATAGCTTCATGCACGCTCACCACCGGCCAGTCACCGGAAATATCCACGGCCACATAATCAACCCCTGAACGGGTTGAATGCACCGGCAGCCCTTCAGTTCCGGGCGTACCCACCGCACGCAGCACCACCGGGGCGCCGTGCACCTTAATGGCGGCCTCTTGGAAGATACGCTGAGTTAACAGGCGCATGGTGTGGTAGTCGCCGTGAGCCACATAAGCCTCAAGTGAGGTGAACTCAGGGTTGTGGGTGGCGTCCACGCCCTCGTTACGGAAGGAGCGGCCAATTTCGAAAATAGCCCCCATGCCGGCCACAGCCAGGCGCTTGAGGAACAGCTCCGGGGCAATGCGCAGATAAACATCGGTGGAGTAGGCGTTCATGTGGGTGATGAACGGGCGGGCGTTAGCCCCACCGTGCACCGGCTGCAAGATTGGGGTTTCTACCTCCACATAGCCCTGCTCACCCAGGGTGTGGCGGATGGAAGTAACAATAGCTGAGCGCTGGGCAATCAGCTCAATGGCATTAGCGTCAGCCAGTAACTGCTGGGTACGGGTGGCGTTAGCCCCCAGCGGGATGGTGATTTTGCCGTGTCCGCCGCGCCGGGCGCGCGGCAGGGCGGTTAGGGCTTTAGCTAGCAGCTGCCAGCCCTGCACCAGGATTGAGGGCTCACCGGTGCGCGTACGCATAGCCAGGCCGGAAACCACCACAATGTCGCCACGGTTAATCAGTGAACGCCACTTTTCCAGCTGGGCGCCGGTTTCTGAGGCATCAAAGAGCAGCTGAATGTGCTTATAGCCCTCTACCAGGTCAACGAAGATAAGCCCGCCGTGGTCGCGTTCTAGGCCCACGCGGCCCTCAACCCGCAGTTGCACAATAGATTCTTCACCTGCCGCCAACTGGCGGAACACCGGCTGCACTAGGGCGTGGGCCGGGGGCATACCGCGCTTAACCCCAGTGGGATAGGGGTCAATTTTGGCCTCCAGGGTGCGCTCCAGGGCCACCGCGCGTTCGCGTTCCTCAGCCGACAGACGCCGGGTGGGGATTTGCGCTTGAATGTGGCGTTCAACCTGCTGGGCCACCAGGGCTGCATATTCGCTACCCATAATGGCGCTGTTATCCACGTGGGCGCGGCCAAAGCGCTCAAAGTTAGGGATAAAACCTTCTAGGCGACCAGCTGCCAGTAGCACGCGGGCGGCTTGGGTGCCGTCGGCGTAACACATGTAACGCGGGTACCAGCTGGGGTTGTATTTGGCGTTAGATTCATACAGCTGCTCCAGCTGCCAAAAGTGCGAGGCAAAACGCATGATCCGAGCCATGGTTTTAGCCGCCAGGGAGGCGTCCACCGCCATGCCGTCCACAAATACGGAACGGAACATAGCAAAGTTGAGCGAAACCCGGTCAACTCCGTAGCGTTCGCCGTCGGTTAGTAGGGCCGCCACCATGGCCTCGTTTACCCCGTTGGGGGCCTTGGGGCTGCGGCGCATCACGTCCAGGGACACTCCGCGCTTGCCCCAGGGGCAAAACGCCAGTAGCGCCACGGTCTTGTCATCTTGATCCTGGACCGTAACCACCAGCTCACGCTCGTCGACGTCGTCAAGAGTGCGATCTAGAGCCATAGAGAAGCCGCGCTCTTCCCCGTTACGCCACGCATTAGCCAAATCGCGCAGCTGACGGCGCTCCTCGTGGGCAATGTCGCCTAGGCGTCTAATTTCCACGCGGGCGCCACTGGCACGTACTCGCCGCACTGCTTTAGCCACCTGCGGCAGGCCCCGCAGCGAGAAGCTGGCGGCCTCAATAATGGACTCATCCCCCATGCGGCGCACGGTGAAACCAAAGTTTTTATAGGCGCGTGCACCCTTCTCACCAGCGGAGATAACTGCCGGCACCCAGCCGTAGTCGCCACATTCATCCAGCCAGGCACTAATAGCGTCATCCCAACTGGCTGGGTCACCTAGGGGGTCACCGGCAGCCATGGCCACACCGGTAGACAGACCGAAGGAAACTGCCGCCTTGCCGTCGGGAGAAAACACGGTCAGGCGGTCACGGCGGGTAGCGAAGTAGCCCAGGGAGTCTTCCTCCCAATCCAGCAGCAGTCCGCGTACACGCAGGTCATCTCCAGCGCGCGGGGTGCGCCTAGCTGAACGCAAGAACACGGTCAGGCTAATTAGCACCACCAGGGCGGCCAGCAGGTAAAGCAAAGTACCCAGCCACACCGGCCCCTGATAGGCGGGAACGCCCCCAATGCCACCAATTTCTGGGCCTAGGGTGCGCCAAGCTACCCAGCGCATACGGTGGCGGATAGCCCATTCGTTACCGTCGGGGCTGTGTGCGGGCACCACCAGGAGCGTGCCCAGGGCAATCACGGAGGCCATACCAACCACTAGGGTCAGCAGCGCCCGCCACCATGAGCCGCGCACAATACGGCCGGGGAAAGCTGGGCGGGAAGCCAACAAAATCGCGATAACCGGGATACACACCAGCACCCAGGCCAGCATGAGCCAGTCTGGGCCGTGCTGGGTGACAGTTACATGGGTGCGCTCTTCCAGGTCATCTGGGAACTGCTGGTATACCAGCGTCAGTGAGCCCACCGTTAAGAACAGGAACTGCAAGGTCAGGGCCAGGTTAAGCGCCAGTCGTTTGCGTCTACTGGCCGCCCCGGCCCAAATCAGTAGTAGCACCGCCCCCAGGAAGGAGGCACCCACCGGGATACCAATAAAGTAGAAAGGCTCAACAACCAGCTTATATAGATCCCAGCGCCTTAGCCCCAGTCCCCCAAGTAGCGATAGCACTGCAGCTATCTGCAACAGCCGCGTCATGATGGTCGGCATAGAGTCGATCCATCTGCGGGTATCTGCGCCTACTCTGCGCCGCAGCGGAGATATCAGCTTAGCCGGGGCGGTGGTGCTCTTGGGTTCAGTCACTAGTGGGTTTCCTATTTAAGCTTTAATTACTACAGGCACGATCATAGGTCGGCGGCGTAGCTTACGAGCTACCCAACGTCCCAAAGCGCGCCGCATAACCTGCTGTAGGCCGTGAGTGTCGCTAACGCCACTGTCTAGGGCCTCGCCTAGCGCATTGGTGACGTCAGGAAGAACTTCCTCAAATACAGAGTCGTCTTCTGCTACGCCTCGGGCCTGAATGTGCGGTCCAGCCAGAATAGTACCGGTTGTGGTTTCTACGACCGCAAAAACTGAGACAAAGCCTTCTTCTGCCAGTACGCGGCGCCCAGCTAGCTCGTCTTCGTCAATTTCACCTACGCTGGAGCCATCTACGTATACGTAGTCGCATGGGTAGGAGCCCACCACCTGGGCTTTTCCTTCATATAGGTCGACGACGTCGCCGTCCTCGCACAGCATTACGTTGCTGGCTGGTACCCCGGTCTTTACTGCGAGCGCACCGTTGGCCACGATGTGGCGGATTTCGCCGTGGATAGGCATTACGTTGCGTGGCTGGACGATGTTGTATACGTGTAGTAGTTCCTCACTGGAGGCGTGACCGGAGACGTGTACGCGGGCGTTGGCTTGGTGTACTACGCGCGCGCCTAGACGCATGATCTGGTTGATTACGCGGAAAACAGAGTTTTCGTTGCCCGGGATTAGTGAGGAGGCGAAGATAACCGTGTCTTCGGGGTCTAGGGTGATCCAGCGGTGTTCGCGGTGGGCCATGCGGCTAAGGGCGGCCATGGGTTCGCCCTGGGAGCCGGTGGCCATTAGTACGCGCTGGCTGGGTAGGTAGTTGTTGATTTCGCGCTGGTCTACGATTACGCCTTCGGGCACGTTTAGGTAGCCGCGTTCGGCGGCGATTTTCATGTTGCGCACCATGGAGCGGCCAATGAAGGCAACTTTGCGGTCATGTAAGGCGGCGGCGTCGAGCACCTGCTGGACGCGGTGGACGTGGGAGGAGAAGGAGGCCACTACGATTTGGCCTTGGGATTCGTCAAAGACACGGTTTAGTACCGGGCCGATTTCACGTTCGTGGGCTACCATGCCGGGTACTTCAGCGTTGGTGGAGTCTACGCAGAATAGGTCTACGCCTTCTTCACCAAAGCGGGCGAAGGAGCGCAGGTCGGTGATGCGCCCGTCGATGGGCAGGGAGTCCATTTTGAAGTCGCCGGTGATTAGGGCGGTGCCGGCTTTGGTGCGGATGAAGGCGGCCATGGCGTCGGGGATGGAGTGGTTTACGGCCACGAATTCCATGTCGAAGGCGCCGTAGCGTACGCGTTCGTGTTCGGATACTACGCGCAGCTTGGGGTTGATACGGAATTCTTTTAGTTTGGCTTCTACGAAGGCCAGGGTTAGTTCGCTGCCCACTAGTTCAATGTCGGGGCGTAGCTTTAGTAGGTAGGGTACGGCCCCGATGTGGTCTTCGTGGCCATGGGTGAGCACTAGGGCCTGGACGTCGTCGAGACGGTCGGCGATAGGGCCAAAGTCGGGCAGAATCAGGTCCACACCGGGCTGGTCTTCTTCAGGGAAGAGCACGCCGCAGTCAACGATTAAAAGCTGCCCCTCAGTTTCAAAGACAGTCATGTTACGGCCAACCTCACCTAGACCACCTAGGGGGTAAACGCGTAGGGCTGCGGGATTAGCGGGGGCGGGGGGCTTTAGCGCTTCAAAAGTGGTCACGTAAACCATCCTAAACTTTAGGAACCGGCGTTAGTAGACGCCGCTTAACTACAAAAAAACCCGGGCAAAACCCGGGCTCGTGGTACCCCCAACCGGATTTGAACCGGTGTTACCGCCGTGAGAGGGCGATGTCCTAGGCCGCTAGACGATGGGGGCCTTTTATTCCTTGCGGAACGGTGTCTACGCTTTTGTGGAGCGTATCCGTACCCCCAACCGGATTTGAACCGGTGTTACCGCCGTGAGAGGGCGATGTCCTAGGCCGCTAGACGATGGGGGCCTTTTATTCCTTGCGGAACGGTGTCTACGCTTTTGTGGAGCGTATCCGTACCCCCAACCGGATTTGAACCGGTGTTACCGCCGTGAGAGGGCGATGTCCTAG
>ERZ772958.144-NODE-144-length-29994-cov-16.122649_pt1 | contig 29994 bp, 23 predicted proteins | sample MGYA00580681_ERZ772958 | MGnify/ENA primary metagenome ERZ772958 (study PRJEB29015, sample SAMEA2738089) | human oral metagenome | biome: human oral; feature: human-associated habitat; material: saliva | place: China | collected 2275 ...
CTCAATGCAATAGAGACCAGCGCAAAGAAGTGGAGAACTCGCTGATGACGAGAGCGCCAATACGTAGTTCCTACAATACCCTGGTCATGCTCCTTCTTTACTTTATCCGCAAGATTAGAGCAAATTACCACGTAAACAATAGTATTAAGCTGAACAAAGGGATCAAGAATAATCAACTCTCCTCTACCCCAAGCCCATAAAATTCCTAGCAGAATAATCAGACCAATCAAATAGCAAAGAAATCTGTAAGGTTCAACTTTTGATGAATCCTTGGCTGCGCGTAATCCACATATCGAGGTGACAACTTGCAACACACCAATAAACAATACAAATACATAGCCGAGAAGTACGTTATTGCTAAATGTAAAATACACGCCACTAAACTCAAGCTTCTCCAAAGGAACCGCAGGTTGTAAGCCTGTAATAGTAGCAAAAAGAGACGCTAATGTTATCAAAACATCTGCCGCGCCCAAGATAATCAATACAATTGAGACAATGTGCAAGATATGTTGTGCTGGCGTTCTAGGAACAGTAGCCTTAACTCGATCAGAAGTAGAACGGTTCAGCGGTTCTTCCTCGTCAACTACAAGGATTTTCTCGGCACGCTCTGCTACTTCAGAAACGTTTTTTGCCAGCTCAGAGGATACCTCAGTGACCTTTTTAGAGAGCTCTTCTACCTTTGAATTTTCAGCCAACTTGGCAATCTCAGCACCGATTTCTTTTTTCTGTTCCACTGACACAAAAATCCTCACACTTGTCCAAAATGTTCAAATAAATCATAGCATCAGTTACTTTGCTGTGTTACTATTTGCAACTGTCCGTGTACCTGCAAGTATGTAAGGAGGCTTGTTCGATGCTTTTTTAATCTTCTCGTGAGCGTGTCACATGTCCACACCACGAGTTTGTCTGACATGTTCCACCATTAATCGAGGAGAAGTATGGAATCGAATAAGCTTTTTGCGGAAACACCACCATTTAAATTATTTTTACGAGCAGCCCTTCCAGGTGCTATTGCTATGCTTGCGTCGATGCTTTACGACACTGCAGATGGAATCCTTGTTGGACGCTATCTGGGTCAGGAATCCTTTGGCGCAGTAACCATTGCCATTCCACTGGTTATTCTCTGCTTTGCCGTTGCCGACCTTATTGGCGTTGGAGCCTCTGCGGTCATCGCAGTTGAACACGGCAAGAAGAACCATCAAACGGCTAATAATATCTTCACCATCGCGTTTATCATGCTTATTACCACTGGCGTTATCAGTGGCATTTTCTTCTTCTTTTGTGCACCAAACGTTCTGGCACTTATGGGCGCTCAAGGAAAGATTGCCGAACAAGGAGTCGTCTACCTGCGTGTATGGACACTGTTCTTGCCGATTATGTGCATCTCATACGCCGTTGATAACTTCCTTAAAATCTGTGGAAAAATTAGACGCTCTACCAGCATTGCCTTTATTTCCGCAATTCTGGGAACCGTACTTGAATACTACTTCTTAGGTGTTTTAGGGTTATCCGTTGAGTATGCTGCGCTGGGTTACTGCATCTCTATTGCATTCTCATCGCTCTATGGCGTCTGGCCCTTTATTGGTAACAAGCAGATTCTCAAATTTGTAAAACCACATTTTAACTGGACGCACATAAGAGAGATTTTTGTAAACGGCTTCCCTATCTTTATGCAGAATATCTCAAGCAGGATTTATTCTCTGTTAATGAACGCCGCCCTGCTGAGCCTTGGCGGAGATATTGCCATTGCTTCTTATGGCGTGCTTCTCTATTCTGGCGGCCTTATCCAACCGCTTATTTATGGACAGGCTGACGCCATGCAGCCAGCTATTGGCTATAACTGGGGTGCAAAGAAAAAAGATCGAGTACTTGCTATCGAGAAGTACATCTTCTCCACAGGTATCATCATTGGCATCTTTGCGTTCTGTGTCTCGTTCTTCTTCTCGGAGTTCTTGGTCAAACTCTACCTGCCTGAAGGAACGCAAGATCTGCTCAACATGGCTATTCCTGCCATGCGTATTCATGCATTTGTCTTCATTTTTAGCTGGATTACTATGTGTACCGAGAGTCTTGCTATTGCCCTGAAGCAGACAAAGATTTCCAATCTCTTGAGCATCTTTATGGCACTTATCTTCCCTATCAGCTCACTTTTGATGTTGAAGCCATTTGGCCTAGACGCACTTTGGTACGTGTCAGTTGTGTCCAACATACTCTCAGCGCTGCTCTCTATTGGCTGCCTCATCCACATCTATCGCAAGCACTTCAAGTGCATAGATACAAACGGTTCTAATGCCGTAGACGATGCACAGGAAGAGGACTCCGAACTCACCGATGCAGAGTTTACAGCATCCGAGTTCTCCAGCCCAGAAGATCGCCTGGACCCAGAATCCATCTCCCGAGCTCAATAGCCCGCGCGCTCTCAGCTCCGCGCAACAACGTACTCCTCACAAAAAACATGGCGAGAAGATCTTCTGATTCCAAGATCTTCTCGCCATAAACATAAGCGGTTATAGAACGTCTACCTACAGTGCAGCAAGCGCCTGCTCGACGTCGTTGATAAGGTCCTCGGTGCCCTCAATACCGCAGCTCAAGCGTACGGTACCTGGGGTGATGCCTGCTGCTACAAGCTCCTCATCGGTAAGCTGACGGTGCGTTGAAGAAGCTGGATGCAAACAGCAAGAACGAGCGTCTGCAACGTGTGTTGCAATGGAGAAGACCTTGAGGTTGCCCAAGAACTTCTCGGCAGCCTCGCGACCACCAGCAACGTCAACAGTGATAACACCGCAGGAGCCGTTTGGCAGGTACTTCTGAGCCAGCTCGTAGTACTTATCGCCTGGAAGACCAGGGTAGCTTACGTGCGCAACCTTAGGGTTGTTAACAAGCGCCTCGGCAACTGCCTGGCCATTCTTGCAATGCTGAGCCATACGAACATGCAGGGACTCAAGGCCAAGGTTGAGATAGAAAGCGCTCTGTGGCGACTGAATAGAACCAAAGTCACGCATAAGCTGAACGGTTGCCTTAGTAATAAAAGCGCCGCCGTTACCAAAGGTATCTGCATACACAAGGTTGTGATAGGAAGGGTCAGGCTGTGTCAGGCCTGGGAACTTATCTGCGTGAGCAGCCCAGTCAAAGTTGCCACCGTCAACAATAGCGCCGCCAACAGCAGAGCCGTGACCATCCATATACTTAGTAGTGGAATGGGTCACAATATCTGCTCCCCACTCAAGAGGACGGCAGTTCACAGGCGTGGCAAACGTATTGTCAACAATCAGTGGCACGCCATGGTCATGAGCAGCCTTTGCCCAACGCTCAATATCAAGGACGACCAGCGCAGGGTTTGCAACAGTCTCGCCAAAGACGCACTTGGTATTTGGCCTGAATGCTGCGTTAACCTCCTCGTCAGTTGCATCTGGCGAGATAAACGTGCACTCCACGCCCATCTTCTTAAGGGTGATAGCAAACAGGTTAAAAGTGCCGCCATAAATGGTGGAAAGCGCAATAAAGTGATCTCCGGCCTCAGCAATGTTAAAGACGGCAAAGAAGTTTGCTGCCTGACCAGAAGAAGTCAGCATTGCAGCAGTACCGCCCTCAAGAGCACAAATCTTTGAAGCTACATTATCCAGCGTTGGATTCTGAACGCGAGAATAGAAATAGCCCGCAGCTTTGAGGTCGAACAACTCTCCAAGCTGCATCGACTCGTCATATTTGAACGTGGTTGATTGAATGATAGGCACTTGCCTAGGCTCACCGCAACCAGGCTGATAACCGCCCTGCACGCAGCGAGTCTCGATGCTCTCAGACATAGCATCCTCCCTCATAATCATCATCCACGCCGCGCAAACGTCAATGCGCTCCAAACGTGGACTATGTGATTATCTAAGGATACTCGTCTCTCTACCCTCAATAACACGCTCAATCAAAACTTTTTCATGTTCTGAAACAATTGCTAGGTCTGAGGTAACATATCTAAAGTCCATGGAGTCTTTCCACTCTTTGACCAGAGAAATGTTGCGCTGAGCAGTGCAAACAGTACTAAGCTCAGAGTCAATGTCCTGCATAATCTGGGTGTAATTTGCGCGTTTCTCGCCCAACATGTCACCGAGGTGGAAGAGAATGTGCTCAACTTCACGAACTTCTCGCCTTGCGTGGTGTACCTCAGAGAAACTAGTCATATCCAGGCCAAACAGGCGCGCATCAATAGTCTCAAGCATGTAATCAAAGCGGCTGCTGACATCTTCAAACGAGATGCCATCTCTTAGCACTGCGTCTGACCAAGCGGGCTCAAAGAGCTCATCCAGAGCGCAGCGCAGACTTCGACGAACTGCCTTCTTGCGCAGAGCCTCACAGACGCGATCGCGCTCAGTCTCGCGAGCTGCTTCTACGGCGCTGACCAGCTTGGAGCCTTGAGAGAGCTCTCCGGACTCCATCAAATCTGCAACGGTATCAGAGAAGCCGTCAATCTCACGAAGGCGCGTAGTTGCACCAAGCATCAGCCTATAAACAGGCTCAGCAATCTCTACTGCCTCCTCGTTAAGAAGTGACGAGAAGAACTTAGTAAGCAGCTGAGTCCCCCTAAGAGCAAACCTAAATGCTGCGATTACCGCAGGGTCTTCTGGATGAGCACGGAACTCTGTGTATGCGTCTTCCAGGTTTGTTGCTGCATGAGCGCATGCCTCATCAAGAGCGTCAAGTGTCTCCCAAGGCTGAGTGGAAGGACCACTGACCAGCCAAAGAAGCTTACCGTGAGACTCGCGAACATCTCCAAGCTGCTTCCAGACGCACTCATGCTGATGACCAAGTGAACCACGTACGTCAATTGCGCATACGGCGCCCTTTGTCAGCGGAAGTTCAAATCCCAGCAAAGTCTCTGCAACATAGCCCAAAAATGGAGCATGACCAACAAGAATCAGCGTTTCTGCATCAGCGTGTTCAAGCTCTGCCTGAAGTGCAGGAAAATCTTGATCGTAAAGGGAGTCATGAATCTCGAGGCCCTCAGAATCCAGCGCTTCTGCCACAATCTCTGCAGTCTCAAGCGCGCGAAGAGCAGGACTTGTCCAAATCTCAGCCTCTTCACCCTCTGGTCCCAACAGGCCAAAGATGTGAGGATAATTGGCAGATAAAGCCCTCTGACCAGCACGTGTGAGCTCTCGACTCATGTCTTCAGAGCCACGTTCAGATACACCATGTCGTACAAGAACCAAAGTCTTTACCATGTTTACCTCCGCTGGTCATCTGCAGAAAACTGCTCCTTATAGCGTAATAGGACGCCCGCGCAATTTTGCACGAACGTCCTATTTTTACTGCCAACGGGCAAATATATCGGTATATGGCGAGAAAAACTTTTTATCTCGCATCTCTGCTATGCAGTTTTTGCATAACGGCTATGCATAACCTGCACGCAAAAATCCAACTAGAAAGACTTGGCAACCCTGGCGGTTAGATTAGCGCGCCAATCGCGTTCATCCATACCACCTATGACCTGCAATCTTAGAAGTCAGCGTTACCCACGGTACGAGGGTGAGGAATAACGTCGCGGATGTTATCCACACCGGTGAGGTACATAACAAGGCGCTCAAAGCCAAGACCAAAGCCAGAGTGTGTGCAAGAGCCGTAACGACGAAGGTCCAAGTAATACTTGTAATCGTCGGGGTTCATGCCAAGTTCAACAATGCGCTTCTCCAGAAGGTCAAGACGATCTTCTCGCTGTGAGCCACCAATAATCTCGCCGATGCCTGGAACAAGGCAGTCAGCTGCGGCAACAGTCTTGCCGTCATCGTTAAAGCGCATGTAGAAGGCCTTGATTTCTGCTGGATAATCAGTAACAAAGATTGGCTTTCCAAAGTGCTGCTCGGTGAGGTAGCGCTCGTGCTCAGTCTGAAGGTCAATGCCCCACTCAACGGGGTACTCAAACTTCTGACCAGCCTTTACTGCCTCCTGCAGAATCTCAATAGCCTCGGTGTAAGAGACGCGAGAGAACTGGGAAGTTGCAACGTGATTCAGGCGCTCAAGCAAACCCTTATCCACAAACTTATTAAGCATCTCAAGCTCATCTGGGCAATGCTCAAGTACGTATGCAATAACGTAGCGCAGCATCTCTTCTGCAACATCCATGTCCTGTGCAAGATCACAGAAAGCCATCTCTGGCTCAATCATCCAGAACTCTGCAGCGTGGCGGCGTGTGTTGGAGTTCTCTGCGCGGAACGTTGGACCAAAGGTGTACACGTCACCAAAGGCCATAGCAAAGTTCTCTGCCTGAAGCTGACCAGAAACAGTGAGGTGAGAAGATTGACCAAAGAAGTCCTTTGAGTAGTCAACATCGCCCTTCTCGGTACGTGGAACATTGTTCAAATCAAGCGTAGTCACACGGAACATCTCGCCTGCACCCTCAGCATCAGATGCAGTGATGATTGGGGTGTTCACATAGACAAAGCCGCAATCCTGGAAGAACTGGTGGATAGCAAAAGCAGCCACAGAACGGATGCGGAAGACTGCGCGGAACATGTTGGTACGAGGACGAAGATGTTGCTGCGTACGAAGGTACTCAAGAGACTGGCGCTTCTTCTGCATTGGATAGTCAGGGCTGGATGGTCCCTCAATCACAATAGTCTGAGCCTGCAGCTCAATAGGCTGTGGGCGATCAGGAGTAAGCTCAAGGACGCCCTCAATAATCAGAGCAGCGCCAACGCCACAAGAAGCAACCTCCTCGTAATTACCAAGGTTCTCACGATTCATAACAACCTGTAGGTCTTTAAAGCAGCTACCGTCATTAAGTGTGACGAAGCCAAAATTCTTCATATCCCTTACTGAACGTACCCAGCCAGCCACGGTAACTTTTTGGCCACCAAGTTGCTCTGCATCTGCGTACAATGCAGAAATCGTGATGCGCTCCACGGGCATACCCTCCTTGTAACTCACTCTGCAGGCTTATCCTGCGCTCTGCAGAACTATCCTGCGAGACGAACAAATATCTATTTAGAATACCGCATAACCACATGGCAGGCGCTCACTTTTATATATCTAGCGGTAATTACGCTAATCTCACACAGTCAAGCAAGCGCGCCCTAAAACACATAGCTGCAATTCAGCTAAACTAGTGCAGTGGAACGTACCTACAAAGTACTGCCACCTCAAAAGGCCTGCTAAAGGAGAAACCATGGAAGACTACAAGCGCGAATTTATTGAGTTTATGGTCCAGAGCAACGTACTTAAATTTGGCGATTTTACGCTTAAGAGTGGTCGCAAATCTCCTTTCTTCATGAACGCAGGCGCGTATGTCACTGGCGAGCAGCTCCACAAGCTGGGCCTTTATTATGCTCGTGCCATTCACGACAACTTCGGCCTGGATTTTGACGTAGTCTTTGGCCCTGCTTACAAGGGCATTCCCCTTTCTGTTATCACCGCAATGGGCATCAATGAGCTCTATGGCAAGCAGGTTCAGTACTGCTCCAACAGAAAAGAAGCAAAAGATCACGGCGCCGATGCAGGCATGCTTCTAGGTGCAGAGCTCAAAGACGGCCAGAGAGTAGTCATGGTTGAAGACGTCACCACTTCTGGCAAGTCTATTGAAGAGACCTATCCTCTGATTACCTCTATTGCAAACATCGAGGTAGTTGGCCTGATTGTCTCGCTCAACCGCATGGAGGTTGGCAAGGGTGGAAAAGTTGCAGCTCTTCAGGAAGTCTCTGAGCGCTGGGGCATGCCAACTGCAGCCATTGTCTCCATGGGCGAGGTTACCGAGGCTCTTTACAACAACGAGGTAGACGGCAAGATCATTATCGACGACACCTTGAAGGCCGCCATTGATGCCTACTACCAGCAGTACGGCGTTAAATAAGGCGAGAAAACCCTCTGCGTAGAAACCTAACTTATGACTCTAACTCAACTTAAATACGTTCTTGCTATTGCTAAGGCAGGCACCATTAACGCCGCAGCTAAACAGCTTTTTATCTCGCAGCCTACTCTAAGTAGCGCAGTTAAAGAGCTTGAAGCCGAGCTGGGAATCTCCCTCTTTAACAGGACCAGCAAGGGTGTTGAGCCTACCGCAGATGGCGAGGAGTTTTTGAGTTACGCCAGGCAGGTTGTCATGCAGACCGATCTCATTGAAGAGCGCTATCTGGGCACCGCTCCCGCCAAACAGCGCTTCTGCGTTTCTTGCCAGCACTATTCCTTTGCAGTTGAAGCCTTTGTCAACCTGATTAAAGAGCACGGCGGCTCAAAGTACGACTTCCGTATCAGAGAGACGCAAACCTACGAGATTATCGAAGACGTCTCTAAACTAAGAAGTGAGGTAGGCGTTCTCTACCTCAACTCATTCAACGAGCGCGTTATTAGAAAAACGCTGCAGGACCAGGGCTTGGTTTTCTCGCCATTGTTTAAATGCAAGCCAAGCGTTTTTGTGGGAAAAGACAATCCGCTGGCAAAGCGCTCGTCGGTAACGCTCAACGATCTTGCTCCCTACCCTCGTCTTTCGTACGAGCAGGGTGAGCACAACGCGTTCTATTTCTCCGAGGAGCTTCTGGCAACACTTGATCGCGATAAGGACATCATGGTCCGAGACCGCGCCACTATTTTCAATCTGATTATTGGTCTAAACGGCTATACCATCAGCACCGGTCTTATTAATGAGGAGCTCAACGGCCCAAACATTGTTGCAGTTCCTTTGGCTGTTGATGACTACATGGAAGTTGGCTACGTTACACACGACGAGAAGAGCCTCTCGCCCTTTGGTGAGCTCTACATCGACGCGCTCAAGCGCTGCTGCCAGGCGGTTACGTGGGTGTAGGGTTTACAACTATCATTCAACATGGATGCTCAATTCAATAATACGAGTTAATTCATATTTTAATTAGATACATCCACATCAATCATCTATACATATATAGAAATTTAGTTTTATTAAACAAATTTCAAAAATAACGTAATTACTTTAACCGATAAAAATATACCGTTCACCGAATTAATATACTACCTTACATTTCAAGACTTATGATGAAGACAAGTTAAGGTCTAATCATGAGATTAGTCAAACTTAAATACTAAGGAGGCGTTTATGAATCGCCCAAAGGTTTTAAAGCTATTTACAGTCTTATCTATTTTTCTTTGTATTTTAGCAGTCCAAAATGTTGCTTATGCTAGCTCCGATGATACAGCTTATTATTACACTTTTTCCGGAAGCAACACTCAAGGAACACGAGGTCGCACAAAGGATACTAACTCAATGAGTTATATTAGAGTTGATCGCATTGATCCCAGTAGCGTTCGTTTTTACATTGATGGTTCCTATAGTCTGTGGAGCGGATATGTAAATAAAACGAGGAATGACCACGCAACTATTAGTCACAAAGGTCACTTTAATATCCACAACTATGTTTATGAAGCCGGTATGCGCTACGCCAGAATGACAGCTTGGGGCAATGACGGAAACGGCGTTGTAAGTGGAGCATGGAGCCCCGATTCACGTGGTGGATTTACCGAAGTTAATTAGGATTTGCTATGGTATCTCATGATTTTAGAAACTTTAACTTGAAAAAGCACAAGCTCCCGAAAGGAGCTTGTGCTTTGGGATTGTTGATTACTTGTATCGTCATTGCCGGCGTACTTTATTTTTACGATCTTGCCCAAAAACAGGCGCAGCAAGAACTTTTTGCGCAGCAAGTGGCGCAAAGACAAAATGAGGCCTCGGAAACTTATAAAATTGGCGATACTGTACAACTAACTGGACTTGATCAAGAAGGAGGTAATCCAGCTGAGACTCCTTTTGGGGCTTATTTACCATGGATTGGTACAATAGAGGTAACGGTAACAGACGTAACCCTTTATCATTCTATAGACGAAGCAGGATTTACCTCTGAAGCACTTAACCATTCGTCAGCACCGGAAAATGCAAATAGCTTGTATCTAGTCTATACGCTTCATTTTAAAAACATAGATGCTGTTCAAAAACGCACCCCAAACGGGATGAGCTCTATATTACTTTCTAGCTACTCAATTAATGCCGAAGGACACGATATTTTCATGTCCCAAATCACACCTGAAAATGCCCGAATTAGCAGTTCGGAAGTGGAAAAAGAAAAAGGATATTTTTGGATTAATGCAGGAGATGAATGTGACGTCAAACTTGCCTTTGTACTATCTCCAGAAGAGATGAGAGATATTACTTCTATTCACCTGGCAGATATGGGAGGAATTTATTCAAACGCAAAGTTAGTTGATATACAGTCTGCATTAAAAAGTGATAAGTAGGTGTTTGCTATGAATTCATTGTTCAAGTCTGAATTTAAGCGACAGCTTACCTATAACCCATTATTTTGGATATGTGTTGCAATTGGCATCTGTATTGCACTACTTGCTGCTTGGATTGAAATACAAATTGAATTAAATACCTTAGAGGCAACTCTTCAACAGGGAGATCATCTTTCCTATAACACTTTGCTTTCTGTCATTTCTGCTTACACTGCTTGGATTCCCACACGAATTGGAGATTTTTACAGTGGACTGTACTATCTCTTATGGCCACTCTTGGCAACCATTCCAGCTGCTTGGATTCTAAGTAACGATTCAAAAGAAGGGGTGCTGGAACAGCAATGTCTTAGAATTAGAAAAGCTAGTGTTATTAGGATAAAACTATATGTAAGCTTTATTTCTGGAGGTATTTGCTCTGCTCTGCCTCTTGTCCTAAATTTTTTAGCTGCAATCTGTTTCTTACCGTTGTCCACACCAAAAATTTACGATGAGATATATACCGCAGTCCCTATGAGCTCTCTGTTCTCAGGACTCTTTTATAACTCTCCTCTTGCTTATGTCATCGCCTTATCCGTATTAACCTTCATGATTGGAGGGCTATTTTCCTGCACCGTTTCTCTTTTTGCAAGTTTAACCAAGACCACATTCCAAGCAATTTTTGTTTCTTATTTTCTACTTCACCTATTAGCGTTCTTAGGTTCACAATTTTCAGCGATTCTTTCCTCTGCTCAATTAAGAGAAGTAGGACAAAATGCATTTATTAAGTTGAATTTCTTTCAATTAATAAGTTCCGAATATGCTCCAACAAAACTTGGATTTTATTGCTTCTGTTTTGTTTTGCTATTACTAGTAATCTTCATTTCTTATAAAAAGACTTGTTGGAATGATTTGCTATGAAACATCAAATTTCAAGGAACTTCACTCAGCTTTTTGATATGCATAAAAATCTTCTAGCAGCGCTTTTTGCGATGTTGTTATCTTGTACTGCGTTTATTTCTTCTTTTGCACAATTCGGCTTAATTACACAAGGAGAATATTCATTTTCTTTAGGTGATTTGATTATCGCAACATTTTTCGGATCTGCCCACACGTTATCTATAGAGTGGACTGCGCTCTGTATCTCTTTTCTTCTCATAATCGTTATTTCTAGTTCAGACACAAATGAACATTTTTCTATTCAACGCATGATGAGGTTTGAAAAGAAAACTAGATATTGGATTTATAGCTATATAAATATAATCGCATCTTGTCTCGTTTTAATTGCCGTCTATATAATGACATACGTTGTTTTACTCATTTGTACAGGCAACAGCCTTACTATTGCTACACTAAATGTAAATATCTTCATTAACCATACCGTTCAAGTTGCTACAAATTTTTCGCTCACAGCCCCAGAAGTATTGATTCTTCTTGGGATTTACTATCTTGGTCTCTTGCTCTTTTGCTCTATTTACAAAGTAATAAAACTCTATACTCACAATTCACTAGCTGTATTACTAAGCGTAGCACTACTGGTTTTAGGTGAGTTTTTTCCTGAACTTCCATTCCCCTCTACATTAATGACTTTTTCGAGACTTCTTCCTTTTAATCCAGAAGGATTTAGCCTTGTATATACAACTTTATATTTTCTTGTTGGAATCATTTGCTTAAATATTTTTGGCCTCATTGGAACTAAAAATGTAGAGTTTGGCGGTCATTATGAGAAACTCTAAAGTAATTCCATTTGGTCCTTTTATCTATTCATTACGTGGTCCATTTTGTATCTGTACCATCTTAATGGTACTTATCGTTGTTACGTCTCTTGTAGTGTTCAATCGCTCAGCAACAAGTAATCCAACATTTGCAGATAACGTATCAAGTCTATTTGCTGGAATGCCACAGATATCGCAAAGCATTTCTTCAAATGCTGCTCTGCCAAAAATTAAAATTCCTTTTGCCTGGTTAATACTTGTTTTACTTCCCCATCTAATGTGTTTTCTGGCAGTCTCCAGGTCACTAAGAAAAGATATGTATCTTGTTATGTCTTCCTCAAAGAGCTTCTATCCGATTCTTCTAACAGTAAGTTGTGTAACAGCAACCGGGCTTTATTGGATCATAGCGGGAGTTGTAATCCTCTTATTTACACTGCTACACGGTGGAGAAATTTTATCATCAACAACAATAAGTTTAGAAATTCTCGAAGGTTTTGACGCTTCGACATTACCCGCAAATACGGTAAGTATTGTCCCATTGATGGGATCTTTGTTCATTTCCTCACTATCTCTTATAACACTTCAATGTTCAGCAGGATTATTTATTAAAGAGTGGCCTCCTCTCTTTTTAATAATTTCCTGGATAGTCTCTTCGATTTTCAAATTACATCCCATCCTTATTGGCAACTACATGATGTTTTCTCGAAGTTCTCTCTATATTGATTCGGCTAGCAGGGAGATTGTTGAAGGTAACCTCTGCGCTGGAGTCAATCCGCTCTGCTCGTTAGCTTTTTGTATTGGCTCACTAGGTATTTTTCTTTATCTGTCTCTTTCACACTTCAAGAACATTGATCAGTTTGGCGGTGAGTAAACATGTCGTACATTTCAGTTGAGCATCTAACAAAAGAAATCGGAAACGATACTGTTCTCAAGGATGTCACATTATCCCTGGAAAAGAGAGGGATAATTGGTCTCGAGGGCCAAAACGGCTCTGGTAAAACAATGCTTATGCGAGCGATTTGTGGTCTCATTAAGCCTACCCAAGGATATGTTTCTATTGAAAACAAAAAGCTCTGGGATGATATAGATTTCCCACCAAGTGTTGGTCTGCTCCTAGAAAAACCAGCACTTCTCAGCTCATATAGCGGTCGTAAGAACTTAGAGATTCTCTCGTCAATAAAACAAATTGCGTCTGAGCAAGATATTGATGCTGCAATTAAAAAAGTAGGACTTGATCCTACAGACAAAAGACCTGTTAGGAAATACTCCCTTGGCATGAAACAACGCTTAGGAATTGCCATGGCATTTTATGAACAACCGGATTTAATTATTCTTGATGAGCCAACAAATGCTCTTGATGAAGACGGTGTCCATATGCTCACAGAGCTCATTGTTGAACAAAGAGATAGAGGCGCAACACTTCTCGTATCAAGTCATGATGCTGAGTTCTTAGAGGTTGTCTGCGATGTAATTTACAAAATGAAGCTCGGTAAAATTGTCGAGAAAATCGACGTGCAAAGACGTGCATCATGAAACTAAAAAGCAAACTACCATTATTTGCAATTGTCATAAGCCTTGTACTGGTTTGTGCTCTTGGCTACAGGGTTTGGTGGGTAAATACCCATGCATTAACTATCCCTGAAGAGATTTATCAAATGGGAGAATGGGTCCCCCTCGACGGAAATTTTCATTATTCGTCCTCCGAGAATACAAAGGGATATTCAATACGAATAACTGAAATTGCCCTAACCACGTATGACGGTTACCTGGAAAAACATGGTATTACACCACAGTATCCCAATGCCCATGGCAATCAAACAAGTGTGATTGATGTAACTATAGAAATTAAAAATGATAGAGAAGAGACTGAGCCTGTAGGAGGAATAGATTTTCTCGGCACGGTTTTAATTCCACAAGCCAACAACACTTATTACATTTGCGATTTAGGAAATGAAAATTCCCTTTGGCCGCTTGCCCAGCCAAATATAACAACTTCGCGAATTGCCATCAAACCGCACACTTCATATGTTCTTCATGTGCCTTATGTAGTAAATCTCATAGGGGAAGAAATCTATAGAACTCCGATTACTGATACGACGTTTGATTTGCTTGTTTCTCGTCTACCTGTAGAAAAACGAATTCGAGTGTCTTTGTAGCAATTCTTACCACTCCAGCTACAGATTTCACCACCCCCACTACGGATCGTGCCGACCTTCCCACTACGGATGAATGGATTGTTAGCTGCCTCCCAGTTTGCGCTAAAATAATACCTTACGTTTTTGAAGCGCAATGGGAGGCATCATGGGTCTTAAGTATGAAATCGCACAATATGAGGCATCATACGGGGCAATTTCACAACTTCCTTCTCCAGAGACCCCAGAGGTGGCTTTTGTGGGCCGCTCAAACGTGGGAAAGTCTTCCCTCTTAAATAAACTTATTGGCAGAAAACAGCTTGCACGAGTTTCAAGCGTTCCAGGTAAAACCGCTAATATCAACTTCTTTGATGTTGATGGCGTCAAATTTGTAGACTTGCCTGGATACGGATTTGCACGAGTTTCTCGCCAAGAAAAACAGCGCTGGGCAGACCTCATCGGTGGTTACTTTGAGCAAGAACGTAGCTTTAACCTGGTTATTAGTCTTGTTGATATCAGACACGAAGCTCAAAAGCTTGACCTGCAGATGATTAGCTTTCTCCAAGAGGCTGAGCTGCCCTTTGTAGTTGCGTTTACCAAGGCAGATAAGATTGCACGCGGCAAGCAAAATCAAGCCGCGGCCGCCCTGCGCAAAGCATTCCACATCACCCCTGAACAGGCTATTATTACCTCATCCGAGACTGGCTTGGGCATTGACGAGTTGCGCCACCGCATCGAAGACGCAACTATCTAGGAGCATCATGGATCCAATCCACCAGCAAGAACAAGAGCACCTCTCCCACGTTTATCAAAAGCTTGTTGAGATTCGTGAGGATTTGGACACAACACTCAATACTACGCAAAAAGATGCAGCTAGAGACCTTCGTCAGATGAGTGAAGAAATCCGCCCAGACTTTGGCGGAGCGGACGAAACCATTGAGACCCTTGCGGCCATTGAGACGCTCAACAGCGTTATTGATACCTACAACCAATACCACGATTTTACTGTCGAGAAACTCGGTCGAGTCGAAATCCTCTTGAGGCAGCCTTACTTTGCTAAGGTCACGCTCAAAATGCGACCCGGACGTCCTTCTCGCGATGTATATATTGGTGCGGCGGGCATTACGGACAAAGACCGTACGCCGCTTATTGTTGACTGGCGCAGCCCCGTTGCAGAGACGTATTACAACCAAGAGATGGGAACTACGTCGTACCAGGTAGACGGCAAGAAAAGAACGGTTGAGCTGGAACTTAGACGACAGTTTGACATCACGCGCGACAAGCTGAACCTCTACTTTGACACAACGGTTGCCATTGAAGACTCTCTGCTGCTTGCCGCACTAAAGCGTCAGCACACCGAGAAGCTGCAGGCCATCACCGCAACTATCCAGCGCGAACAAAACGTTGTTGTCAGGCACGAGGATGTGCCCGTTCTACTGGTCAACGGCATTGCAGGCTCGGGCAAAACGTCCGTTTTACTGCAGCGTATTGCGTACCTTCTCTACCAGCAGCGCACCACACTTACCGCAGATCAGGTGTACCTGTTCACTCCCAACGAGATGTTTGGTCGCTACATCAACACCGTTTTGCCTAGCATGGGCGAGCACAATCCGCAGGTATTTACCTGGGATTCTTTCCTCAAAGCTTTGGGTTTGGCTGACCACGCATCGGGCGCTCACAACAACCCCGATTCTCTTAAGAAACTTGAAGAGCAGCTTGCCACACTTGAGCTCTACGAGGATGACTTCAAGGCCATTTCTGTTGAGGGAACCACGCTTATCAAGCCAGCTCAGGTGGCTAGTTCTGTGGCAAAGTTCTCGCAATTCCCTGTTGGCCCGCGTCTCATTGCACTTGCCAAAGACGAGCTCCACACCCGCCTGGAGCGCAGACTTGGTCAGATGGCCCACAACGACGAAATCCAAGAAGAGATGCTCTCCCTTGACGTTGAGCAGCAGCTTGAGGTCTTTGGTCGCACCATCAGCCCTTCCGACGAGGAAGAAGTTCTGGCGCGCACCCGCGAGTTCCTCAACTGGCGTTTTGCCTCTGCGCACGAGGTCATCGAGTCCGCTTCTTGGCTCCGCATCGACCGCATTGGCATGCGCATGCTCAATGCCTCAGCGCTAAGCGGCGCCGAATGCGCTTACCTGCGTCTACTTATCACAGGCGCTGGCGAGAAAAACGTCAAGTTTGTCATGATTGACGAGGTCCAGGACTACACCGAAACGCAGCTTATGGTGCTAGGAAAGTACTTCTCGCGCGCGCACTTTTTGCTTTTGGGCGACTCTAACCAGGCAATTTGGGAAGACACCGCAACGTTTGAGCAGATTGAGAAGATCTTTAGCGCAACACACGGCGAGGGTGCTGTTTCTACCTGCCAGCTTCTGACCAGCTACCGCTCCTCTCCCGAGATTACTGCACTGTTTACCTCGCTTTTGAGCGAAGAAGAGCGTGGCCAGACAAGCTCCGTTCAACGCGGCGGTAAAAAACCTGAGTTCTTTGAAGTGGTCGCTGACAACAAAGATACTGAGCGTGCCGAGTACCTGCAGACTATGAAGTTCCTTATTGAGCAGGCACAAGAATTTGACGGGCTGACCGCCATTGTGTGTACCGAGAAGTCTCGTGTTCGCTGGCTGGCCAAACAGCTGGAAGGGGTTTTTGCAGAGAGCGGAAACGGCACCGCAGACGGCGCGACCGATGGCGTTGCGAGCAACGGTGCGGCGCAGGTCGACGGTGCAGTACAGGCCAACGGCGCGGCGCAGGTCGAGTCACGCACCGGCGTCAAAGTGCTCACCAGCCACGATTCCCTCCCCGCGAAGGGCGTTGTTCTTCTCGACCTTGCACTAGCAAAAGGTCTTGAGTTTGATCAGGTCATTGTTGCCGATGCACAAGAGGAAGTGTATAAAGCAGACGGAATTTCTCGCCGTAGGCTCTATACCGCGCTGTCGCGCGCGATGCATCACGTGATTGTGGTCTCTCAGGGAAAGATGACTTCGCTGCTCAGCAAATTGCTTTAAAAAAAGCAATTTCTACCTGCGATTTTTTGGAAATTTACTGATTGAAGACAGCTGGTTCGGGTAAATGCTAGTCATCAATAACATTTACCGTTGGAGGTTAGTATGTCCGAAGAATTGATTCCTGGTGTCATGAAGAACATCGACGCAAAGACTGTAGTAACCCTTAAAGACCAGGTTGCATGCCTTCCTGGCCAGGTCATCAGCAAGACCCTTGCGCAAAACGATGCCGTTAGCGTCACCCTTTTTGGTTTTGGCGCGGGCGAAGAGATTGCAAGCCACCGCGCGGGTGGCGACGCATTTGTCACCATTCTTGAGGGTCGCGCAAACATCACCATCGATGACGACGTTTACACCCTTGAAGCTGGTCAGTCTATTGTGATGCCACTTGGTCATCCACATGCACTTGAGGCTCCAGAAGAGTTCAAGATGCTGCTAGTTGTTGTGTATCCGCAGAAATAATTTATATATTTACCTAACAATTCCGCAGAATTCTGCATAATTCCGCAGGTATTTTCTATTTGGCCAGATAGACAGTGCGTCTGCCTGGTCAAATACTGTCTCTGCCCAGCCAAATAGTATCACTGCTCGGTCAAATACTATCTCTGCCCAGCCAAATAGTATGTGTAATTACAATACACACCTCATAACAGAATGGGTATACTAGTTATGTCTGTGCAATCGGCAAAATGTTAAACCTAAAGAAAGGTGAGCTATGAGCCAGATTTTTGATGTTCACGCACGTGAGGTCCTCGATTCCCGTGGCAATCCAACCGTTGAGGTTGAGGTTGTTCTTGATGACGGCTCCTTTGGTCGTGCAATCGTTCCTTCCGGCGCTTCTACCGGTGAGTTCGAGGCAGTAGAGCTTCGCGACGGCGACAAGAGCCGTTACCTAGGCAAGGGCGTTCTGAAGGCAGTCGAGCACGTCAACACTGAGATCCGTGACCTCGTTATTGGTTGGGACGCAGAGGATCAGCGCGGCCTTGACCTCGCTATGATCAAGCTTGACGGCACTCCAAACAAGGGTCGCCTCGGCGCAAACGCTATTCTCGGCGTTTCTCTTGCTGTTGCTCACGCTGCAGCTGCTTCTGCTGAGCTTCCACTTTACGCTTACCTCGGTGGCGCAAATGCTCACACTCTTCCTGTTCCTATGATGAACGTCCTCAACGGTGGCGTCCACGCTGACAACAACGTTGACTTCCAGGAGTTCATGATTATGCCTGTTGGTGCTCCTGACTTCACCACCGCTCTTCGCTGGTGCGCACAGGTTTACCACACCCTCAAGGACACTCTGAAGTCCCAGGGCCTCAACACCGGCGTTGGTGACGAGGGCGGCTTTGCTCCAGACCTTAAGTCCAACGAGGAGCCACTTGAGCTTCTTGCCGAGGCTGTTAAGGCTGCTGGCTTTGAGCTTGGCAAGGACTTCCGCTTTGCTATGGACCCAGCTTCTTCTGAGTTCTATAACAAGGAGACCGGCAAGTATGACCTCAAGGGCGAGGGTCGCTCCCTTACCTCCGAGGAAATGGTTGCTTACTACGAGGAAATGGTTGAGAAGTTCCCAATCGTCTCCATCGAGGACGGCCTTGCAGAGGAGGACTGGGACGGTTGGAAGATCCTTACCCAGCGTCTGGGCAAGAAGATCCAGCTCGTCGGCGACGACCTCTTTGTTACCAACACTCAGCGCCTGAAGAAGGGTATTGAGGTTCACGCTGGTAACTCCATCCTTATCAAGGTCAACCAGATTGGTACCCTGACCGAGTCCCTCGAGGCTATCGAGATGGCTAAGCGCGCAGGTTACACCGCAGTTGTCTCCCACCGTTCTGGTGAGACCGAGGACACCACCATTGCTGACCTTGTTGTTGCAACCAACGCTGGTCAGATCAAGACTGGTGCACCTGCTCGTACCGAGCGTGTTGCTAAGTACAACCAGCTTCTCCGCATCGAGGATGACCTCGCTGAGGGTGCTGAGTACCTGGGCATGGACGCTTTCTACAACCTTCGCTAAACTCGCAGGTTGTGGGCTAGACGGCGCGCGTCCGGCCCGACCGAGCTGCAACGTCGTTTAGGCTGCTAGAAACTACGAAGCCGCATCTCATTTGAGATGCGGCTTTTTTGTGCGCGCGGGTGCCGCGCGGGCGCTGCGGCGCGGTACGAGCTGCCAGTACGCGGCGGACGTCGGGTGCGGCGCGGGTCCGGGTGCGAGTGCGAGTGCGGGTCTGGGAACGACTGCGTGAACTGCGGGTTTCTCGCCGCACGCGATAACTTAGCGGGCGCATGGGTCCCGTAGGCGCATCTGCGCCTAGTTTGAAACGCCCGAACACACCTATGTCAGATAATCTGCTGAAAACTCGTATACATTTCGTGCAAAACGCTTATCTCATGCAGAATATCTTTATTAGATGTGTTTTTTATCCTTGTTTTTACAGATTATCTGACTTAGATGTGTTTGCTTAACTCTGAAATTTAGGGTGATTAAATCTTTGATATATCTTCATTCATAATTATGTATATCAAATAGAAATTATGCATATTAGTGAATTGAGCGTACGCGATTAAATTCAAATCCTATAACCAAAGCTGCTCCACAATATATTTGGGCTATTGAGTCTGGTTTTATCTGCAGTTTTTTGAGGATTTGCCGTCAGTCGATATAACAGCACCGCAGCTTCCCACCGCGGTTATACTTGATATGTCAACTCTCAAGAATCCGAGGCGCCATGAACACCACATCAGAGCACGTAATTCGCACAATCCTGGTTGGACAGTCGGGCGGGCCGACTGCAGCAATCAATGCATCGCTTGCGGGTGTTGTTCACGCAGCTCACGCCCAGGGTCTCCGAGTGCTCGGGATGCGCAACGGAATCCAGGGATTTCTTGAGGGCGGCGTCGTTGATCTGGTGGAAGCACTTGAACTTACATCATCTGAATCCAGATCGTCCAACCACGCATCCACAAATCCTGGCGAGAAAAACCTTCAGCTCCTAAGAAAAACGCCATCGAGCTGGCTGGGTAGCTGCCGCTTTAAACTGCCGGAGCTTGCTGACAACTCAGAATTCACAGCCATCTCCCCTATCTACCAGCAGATTGATGCGCAGCTCAAGAAATACCAGGTAGACGCCGTACTTTACGTCGGCGGCAACGATTCCATGGACACCACGGACAAGCTGTCTCGATACTTTGCCCAGATAGAAAGCCATGTTCGCGTTGCAGGCGTACCAAAAACCATCGACAACGACCTCGAGGGCACCGATCACACCCCTGGCTTTGGCAGCGCGGCGCGATTCGTTGCGTCCGTAACCGCCGAGCTCATCCGCGACGGCGGCGTCTACAACAGCAAAAACGTCACGTTTATCGAAGCCATGGGTCGTGACGCAGGCTGGCTTACGGCGGCTGGTGCGCTGGCGCAAGATATCTGCGGAACTGCCCCGGATTTTGTCCTTCTGCCCGAGATTCCTCTAGATGAGCACGCGCTGCTTTCCGCCATTGAACAGCGACTTCGCGAGAAAAACAACGTGATTGTAGTTGTCAGCGAGGGCGTCCACCACGCGGATGGTAGTTTCCTTTTTGATGCAAAGTCCGTTGCAATTGATACGTTTGGACACCTTGCAGCTCAATCCGGAACAGCACAATACTTGTCGCAGCTAGCCAAGGATCAGCTGGGCGTAAAGTCTCGCGGTATTGAACTCAATACGCTGCAACGCTGTGCTTCGCATGCTGCTAGCAAGGTTGACTTGGATGAGGCGGAAGCGCTCGGTGCCGCAGGAGTTAAGGCTGTTCTCCAAGGTAAAACGGGCGTTATGGTTGGCGTTCACCGAACTTCAGATTCACCTTATACAACGGAAATTCGCACGACCCCTGTCGCCGACGTTGCTAACAAGGTAAAGCTTGTACCTCGAGAAATGATTTCCAAGGACGGCTTCAATGTCACCGAAGCCACCCTAACCTACCTGCGTCCTCTTGTCGCAGGCATGGAGGAACCGATTTCCACCAACGGACTTCCCCGTTTTCTTGCGGAGTTATCGTAGGGATTTGTTGCGGGCGCGACAGTACCGTGCGGACGCGTGCGATTCGTTGCGGACGCGACAGCGCCGCGCAGACGCGAGTGATCCGTTGCGGATGGGTGTGAGCCGCGGCTCACTACTCCCCGAGGAACCTTACCTCTGGGTAAAGCTCAACATCAAACTGGCGTTTGACCTCGGCCTGAACGTGCTCGATAACCGCATGAACCTCAGCGGCAGTGGCGTTATCGTAGTTGACCACAAAACCAGCATGCTTATCGGAAACACCAGCGCCGCCAAAGCGATAACCCTTAAGGCCAGCGTCGGTAACAAGCTTGCCTACAAAGTGGCCCTCAGGACGCTTGAAAGTTGAACCAGCGGAAGGCAGCTCAAGTGGCTGCTTCTCCTCGCGAGCGCGCGTGAACTCTTCCATCTTTTCACGGATCTTCTCGCCATCTGCGCGATGAAGATTGAACGTGGCAGAAAGCACAATCATGCCTTCATCAGCGATTCTGCTGTGACGATACCCCAGGTCAAGCTCGGATGCGTCCAGCGTAGCAAAGGTGCCGTCGGCGAGAAGAACGCGGACGGATTTGAGCACGTCAGCGATACAGCCGTCGTAAGCGCCAGCATTCATGAAGCATGCGCCGCCCACAGAACCTGGGATGCCGCACGCAAACTCCAGTCCAGAAAGGTCCAGCTCACAGGCCATCTCGGACGCCTCTTTAAGGCCAACGCCAGCCTGACAGGTCATCTCGGTATCGTCGATGCTTACGCCGGTGAGACCATCGGCAATAGCAATGATGACGCCGCGATATCCCGCATCAGAAACAAGCAGGTCAGAGCCGTAGCCAAGAATAAAATAAGGAGCTTCTGCATCTTTAACTGCATGGAGAATCTCTTTAACCTCATCGGGATCATCAGGGATGACATAGAGATCCGCAGGTCCACCCACTTTAAAAGTGGTGTGCTCGCTCATTGGCTCGTTTACCAGGACGTTCTCTTCTCCAACAATCGAGCAAAGCTTTCCGGCCAGGCTTTGTAAGTCATAGCCACTTTCAGACATGTAACACGCTCCTTAGTAAGTTACTTTTTATAGTTTATCGCAAGCGAGAAAAACGTGGAGTCGAGGAAGATAAACGCCTAATGTCGCAAAATGTTTTTAGGTTTCTATCGGGTTATTTTGGGCTTATCTCTCATCTCTATCGTATAAATGTCCATCCTGTTTTACGTGTTATCAGCTGTTAACTCTGCTATAGTACTTATCGATATGTTTCAGAAATGGTTGCAATTACCTACTGGTGGTAAGGTGGCCGAACGTCAGGGTTTGTAACAACCCAGTTCAAAGAGCCATCAAGTCCGCGACCCGCAAAGGCGGTTAACCTGGTTAAAGTCCAGGACCAACGGTACAGTCCGGATGTCAGAAACGGAGACTTTTATGGCTTCATCCCACTCAACCCACGCAACAACTGCATCTTCTAACGGCTGGTCTACCAAGAGAATTGCTATTCTCGCCATGCTTTGTGCAGCTGCTGCAATCAGCACCATGGTGCTTCAGTTCCCGCTCATCCCAGGCGTGACATTTTTGAAGTACGATCCATCGGGCGTCTTTGCCCTGCTCGCAGGCGTAGCTTTTGGCCCTGCCGCGGGCGCGATTGTCTCGGTGCTTCCCTACCTTCTGCACCTCACCACGGAGTCCGGAATTTACGGCACTATCATGGCAATTCTGGCAACGCTTAGCTACGTTTTGCCTGTTTCGTTGATTGTGTATAACCGCACCGAGAATATCAAGCAGCTGGTACTTGCCCTCATTGTGGGCAGCGTAGTCAGTGTTATTGCCTGTATTCTTGGCAACCTTGTAGTTACGCCAATCTACACCGGCATGAGTGTAGAAGCAGTGAGCGGACTGATCATCCCCGCGCTTCTCCCCTTTAACGTGGTGAAGGTTGCTATTAACAGCATCATTTTTGTTGTTATCATGCGCTCGGCTACCTCACTCTTTGAGAGCATCAAAGACGGTGAGTAACCTGGGCAACAATTCCTCTGATTTATACACGTCTGAAAGCACCGCACAAACTCAGGACCTGCCTGTAGCTGCGACGCTTTCGGACGTGACCTTTGTGCATGCAAAAGGCGTGGTTGCCTTAGACCACGTCTCGTTCTCTATTCCCGCAGGTAAACGTACCTGTATTGTTGGCGCAAACGGTTCGGGCAAGTCTACCGTTGCCTCAATTCTCTCTGGCCTTTCCGCCCCTGACGAGGGAACCGTTACCTTTCTGGGAACCACCGTTGTCAATGACGGCCAGGTTGACTTTGAGGCGTACAAGACCGTTCGTCCGCAGCTCGGCCTGGTCTTCCAGAATCCTGAGGATCAGATTATCTGCAGCGTGGTCGCAGACGATATTGCCTTTGGTCTGGAGAACCTCAAAGTACCTAACAATCAGATAACACCGCTGGTAGAACAGCAGATTGAGCTTGGAACTCTCTCTGAGTTTGCTTCCGAAAATCCACAGATGCTCTCGGGCGGCCAGCAGCAGCGCGTGGCCATCTCGGGCGCGCTGGTCATGAAACCCCAGATCCTCATTCTTGACGAACCTTCCGCAGCTCTTGACGTTGTTCATAGAAATAACGTTATGGGGCTTGTCGAGAAACTCCGTGCAGCTGGAAAAACCATCGTTCATGTAACACATTTCATGGACGAAGTGGTTTCTGCTGACCACGTTATTGCCTTAGACGACGGTCGCGTTGCGTTTGAAGGAACGCCCGAAGCCCTCTTTGAGCAGCACGAGCTAGTTGAATGCCTGCATCTTGAAGAGCCGTTTGCCTATCAGGTGGCGCATGCGCTCAACAACCGAAGAGTTGTCGTGTGCAAATCCCCTTCGGCTCAGCGCGTACTCGACGAGCTGACGGGGCTTCTCGCCACGGGGTCGCGAGGCGAGAAGGGCGGTGTGGCTGGAAGCTGCGATGCGATGGTCGTGGGTTGTGACGGCGTTGCTACAACCGACAGCGTGTCCGAGCCAGCAGCGGTTTCTGTGCGCAACGTGACGTTCTCATACCAGAAGCCTGTGCTCAAAAACATCTCGGTTGACGTGCAAAAAGGCTCGCATGTTGCCGTGATTGGCTCCACTGGTTCAGGAAAATCTACCCTGGCTCGCTTGATTTGCGCACTTGATACGCCTGACGTCGGTAGCCTCTGTGTAACTGGTTTGGATACTCGACAGAAGCAAAATCGCAGAAAACTTCACGGCATTGTTGGCTACGTTATGCAGCGACCGGAGCGCCAACTTTTTGCACAAACGGTTGCAGAAGACGTGGCATTTGGCCCCACTAACCTGAGCCTTTCTGCCTGCGATGTCGCAAGTGCTATGAATGCTGCTCTGGAACTTGTGGGCCTTTCCCACAAGGCAGACGCATCCCCTTTTGAACTTTCTGGTGGTCAGCAGAGACTGTGCGCACTTGCAGGCGTTATTGCCATGCATCCAAAGGTACTTGTGCTCGATGAGCCTACCAGCGGACTTGATCCTTACTATTGCTCTGAACTCAGAAAAATTATCAACGCCGTTCTTGAGGACGGGTGCACCGTCATTGAGCTCACGCACTCGATGGAGGATGCAGCAGAAACCGACCAGATTATCGTGCTTCATGAGGGTGACCTGGTTTTCTCAGGCTCGCCGCAACAAACATTTACTCATTTCTCAGAGGCAGAATTCCAGGAGCTTGGACTGGGCGTTCCTCATGCGCTTGTTTGGGCGCAACGTCTGTCCCACACTACGGGAATCAACCTGGGAGAACCTTTGACTCTGTCTGATCTGGTAGATGCGCTGGTAGACGTGCTTCCGCGTAATTTTGACGCCACGCAGACTGATAACGCTGGACACGCCGACAACCTCTCGCAAGGAGGTTGCTATGGCGCTTAAGATTTCTGTGGGCCAGTACTATCACGGGGACTCGCTCATCCATAGGCTTAATCCCAACGTCAAGTGCCTGGCTGCACTCCTTTTGATGCTCGCAACATTTTTTATCCGCAACGCACCACAGCTTGCACTGCTGGTAGTAGGCGTGCTCTGCCTGCTGGCACTCGCAAAAATCCCCGTCAAACAGGTGCTTGTGTCAATCATCCCACTTGCCTGGCTTCTCATTTTCCTCTCGCTCTTCAATCTGTTGCTTACGCGAGAAGGAACAGTACTTGTCTCCTGGTCAATCTTTACCATCACCGATGTGGGAGCATGGAGTGCTTTTCTCTATCCCGTACGCATTTTAGCTGCAATTTTAATAGGCGCACTACTCCTGCTTACCACAACTCAAACTGACCTGGGCAATGCCTTTGAAGCAGCATGTTCGCCACTTTCTAAAATTGGTCTTCCTGGCAAAGAAATTGCCATGATTTTCTCGCTTATGCTGCGCTTTATTCCAACGCTTGCGGGCGACGCTGTATCTATTTCAGAGGCTCAAACTGCTCGTGCAGGAGACGTTGCTTCAGGTTCGTTGCCCAAAAGACTCCGCGCCACCTTCTCCATTGTGGTAGCGCTTCTGGCCAGCTCGCTCAGGCATGCCAACAACCTTTCTAAGGCACTTGATGCTCGCCACTATGTAGCAGGGGCTTCTCGCACACGTTGGCATCAGCCAACCTTTGGAGCTCGCGAGGCAATTGCCTTGGGCGTAACCGTTTGTTTTATCACCCTTATCTTTGTGCTGGCGTAAAGCGCGCTGGCTTAAGCGTACTGGCGAAAAACGTTCTGGTGTAAGCGTACTGGCGTAAAAACTTTTAACTAAAAAATTTGTATTTTTAACGCTCTGTTACAACCCGTTTTTCTTTTCTCGACAACCGCCAATTTGTCCACCTAAGTAACGTACAATAAAGCCAGTAAAAGCGTTCAAGGCTTGCATTGAAAGGTGGCTCCATGGTCCTGCGCGTCTACGTCCAAAGAAAATCTGGTTTCGAGGGCGAGGCAAAAGCCCTGCTCAAAGAAGTGAAAGACCTTCTTGGTATTACCGAGTTACAACGCATTGACCTGCTTAACCGCTACGACGTTGAGGGAATTTCAGAGGAACTCTTTGAGTCCTGCATCCCCACCGTTTTCTCCGAGCCACAGTCCGATCTTGCCAGCCGTACCATGCCAGAGTTTTCTTCTGAAGGTGCGGCTGTTCATACGTTTGCTGTTGAGTTTTTGCCTGGCCAGTTTGACCAGCGCGCAGACTCTGCAGCTGAGTGTGTGCAGCTCATCAGCCAGGGAGAGCGTCCACTTGTGCGCTCTGCTCGCCTTTACGTGCTGACCGGAAACCTCACAGAGGCAGACGTTGCCGCCATCAAGAACTACCTCATCAACCCCGTTGAGGCTCGCGAGGCTTCCCTTGAGCTTCCCGAGACCCTCAAGATTTCCATTCCAGAGCCTGCTGATGTAGAGGTTCTTGAGGGCTTTAACGCTCTTGACCAGGACGGCCTCAAGGAGTTCATTGCTTCTCACGGCCTTGCTATGGACCTGGCTGACCTCACCTTCTGCCAGCAGTACTTCACCACAGAGCAGCGCGATCCCACCATCACCGAGATTCGTGTCATTGATACCTACTGGTCAGACCACTGCCGCCACACCACCTTTAACACCGGAATTACCGGCGTGCAGATTGATGATGACCTGGTAAAAGCCGCGTTTGAAAAGTATCTCTCCATGCGCAAAGAGCTTGGACGAGAAGACCGTGCGGTTTCTCTCTGGGATATGGCCACTATTGGTGCAAAGTACCTTCGCGAGAAGGGCGTCCTCACCAATCTTGATGAGTCAGAAGAAATCAACGCCTGTACCGTAAAGGTCAAGGTGGACGTTGACGGCAAAGACGAAGACTGGCTCTTCCTCTTTAAGAACGAGACTCACAACCACCCAACCGAGATTGAGCCTTTTGGTGGCGCAGCTACCTGTATTGGTGGCGCAATCCGCGACCCCCTTTCTGGCCGCAGCTACGTCTACCAGGCAATGCGCGTCACAGGCGCTGCAGATCCAACCGTTCCCGTTTCTCAGACACTTCCTGGAAAGCTTCCCCAGCGCACCATTGTTCGCACGGCAGCTGCAGGTTATTCCAGCTACGGCAACCAGATTGGTCTTGCTACCGGCCAGGTTTCTGAGCTCTATCACCCAGGCTACGTTGCAAAGCGCATGGAGATTGGTGCTGTTGTAGGCGCAACTCCTCAAAGCCACGTTCGCCGCGAGCGTCCAGAAGATGGCGATATCATCGTTCTTCTCGGCGGCCGCACTGGTCGTGACGGCATTGGAGGCGCAACTGGATCTTCAAAGGCACACGATGCTGGCTCCATTGAACGCGACGGCGCCGAGGTCCAGAAGGGCAACGCTCCTGTTGAGCGCAAGCTTCAGCGACTCTTCCGCCGTGAAGACGCTTGCAAGCTCATTAAGCGCTGCAACGACTTTGGTGCAGGCGGCGTCTCTGTTGCTATTGGCGAGCTTGCCGACGGCCTTGACGTCAACCTGGATGCTGTTCCTAAGAAGTATGACGGCCTTGATGGCACTGAACTGGCAATCTCCGAGTCTCAGGAGCGCATGGCTGTTGCACTTGAGGCAAAAGACGTCGATCAGTTCTGCGCATACGCCCGCGAGGAAAACCTCGAGGCAACCATTGTGGCAACGGTCACCGAGGACCCTCGCCTGGTCATGCGCTGGCGCGGTCAGAAGATTGTCAACATCAGCCGCGCATTTCTCGCCTCAAACGGTGCACCTAAATCAATCACCGTGCGCCTAGCCAAGCCTCTTGCCTACCAGCGCACCTGGGCAGGCACAACCCTTGGCGAGAAACTCCATTCGCTGGTACGCGATCTAAACGTTGCCTCCAATAAGGGTCTCTCCGAGCGTTTTGACTCTACTATTGGTGCAGGTACTGTCCTTATGCCATTCGGTGGCGCTCGTCAGCTTACCCCTGCCCTTTCTATGGTGGCTAAGCTTCCTGTTATGGGTCAGACCAACACCGTTTCGGGCATGGCCTGGGGCTTTAACCCCTACCTCATGGAAGCCGACCAGTTCCGCGGCGCCTACCTCTCTGTTGTTGAGTCCGTTTCCAAGCTAGTTGCTACCGGCTTTAAGTACCAGGACCTCTACCTCACCTTCCAAGAGTACTTCGAGAAGCTCGGCCAGAATCCAAACCGTTGGGGCAAGCCAGCCGCGGCCCTTCTTGGCGCACTGATGGCACAAGTCAACCTTGGTCTTGCAGCTGTCGGCGGCAAGGACTCCATGTCCGGAACATTCGAAGACTTGGACGTTCCACCAACGCTGGTTTCGTTTGCTACCGGCCTTACCAAGGTGGACAAGATTGTCTCTAACGAGTTCAAGGGTGCAGGTCACAGGCTTATCTCCATTGTCCCGTCCTACGACGAGAGCGGCCTTCTCCCCGACAACGAGTCCCTGCTCACCGCATACAAGCTGGTCAGCACCCTGGTCCAGTCCAAGAGCGCACTTGCCATTACCACGCCAGGTTACGGCGGCGTGGCCGAAGCTCTCTTCAAGAGCTGCCTGGGCAACAAGCTGGGTGTTGAGCTAGTCCCAGAGATTTCTGCCAACGCGCTCTTCTCGCCAACCTACGGCGCCTTCATCGTTGAGCTGGCAGACGGCGTATCCGTTGACGACGTCGATGGCGTGTGCGTGGCCCCTCTGGGCGTCACCACGTCCGAGTACGCTTTCAGCGCGTGTGGCGAGAAGATCGACCTCTCCGAGCTCCAGAAAGCATGGGAGCGCCCACTTGAGGAGGTCTTCCCGTACCGCGGAGGCTCCGACGAGGCTGTAGAGAAAATCAGTTTCGACGGCACATCCACACGACACTCCTATGCTGGTCCAGCCCTTATCGCACCTGCCCGCCCACGCGTCATCATCCCCGTATTCCCAGGTAACAACTGCGAGTATGACGTTGCGCGTGCCTTTGAGCGTGCGGGCGCCGATCCAACTACGCTGGTCATTAACAACCTGACACCTCAGGATATTGTTGAGTCCGCAAATGCGCTGGCAGAGTCCATCAAGAAGAGCCAAATTGTCATGATTCCAGGCGGTTTCTCCGGCGGCGACGAGCCAGACGGATCTGCTAAGTTCATCTGCGCACTCTTCCGCGCACCTCAGGTAACCGAGGCAGTTCGCGAGCTTCTGCAGCAGCGCGATGGCCTTATGCTGGGCATCTGCAATGGCTTCCAGGCACTCATCAAGCTGGGCCTTGTTCCTTACGGCGATATTCGCCCTATGGACGACACCTGCCCAACACTGACGTTCAACACCATCGGTCGCCATCAGAGCCAGCTTGTTCGTACCAGCGTGGCATCCACGATGTCGCCATGGCTCTCCAAGTGCACGCTTGGCGACATCCACACCATCGCAATCAGCCACGGAGAAGGTCGCTTTGTTGTCTCCGACGAGCTGCTTGAAACGCTCAAGGCCAACGGCCAGATTGCAACACAGTACGTTGACGCAACGGGTACTCCAAGCATGGACTTCTCCGTTAACCCTAACGGCTCCGTCCTGGCTATCGAGGGCATTACCAGCCCCGATGGTCGCGTCCTGGGCAAGATGGGCCACACGGAGCGCTCCGGTGCAGGCCTCTACAAGAACATCCCTGAGCTCACCGCTGGCGACCAGTTCCAGCCTCTGATTGAGGGCGGCGTCGAGTACTTCAAGTAAGGCGCGCTCGCAAGTTGCAAGTGATTTCTACCCGGTATCCATTTCGTGTGGATGCCGGGTTTCTTGTGCGGAAACGCTGCTAGTGGACGGGGTTTCTCGCCAGGCGGGCGATGCGAGCTGGCGCGAGCTTGGTTCGCGGCGGACACGCGCTTGGTGTACGCTTGGGTGCGCTAGGCGTACGCTTGGGTGCGCCTGATTTCTGCAAAGAATCTGTAACTTCTGCCTAAATAAGTAAAAGAATCGGTGGATTTGCCTGATTTTGT
>ERZ772958.146-NODE-146-length-29926-cov-40.686920_pt1 | contig 29926 bp, 24 predicted proteins | sample MGYA00580681_ERZ772958 | MGnify/ENA primary metagenome ERZ772958 (study PRJEB29015, sample SAMEA2738089) | human oral metagenome | biome: human oral; feature: human-associated habitat; material: saliva | place: China | collected 2275 ...
GTGTACTCGAACTTGAGGTCACGAGTCCATGCTTCCCAGTTGAAGTAGCGCTGCGCCTCCTCAGGCCATCCGTCAATTAAGCCGATGTCCTCAGCCAGCTGGGTAGCGTAGTCAACGAACGACTCCCAGCAACCGCAATACCTCTCCTCGAAGTCGGACGCGCTCGGCAGGTTATCGCCGCCTGCGATATAGCAGCCGGTCTCCACCCAGGCGAGCAGTGCAGGCCACTGCACTGCTCCGACCTCATCGAACAGCTCACCCCACTGCACAGCAGTGGTGAGTGACATCTCGCTGGTTCCGACGGGGAACCCCTCATGATCGAAGACCCATAGCTCTTCGTGATCTGAGGGGTTCTGGTTCAGGTCATCAGGCGTAACCTCATCGGCATCTTCTACAGGGAACCACCGTCTATTAAGTACACCCGTGTTATAGCAGGCAAGGCAGCCGATCCAGACCAACGGACGAACAGTAGTTTGAGTTGTCATTTCAACCTCCCGAGTAGGTGGAGGTGAGGCCGGGCAGTCCAGCTCGGGTAAGGACGCTCACAAACGACCTCACCTCCGGCAAGCAGCTCGGGGTCGTACTGCGACCCGTGCACCCCGGCGTGAGAGTTCTTAGAGGCTCAACCACTTGGCGAGCTCGCTACGCGAGCAACGCCCCTCAGCGCCCCTTCGGGGCGACGACAACATTCATCCGGATCGGCAAGACCTATCGCTCTATATCGAGCACGTGAGGCGGGAAAGGAGGGTGAGGTCAGTACCTCAGGCAGTACATGTTGTAACGCTTCGTGTAACGCTTTTAACGCCTGTGTAACGCTTGTTTGAGGCCAAGCGTTACAACCTGAAACATTGGTTTATCAGGCAAAACGACTCTAAATTTGGGTGTTATAACGCTGTAACGCTTGATTTTCAAAAGTGTTGCACGCGCGTGTAGATTTAGACCGTTTTCCACATATATATATTCCGTGTATAAAAGTTTTTGATTTTAGGCGTTACAGCGTTACAAATTCAGAGTTTGGTTGAGATACGAGGCAAACCCTGTAACGCTTGGGGGTTCGCAGGCGTTACATGAAGCGTTACAAAGCCGTTTAGGCGTTACAAATCATCCCCTTCTCCAGCCCCCCACGAGAAGATGCCCGCGTGTGACTGCGTGCGGACACGCGTGAGGCTTGCTCGGTAGACTTGACTAGTATGAGCACCTGTGATCTTGAGGAGACGGCACGGTGAAGCTACATTCCGAGTACAACGACAACCAGATGGTCGTCGCCTATTACAGGTATTCATCCTCCTCGCAGAACGAGGCGATCATCGAGCAGCAGCGCGAGATGGTGCAACGTTGGGCGAAGTCACAGGGTCTCATCGTAGTCAATGAGTACGAAGACGCGGCGAAGACCGGCACCAATGCAGACAGGCCGGGATATCAGTTGATGCTCCGCGAGCTGCCCAAGATCAAGCCTGCCTACGTCGCGGTGTGAAAGAACGACCGCCTTGCTCGCGACCGCGCCGAGCTGCTCCTCGTCAAGCAGGCGATCCGCTCCGTCGGAGCGCGTGTTCACTACATCGAGGGGATCTCCCCCACAGACTCGCCCGATTCGGTGCTCACGGAGGGGTCGCAGATATATTCGCCGAGTACTATTCACTCCAGCTCTCAGCCAACATCCGACGAGGTCAGCGCTACAACACCGAGCGAGCTCTCTCCAACGGCCACAAGATCTTCGGTTTCACTGTGGGCCAGGACAAGCGCTACATCCCAGACCCGGAGACGGCTCCCATCGTCACGCAGATCTTCCACGATTACGCCTCGGGTGCATCCATGCAGAAAATTTGTAACCAGCTGAACGCCCAGGGAATCCGTACGACGCGCGGATATAGGTTCACGCCGAAGAATCTCAACAAGATGCTCAAGAATCGCGCCTACATTGGCGAGTACGCCTATGGAGGGCACGTCCATGAGGACGGGATGCCTCGCCTCGTTGATGACCTCACGTTTAATGAGGTCCAACGCCGGTTCGCGATCAACAAGCGTCGTGGGGCGAAGACCAAAGCTGAGCTCGCTACTCAAGGCGAGAACGCACCCGACTACTGGCTCACAGGCAGGGCGTACTGCCTCACCTGCGGTGGGCCGATGGAGGGCGTAAGTGGCACCTCGAAGACCGGCAAGACATATCGGTATTACTACTGCCTCAATCAGCGCAAAAAGAAGTGCTCAGCCAAGACCGTTCGCAAGGATGAAATCGAGGTACGGATTGAGGAGATCGTCACCTCTTTCCTCGCAGACCCTGAGATGCTAGCCTCGCTCGCTGTTGATCTAGCCGATCATTACCAGCAGACCCATGGGCGTGGAGATGACATCCTCAAGGCATTGGAAGCTCGGCGCGCGCAGACGTGGAAAAGAAGCTCGCCAACTTCGTCAGGGCCATCTCCCAAGGCATTTTCAACGACACCACTGCCGAGGCCATGCGCTCCCTGGAAGAGCAAAAGCATGAGCTTGACGCAGTGATCCAGGCCGAGCATGTGAAGGCCACGCTCTACGAGGACAAAGCCTCTATCGGGGCTTTCTACAAGCGCTTCGCCGAGGCCACCATTGACACACCCGAGACCCGCGACCAGCTCTTCGAGTACTTCGTGGATAAGGTATTCATCGGGCGCGAGCAGATCGTCATCGCGTCCTATTTCCATGACAGCGCAGCGCCCATCGAGTTCGAGGACCTAGAAGAAGCGCTCACCAGCGGACACAGAGCGGGGGAAGTGCGAACCTACGCTCGAAAGCGAGAGTTCTACACTTCCCCCTCAGGTGGAGATGCGGGGAATCGAACCCCGGTCCGACAGCAATGCAACAGGACTTCTCCGGGTGCAGTTTGCTAAAGAGTTTCTCGGCCTCAGCGTCTCACGCAAACTAGGACGCTTGGAACAGGCTCAGTCGACTAAAAGTCCCTTAATTCCCATCGACAAGGAATTAAAGCAGTGGCTCTCTAAATGACGCCAGTGACCGGGGCGAAAGCAAACCCGGGCTGACGGACTTGGCGACTGGCTCAGGCGGCCAGGGCGAAGTCGGTGCGGTTGTTATTGGCACCTATTGGTTTGAAACAGAGCGTTAACGAGATGACTGCTCATCCTCGACCCGCTTCTACTGAATCCACTACCGTCGTCGAAACCGATCATCCCCTATGTAGTTATCTGCCTACGGCAGGAATTGCATTTTAGCACAGCCTCCCGAAAAGCGCCAGTCCCAGCGGGGTTTGCTAGTGCCGACGACGCCGCCTGCGTCACCTTTCAGCCAGCGCCGCCCACGTAGCCTTTCAGCTAACTCCGCTAGCGCCGTCGTCCACTCCCCCAGCAGCCCTCAGCCCTGGGGCGCAAACTGAGCCTCTCAGCCCTGGCGACGTCGAGCTGCGGCCACCGCCCGAGCAGCCTCACGCTTGTCCTGGGCCTCACGCAAAGCCTGACGCTTATCCCATTCCTGCTTACCGCGCGCTAAAGCTACCTCAACTTTGGCGCGCCCGTTGATGAAATACAGCTCCAGCGGCACCACGGTATAGCCCTTGGCCTGGGTTTTAAACGCCCAACGGTCAATCTCGCGACGGTGCATCAGCAAACGCCGCTTGCGGCGCGGAGAGTGGTTATTCCATGAGCCCTGCGAGTATTCAGGGATGTGCGCGCCCTGCAGCCAAGCCTGGCCGTTGCGGTCAAGCTCAACCCAGGCGTCAACCAGCGACGCGCGCCCCATCCGCAGCGCCTTAACTTCCGTGCCGGTTAGGGCCAGGCCAGCCTCGAGTTTTTCCTCAACAGCGTAGTCGTGTAGGGCTTTCTTGTTGCGGGCAATGGTCTTGTGGGCATCCGAGGCAGCCTTAGCCTTCTGAGCGGCCGTCAGCTTCGGTGCTTTATCCTGCTTAGCCATAAGCGCCTCCAATCATTGTGTATAAAACAGCCGGACGCATCAGTTTACCCGATACATCCGGCTGTTGGGTGAATTAATTCAGCGCCCCGCCAAAGCCCGCCAGCGCGCGGCGAGCCCAGGCGCACACTCGCAGTCCTGCTCGCCAGCGCGCGGCAGGGCAAGCACGTGCGCCACATAACCTGCCAAAGCCCGCCAGCGCGAGCTGCGGCTTAGAAACCGGGCAGGCTCATGGGGTCAATGTTGACGCCGTCGCGAGTGACCTCAAAGTGCACGTGGCAGCCGGTGGCGTAACCGGTGGCGCCGGTGTAACCAACCACCTGGCCACGGCTGACACTAGCCCCATCACCCACAGCGCGCCCAGACATGTGGCACAGGGTGATGTTGTAGGAGTGGCCGTCAATGTAACCGAGGTTGATATCCAAGCCGATACCGCAGGAAACCGAATACCAGTAGGTGGCTACCCCGGCCGCCGGCGCGTATTGGGGTTGGTTACAGTCAGCGGCAAAGTCTGTACCGGCGTGGCCTTGGGCGGTGCCGGTAACCGGGTGGACGCGGTAACCAAAGGGACTAGTAACCACCCAGGGCGCGGTGATGGGGTGGCCAATATAGCCGCTGCCCAGCGAGTCAGACCTGGCCGAACTGGAAGACACATTAGACATACTGCCGCTGGCCACAGCCTGCGCGTTGGCGGCGTCGATCTTAGCGATCTTGGCCTGGGCGGCGGCCTGGTCTTTAGAAACCTGGTCTAGCTGGGCCTGCAAGCCGGCTTTCTGGGTTTCCAGGTTGGAGGCGGCGGCTGAGGCGGCTGAGGCTTTAGCGGAGACCTCGTTGCGCTTGGCGGCAGCCTGGTTGGCGGCGTCGGTGGCTTCCTGGGCGGCCTTGTCTGCCTGCACCTTCAGGTTGCTGATGCGCTTGGCGACGGCGTCCTGGCGGGCTTTGCGGTTAGCGTCCTTAGCGCGCTGGGCTTCGGCATCAGCCAAAATAGACTCCTGCACGCTGGAGGCCACCTGGGTGACGTTGGAGCGCTCAGTCATCTGCGAAACCGAATCGGACTGCAATACGTAAGAAAGCGTGGTTAGCGAGTTGTCGCCCTGGTAGGTGGAGACCACCAGTGAGGCTACTGCCGCCTTGGAAGCATTGGCTTCCTTGGAGGAGTTAGTGGCCTGCTTGTTTAGCTGCTCCTGCTGGGCCTGGGCGCTAGCCAGCTGGGTGTTTACCTGCTGCTGGGTTTGCAGGGCCTGGGCTTGGATCTGCTGGGCTTTAGCCAACTCAGTTTTAGCCGCAGCCAGCTGGGTGTTGGCGTTTTGGGCATCCAAGTAGGCCTGGCCCAGCTTGGCATCCACGCCTTCTAGCGAGGAGCGCAGCTGCGCTTCTTTCTGGTTGGCGCTGTTTAGCTGAGATTGGGCGTCGTCACGCTCGTCGGCGTGAGCCACCGGCAGGCCGTGACCCACTAGCCCCAGGCTCAGGCTCAAGGTGGCGGCGGCCGCCATCACCAGTGAGCCTGCTTTAGAAAGCGAAAGCTTTTTCATGATTTAGACCTTGGTGTAACGCGAGAGTGAAACCATGGAAGAAATTCCAGCTAGCACAATCGCCCCAAGCATCAAGAACGGCGCTACGGTGAGCACCTCGCGGGTGCCAATGAAGGCCATGGTGATAGACAGGGACTTAGCCAGCCAGTCGTTAATCAGGTAGTGCACACCCAGCAGTAGCACGCCTACCGCCAAGATGGCGCCGGTCAGGGCCGCGAGCATACCTTCAAGCATGAATGGCAGCTGGATAAAGGTGTTGGAGGCACCCACCAGGCGCATGATTGAGGTTTCTTTGCTGCGCGACATGGCCGAAAGTTTAATGGTGGTGATGATCAGCAAGAACGCTGCCACCGCCATCACAATGGCTAGGCCGGCGGCAAACCATGAGGCCCTATCCATCACCTTAAACAGTGGTTCGAGGGTGGCCCGCTGGTCTACCACGCGTTCAACCCCGGCCCTGCCTTGGAACTGCTCAGCCACCACCTGGTATTGCTTGGCGTCAACCAGTTTGACGCGGAATGAAACCGGCATCATGTCTTCGGTGGCATTGCGGCCAATGGGCGAGTTGCCGTAGGCGGCTTTGAAGTTTTTGAAGGCCTGCGCTTTGGTTTCCATCTGGAAACTCTTTACGTAGGGCTTGAGTGAGTCTGAACGTAGGAAGGAATCTACTGAGGCGATCTGTGCCTGGGTGGCTTCACCGTTGGGGCAGCGTGCCTGCGAGGAGGATGAGGGGCACATAAAGATGGACACCTCAACCTTGTCATACCAGGCCCCTTTCATGGCGCTGATCTGCATCTGTAACAGTGAGGATGAACCCACAAACAGTAGCGATACGAAAGAAACCAAGATGACGGACACGGTCATAGCCATGTTGCGGCTTAGACCCTGGAAAACCTGGGAGAAAATAAACCTGATACGCATTAAAACTACCTCAGCGGTTGGAGCCGTAGACGCCGCGTGCCTGGTCACGCACCACGTGTCCCTCTTCAAGTTCGATTACGCGCTTGCGCATCTGGTCTACGATTTCGTCGTCGTGGGTGGCCATAACCACGGTGGTTCCTTGGCGGTTAATCCGGTCTAGTAGACGCATGATTCCTACCGAGGTGGAGGGGTCAAGGTTACCGGTGGGCTCATCGGCTAGCAGTAGCTTGGGGCGGTTAACCATGGCGCGGGCGATTGCCACACGCTGCTGTTCACCACCGGAAAGCTCGTGCGGTAGACGCTTTTCCTTACCTTTTAGGCCCACTAGTTCTAGGGCTTCGGGCACGGCTGAGCGAATGTAGTAGCGCGGCTTGCCGATCACCTGCGGGGCGATAGCCACGTTTTCGAGTACGGTCTTGTTTTCCAGGAGTCTAAAGTCCTGGAACACAGTGCCGATTTCGCGGCGCAGCTGGGGTACCTTCCAGGTGGAAACCTGGGATAGGTCGCGGCCAAGTACGTGGATTGAGCCGGAGGTGGGACGCTCTTCGCGCAGCACTAGGCGCAGGAAAGTAGATTTACCTGAACCTGAGGCCCCCACTAGGAATACAAATTCCCCCCGTTCGATCTCAATATCAACCTCGTTTAGCGCCGGCCTGGCGCCGCGTTTGTAGACCTTAGAGACTTGGTCGAAACGGATCATAGGGGAGCCCTCCTAAGTATGCAGACTCCCTCACCGTACGCGCATAAGGGCGCGTTACCTATTAGTGACACACCCCAGACTAGTCACACTCAGAACTAAATTAGGATTAGCTCATGAGCGAGAAGGCAGTTGACTCTATCGATTTGGGTTCTTGGGCCCGGTTTACCCCCTCTTTGGTTAGTTTTTTAAATAACGACGTCGACGCCGGCGCTCGCCTAGTGTTTTATGTGGACCAGCCCTTGCTTGCGCCAGATACGCAGCTAACCGCGCCTGGCCTAGCTAATAAGCTGCTGCGCCGCAAAGCCAAGATTTCTAGCGATAAGCCAGGGATTGCGGTTTTGGTTGACCAAACTCAGGGCGCACTTAGCTATACGGCTTTAGCTCCGCGCGTAGATGGCCTAGAGCAGCTGCTACTGGGCCCAGCTCACGTTATGCAGCTGGCTTTGCTGGGCTGGGATGCCCAGCCTAATGCGCTGACTTTTAAGACCACTGATGCAGCTAAGCTGGCAGAAATGATCACCCGCTCGCTACTGGAGGTTTTTGAAGTAGCCCACCCAGCCGATCTGGGCCTGGACCTGGCCTAACCATAGGCTGATCTAGCCACATTTGGGCCGGTCAAAGCTGCGTTTCTAAGTCTCGGCACAGAACATAGCCAGTTTTAGTGCAGCCTGTTAGACCAGGGTGTAGTCGGTGCTCCACTGATCTTGTGCCTCCAGGTTGGGGGTCACTAGCTCAGGGCTGCCGTTTTGGGCGGCAATCGCAGCGGCTAAGGCCGCGCCCACATCCGGGGCGCTATTGGTGCCCGGCACACCCGTGATTTCCGGGACTTCTGGGGCGTAGGCGGTTTCAGGCCCGTCAGGGCCGCTCATGCTCTCAGGGCCGCTCATGACTTCTGGGGCGCTGCCAGCCCCGGGAGCATCCGGCCCACTGATGACTTCTGGCCCGCTGGCGAGCTCTGGCACGCTCATTGCTTCCGGCGCACTAGCAGGCTCTGGGGCGCTCATGGTCTCAGGACCACTCATAGCCTGCGGGCTACCCATGGCCTGCGCTCCCCCAGCGCGCTGCGCAGCTAGCTGCGCCTCACCCGAGTCACCAGCCTTGTTGTGGATAATTACCACCTTGGTGTAGTGGGCTTCGCCGCGAGTTAGATCATGGCCGGCGCAGTGCAGGTGTAAAACCATTGAGCTAACTCGCTGACCAGAGCGCATCCAGTGGTCCTCCCCCAGCCTGCCGCACAAGATCACCGGGTCGCCTCGCTTAAATGACTGGGCTAAGTGCTCAGCTAGGTCTCCCCAAGCCTTGGCGGTAAACCATAAGGTGTCGTAGTTGACCCAGCTGCCAGACACCATTTGCCCATATGAGGCGGCTACACGGAACCGGCAGTAGGGCTTTTTGCCTTCCTGCCTGGTTAGCACTGGGGCGGTAGCCACGGTGCCCTGGACAGTGACTTCAATGGCGCGGTTCATTTACCTCTCCTTTGCGCGCATCGTTTAGTGACGCAACCAGGATCAGTCAAAAAGCAAGCACCCCGCTTGGCCGGTGTGTATAAGCTGCGTGGGGCCAAAAAGTTCCCCACCTGTGCACAAAAGCGCCTGCCCAAAGCCCGCGCAGAAAAAGCGGCGGCGGCCAACAACAATGCTGGCCGCCGTCAAAGTTAAAACTGGCGCAGGGCTAAAACTGGCTCAGGTTTACCCCACTACGCTTGGGTCTTCTCCACTGCCAAAGCCGCGCGTAGGCGGTTGTGGCGGGCAAATACCGCCTGCATGGGTTTAACCATGTCGCGGTTAACCAGCTGGTCAACGCGCCCCCTAGCGGCTTCGCGATAAGCAGTAGCTTCCCGGTTGGCGCGGCGCAGACGCAGCCAGTAGCTGGCCACAGCCGAGAGCAAGCCCACGGCCACCAGCGCGTAGCTGGGCACTCCCCCATGCTTAAAGAACATCCAGCCAAATCCGGCCAGTACCGCGATCCAACCTAGCCACCAGCCCAGCTCTAGCAGTACTTTGCGGGGGCGCGGCAAAGGCACTAGCGCCACCAGGTCAGTCACCCCGGTGACCAGGCCTTCAGGGTCAGAGACCGCGTCTTGTACCGAGTTAACCCAAGCCTGGGGTAGGTAATCGGTGTTGCGGTGCAGCCAGGTGGAGGCCTGGGCAGCCACGCTCACTCGTGAGGGGGCTTCGGGGCGCGCCAAAGAAGGCGGGAAGATTTTACGCAGGCCAGAAGCAATAGAGTCAGCCACTACGCCCACGCCAGCGCTACGCGACATTTGCTCCTGGAAGTCGGCGGTGGCCGACTCATCCAAGGTGGCGTCACGCTCAGCCACACTCACCGACAATCGCGTGGCAATAGAGTCCAACTCAGCTGATGCAGTGCGGGCAGCGTTAGATTCACGCCCAGAAACCTGGCGGAATAGCTCACGCACCTGGTCTAGGTTGTCGCCGCGCTTAGCGGATACGGCAATCACGCGCACCTTATCCAAGCCATCTGCCAGTAGCAGCGCGCGCACATCGTCAATCAGGGTTTGGGTGCCGCCCGCAGGCAGAGTGTCGATCTGGTTGATCAGCACCACCATGTCTTCCTGGCGGGCACCCAGGCCGCGCAGGTAGCCCTCATGCAGGGCGGCGTCGGCATATTTTTGCGGGTCCACAACCCAAACCAGCAGGTCAGCTAGGGGCACTAGGCGGTCTACCTGTAGGGCGTGGGCGGTGGTTACCGAGTCATAGTCGGGCACATCCAGCAGCACCAGGCCGTCAAGGTAGTTTTCGTCGTCGCCGTCGAGAATGGACTCGCGCCTAATACGGCGGTGCGGGTCTACCCCCAAAAAGTCCAGCAGGGCGGTGGCGTCGTCGCCCCAAGTGCAGGCGGCGGCACGTGAGGTGGTGGGGCGGCGGGCACCCACATCGGCAAAATCAAGCTTGGTTAGGGCGTTGAACAGGGAGGATTTACCTGAACCGGTGCCCCCGAAAAACGCTGCCACGGTGTGGTCTACGCCCAAAGCTAGACGTTTAGCCACATTATCCATTCCTTGACGGGCAGGAATTACCAAGGAGGCACTTACCTCGTTGGGAGCCGCGACTAGGGCGCAGCGCATTTCCTCAAGCCGCCTATCAAGGCTGGCAGCGTCGATCATCAATTCGCTCCAAACAATCCGAAGGGTTTCAGCTCACTGGCACGCAGGCGTAAAGACGCCGCCAACTGCGCGGTAGGAGCCACAGCTACAGCGCTTCCAGCAGGCGAAAGCGCGGTCAGTGTCTGTTCTACCTGAGTCCGCAGCTGGGCGCTAGCCAATTCTAATGCGTCTTGCACCTCAAGTCGCGTGGCAGCTTCACGGGCTCGTACCACGCCGGTAACGGCCACCACCAGGAAGTCTTTCAAGGCAGGCGCGGTTAGCCCACGCGGCACCTGGGTGGGCTCAGCGATGCCCTCGTACCACTTAGAAATAACTTCTGTGGCGGAGCTGGTGTGCGGGTCTACCCCGGCGCCTTCCAGCGTGGCCTGCCCCCAAGCGAATTTAACCTTGGCAATGCCCTCAAGAATGGTGGCTTCTAGACGGTCATTTAGGGCCAGGCGGCACTCTTGCGAGAGCGTGTCTAGGGCCTGCTGGCGGCGCTTGCGTTTGAGCCCAAAGAAACCGTTTTTGAGGGTTTGACCCTGGGCTAGGGTACTTAGCGGCGCGCCGGAGCTAGCTAGGGCCAGCCAGGAGGTGGATACAGCCCCCTGGGCGGCGGTGCCGCGCTCGACATCATCGTTAAATTCGTGGATTACCGAGCCCAGCAGCTGGGCGCAGTTAGTGTCCAGGTTATGGGCGGCTTGGGATTGCTCGTCGACGGCGTCGGCCAGGCGGCTTAGCTGCTCACGTAGCGAGGCCCATACGGCTCGCCCGGTGCGGCGCAGCAGCCCCTCAGCGCGGTGCTTGCCAGCCAGCAGCTGCAACCAATTACGCAGCTCAGCCACCTGTTCCACAGGCAGTAGGCCCTCGTGGGGGCCGACGTCGCCAACTACGAAGAAGGGGGCCTGGTCTAGCCCCATCTGGGCCAGGCGCTCCATCAGGTCTGTGCGGATCTCGTTAAGCACAGGGCCGCTGATGCGGTTAAGCACCACCGCGATCTTAGTGTTGCGGGTGTTGGCCAGCTCCAGGGTGTACCAGGGGGTGGCGTCGCCATAGCGCGCCGCCGTGGTTACAAACAGCCACAGGTCTGCCGCCTCCAGCAAGCGCGCCGCCAAGGCCCGGTTGGATTCATGTACCGAGTCCAGGTCACTGGCGTCCACCAGGGCCAAGCCGGCCGGGACGACGTCGGAAGTAACCATGCGCGAAATCTGCGACAGGGGGTGCTTAAGCAGCACCTCTTGATCCTCAGGATTGCACACCAGCACCGGGGTTTTGGTGGTGGGGCGCAAAATACCCGCAGCCGATACTTCCGTACCCAAAATTGAGTTGACCAGCGTGGATTTACCGGCGCCAGTGGAGCCACCCACCACCACAATGGCGGGCGTGTCGCCGTCCTCAAGCTGAGGCAGCAAATTGTCACCCACCTGCACCTTCAGGCTGTCACGCAGGGCTACCGCAGAGGGCGCCAGCGCGGAGACAAACGGGAAGGAAAGCTGATCTAAATTTTTGAGTACATCTTGCAGTACATCTATAAGCTGACCGCGGCTGAGGGAGGACACTACAGTAGCGTCGCTGGAGCTAGACGTAACCATAACCACAACTTTACTTTATGTTTGCACGCACATACGCAGAAATTACGGATATATCAAAAGATAAGAAATGGTGCCCCCGGCCGGACTCGAACCGGCAACCTGCGGATTAGAAGGCCGATGCTCTATCCATTGAGCTACGGAGGCTTTGCTTTAAGTTTAAAGCAAAAGCGGCGCAAGGTAAACGCGAGTGTAAACCGGTAAATAATTATGGCAACTAATCACTAACCAGTTAAAAGACATGCGCAATTCACCCCCGCACATAAAATAAAACCCCGGAATTAACCGGGGTCTTAAGCGGGTGGCTGACGGGGCTCGAACCCGCGACCTCCTGGACCACAACCAAGCGCTCTGCCAACTGAGCTACAGCCACCATGTGCATTACCTGCAACAGCAATGAACTTTAGCTGCTTTACCCACCGGTACGCCACTTACGCAGCTGTGCATTAGGTCACGCTTTGGTTCAGGAGTGCCCAGAAGCGAGCCGGGGCGCACTCCAGGGACACTTCCAAAGCGCCCCGGGCGCGCTGCACAGGCACTCCAAAAACGGCTTAGAAACGTTCAGCAATGCGCGCCAAAGTGGAGTCAGCACTGATTTGGGCCGCAATGGCGCCATAGTTGCGCTCCCCTTCACCCTCAAATAGGGCCTGGCGATAGTAGCGCAGCTCATCGATAGAATCGGCGATGTCGCCCAGGGCACGGTGGTTGCCAGTCTTTTCGGGGGCGTGACTGTAAGCCTGGGGGTACCAGTGCTTAGCCAGCTCCTTGATGGTGGATACGTCAATGATGCGGTAGTGCAGGTGCTCAATAACCTCAGGCATGTCACGGGCCAGGAAGTTTTTGTCGTTACCAACGCTGTTTCCGGCCAGTAGGGCGGTGCGCTCTTGGGGCACTAGACGCTTAATGTAGGCCAAAACCTCGGCGGTGGCGGCCTCCATGTCCATGGCTTCTGGCTCGGCTAGCTGCTCCAGTAGGCCCGAGTGGGTGTGCATGTTACGCACAAAGTCATTCATCTGCTCTAGGGCTTGCTCACTGGGCTTAATCAGCAGGTCAATGCCCTTGTCTAGGGGCTGTAGCTGGTAGTCGGTGACGATTACGGCCACCTCGATTAGGGCGTCGTCAACTAGGCTCAGCCCAGTCATTTCACAGTCGATCCAAACCAGCGGATCGTGCATCAGGCTCTCTTTACTCACGTATGTAAGTGTACGCAGGCGCCGGCGCGGGGGTTAGTTTTCGATACAACTGTGCCCTAGCAGCTAGCTTGGCCCGGTGGCCTGGGTAGTTGCTAGGGCACGTTCAGCGCACGCCGCCGGTTTAGGTGGCGCGCTTGGCTTAGGCTGCGCGGGCACCGGCTTAGCCGCCCAGCCTCAGGGCTTAAGGCGGCGAGGCTGACATTAAGCTGACATTAAGGCCAGCCCCGCCATGTGGTTAGTTACCTTGGGCCTTAGTGGCGCGGTCAATGGCGTCTTGCAGTCGCTTTTGGGCATCGCCGTAAGCGCTCCAGTCGCCACGCTTCATGGCGTCATTGGAGTCCTGCATGGCCTTCTTAGCGTCCGAAAGGGCCTGGCTCAGCGCCGGGTTATTGCCGCCAGCTGGGTTGGTGCCGGTAGCCGGGGTGGTGGCCGTCGACGCCGTCGGGCTAGACGCCGTCGGGCTGGCAGAGGCGCTCGGAGCCGCAGAGGCCCCAGGCGAGGCCCCAGGCGAGGCAGCGGGCTGCTTATTGGTGTTATTAGCGGCGCCATTATCACCATTTACGATCTGCTCACCGGTCTTAGCGCCCGAGTCTCCCCCAAACACCTGGTCCAGGGCGCCGTTAAGGGTGTCAGCGAAGCCAACCTTTTCACCAAAGAGCACCAGCACCTTACGCAGCAGCGGATATTGCGTACCCGAGGAGGACTGCACATAAACCGGCTGTACGTACAGCAGGCCGCCACCCACCGGCAGCGTCAGCAAGTTACCGCGCAACACCTGTGAGGACTGCTGGGCCAGCAAGTTCAAGGTTTGCGACACGTTAGCGTCAGAGGAGAACTTGTTTTGCACCTGGCCAGGGCCCGACACATTCGATGAACGCGGCAGCTCCAACAACCTGATCTTGCCGTAGTTGGGGTTACGCACCCCAGCTTTACCGCTGGAGGTTTCTGAATCCACCGCAATAAAGCCGGTCAGCACGTTACGGTCAGTGGTACCGCCAATGATGTAGACGCTGGAGAGGGAGAAGGAAGCCTTTTCCTGTCCGGGCATCTTCAAGGTCAGGTAGTAGGGTGCCTGCGCCCCGGCGTCGCGGCGAGTGGGGTCGTCAGGAACCTTCCAGAAGTCACCACCAGAGTAGAACTCATCAGCGCTACGCACGTGATAGCGAGCCATAACCGTGCGCTGCAGCTTGAACAGGTCTTCGGGGTAGCGCATGTGGGCCATCAGGTCCGCGCTCATCTTGCTCATGGGCGTAATTGAACCGGGGAACACCTTGCTCCAAGCCTTAACAATGGGGTCTTTTTGATCCCACTCGTATAGGGTCACCGAACCGTCATAGGCATCCACCACGGCCTTAACCGAGTTACGCACATAGTTGGCCTTATCGGTGTCGGCCCCCACCAGCGAGGAGGAGCCAGAGCGGGCGTCAGCGGTGGCGTCCTTGAGGGACTCGTGGGCGGCGTAGGGGTAGTTGTTGGAGGTGGTGTAACCATCCAAAATCCACACTACGCGCTTGGGAGTCTTGGGGTCGCCGTCGGTGTCAACTACCGCCGGGTAGGGGTGAGCGTCCAGGGTGAGCCAGGGAGCCACCTTCTGCACGCGCGTGGCCGGGTCACGCACGTAAAGAATCTGGGACTTGGCACCAACTTCCTTAGAGAACAAGATGTTCATTTCCCGGAATTTGACGGCGTACATGAACTTGTTGAAGGGGTTACCCACATTCGGGCCGCCATTACCGGTGAAGGTGGTGTTTACCTGGCCGGCTTTAGTGGAGTCGTCAGGATAGTCCAGTTCACGCTTGGCATTGCCGGTGCCGCCCACAATGGAGTAGTCGGGAGACTGCTGTCCAAAGTAAATGCGCGGCTCGTAAACCCCCAGGTCACCGGTGGAGGGAATACCTCCCTCCCAGAAGGAGGGGTAACCGCCGCTGGCTACGGTATTGCCGTAGGCAGTGACGACGCCGTAGCCGTGGGTGTAGACGGTGTGGTCATTAACCCAGGTGTGCTGGTCCCCGCTAAGACCGGCCAGGTTCAATTCACGCACCGCAATAACCGTGTCGCGGCTAGTGCCCGAGACCTGGTAACGGTCAACGTTTAGCTGCGAAGAGAAGTTGTAGTACTGGCGGTTTTGCTGCAGCTGGCGGAAAGTGGGGGTAACCAGGCTGGGATCAAGCAAACGGATCGAAGCGGTAGATTCGGCGTCGGCCTTAAGCTGGCCGGCGCTGGCGTCAGTCTTGGCGTTATAGGCAGTAATTTCGGTCTTATCTAGGCCATACGCAGCCAAGGTGGCGTCAATATTGCGTTGAATATATGGCGCTTCGCTACGCTGAGCGTTAGGGTCAACCACAAACTTTTGCACTACCGCCGGATACACCGAGCCGATCACCAGCGAAGAAACCACCATAACCACCACACCAGTGATCGGCAGTTTCCAGGATTTCATCCAAATTGAGGCAATAAACAGCACTGCAATTACCACGCTAATAGCTGCCAAAATGGTTTTAGCTGGAATATTGGCGTGCACATCAGTGTAGGTGGCGCCGTCGAAACGGCCACTTGCATCAAAAAGCAAACTGTAGCGTTGCAGCCAGAAATTAACGGCCTGGGTTAGGCAGTAAATAGCCGCAAAAATAGTTAGCTGCACGCGCGCTGCACGGGTGATCTTAAAACGTGGAGCTAAAGTAATTCCGCCGTAAAGGTAGTGTGTGCCCAGGCTGAAAATAGCGGCAGTAATCGTAATTGAAACCAGTAATCTAATCAGCGTACGCAGCAGCGGCAAAATAAAGATATAGAAGGATACATCCAGGCCCCACTGCGGGTCTTTAACCCCAAAAGCTGAGGAGTTAAAAGCCAGCAGGATTTCACGCCAATGCGGCATGGCTTGGGTAAAGCCCACAAACAGGCCCACACCCAGGGGTACCAGCCAGGTTAGGGTGCGGCGCATGGGTTCAATGGCCTTCTGGTAGACCTCCATGCCACGATCGTCAGGGTTGGGCACGTGCAGGGGCCGGGCGCGGTAGGCAAAACGCATCGACAGCCACACTGCCAGGGCCGTTAGTAGCCCCGTGGTCAGGGCCATTAGCGCAGAGGCGATCCACTGGGTCCACAGCACGCGCGCAAAACCAAGCTGGTTGAACCACAAAATGTCGGTCCACACTTGGGAAAACCCGGTAACCGCAATGGCTGCGATAAACAGGATCGAGATAGTTATAGGCAAAGCACCCGTGCGTTTGCGTGTAGGGGTTGAGGATGGCTTGCCCTTTTTGGGCCGGCTTTGACCCTCCCGGCCAGATTCACTCACCTTGTGTCTCCTTCGTGTTTGGGTTCACTAAGACTAATGGTTACATATGAGCCGCTTAAGTTGTTAGCGGCCTCGCTTTAGGCGTGCGTGGGGCTTAAAGAATGTAAGAATTTACCTATGACTAGCAACGAAAGTCCTTCAGCAGCTCATTTTGCCCTTGCCCGCGCAGTTGTGGAGCTCGAAGAGCATGTCAGCACGCGCGGCTGGGATGGGCCTACCAGTGTATTTGCGCTGGTGCGTACCGCCGACGCACTGGCTAATGACCCTTCCCTGGCCCAGCTGCTGCCCGCCCAGGTGGTGCAAGATGCCCAGCAAGACCCCCAGTTATTGATGAGCATTGAGCAAGATGGCTTGCCTGAGGCCGTTGATTTGGAGGATCTGCTGGGCCAGTTGGCTTGGCCGGCTGAGGTGGATGGGGCGGCGCTAAGTGTTGAGCGCTCGGTTTTGCCCCCGCAGGCTGAGCAGGCTGCTGGCGCTATTAGCGACGACGACGAACGCCTGGCTTTCCTATCCAACCACCCTGAGCGTGAGGATGTGCGCATGGTGGTGGGCGTGCTGCGCGGGGGCGAGTCTTGGTGTGCTTTGCGTATGCGTTCGCACGATGAGGCCACCCAGGTAGTTCAGGGCAGCGACCTAGTACCGGGACTGGTCGCCGCCCTGAAAGCTACCTTGGTTTAGTTTTCAGCCCTGGGAGCCGGACTCGTCGTCCTTATCGGAGTTGGCGGCGTCGCCCTGATAACCCAGGGTGCCGTCAAGCAAACTGGCCAGATCGGCGTCGATATCCGCTTCCATCTGGGCCTGAGCTGCGCGCATAGCCAGGAACTGCTCGGGCTTGTCTAGCTCGTCAGCGCGCGGGGTCAGGTCTGGGTGGGCCCACAGTGCGTCACGCTCGCTTACCCCCACCTCAGCGCCGATACGCTGCCATAGCTGGGATGCTTCGCGGGCGCGGCGCGGGCTGATTTCCAGCCCCATCAGCTCGTGCAGCACCTTCTGGGAGCCGCCACTAATGCGACGACGGCGCATCATTTCCTGCAAGGCCACCGCATGCGGCAGCTGGGCTACACAGGCCTGGAAGGTGACGGTCTCTACCCACCCCTCAATGACTGCCAGCAAAGTTTGCAGCTTTTCTAGGGCTGCCACCTGTGCCGGGGAGGCGGTAGTGAACATGTCTGAGGCGTTTAGTGCGCCCTGCACAGCCTGGGGGTCGGTGGGGTCGATGCCGCTGACGGCCTCCTCAATACCTGCCGTGTCAACGGAGATTTCACGGCTGTAGGTTTCTACCGCACCCAGCACGGCCCCGCGTAGCCAGGGCACGCGCGCATAGAGGCGCTCAGTGGCGGCTTCACGCACCGCCAGATACATGCGCACCTCATCTTCAGGCACGTCCAAATCCTTGGCGAACTCAGCCACGCCGGCAGGCAAGATGGCGGCGTCGGTACTAGCTAGCAGCGGCAAGCCCATGTCGGCAGCGGAGATAGCACCCTTAGCTACCTGGCCCACGGCGTAACCCACCTGCATGGCGCAGGCAGCTTTAGACATGTTGCCTACCAGGGAGCTAATGGCATCAATCTGCTCGCTCATGCCCGACATTTCTTCAGGCAGGTCAGCGATCTGGGCGCGCATGGCGGCGCTTAGCGCATTGGTGATGGCCTTGGCTACCGGCTCGCATACGCGCTGCCAGCCCGGCCAGGTGGCCTCAATCCACTTGTCGCGGCTCCAGGCTTCGCGTTTACCTGCGGCGGGAGCGAAATCGGTGACACTGTCTAACCAGAGATCAGCCACAGTTAGGGCTTGGCGCACCTGTTCAGCCTGGGCGGCGGTAATAACTGCTTCACTTTCCAGCTGGCGCTTGGCTACATTCTTGCCAGATTCCCAGTTAACCTCGCCGTCGGAGGTGCCTGAGAACATCATCTGCATAAAACCAGCCATTTGGGCTTGGGCTGCAGCCATCTGTTCGGGCGAGAACTGCTGGCCAAGCTGGGAGAAGTCGATGCCGGTGACGCCACTGTCTTTCATCGACTGGGCTAGTTCACGCGCGCCCGCCTCCCCCAGCATGGGGGTAAACATGGCCACGAGCTGTTCAAACTCTTTGTCGTCCATGGTGGGCCTTTCGTACGTAGTTCGTTACATGCTCTACAATAGCGCCCCAAAAACAAAGTTGCGTTAGTCGGACTCAACTTTGTTGATAATTGTGGCTGTAAGCGAATCTGTTCATGTGGTGGCGATAACTCACAAGCACATAGTTGCAATGAGACACTAAGTAAGTGAGTCACGATTCCAACCCAACCTTCCCCACCCCTCCCACTTCTAGCTCGCAAACTGCCGTAGACCCCCAGGTGCAGGTAGAGCTTGAAAAAGAGGTACAGACAGGTATTGACAACCAGCTGCGCCGCGAGCGCAAGCGTCGCCTGATTGCGCTTTGCTCGGTGCTGAGCGTGCTGATTTTAGTTGGGTTGCTTGGCTTTTTGCCGACCACTGACTACGTTGTTGAGTCTCCTGGGCCCGCCGTGAATGTTAATGGCAAGCTTGAGGGTAAAGATGTAATTTCGGTCAAAAACACCAATATCCCAACCACTCCCCTAGCTATGACTACCGTGAGCGTGAAGGGCTGCGATGATAAGGGAATTAGCTACTGGCAGCTAATTAAGTCGAAACTGACCAGCTCTGACGCCGTCGTCAACCGCGATAACGTGTGCCCCAAGAACATTAGCGAAAAAACTGTATCCCAGATGAATGCGGCTCAGATGACCGGTTCGCAAGATAGCGCAGTGGTGGCCGCCTGGCAGCTGACCAAACCGGACGCTAAATTTACTTTGACTGTTGAGCAGGCAGTGACCGACGGCGCTAAGCAGGCTTTCAAGAAGGGCGACAAGCTGGTTTCTATTGTGGACGCCGATTCGAAGAGTGTGCAGATCACTAGCTATAAGCAGCTGCGTGAAGTGCTTGAGAAGCTAACTCCAGGCAAGCCCATTAAGCTCACTGTTGAGCGAGGCTCAGCCACCCAGGAAGTAAGCGTGGTTGGCGCTAAGCCTGAGGATTCTAGCCGTAAGGGTGCCATGCTGGGCATTACTTTGAATGTCAACCCGCCTGCCGGCCATGAGGTTACTTATGCGGTTGAACGTATTGGTGGCCCTAGCGCTGGCATGATTTTCGCTTTGGATATTGCTCAGCGCCTGGAGGGCAAGAACTATGCGGGCACTACTCCCGTGGCCGGCACGGGCACTATTGATTTAAGTGGCAATGTGGGTGCCATTGGTGGCATTAAGCAAAAGATGCTGGGCGCCAGGGATGAAGGCTACAAGGTGTTCTTGGCTCCGGTTGGTAACTGCGCCGATGTGGTAGGCAATGAGCCTAAGGGGATGACGGTGATCCCGGTTTCTACCTTGAGCGAGGCGCGCGCGGCTATGCAGCGCGTGGCCGCCGGTCAAGCTCCGGCCACCACTTGCAAGGCGATCCTACAGAAGCAGAAGTGAGCTAACAGAAGCACTAAGCCTGCAAAAGTTATCCACAGGATAGTATTAAATATTGTTAAACATCATAGCTGACTATCAAACTTAGTCATAAGTAGATAGGAGGCTAGGATGTCTAGCAATACTTACACGCGGCTGCTGTGGCGCGGTGACGGCTACAGCCAGCTACCCCAGGGCCAGCGCATAGAGGTTAGCTGCTATAAGGAACACAAGTTTTTGCAGGCGCTTTTGCAGCTCTACCAGAGCCGAGGCATTGCCTTAGAGCAGGATGAACCGCCGGATTTGGAGGCTGAAGTTAAGCAGTTGGCGCGCTCTTTGAACCTGCAGCTGGGGCGCTGCTGGAAGCTAAGCCATGAGCTGCGTTGGGCGCTGCGCGCAGCTCAGTCAGCTCCGCCTACCTACCTGACCAGCCAGTACCACCCCACTACAGGCACCTGGGCCAGCCGAAATACCCCGGCGTCCCAAATCACCTCGCCAGATCTAAGCCAGCGCACCGCTAGGAGCATCTTTGCCGCTGAACCCACCTTCCATATTTTCGACTACGCCCACAGCCAGGGCGCCTTGGCCAGCCAGCTTGAGCAGGCACTAATACAGCACGGTTTTAGCCCCAGCCCACCTGATCGGCGCTGCCAGTTGCTAGTGCCGCTAGGCTCCCAGGTGTTACCTCCGCGTCTGAACAGCTATTTTTTGCAGCAGAACTTCAATTTTTTGCCGGTTTTGGCGCGCGACGGCGGCTGGCTAATCGGCCCGCTTACCGTGCCTGGCTTAAGCCAATGCTCAACCTGTTTGGATCTTTACCGTAGCGAGGCCGATCCGGCTTGGCCTACGCTAGCCACCCAACTATTGTGCCAACCAGTTGCAGCTAGCAGCCAAAGCGTAGCCACGCACTGCATAAATATTGTGGCGCAGGTGGCTTCTAGTTTCTTTAGTGGCAGTGAGCATTGGCTGGGGCGCTACCTGGAATTTAGCCAGACCGATCTGGTTGGCTCCACCCAAGTGCTTAGCCCCCACCCCGAGTGCGGGTGTGGCGGCCTGCAACTGCTAGAGCCCATTCGCCCAGTCACCGCAGAGGCGCTGACAGCCCCCAAGAAACTGGAAGCCACACAAACGCTGGAAGCTAGCAAGGGGCTGGAAACCCCTGGCGCCGTCGCCGCTTAAAAACCAAACTAGCTACTAGAGTGCTCACGCACCAGCGCCAAAACCTGGGCCCCATAGGTTTCCAGGCGACGCTTACCCACCCCACGAATAAGCAGCAGCTGCTTTAACGTCTTGGGTTTAACCACCGCAATTGAGCGCAAAGTTTCATCCGCAAACACCGTGTAGGCTGGGCGGCTGTACTCGTCAGCCAACTGCTTACGCCAAAGCTTCAAGGCCTCAAACAAGGCCACAGTTTCCGCATCCTGCTCAGCAGCAAACAGTTCACTAGTGCGCTTATTGGCCTGGCGCTTAGAAACGCTACGCTCAGCTTTCGCCTCCTGCGGCCAAATACCCTCCAGGAAACGCGAATATTTACGGCTACCCTTACCACCCACCGAACGTGAGCGGGCATAAGAAATATGCAGATGCTTGCGGGCACGGGTAACGCCCACATACAGCAGACGCTTTTCTTCCTCAATCTCCGCCTCAGTGGTTGACAGCGAAATCGGCATTAGCCCCTCGCTGACCCCCACCAAAAACACCGCGTCCCACTCCAAACCTTTAGCGGCGTGCAGCGATGAAAGCGTCACCCCGGCCACCGTGGGGGCATTTTGCGTGGCCGCACGCTCAGCCAGCTCAGATACAAAATCAGCCAGGCTCGCCCCGCGCGCCTTATAAATCTCATCAGCCAACTTCACCAGGGCGTTTAGCGACTCCCAGCGTTCACGCACCGCCCCACGTGAGGCGATAGGCTCACGCGTCCAGCCTTCACGGCCCAGCGTTTCACGCACCGCTTCAGGCATATCCAAACGGTCACCATTAGCCTCACGCAGCGCCGCCCGCAGCACAATCATGGCGCGCTTAACCTCTTCACGGGCAAAGAATTTCTCCCCACCGCGCACCAGGTAGCCAATTTGGGCGTCAGCCAAAGCTTGCTCAAAAGCTTCCGACTGAGAGTTAGTGCGGTACAAAATCGCGATCTGGCTGATACTGACGCCAGAGTCAATCAGGCGGCGGATAGCGCCAGCCACAGCGTTAGCCTCGGCGACGTCGTCGCCATAAGCCATATAGGTAACCGGCGGACCAGCGGGCTGCTGCGCCACCAACTCCACCGCCCCGGGCGGCAACTGGCCCAGGCGCCCACCCCTGCGGCCCGCCAAAACCGTGTTAGCTAAGCTCACCACCTGCGGCGTGGAGCGGTAGTCGCGCACCAAGCGCACAATTTTAGCGCCCTCATAGCGCTGGTTGAAATGGGTCAAAAAGTAGGGGGTGGCGCCGGTGAAAGAGTAAATGGTCTGGGAAACGTCGCCCACCACGCATAATTGGCGACGGCGCGGCCCCAGCCACAAATCCAGCAGGCGCTGCTGCAACGGGGACACGTCCTGATACTCATCAACCACAAAATGGCGGTACTGCTGACGGATCCGCATGGCGATATCCTCACGATCCCGCAAAATCCCCACCATCAGCAGCAACACATCTTCAAAGTCGATAGTGCGCCGGTCAGCTTTAACCTCTTCATAGGCTTGCAATAAGTTAGCCACAGTTTCTGGCTCCAACCCAGCCACCTGTTCACGGCCCAGCTCAGCGGCCTTTTCCAGATAGTGCTCAGGGGAAGTCATAGTGACCTTGGCCCACTCCACCTCAGCCGCCAAGTCACGCACCGAGTCTTTATTAACCTGCAAGCCCAGCGTCCGCGCCGCCACGCCCACCAACGGGGCCTTATGCTCCTGGATCGGCGGGCACACTCCCCCAATGGCGTTAGGCCAAAAATAGGTCAGCTGCCGCAGCGCGGCGGCGTGAAAAGTACGCGCCTGCACCCCCGGCACCCCCAAATTAGCCAGCCGTGAGCGCATCTCCCCCGCCGCGCGGGCAGTGAAGGTCAGCGCCAACACCTGGCTGGGCTGGTACACCCCCTGGGCCACCCCGTTAGCGATGCGGTAAGTAATGGCGCGGGTTTTACCCGTGCCGGCGCCCGCCAACACGCATAGTGGCCCCGAAAGCTGCTCAGCTACCTGGCGTTGATCATCATCAAGGGCTTGCAGTAGCTGCTCGCTAGTGGGAGGCGTTGAGGTCATATAGCTACTTTAATGGCTTCCCGGCCGCGCCTTAGCGTGACCGGTACGCTTGGGCGTTCCCGGTACACTTGGGCTGTTCGCTCTACGGGCGCATCTAGGGCTCAACGCGGCTAATGTGCTGGCGGGGCCAATGCGCGGCTGGGGTTGCGCGGCTAGTTGCAGCGCCGCTCAGCGCGGCTGGGGTAGCTCACGCCCGTACCAGGCACGCACCAAGGCGTGACCGCTGGAGGCCCGCCCGGGCACAATCACCTTGCCCGCAAGCACCAGCTGGGTGAACTCCTCACGGCTAACCCAAAAAGCGTGGCCTACCTCTTGCATATCGGCCTTGGGTTCTTGCTGGCCGCCAGCGCGGGCGGTGAAAGCAAACATTAGTGAACGCGGAAATGGCCACGGCTGACTAGAGCAGTAGCTGGCTTGGCTTATTTTGATGCCGGTTTCTTCTAAAGCTTCACGTGCCACTGCCGCCTCTAAAGACTCTCCGGCCTCCACAAACCCGGCCACCACCGAGTAGCGTCCTGGCTGCCAGGTGGCGCCGTGAATTAGCAGTAGACGCTCGGCGTCGTCGGTGATTGCCACAATAATTGCCGGATCGGTACGCGGATAGGTGATATGGGCGCAGGCGCTACAGTGTTTCTCCCAGCCCGCGCAGGCAAGCTTTAAGCTGGCGCCGCAGCGCTCGCAGAATTTAGTGTTTTTGTCCCAAGTTGCTAGGGCCACGGCTGCCGCCGCCAGTTCACCCTGGTAGGGCTCTAGCATTCCGGCCACTGCCCGTAGCGGCGCAAAGCAGTGCTGCCAGTTCTCTTCTAGCTGCTGGCCGAGAGCTTGCTGGCCAGGAACCTGCCCAGCAGCCTGCCCGGTAGCGTGCTCAGGAACTTGCACGACGGCGGCCTGGCGCCCTGCGCTAGGCTGCCCGGCAGCTCGCTTGGGAACCTGCTGTCCCAGGGCTTCAACGCGCAGAGCCAAGTAGCTTTTTTCACCGTATTTACCCAGGTAGTAAGGCTCTTGGGGGCTAAAGGACAGTTGCGCCACCTGGGCGTGGCTTAACTCAAGTAACTGCTCGGCTTCCATATGGGCCAGGTCGGGTGGGGTTAACCCGCCGTGAGGGGCTTGGCCATAGACATGGTTCGATTTAATGGCCACCTCCCCGCGCGCAGTAACCAGGATGTAGCTGGTGTTGGGCGAGTCTTTAAGCGAGTTCAGATAGTTGGCGTCATTGCGCCTGGCGGCGTCTCTATCAAACTGGCCGCTAGCCATGGGTAAATCCATGCTTTCAACTATAGGCCGCCGCAGTGCTGCCCTACGCCTGGTCCGCTTAGTGCAGCCCCTCGCTTAGCGCCGTGCTTTTTCTAAACTTGCCCGCCTGTTTTCTAAACTAAAGCTATGAGCTTGGCCTATCTAGATCACGCAGCCACCAGTCTGGTCCGACCCGAAGTGGCTGAGGCTTACGCTAAAGACTTAGTTGATTTTTCTGGCCTGGGCACTAACCCTGCTTCCACCCACAGTAGTGGCCGGCGCGCCGCCGGGGCCTTGTTTGAGGCCCGTGAGCGAGTAGCTGCCCTGCTTGGGGCCAGTGCCCATGAGGTTATTTTCACCAGTGGCGGCTCTGAAGCCGATGCCCTGGCGGTTAGCGGTTTTGCTTTCGACGCCGCCCAGCGCGGCCAGGGATGCACGCTGCTGGTTAGCGCCGTGGAGCACCCGGCGGTGCTTGACTCGGCCCGGCGTGCCCAAAATTTTGGCTCCACTACTCGCCTGTTGGCGGTTGACGCCCAGGGCCAGGTGAATTTGGAGGCTTTAGCGCAAACGCTGCAGCAGGTAAGCGTGGATGATGCCCTACTGGTAAGCGTCATGCTGGCTAATAATGAAACTGGCGTGATTGAGCCGCTAAACGAGATTGCCCAGCTGCTTGCCTCCCAGGCAGCCCACCGCGCTGAGGTTATTGAGCAGCGCGCCGCTAATGGGGGTCGAGCTAAGCGTGTGGGTAGCGCGGCAGTGGCGGCGCTTAACCCCCAAAACCGGCCCTGGCTGCACACTGACGCTACCGCCGCCGTCGGCAAAATGCGGGTGGATATGGGCCAGCTGCAAGTTGACGCCCTGAGCCTGTCTGGCCACAAGCTGGGAGCCCCGGTGGGGATTGGGGCGCTGGTAGCCAACCGCTCTATGCCGCTGAAAAGCCCTTATGGGGGCGGTGGCCAGGAGCGGGGGCTGCGTTCAGGCACGCAGGATGTGGCCGGGGCGCGGGCTTTGGCTTTAGCCATGGAGTTAGCTGAAGCTGAGCGTGAAGCCAAAACTGCCCAGTGGCATCTGTGGCAGCAGCAGTTGCTCGATTGCGCGCGCGCAGCGGGCGGTACGGTTTCTGCTGGGCAAGCCCCCACGATTACTTCCACCGCGCATGCCTGGTTTAGCAGGGTTGATAGTGAAGCAGTGCTGATGACTTTGGATATGGCGCAGGTGGCGGCCTCTGCTGGTTCGGCCTGCCATGCGGGCGTGGCCGGGGCCTCTCACGTTTTGGAGGCTATGGGGGTTGACGACGACGCCGCTAGCTGTGGTTTACGTTTCTCGTTTGGCTGGTCTACTACCCAGGCGCAAATTGATGCCGCAGCGGCGGCTTTGGGGGGCGCTATTGAGGTTGGTAGGCGGGCTTGGGCCACGAAAAACAGGTCGAAACTAAATTACCTTTAGGCTTTTGACACCATTGTCTGTAACACTTGTTACATGAGCGCCTATGATCCTAGACAGCGCCGCGAGCCAGCCGCGCCTGAGAATTCCCAGCAAAACGGCTATTTCTCTGCCCAGGATGCCCCTGCCCAGGGGCCTACTGCAGCCTTTCAGGTTAATTATGACGGCGCCCGCGAGCAGCCCACCACAGCTTTTAACGCTTCTGGTCAGGCCTCCTATGACTATGTAGAACTAGATCCGGTTGTTTACCAAGCCACCCAGGCCATGCCCCCGGTTGGTTCACAGCCTGCCTCTGGCGGCGCTCACGCCGCCCCGCCGGCCACCCAAACCATGGACCCGATTGACGCGTTCACGCCAGAACCCACCCAGGCAATGGACCCGATTGACGCGTTCACGCCAGAACCTACCCAGGCCATGCCGCCAGTTATTCAGCCCAAGAGCGCGGGCCAAGATCTGCCTTATGCCACCCAGGCCATGCCGCCAGTTGGTTCACAGCCTGCCGGCAGTGCTCACGCCGCCCCGGCCACACGAGCTATGCCTGCGGCCACCCAGGCTATGCCTCCAGTTGACGCTCAGGAAGCTTTACCGCCTTCAGTTTCCCCGCGCCGTGGCCGCGCAGCGGGAGCTGTAGGAGCTGGCGCGATGGCAGCAGGCGGCGCGGCTAGTGCTGCGCAGCGTCCGCCAAGTGTGCCGCCAGGCAGTATTCCTCCAGGCAGTGTCCCCCCAAGTAGCATTCCCCCGGGCGGGCCACTTACTGATGATGAGCCCGCTGAGGATGAAGAGCCCAAGAAGCGCAGCAAATTTATGATGTGGTTCATCTTGGCCCTGGTCACCTTCTTGGCGATCTGTTTCGCGATCGCTTGGGCCGCTACCGGTAACTCGATCCCCGACACCTCACCTAGCGCTCCGGCTGTGATTACTCCTTCGTTGGACAGTACGGCTACCCCTGCGCCAACTTCCACCACTAAGCCGCTGGGTAAGTCCTCGCCGTCGCCGACGCAGGAAAATAACAATAACAACAACAATAACAACCAGCCTGTGCAGCCTAGCCAGCCTGAATATACTCAGCCGCCGCAACAGAATTACCCCTCTGCGCCGTCGCAGCCTAGTTACACTTCGCCTTCGCCTTACCCGAACGATCCGGGTAATGATGATGACGACGACGATAACGACGACGACGATGGCAATAATTACATTGTGCCTGGACCAGGTGACCCAAATAACTCAAATAGCTAACAAATATTACTGTTTGACCTAATAAACCCCCGCTTCCAGGTTATTCTCAGACTACTTCCAGCCAAATTTGTTATTAATTTATTGGCTGGTTTAGTCCAGCCGCGCTCCCCAGCTCAAAAATTCGGCGGTAGCGCACATGTAAGAACAGGAGGTGTAGAAATTGAATATACGATTCGTACCATTTAGTCAGTGGGATCGAGACGTTAAAACCAAGTTCTATACCTTAGTAATTGCCGCAGTTATGGTTGTGGCTTTGCTAACTGGTTTGAGCATGTGCGCGCCTGCCGCAAAATCTAAAGGCGGCACCCCTCAAGTTGCGGCAACTACTCACACCCCCACGCCAACAGCTAAACCCTTGGCGGCTGGGTTAGTTAAACCAAAGCCAAAGGACTCTCCCTTGCCTGCGGCTACCGCAACCCCCACTGAAGAGCCCACCTTTGAGCCAGAGCCCACTCCCACCCCAGAACAGAGCACTAGCGCCGCCCCAGAACCTAGTGCTAGCACTCCCGCGCAAGCACCCGTTCAGCAGCAGCCAAATATAACTATCCCCACTTCTGCTCCCACTACTAGCACAGAGCAGCACCCTGTCACCCAGCCCACCACTGCCCAGTCCCCTGAAACTAAGGTGCGCCCGCGCCGTCCACGCAACCTTGACCGCTCCAATGAGGCCTACTATCGCAGCTGTCGTGATGCTTACTATGCCGGAGCCACCCCTATCTATTGGGGGCAGCCCGGTTACCGTCGCGGCCTAGACCCCAACGGTAACGGCATTGCCTGCGAAAGCTGGGGGCGTCGCTAAAAGGCACTAAGGGGCGCTAAGAGCGGCTGGCACAGCGCCCGGCAGCCACTTGATAGTCGACTAACATTACTCAGCCAGAGCGAACGCCAGCCGCAGCTTCACCGGCAACCAGCGACAGTAGGCAGTTTTGATAGAGCGCTCACCACGCGCTGATTTCAATTGACGCTTAAACCTTTACTCCCCTAGAGTCTGGCTTTGCTGGTTTTGTGCCTAAAGGGTGCAAACACCCCAATCTTTAGGAGGCAAATATGCGTGTTTTGGCGGCACTTAGTGGTGGAGTGGATTCTGCGGTGGCCGCCGCACGCTGCGTGGAAGCTGGCTACGACGTCGTCGGCGTACATATGGCCCTTTCACGCAACCGCGCCCAATCACGCTCAGGTTCACGTGGCTGCTGCTCGATTGAAGACGCCTCCGACGCGCGCCGGGCCGCAGACGTGCTGGGTATCCCCTTCTATGTGTGGGACCTATCGGAAGAATTTGAGGCGCTAGTAATCGAAGATTTCCTAGCTGAATACCGCGCCGGACGCACCCCCAACCCCTGCATTCGTTGCAATGAGCGAGTCAAATTTGATGTTTTGCTAGAGCGCGCCATGACGCTGGGCTTTGACGCGGTAGCCACCGGCCACTACGCCCGCATTAGTGGCGGCGCTGCCAGTGGCAAGCCTGGAGACACCAGCCAGCTAGAGCTACGCCGAGCGGTAGACACCGTCAAGGACCAGTCTTATGTGCTGGCTGTTTCGGGCCGCCAAGCCCTTTCACGGGCGATTTTCCCACTGGGAGATGTGGAAAATAAGGCTGCGGTGCGCGCTGAGGCCGCTCGGAGGGGCCTGCCGGTAGCCAGTAAGCCTGACTCTTACGATATTTGTTTTGTGGCCGACGGCGACACGCGTGGTTTCCTCCAGCGCAACCTGGGTGTACAAGAAGGCCAGATGGTTGACCCTGAAGGAAACGTGCTAGGCACCCACCAGGGCTACTACGGTTTCACTATTGGCCAGCGTAAAGGCTTGGGACTAGATCACCCGGCTGCCGATGGGCGCCCGCGCTACGTTTTAGAAACCCGCCCCGCCACTAACCAGGTGGTGGTAGGCCCAGCCCAGCTGCTTAGCCGCACCACGCTCAGCGCCACTGACTTGATCACTTTGGTTGATGACGCCGACTGGGAGCACGTGAGCTTGCAGCTGCGCGCCCACGGGCGGGCCGTGCCCGCGCAGGTAAAGCTCGACACCCAGGCCGCCACCTTGGAAGCCCAGCTGCAAGAGCCGGTGCGCGGCATTGCGGCAGGCCAGTCGCTAGTGGTTTACGACGGCGAGCGCGTACTAGCTCAAGCCACCGTGGCCTAGAACAAGCCAGCGCGCCTAGAAAGCGCCCCACCAACTGCGCCAGCCATGCCGAGCTGGCCATGCTGGGCTGGCCAGAACCAAAGTAGCTGGCGCCTGGCCCCCTAGGGCTACCCAGCACCTGTGCAGGCGCCAGTGCTCACAAAGCCCACAAAGCTCACAAACAAAGCGTTGGCCCCGGTTAGTTACTAACCGGGGCCAAGGTTTTTAGCTAACAGGCCAGTTAGCGAGTCTTGGCTAGCTCCTCAATCAGCTGAGGTACCACCGTGGACACGTCGCCAACCACGCCAAAGTCTGCCATCTCAAAGATGGGGGCTTCAGAATCGTCACAGATGGCCACAATAGTGCCGGCGCCCTGAATACCACTGGTGTGGTGCACAGCTCCAGAAACACCCAGGCCAATGTATAAGCGCGGGGCAATAGTTTCACCGGTCTGGCCTACCTGCGCTGAGCGCTCAATCCAGCCCTCATCGCAGGCCACGCGAGTGGCGCCCACAGCCCCGTTAAGCAGCTGCGCAAGCGAACGGACCAGGTCAAAGTCGCCGTCGACACCGCGACCACCAACCACCACAGTGCGGGCCTGAGCCAGCTGCGGGCCGGCAGCAGCCTCATCTTCGGTGTGGCTAACTACCTCAACACGCTTAGCGGCCTGGCTTACGCTCACCGCTAGGGTCTCAACCTGGGCCGCAGCCCCACCACAGGGCTCAGCCTCTACCGCGCCGGCACGCAGGCACACTAGCGGCGGGTTGGCGCCAGAGTCAGCGCGCAGATCAAAAGTGGTGTTCCAAGAACCCGAAAGTACCAGCTTGGAGGCGCGCACATGCTGGTCAACAACCTCTAAGCTGGCGGCGTCAGCGATGCAAGCGCTGGCTAGCTTAACGGCGGCGCGACCAGCGATTTCCTTGGCGCGGTGATCGCTACCCAGCAAAATCAGGGCAGGCTTAACCTCGTGGGCGGCAG
>ERZ772958.147-NODE-147-length-29739-cov-6.136201_pt1 | contig 29739 bp, 25 predicted proteins | sample MGYA00580681_ERZ772958 | MGnify/ENA primary metagenome ERZ772958 (study PRJEB29015, sample SAMEA2738089) | human oral metagenome | biome: human oral; feature: human-associated habitat; material: saliva | place: China | collected 2275 ...
GATTGCTGTCCCCGACGGCGTCGAACGCCCCCGGCCGGAAGGACACGCACCCGGCTGCGTGGAATGTCCCCGCCGTGACGACGTCCGTCAGACGTCCGCGGGAGCCTGCCGGCGCCCGAGTCCCTCGGCCACCTCGTCCATGAGGTCCAGGACGTCCTGAGCCCTCCAGGCTCGGCGACCCCGGGAGACCTGGTAGCCCCGAACGACGCCGGCGTTCTCCAAGCGCTCCAGCGCGCGCCGCGCCGCCTGCTCCGACACTCCCACCGCAGCGGCCGCCCCGCGAACATCCGTCACCGGCTGGGAGACCAGATGACGTATGAGGTCGCGGTCGGGGGTCCCGGCACGGGAGGACACACGAGCTTGCATCTGCCTGTGCACGTCGTCGAGCTCCCGGCCCGCCCAGGCCCCGAGCTCCGCGGCGCGTTGTGCCGCATCGATGAACAGGTCAACCATCGCGAGCGGCGCCCCTGCTCGGTACTTGTCCAGGGCTCGGAAGTAGGCCCCCACATTGGTCAGGAGGATCGCCGACAGCGGCAGCGGCGCGTTGAGGGACAGTCCTTCCCCCGACAGGATGACGTGAATCAGCGCCCGCCCGGTGCGGCCGTTGCCGTCCGCGAAAGGATGGATCGTCTCCAGCTGGGCGTGCGCCAGCGCCGCCTTGGTCAAGGGCGGCAGGTCCGAGCGCCGCAAGAAGGAGAGCAGATCCTCCAGTGCGGTCGGTACCTGTTCATGGTGAGGAGGGACGAACATGGCTCCTGCCGGGGACAGGTCCGAGCCACCGATCCATACCGGCTCTTGCCGGAGACGGCCTGCGATGGTCGGGGCGGAGTCCCCCAGCAGGGCCTGATGCATGGACAGCAGGGAGCCGAGGTCCAGGGGCCAGGGCGCTCCGGTGGCTGTCTCCATCGCCCGGGTGTTGGCCACGATGAGGGCGGCGTTTCCGCTGTTGCGGTTGCTGCCGAAGGTCTCCTCCTCCACGATGCGCCGTGCCGACGACGTCAGGCGCTCGATGCGCGAGGACGCACTCGACTCGCTGCGCAGAAGCAGGGCCGTGAACGGAAGCAGGGCGCAGGCCGCAGTCGCATCGAAGCGTGCTACCGCCGATACCGCAGCCGCTTCACGTGCCATGACCTCGGTGGGGAGCTCGACCGCGGCGTCGGCGATGTTCGGTACGACGGCCGAGTCGTAGGAGCGTGGCAGACGAGAGCGTTGCCGAGCGCTGAGGGCAGCACCGTCCCGGGGGCGCCAGGGCAAGGTCTCCCAGGTCACGCGCGGACATGAGGAAGTGGCGGCTGCATGAACCATTTCTGACACCCCCGGTCGATCTGATGACAGTTCACCACCATAAGTGTCAACAGAATGTGTGTCGAGTCTTTTCCGCACTGCGGCCGGGGACATTTCTTTGCGGCCGGGGACAGGTGACGCGTGCGGGGACGGGATTGCTGTCCCCGACGGCGTCGAACGCCCCCGGCCGGAAGGACACGCACCCGGCCGCGTGGAATGTCCCCGGCCGGTGGGGCCCGCACGTGCCAGATGCACCTGCGGGCCCCGTGGGATGTCAGAGGTTGTTGATCCAGGCTCGGCGGTGCCCGAACAGTGAGAGCGTGGGCTTGTAGAGGAGTACGTACTGCCCTCCGGCCGACACGTCGGCATCGAAGCAGACATCGCCGCTGACCGAGCCGCCCGCGATGAGCGTGGAGGAGGACAGGTGGTTGCTCGACCCCAGGAAGCCGCTGTTGCTGATCGCCCCGGCCGGGTTCTGCAACGTGAAGTCGAAGGCATTGACGTCCAGGGTGTTCTTGGAGCCGTTGGTGATCGTGATGGTCGAGCAGGCGGTGGGGTCCAGGGTGGCGTCACCCGCGGCCACCGGTGTGGCGCTCACCTTGATGCCGCCGTCGTCGATCGTGTCACCGGCGTTTCCGACGACGTCGTCGCTCTGCTTCCCGGGGAAGCTCAGTGCGGAGTCCGACTTCTCGGCATCCTTTGCCGGTTCCTGCTGCTGGGGGCTGGGGGCGGCTGCGGAGTCCTGGCCGGCGGTTGCTTGAGCGGGTGCGCTGGCCATCGACTGGATGGACGGCAGGGTGGCGGCGGTAGTGCTCGAGTTCCCCGAGCCCCCACCGCCGTTGAGTGCGGAGGCGATCATGCCGACGGCGACGAAGGCGCCGATACCGGTGAGGATCTTGTGCCGGGCGAACCAGGAGCGCTTCGGCTCGGGGGCGGGGAAGCCCATGCCTGCGACCGGGGCGGGGAAGCCCGCGGCGGGGACACCGGCGGGGCCACCGGCGGGTGAGGAAGGGACTGGGTTGACGGGGCTGGTCATGATGGGTCCTTCGAGATGCGGGAGGTGAGGCACTGAGCGGGATGCGGCAGTGCCCATCACGGTGTGTCGTCACCGGAGCTGACGGGATCAGCTGACGGGAACAACGATGGCCCCGGCCGTGCGGCGCGCACATCGACCGATGAGTCCGAGGCGGCCGTCCGAAAGGGCACTCATCGCGACTGACCAAAAGGACGATGCCTCCCGCGCCGTAGCGCCCGAATCGTGTCCTATCGAGCGATCATGCGTGTCAGTGCCCGGTTCTACAGTGAGCACATGTCAGTCCCCACCTACCCGCCCACTCCTGGACCCGGCACCCCACCCGTGTCGGGCTGGAGCGGTAGCCCTGGGGGTGGTCGGACTGAGCCCACTGCGCCCGCCTTCGGGGCGCGGGCCCTGCCATACCCGCCGATCCCACCGGCCTACCCCTACCCCACCCATCCGGGATATCCGGGGTACCAGGGGTACGCGGGACTCTCCCCGCAACCCTCATACCCCGCTCCTCCCGCTGCTCCCGGCACTCCTGCGGCGTCGGACCCGCGCCTCCGCCCCCCGATGACTGCGGCTCCCTCCACCCCTGTGCCGTACGCGCCTGTAAGACCGGCTCCGTCGTTCACGCAGTCCCTGTCCCCGTCACAACGTCGCACTCTCGGGACTGTCCTCGCAATCCTGCGATCCTTGAGCCTCTTCGCCCTGTGCCTGCTCGCCTCCATGTGCGCACTGGGGTACCACTTCGGTCATGAGCAGGCTCTCAAGATAAGCAACCCAGTTCTTGATGTCACAGGGTTTGTGGTGGGGCTGGCGCTCCTCGTGACGGTCTTCCTGCGCCGGCGCTGGCCGATGCCCATCACGGTCGCCTCGGCGCTCGCGGGTATCGCGGTCTACCTGGACACCACGGTGGGACTCATCGCCTTCACCACAGTAGTCCGCCGGGCCCGGTCCCTGCGCGACCCCTTGCCCTGGGCCACGGGCGCGCTGCTCGCTACCGGCACCCTGGTGTCGCTCTTCCGGGATGCGAGCCAGGGCTCCACCGGGAACTCGATGATCGGCGCCATCGTCAATGCCTCGCCCGATCCTGGCGCCGTGACCCACGTGTCGGTGATGCAGGTGCTGTTCCTCGCGGTGGTGGCCATGTCCCTGCCGGTCGGCGTCGGGCTGTGGCTGCGCGCGCGTGACGGGGAGAAGAAGGCCCGACATCGCGCCCAGGAGGCGGCCGACGCATCAGCGCGGGCCGAGCGCGCCGCCCAGGAGCAGACCCGGACCTCCACCCGGTTGGCGGACACCGTCAGCCTGCAGGCTGAGCGTGAGCGGGTGGCTCGCGAGGTGCATGACGGACTCGGCCACCGCCTGTCGCTGCTCGCCCTCCACGCCGCCGCCCTGGAGCAGGGCGTCCTGGAGACGTCGGAGAGCTCGAATGCCCCAGAGGGCTCGCAGGCCCCGGACTCAGCCGGCGCCGTCGGCGAGGACGATCCGCGGGCCGCCGCCCAGCGCGTGCGACAGGAGGCCCAGGGGGCCATGCGGGACCTGCGTTCCCTGCTCGCCGTGCTGCGCGAGCCGGTGGGGGCGGTCGAGCCCGCCCCGCGCCTGGAGGACCTCAGAGAGGTGGTGGACGGGGTCCTCGCCGCCCACCAGCCGCTGAGCTCCTCGATCTACCTCGACCGCGCTGCGCAGGCCGACGAGGTGCTCTCGCGCGCCGTCTACCGGATCGTCCAGGAGTCCCTGACCAACGCCCGCAAGCACTCGCCCGGTACGAGCGTCCAGCTGCGCGTCGAGGGTGGTCCGGACACCGGCATCGACATCACCTGCTCCAACCGGATCTCTCGGACCGAGCCGGAGGCTCACACGGCAGAGGCCAGTGAGGTGCCTCAGGCCTCGGGTGCTGGCCGAGGCGCAGCGTCAGGACCCGGAGTCGTCGTCGGTGACGCCCAGGGCGGCTCGGGCCTGCGCGGCATGGCCCAACGGGCGGCGATCTGTGGCGGTACGTTCCATGCCGGCCCCGACGGCCAGGGCAGGTTCGTCGTGAGCGCGCACCTGCCCTGGCGCTCGGCGGAGTCGCCCCGTACCGGTCGCTGAGCGGCCGCCAACCAGTATCTGCACAGCCCGAGATCGGAGACACCAGTCGGCGCGCAGCTCGAGGGCTGCACCATCCGGGGCCTGGGCCGTTGGGATGGTGATTGTGTCGGCGCACGCACCTAGGCTGGGCTCCGTGCCCGATCCCTCCGCCGCTCCGGCCTCCTCGGCCTCCCGGTTCGCGTCCCCCGCACCGGCCCGCCCGGTGCGGGTCATCCTCGTCGACGACGACCCACTGACCCGCGCTGCCATCAAGCCGCTCCTGCGGCCGGGCCAGGACTACGTCGTCGTCGCCGAGGCCGGTGACGGCCGTGAGGCGATCGACGTGGTGGGCCGTATCGAGGCCGATATCGTGCTCATGGACCTGGGCATGCCCGTCATGGACGGGATCGAGGCCACCCGCCAGATCTGTGCCGCACCGCGCCATCCCCACGTCGTGGCGCTGACCACCTGGGACGTCGACGACGCCGTCGTGCGCGTCATTGAGGCCGGTGCCGTGGGGTACCTCCTCAAGTACTCCGCCTCCGAGGAGCTCCATGCCGGGCTGCGTCGGGTCATGGCGGGCGAGTCGGTGCTCTCGCCGGGGGCGCTTGCCGAGCTGCTGCGATACGTGCGTTCCCAGCCGACGGCACCGGCGGCGGCGGCCTATGACCTTCGCTCGCAGGAGCGTCAGCATGCCGTGGCCCAGGCTCAGCAGGCGGCAGCGGGGCTCAGCCGGCGTGAGCTCGAGGTCATCGCGGCGGCCGCCGAGGGACTGACCACTGAGGAAATCGCGAACCGGCTGTACATCTCGGTCTCAACCGTCAAGGCCCACCTGCGCAGTGCGCAGGAGCGGGTCGGTGCCCGTAACCGGGTGCACCTGGCGGTCCTCGCCGAACGCGCCGGGCTGCTGGGATAGGGGTGAGCCACCCCGACCGGTGAGGGCCGGTGGCGAGAACCCGCCGGACTCGGGCACCTAGGGCCGCAGGCCTGATCCACTCCGCCGGGTCGTGGCGGCGAATCTGGGCGTCTCACCCTGGGGGCCGCCCCTTTCCCTGCCTCACACCCCTTCTGGTTCTCGCGCAGGCACCCGGAAGTCGTGGTTCGACGTCGAGTCCGGCCCACTTCTGCTTTGAGCCGGCCTATTGCACGAGGGCGGGGATCTACTGGTCGGGGGTTGTGCGTACTGCACGAGGGTCCCACCTACCTGGAGTATCCCCGACCCTCCTCCAGTGGCACCCGACCCTCGTGCAGTAGATGACATGCGCCATCCGAGTGACTGCGAGCAGCCGGGTCACCCCCTGCCGGGGAGGCGAGTAGCGGCAATCGAAGCCCGCCCGACGCACCGGTGTCTTGGGACGGGGTATGAACACCCCGCACTCAGGGGCATCGGCCGGGGGCATCCTGCGTGTGCGGGGACATTTCTGTGCGGCCGGGGACGTTCCGCGCGTTGGGGGACGGGATTGCTGTCCCCGACGGCGTCGAATGCCCCCGCCCGGAAGGACACGCACCCGGCCGCGTGGAATGTTCCCCTCGTGGGTGATGGTCAGCTGGATGAGGGTGTCCAGAGGTTGAGGAGGCATCTGAGGGCTCGCGGTCTGTACCCGCAGGGGCCGCACTCGCAGTCTGAGGTGCGTTCTCGATGACGCGCGGCTCACCTGTCTGTGCACAAGGAGTGACAGGAGGACGGTGGGATGCGCCGGCGACGGAGCCAGGGCTCGGTTGTCCGCGTGAGGCGTCGCAGGAGGGCGGTGGGGTGAGTCCCGACGCACCGGGCCGGCCGCACCTCCGGGGCTGACGTTGATCGTCACAACACGACCCCATCGAAAGGACCTGACTGGTGTCCCAGGCCAAGAAGGCCTGAGGCACCAATCACCTGAGCGACGCGATCAGCCCGAGAGTTGGGCCAGCCGCACCTTGGTACGGATTGTGGGCTTTGTACAAGGCCCAGATCGAAAGGGTGTCGCTGGTGCTCCAGGCCAGGAGAGCCTGAGGCACCAGTCACCTGAGCGAAGGGGACACCGCTCGTGCGCTGCCATGGACTGTCAGGCGCTCAGCCGACGCCGTTGTTGACGCCTCCGCCGCCAGGATTGGGGTTGCCCGGTTGCTGGTTGTCGCCGCCTCCGCCGTCCTTACCGCTGGAGACCGTGAGGTTAACGGTCGAACCGGCGGGCACTTGGTCTCCGGCCTTCGGGCTCGTGCCGATGACCTTGCCGGTGTCCACCTTGTCAGAGGACTTGTAGTCCACAGTGACGTTGAGTCCGAGCTTCTGCAGTTCGGCAGTTGCCTCCTCGACGGTCTTGCCGTTGAGGTTCTTGGGAATCGTCACAGGACCGGTCGGCGCCGCTGTGGCCGCACCGCTGGAGAAGCTCACGGTGATCGTGTCTCCCGCGGAGACGCTGGAGCCCGCGGCCGGGTTGGAGGAGACGGCCTTGCCGCGCTCGACCTCCGCAGAGGCCACGTCGTCGCCCTTCTTGAACTGCAGGCCGGCGTCCTCAATGGACTTCTTCGCCGTGGCCTCGTCCTGGCCCGAGACGTCGGGGACGGAGGTGTTCCCGGTGGAGAGCACCAGGTCCACCGTGGTGCCGCGCGCAACGGAGTTCCCCGCCTGCGGGTTGGTGTAGATGACCCGGTCCTTGGCGACCGTGGCGGAGTCCTCCTGGGAGGTGTTTCCGCCCTCGAGCCCGGCCTCCTTGAGGGCCTTGCGGGCGTCCTCCTGAGTCTTGCCGGACAGGTCGGGAACCTTGACCATCGCCGAACCGGTGGAGAAGTGCACGGTGACGGTGGAGCCCGGCTCGACCTTCGTGCCCTTGCCCGGGTCGGAGGAGACGGCCAGTCCCGCACCGACCTCCTCGTTGGCGACCTCGTCCTTGGCGAACTTCAGGCCGGCGTCCTCAATGGTCTTCTTGGCCGATTCCTCGTCCTGACCGGAGGTGTCGGGGACCTCCACCTTGCTGATGGTCGGACTCGGCGTCGGGGTGGGCTGGTTGTCGAAGCCCCCGGCGGCCCACAGCCCGGCGACGACGGCTAGGGTCATGAACAGCAGGAACATGAGGATCCAGACCCAGGCGTGGCTCTTGGGCTTCTCCTCGGGTTCTTCGGCCTCTTTGGCCGCCTGCATCGGAGAGGCCCCGGAGGGCACCTGGGCGAAGGAGGAGGTGGGCTGAACCGGTTCGGCGGACGGTGAGGCCATGACTGAGGTGGCTGGGGACCAGGAGTCGGCGGCCGGCGCGGCCACGGACATGCCCCGCGCGGCCGCCTGCAGGTCGGCGCGCATGTGGGCGGCGTCCTGGTAGCGGTCCTCCCGGCTCTTGGCCAGGGATTTGAGGATCACCCGGTCCAGGGACTCGGGCACATCGGCCGCCAGCGAGGAGGGGCGCTTGGGAATCTCCCGCACGTGCTGGTAGGCGATGGCCACGGCGGAGTCGCCCTGGAAGGGCGGCTGGCCGGTGAGCAGCTCGTAAAGGAGACACCCGGTGGAGTACAGGTCCGAGCGGGCGTCCACGGACTCGCCGCGGGCCTGCTCCGGGGAGAGGTACTGGGCGGTGCCCACCACCGTGTGGGTCTGGGTGACCGTGGAGGCGGAGTCCTCAATGGCCCGCGCAATGCCGAAGTCCATGACCTTCACGGCGCCGGTGGAGGTCAGCATGATGTTTCCGGGCTTGATGTCGCGGTGGACGATCCCCACCCGGTGGGAGTACTCCAGGGCGTCCAGGACCCCGGAGACGATCTCCGCGGCCTCCGCGATCGGGACGGCCTCGCCCTCGCTGAGGAGCTCACGCACCGTGTGCCCCTCGACGTACTCCATGACGATGTAGGGGACGGTGCGGCTGGCGCCGCCCGGCTGGAGGAGCTCCTCCTCACCGGAGTCGTAGACGGCGACGACGGCGGGGTGGTTGAGGGCCGCCGCGGACTGGGCCTCCCTGCGGAAGCGGGCCTGGAAGGTGGGGTCGCCGGCGATGTCCGAACGCAGCAGCTTGATGGCCACGACCCGCGACAGGCGAGTGTCGTAGCCGAGGTGCACCTCTGCCATACCACCACGTCCGATGAGGTCGCGGATCTCGTAACGGCCCGCGAGGACCTGGGGGAACTGACTGGTCACAGTACCTCCTTGACAGGGATGCTCAGCATCAAGGCTGGCACGACCTGATGCGCATGGGCAAGCGTACCTGTGCTGTGCAGGGTGATGAGCGAGAGCGCCGGGATGAGGGCCCTGAGCGTCAGCAGGTTGAGGCCGAGGAAGGAGCGTCCCGAGGCGTGCCGGGCGGTGCGCGACGGCGTCGGCTCCTCGGCCGCGTGCCGGCCGGGACGCACGGCGGCGGGCCGGGGCAGTTCGCGGGTCTGCGGGCCGCGGCGGCCAGTGGATTCCCAGCTGAGTGCCTCACGGGGATCCCATGCGTCCGTGGGCAGGTTCACCACCGCCCGGTCCAGGGCGCGGGCCACCTCGCGGGCGGAGTGCGGCCGGTCGGAGGGCTTCTTGGCGAGCAGCTTGAGGATGATGGCCTGGACCTGGGGCGGGACGGCGTCGGGGAGGGCGGGCACCTCCTCGTTGACGTGCGCGAAGGCGATATCGACCTGGGTGGCTCCGCTGAAGGGGCGCCGCCCCACCAGGGCCTCGTAAGCGATGATGCCCAGTCCGTAGAGGTCGCCGGCCGGGGTGGCCATGTTCCCCATGGCCTGCTCGGGGGCGAGGTACTGGGCGGTGCCCATCACCATGCCGGAGGCCGTCAGCGGGCGCTGGTTGATGCCGGTGGAGATGCCGAAGTCGGTGAGCTTGGCCAGGCCCTCGCGGTTGATGAGGATGTTGGAGGGCTTGACGTCCCGGTGGACGACGCCGGAGTCGTGGACGACCTGGAGGGCGCGGGCCACCTGCGCCAGGACCGGCAGAATCTCGGCGGGCGACAGGGTCCCCTTCTCGGCGATGATGTCGGACAGGGCGCGCCCCTGGACGAGCTCCATGATGAGCCAGCCGGTCCCGTCCTTCTCCCCGGAGTCCAGGACGACGGCGAGGTTCGGGTGGCGCAGCCCCTTGGAGTTCTTGGCCTCCGCACGCAGGCGGGACAGGAAGATCTCATCACCGGTCAGCTCGGGGCGCAGGATCTTGGCGGCCACGGCTCGACCCGAGCGCAGGTCGGTGGCGCGCCACACCTGGCCCATGCCGCCCAGAGCGATCTGCTCGACCAGCTCGTAGCGGCCCTGGAGCTGGAGCCCGGCAACAGGTTTCACTGGTTCACCGCCGCATCGATGACCTGGGCGGCGACGGGGCCGGCGATCTTGCCGCCGGTGGCGCCGTCCTCGGTCTCGGCATTGCCATCGAGCACGACGGCCAGGGCGATCTCAGGCTTGTCGATGTCGGTCCCGGCGAAGCCCACGAACCAGGTGGTGGGGCCGCTGTCCGTGCCGGTCTCGGCGGTACCGGTCTTGCCGGCCACCTGGACCCCGCTGACCTGGGCGCTGGTGCCTGTGCCCTCGGCGACGGCGGTCTGCATGAGGGAGGACAGGGAGGAGGCGGTGGCCGAGTCGATCGGGGTGCGGGCCACCTTCGTGGAGGTGGAGCTGACCTCGTTGAGGTCGGGGTCCAGGATGCGCGAGACCAGGTAGGGGGTCATCTGCTCACCCTTGTTGGCTACGGTGGCGGCCACCATCGCCATCATGAGCGGGGTTGCCTGCACCGAGGCCTGACCGATGCCGGCCATCGCGGTCTGCGCCTGGGAGTCGTTGTGCGGGTAGGTCGACGGCGTGACCTTCAACGGGATGGACAGGTCGGAGTCGAAGCCCCAGTTCTTCGCCTCCTTGGAGAGCTCCTCCTCGCCGACGTTGATGGCCAGCTGCGCGAAGGGAGTGTTGCAGGACTCGGCGAAGGCTTTGGAGAAGGTGGTCCGACCGCCGCCGCAGGACTCCCCGCCGTAGTTCTCCAGGGAGTGGCTGGTGCCCGGCAGGGTGATGGTGTCGGGGGCGTCGACCTCCTGGTCGGGCTTGATCTTGCCGGTGCGCAGCGCCGCCGCCGTGGTGAGGATCTTGAAGGTCGAACCCGGCGGGTAGCGGTTGCCGGCGATGGCCCGGTTGTCCAGGGGGCGGGAGGAGTCCTGGCTGAGGGTCGTGTTGGCCTCATTGGCGGCGTTCCCGTTGCGGGTCGCGAAGGCCGAGGGGTCGTAGGAGGGGGTGGAGACCAGGGCGAGGATGGCCCCGGTCTTGGGGTCCAGGGCGACGACGGCGCCCTCGCGCCCGGCCAGGGCGTCGTAGGCGGCCTGCTGGATCTCGGGCTTGATGGTCAGCTCCACGGCCCCGCCCCGCTGGGAGTCACCGGTGATGAGGGTCTTGATCCGGGAGGAGAACAGGGAGGGGTCGTCCCCGTTGAGCACGGAGTTGCCCTCCTTCTCCATGCCGGTCATGGAGGCGAAGGCGGGCGAGAAGTACCCGGTCACCGGGGCGTAGAGCGGCCCGTTGGCGTAGACGCGCTGATAGTCCTCAGAGCCCTGGCCGTCGTCGGACTTCTGGGTGCTGGCGATCGTGGTGCCGCCGGCCAGGAGGATCGGGCCCCGCTCGGTGTCGAAGTTGCGGCTGACGGTACGGCGGTTGCGCGGGTCGGAGTTGAGGGCCCCGTTGGCCGACCACGACTCCCACACGGAGGGGCGGGCCAGGCCCTGGACGCTGGTGACGGACAGGGCCAGCGTGGCGAACATGACCAGCACCAGGAAGGCGACCTGACGGATCTGTCGGTTCATGGCAGCTGCCTCCTGTCAGTGTCGTCGGTGAAGCCCGGGGCCCGCGATGAGCGCAGGGTCTCCCCGTCCGGTGCGGTGTGCGGCGGAGGCGGCGCCTCCGGACTGACGGCGACGGCGGGCCGGGCGTCATCCTCCAGGCTGCCGAAGCCGGGTGCGGCCGACGGGGAGGCGTAGCCCCCGGCGTCAGCCGGTGCGCCTCCAGCCGGTGCGTCGTCAGCGGCCTGGGCCATCGAGTCCTCGGCCCCGGCGTCCTGGACGCGACGGCGCAGGGACAGCGGCAGCTCGGCGGTGTCGATGATCCGCGGTGCGTGGGTGGCCGGCCGCCGGGCGGCGTCGGACAGGCGCAGCAGGAGAGCCAGGATGATCCAGTTGGCGATGAGTGAGGAGCCGCCGTAGGCCAGGAAGGGCAGGGTCAGTCCCGTCAGCGGGATGAGCCGGGTGACACCGCCGATGACCACGAAGATCTGCAGGGCGATGGCGAAGGACAGGCCCACGGCCAGGAGCTTGCCGAAGCCGTCGCGCAGCGAGACGGCGGTGCGCAGCCCCCGCTGGATGAGAACGAGGTAGAGCATGAGGAGGACGAGCGTGCCGGTCAGGCCCAGCTCCTCACCCAGTGAGGCGAAGATGAAGTCGGAGTTGGCGAAGGTGACCAGGGTCGGTGAGCCCTTGCCCCAGCCGGCGCCCATGAGCCCGCCGGTGGACATCCCGAACATGCCCGTCAGCAGCTGCCAGGAGCCGCCCGCGGCGTTGTACACGGCATTGTCGGTGGCGTGGAGCCAGCCGTTGATGCGTTGCTGGACGTGGTTGAGGTGCGTGGCCGCGAACCAGGCCGCCGGGAGGAACAGGGCGGCACCGATGAGCAGCCAGGAGGGCCGGTCAGTGGCCACGTACAGGACGACGACGAACAGGCCGAACAGCAGCACCGAGGAACCCAGGTCCTTCTGGAGGACCAGGACGCAGATGCTCACGCCCCACACGATGAACAGGGGGCCCAGGTGCCGGGCGCGCGGCAGGCTCATCCACAGGACCTTGCGGCCCGCCAGGGCCAGGTTGTCCCGGTTAGCCACGAGGTAGGAGGCGAAGAAGACCGCCAGCAGCACCTTGGACAGCTCGGCCGGCTGGAAGCTCATCGGTCCGATCCGGATCCAGATGCGGGCACCGTTGATGCTCTGGCCGATCCCCGGGATGAAGGGCAGGACGAGGAAGACCAGGCCGGACCACATGGCCCAACGGTCCCAGCGCCTCAGGCGCCGGTAGTCGCGCAGCAGGAGGAGCGTGACGGCGAAGAGGATGACGCCCAGCAGCGTCCAGACCAGCTGCTTGGAGCCCACGTAGAACTGCCACTGCTCGTTGGCCTCATAGGCCAGATCCAAGCGCCGGATCATGGCCAGGCCGATCCCGTTGAGCGCTACCGCCGTCGGCAGGAGCACCGGATCGGCCCACGGGGCGGTGTAGCGCACGCACAGGTGCATGAGGACGGTCAGGACGAGGAAGGCGATGGCCACGCCCACGGTCTGCGCCGGGGAGGAACCCGTGCGGTTGAGAGCGGTGAGCACGAAGCCGCCCAGCCCCAGGACCAGGGCGACGCCGAGCAGCGCCGCCTCCGCCCAGCGTCCCGAGTATCGGGCGACGCCGGCGGGCTGGATGGTCGCGACGCCCGCGGGGGCGCCCAGGGGGCCGGGAGCAGCAGTCATCTCACCCCTCCTGCCCGGGCTTGGCGGGCTGGGTCGGTGTGGCGGAGGCCGGCGACGGGGTGGAGGAGGGCTTGGCCGTGGGGCTCGCGGTGCCCTGCGGGGCGGGGGCCTGCTTGCGGTAGGAGCGGACCGTCTTGTCCACGTAGGTCTCCGCGGCGCTCATCGACGACTGGGTGACGGTGGCCTCCAGGCGCTCGCGGATGTTGTGATCGAGAGACTCCACGGGCAGGTCCGCGTAGGTCTTGACCGAGTGGCTCAGCTTGAGCGGGCCGACGGACTGGGGGATCCCCTGGTAGATGGCGACCTCGCCCTTGTAGGTGGAGACGTAGTAGCGGGTCTGGGTCCAGCGGTAGAACAGGGCGCTGGCGCCGACGAGCGTGGCCAGCAGGACGAGGCTGCCCACGAGGACCCGACGGCGGTGGCGGCGTCGGGCCTTCTCCTGGGTGGCGGCCTCGGCGGCGATGGCCTCGTCGACCTCGGAGGACTCCTTAGCGGAGGCGGCCTCTGGCTTGTCCTCCAGGGTGGCCATGAGGGCTGCGGCCTTGGCGGCGGGGCTGGCGGCCTCGGTGTCCTTGGCCTCGGCCTGCTCCTCACCGGCACGGTGGGCGGCGGCGGCACGCTCCTGGGCCAGGCGCTCGGTGGCGGCGCTGCCCACCACCTGCGGGACGGTCTGGGGCTCAGGGTCGTCCTTGACAACGTCGAAGACGACGGCGGTGACGTTGTCCGGTCCGCCGGCGCGCAGAGCCAGGTCGATGAGCTGGTCAGCGGCCTGACCGGGGTCGGCGACGCCGGCCAGGACCTCACCGATGGTCTCGGCGGTCACCGGGCCGCTCAGGCCGTCGGAGCACAGCAGCCAGCGGTCACCGGGAACGGCCTCGCGGATCGACTCGTCGAGCTGAACCTCGCCCTCAGTGTCTCCCAGGACGCGCAGGAGGACCGAGCGCTGCGGGTGCTGGCGGGCCTGGTCCCGGGTCAGGCGCCCGGTCTCCACGAGGTACTCCACGAAGGTGTGGTCGGTAGTGACCTGGGTGAGGGTGCCGTCGCGCAGCATGTAGGCGCGCGAGTCGCCCACGTGGACCATGGCGAGCTTGTTGCCGCTGCGCATGACGCCGATGCAGGTGGTGCCCAGGCCGGCGAGGTCGGGGTCCTGCGAGGACAGGGTGACGAGCTCGGTGTGGGCGGCCTGGACGGCGTCGCGCATGAGGCCCAACAGCTCACCGGCCTGGTGGGAGTCGGCGTCCAGGGGCATGAGGTGCTCGACGGCGACCGCCGAGGCGATGTCTCCGCCCGCAGGTCCGCCCATCCCGTCGCACAGAAGGCACAGGTGGGGGCCGGCGTAGCCCGAGTCCTGGTTGGACTGGCGGACCAGGCCGACGTCGGAGCGTGCGGCGAAGCGCAGGGAGATGGTCATGAGCGCAGCTCCAGCGTCGTTTGGCCGATTCGGACAGGAATGTTCATGGGGAGCTCCACGGCGCCGTGCACGGGGCGGCCGTCCATCATGGTTCCGTTGGTGGATCCCAGGTCCTCCAGCCACCAGGCGCCGTCCTTGGGGAAGACGCGGGCGTGGCGCGATGAGGCGTAGGAGTCATCGAGGACCAGGGTGCAGGAGGGTGAGCGGCCGATGATGATCGACGAGGGGCTCAGGGGCACGGTCGAGCCGGCCAGGGGGCCCTCGGTGATGACCAGGCGGGTGGCGCTGCGGCGTCGGCCCCTGGGGGGAGGGCCCGAGGGCTGCTCGGAGCCGCCAGCGGAGCGTCGACGTGACGGGCCGGCGACGGGGGAGTCGGACATATCGCGGCGCATGACGCGCACGATGAGGTACAGGAAGAACCAGAGCAGGACCAGATAGCCCAGCCGCAGGATCGTGAAGGCGAGTGCGCTCAACCGTTGACTCCGCTGTTCTGGGTGCCATCCCAGAACAGGATCTGGGTGCGGCCGATGGTGAGGGTGTTGCCGTCCACGAGTGTGACGGCGTCGACCCGCTGGCCCTCGACGAAGGTGCCGTTGGTGGAGCCCAGGTCGCTGGCGATGGCGTTGCCGTGCGTCAGGCGGATCTCCAGGTGACGGCGGGAGACGCCGGAGTCGTCGACGATGATGTCCGCCTCCGAGCCGCGCCCGATGACGGTGACCGGTCCGGTGAGCAGGTAGCGCTGGCCGTTGATGTCGACGATCGGGTGCGCCGGGGTGGCGGTGGCGGAGGCGGCCGGGGCGGCGGCGCCGCGCCGCGTGGAGGACTCGATCTCGATGGCCGGGGCGTTGGGGTTGTTGTTGACGAGGAAGGAGACCTCGACCGGGCCGACGAAGGAGTAGCCCTGGTCCGCGGCGTGCGAGGTGGCGACCTCCTCCATCTGACGCACCATCTCGTCCTGGCCCCAGGCGGTGATGCGCTCGATGCTCGGCGGGGTGAGGTGGATGCGGAAGATGTTGGGAACCACGGAGCGGTCGCGGGCGAAGGACGCGGCGCGCTTGTCCATGGTCTCGCGGAGCTTCGAGGCGATCTCGATGGGCTCGATGTCGTCCGAGAAACGGGACATGGCGCGGTTCGTGACGTTCTCGACGCCCTTCTCGAACTTGTCCAGGAATCCCATGGACAGTACCTCCCCCAAATATGGTGTGGCGGCCCCCGGGATGGAGCCGGGAGACGGGACTGTCCCGCCTCACTATGGGCCTGCACGGACCTGCGTGCAGGCCGATACCGTTCCCATCGTAACGGTAGCGAAGCCATCGCAGGGAAGACGGCCCCCTCTGTGTGAGGTAATTGTGTCGTGAGCGGTCTCACGGCCGGATATGGCGGTGAGGATTGGACGCGGGCGGGGATGGCAGGCTAGTCTCGTGCTCGCTTCTCGCGCGAGTGGCGGAATTGGTAGACGCGCACGGTTCAGGTCCGTGTGATCTTACGATCATGGGGGTTCGAGTCCCCCCCCGCGCACAGAACGGAAAGGCCCGGGCCAGATGGTCCGGGCCTTTCGCCATCCCGTTCTCTTGTCGCTTCGCGCCGGACGGGCGTGCCGGTTGCTCAGAAGGCGGCGGGTGGCCCGATGGAAGAGGCCCGACGGGGCGTCAGTGTCCACAGAGCTGACATTGGCCTTGTGTCGGTGCCGCACGGAGCAGAGAAACCCCGGAATTCCAAGGATTCCCTCTGGACGCTTCGGCGGCGGGGTCGCCAATGTCAGCCTGGTGGACACCGGGCCGCGGGTCGGTGCGGCGTCGTTCCCGTGTGACGAGGGAGTCAGGCGGAGGCGGGGCGCGCGTGCAGGCGGCGCAGGAGGTACCAGGCGGCCAGGGCCCCGATCCAGGCGCCGACGGCGTTCTGACCGACATTGGCCAGCGAGGGGCGCCGTTCCAGCATCGGCAGGAGGCTCTGGAGCACCTCGGCGCTCAGCCCGACCACGCAGCCGACCAGCGCCCACATCCACCAGGGGATGTCCCGCCAGCCCACGACCGCGCAGAAGGTGGCCGGCGCCAGCATCACCAGGTTGAGGACGATGTCCTTGCCCTCGGAGCTGAGGAAGCCCGGTCCCATGGTGTCCTTGAGCTCGGCGACCTCGCGCCCGGAGGGCCACACCACCGCCACGCAGACGATGGCCAGGAGGATGACCGCCGCGACACGGGCGATCCGCTCATAGGAGGCCCGGCCCGGGGGATGAGCCTTGGAGGGCTGGAGGTCCGTGGCGCGGCCGGCCGACGGCGAAGCGGCCGACGCCGGTGATGTCCCCCAGGAGGTGTCAGGGGACTCGGCGGACGTCAGTGCGTCGGGCGCGGACTGCTGGGCGGGCACGCTCACGACGCTACCGCCCGCCCTCCGGGAACCCCGGAAGGCGGGCGGTAACGATCAGAGCACATCGGAGTGCGGGAGCGGCCCCGGCTCAGCAGCAGCTGGCGTTGATCTCCGTCTCGGCCTGCTTGGCCCGGGCGCGCCAGAACTCGCGCTCACTCATGGGGCCGTGCCCGGAGCCGTGCTCAGAACCGTGGGCGCCCCCGTGTCCGTGGGGGCACTGCGCGTGCTCGAGGGCGTAGCGCTCCAGGTAGCGGTCATAGGCGGACTCCCCGGTCATGTCCCGCCACAGGGTGCGGGCCCGGGTCAGGATCTGGCGGACCCGATGTCGGGCGCTGGCCCGATCCGCCGGCTGCGTCGTCGAAGGAGAAGGTGTCATGACTTCTCCGCGTGGGCCTTGTGCGGGATGAGGGCCGGGTCGCCCACCTGCTCGTACTCCCGGGAGACCTTCTTCATGAGCGAGGAGGCGATCATCGTCTCGGGCGCGTAGAAGTTGGACTCCTGGTACGGGTCCTCCGACGTCGTCGTGTCCCGGTTGCGGAGCGTCTGGACGATACGGATGAGGGCGCAGACCATGACGAAGGCCACCATGACCAGGAAGATGATCGACAGCGTCCCCTGAATCATCGTGTTGCGCACGATCGCCCGGGTCTCCTCGATCTTGGCCGGGTCGGTGAGTGTGCCCAGCTTGGCCACGGCCTCCTGATGCTGCTGGAAGTAGCCCACGAGCGGGTCGCTGGAGAAGATCTTCTGCCACGAGGCCGTGAAGGTGACGGCCGTGTCGAAGACCAGCGGGATCGCGGGGATCCACACCCACTTCGTGTAGCCCTTGCGCACCACCATGACGGTGACCACCAGGAGCGCCACGGCCGCGATGAGCTGGTTGGCGATACCGAACAGCGGGTAGAGCGTCTGGATGCCGCCGCGCGGGTCGGTGACACCCATGAGGAGCAGCGCCCCCCACGAGGCGACGACGACCGCCGTGGTCCCCCAGGCGCCCACGTGCCAGGACGGGTCCTTGAACTTGGGGAAGGCGTTGCCCAGCGCGTCGGAGAGCTGGAAGCGGGCCACGCGGGTGACGGCGTCGACGGCCGAGAGGATGAACAGGGCCTCGAACATGATGGCGAAGTGGTACCAGAAGCCCATCATGGCCCGGCCTCCGCCGATCTGGTGGAGGATGTGGGCGATGCCCACCGACAGGGTGGGGGCGCCGCCGGTGCGCGAGACGACGTTGGGCTCGCCGACGTCGCTGGCCAGGCGCTCCAGGGCCTCGGCACCCGTGTAGGTCTTGGGGTTGCCGTTGTCGTCCCAGGAGTCCCACTCGGGGGTGGGCTTGCGGCCCTGGGCATCGGTGACACCGAGGTTGCCGACGGCGACCTCGGCGAGCTTCTCGCAGTGGTGCTCGGGGTCGTCGGTGGTCTTGCAGGGGGCCGCGGCCACTGTCTCGGGGCCGGCGAGCTTGTTCATGGTCGCCGTCGAGGTGTTCATGGAGAAGTAGATGCCCGGGCTCAGCGAGACCGCGGCGGCCAGCGCCATGATCGCCACGAAGGACTCCATGAGCATGCCGCCGTAGCCGATCATGCGGACCTGGGTCTCCTTCTCCACCATCTTGGGGCTGGTGCCCGAGGAGACCATGGCGTGCATGCCGGACAGGGCGCCGCAGGCGATGGTGATGAACAGGAAGGGGAAGAGGGTGCCGGCGAAGACCGGGCCCGCGGTGTTGAAGGCGAACTCGGTGACGGCGGACATCTCCACCAGGGGGCGCACGATGATGATGCCCAGGGCCAGGATCGTGATCGTGCCGACCTTCATGAAGGTCGACAGGTAGTCGCGCGGGGTGAGCAGGACCCACACCGGCAGGACCGCGGCCAGGAAGCCGTAGATAATCATGGCCCACACCAGGGTCTTGGGGGACAGGTGCAGGTAGTGGCCCAGGGGTGACTCGGCCACCCAGCGCCCGCCGATGATGACGGCGATGAGCAGGCCGAAGCCGACGAAGGAGACCTGGGTGATCTTGCCGGGCTGGACGAAGCGCAGCCACAGGCCCATCCCGATGGCGATCGGGATGGTCATACCCACCGAGAAGACTCCCCAGGGGGAGGCGGCCAGGGCGTTGACGCAGACCATGGCCAGGACCGCCAGGACGATCATGAGCATGACGAAAACGACGATGGTCGCCACGATGCCGCCGATCCGGCCGATCTCGTCAGTGGCCATCTGGCCCAGGGAGCGGCCGCCGCGGCGCATGGAGAAGAACAGGACGAGCATGTCCTGGACGGCGCCGGCCACGAGCACGCCGATGATGATCCACAGGGTGCCGGGCAGGTAGCCCATCTGGGCGGCCAGGACCGGGCCGACCAGCGGGCCGGCGCCGGCGATGGCCGCGAAGTGGTGGCCGTAGAGGACGACGCGGTGGGTGGGGTCGAAGTCGCGTCCGTTGTTGATGCGCTCGGCCGGGGTGGCGTTGGTGTCGTCGGGGCGCATGATGCGCCGCTGGATGTAGAGGGCATAGAAGCGGTACCCGATCGCGTAGGTGCACACGGCGGTGACCACGAACCAGATGGTGTTGACGTGCTCGCCGCGCACGACCGCCAGCATCCACCACCCCAGGACGCCCAGGGCTGTGATGGCCACCCATGTGGCGATCCGAGCGGGTGTCCATCGATTGTCAGGACGTATGCCGACGGGGACGCCGTCGGCGTTGCGGATGATCCGCTTCTCCTCCTCCGGTGAGTAGGTCGGCAGAGAGACTTCTTTCTGGGGCATCGGGATTCCGTTCTCGTCGTCGAGAAAAGGTGTGACGTCATCGTCTCCGGTGACTCGCCCAGGGTATTCCTCCTGGTGGCGGAAAGGAAGCAATCGTGAGTCCGGCGGCGGGGCATTCGTCTTTCTGCTCCGATATCAGCACCATTTATCCCACCCATCGAATAATGCTTCCGGTGGCTGCTGTGCGGCGTCGCGCATGACGCCGGCGAGCCCGGGCCGGGACCGGTGCGCGGGGTTCGGGGTGCCCGGGGCCTGCGGCTACCCTGGCGTCGTGTCCGTGCTTCATCCCGTTCTCGACGTCCTCGCGCAGGCGCCGATCCTCACCGTCTTCCTCGTCATCGGCCTGGGGACCGCCGTCGGGCAGATCCCGCTGGGGCCGATCCGCTTCGGTGCCGCCGGGGCGCTCTTCGTGGGCCTCGCGGTGGGCGCCCTCGACCCCCGGCTCGGCGCCGACCTCACCCTGCTGCGCAGCCTCGGCCTGGCCCTGTTCTGCTACACCGTGGGACTGGCCGCCGGCAACACCTTCTTCCGCGACCTGCGCAGGCAGCTGCCGCTCATGGCCCTGTGCGTCGTCGCGCTCGTGATCGCCGGCGCGGCGGGCGGCCTCTACTCCCACCTGACCGGGGTGAGCCCCGCCATGGACTCCGGCGCCTACGCGGGGGCCCTGACCTCACCGGTGCTCGACGCCGCCATCGAGGCGGCCGGCACCCAGGAGCCCGCCGTCGGCTACGCCCTGGCCTACCCCGTGGGCGTCGCCGTCGCCATCCTCATCGTGGCCGGGGTGGTGGAGCGCACCTGGCCCGGGCGGCGCGACCCGAGGCCCGCCAGCGCCGACGGGATCACCGCCACCAGCGTCTACCTCCTCCAGCGGGTGGCCCTGGGCGAGATGAAGGCCTTCAAGGAGGGCCGCATCCGCATCTCCTACCTGGAGCGCGACGGCGAGACGCGGGTCGTGGCCCCCGGTGAGGAGCTGCTGCCCGGGGATAAGGTCGTCATCGTCGGGGCGCCGTCGGCCGTCGAGTCCGCCATGCACGACCTGGGCACCGGGCTCCACAACTGCCTGGCCAAGGACCGCACTGCCGTCGACTTCCGGCGCCTGACCGTCTCCTCGACGCGGGTGGCCGGCCGCACCATCGCCGAGGTGGACATGCCTGGGCGCTTCCAGGGCGTCATCACCCGCGTCAAGCGCGGCGACCTGGACCTGCTGGCCCGCGAGGACCTCGTCCTGGAGCTCGGTGACCGGGTTCTGGCGGTCGTCCCCAGCGACGAGCTGGAGAAGGCCGCCGACTGGTTCGGCGACTCCGAGCGCTCCATCGCCCAGATCGACGCCTTCTCCGTCGGGGCAGGCATGGCGCTCGGGGTGCTCCTGGGGCTGGTGGCGATCCCGCTGCCCGGCGGCATCACGCTGCGGCTCGGGGTGGCGGCCGGGCCGCTCGTCGTCGGCATGGTCCTGGGGTGGGTGGGGCGCACCGGGCCCTTCGTGTGGGGGCTGCCGCACGCCGCCAACTCCACCATCCGCCAGCTGGGGCTGCTGTTCTTCCTGGCCGCGATCGGGCTGGCCTCGGGGCCGGACTTCGCGGCCTCGGCCTTCTCGATGACGGGGCTCAAGGTGGGGGTGCTCGCCGCGCTTATCGTGGTGGTCAACGCGATCGTCCTGCTGGCCGGGGCGCGGTGGGCCGGGGTGTCCGCGCAGCGCGCCTCCGGCGGCCTGGCCGGACTCGTCGGGCAGCCCGCGATCCTCGCCTTCGCCCTGTCCAAACGCGATGACGAGCGCATCGAGGCCGGCTACGCGACCCTGTTCGCCCTGGCCATCGTTGTCAAGATCGTCATGGTCCAGGTCCTCGTGGCGCTGTAGGCGCGGAACCTGGTGGTGGGCGGGGGAGTACCTCCGGGGCCGCCGGATCCGGGCGGCGGTGCACGAAGGAGCGCTTCTTGGGTGGTCGGATCCGGTCCGAGTGAGCCCTCGGTGTCCACATCGGAGACAAAGAAGCCTGTGGCTCGATGAGGCCGTCAATAGAACCGCGGAATCATGCGGTTTCTTGGCGGCGGTGTGCGCCCGGAGCCCGCCTTTGTCTCCGATGTGGACACGCACGCCTCTTTGACGACCTGCTGAGGCCGCGCGGTATGGGCCGATGCGGACGATCAGTCGGTTGTGTCGCGCCCGGCGAAGACCTCGCGGGCCACGAAAGTGGCGTTGAGTGCGCGCGGGAAACCGGCGTAGACCGAGGCGTGCAGGATCGCCTCAACGATCTCCTCACGGGTCAGCCCCACGTTGAGGGCGGCCCCGATGTGGATCCTCAGCTGCGGCTCGCAGCCGCCCAGGGCCGTGAGTACGCCAATCGTGACGAGCTGACGGCTGCGCGGGTCCAGGCCCGGGCGGGAGTAGACGTCCCCGAAGCCGAAGGCCGCGATGTGATGGCCAAGTGCCGGGCTGATGTCCGCCAGCGAGTCGATGACGGCCTGGGCGGCCTCGCCGTCGACCGAGCGGGCGACCTCCAGGCCGCGCTCGCGCCGCGCCAGGTTCTCGGGGCTGGTGATGTCGTGCTGGGGGTGAGTGGTGTCAGAGGTCATGAGAGATTCTCCTTGTCAGTGCTGGAAATGTTGGTGTTGGGGGTGCTGATGTTGTCCGGGGTGGCCGGCCCTTCCAGCTCCCGCGTGTAGGCGGCGATCTTGTACTCGGTGGCGGCCAGCGCCAGGCGGAGCTCGTCGATCCTGGCTTGCAGCCCGTCACGGTGCTCGGTGAGCAGAGCCAGGCGCTCGGGCACCGTGTCCCGACCGGCTTCGACCAGCTCGATGTAGCGCCGCAGGTCGCGGATCGGCATGCCTGAGGTCCGCATCCGGGTGAGGAACACCAGACGCCGCACGCTTGCGGCGTCGTAATGACGGTGTCCCGAGGCGTCACGGTCCACCCGCACGAGCCCGATCCGCTCGTAGTAGCGCAGGGTGTGGGCGCTGACTCCCAAGCGGTCGGCGGTGGTAGCGATGTCCCATCCGGCTGCACCGGGCCCGTCTGTAGGCCCGAGGTTGTCGCTGCGTGGGATGGAGGCGAGCCGCAGCGCCTCGCGGAGCTGGGCGTCGTCGGGCTCGCCGCCTGGAGCAGTCGCGCTGGTCATGGGGCAGACCGTAGGACTTCGAGCGCGCTCGAAGGCAAGAACGCTCGGAGCGGCGGCTCCGGGCGGCACCGCCGGGCTAGCCTGGCCGCATGCTTGTCGCCTTCTCCGTGTCCCCGACCACCACTGACGCTCCCGACGGCTCTGTCTCCGAGGCGGTGGCCCGGGCTGTGCGCGTGGTGCGCGATTCCGGCTTGCCTTATGAGACGACCTCGATGTTCACCACGGTCGAGGGCGAGTGGGATGAGTGCATGGACGTGGTCAAGCGGGCCTGCGAGGCGGTCGCCGAGGTGAGCCCGCGCGTGGCGCTCGTCCTCAAGGCCGACATCCGCCCCGGCTGGACCGGCCAGATGACCGCGAAGGTCGAGCGCGTCGAGGCCCGCCTGCGCCAGGCCGACTGAGCGGCGCCCGGCAAATCGACCAAAACTTCATAAACGACGCGGCTCCGGGTCGATTCTGAAGTTTTGGTCGGTCTATGAAGAAAAAGTCGGTGAGTGGGGCTACGAGACCGCCAGGTCCTCCAACCACTGCCCGATCGAGCGCGGCCGGAGCCCCAGAAGCTCCTGGGCGCTGCTGCCGTCGGCGATGGTGTTGCCGTCCTGTGCGTTGAGCGCCCGGTAGAGCTCGACGACCGGCGCCGCGGCCGGCCCGAAGAGCGGCGTGATGAGCTCACCGAAGGCCTCGGGCGTGATGCCCTCGAAACGGACCTCGCGGCCCAGATGGTTGGAGAAGGCCGCGGCCAGATCCGGTCCCGTCAGTCCGGGCAGGTGACCGACGCCGACCGTGCCCGTGGTGGGGGAGGCATCCGTGAGCAGGCGGGCGACGACCTCGGCCACATCCAAGTGCGAGCTCCAGGAGACCGGGAACGACGCCGGGAGCGGGTAGCGCAGCACGCCCTCCTCGCGCACGGGGCCCAGGACGACCGGCAGGAGAAGGTTCTCCAGGTAGAGGCGCGGAGCGACCACGGCCGTGGGGACGCCGCTGCCGGTCACGCCGTCGATGAGCGTCATGATGGGGCTGTCCGCGGGCGCCTGCAGCGGCGATCCCGGCTGGTCGACGATCTGCCCGCTGGTGGAGATGACGACGCGGCCGGGGCGGGCCCGGGTGACCGCCTCGACGATGGCCCGGGCCTGGGCGGTCGCCACCTCGGGTGCGCCCATGGGCAGGTGGACGAAGACGCCGTCGGCGCCCTCATAGGTCGAGACGAGGGAGTCCACCGAGGCCAGGTCGACCTGCTGAGCGGCGATGCCGTCGGGGACGGTTTCAGGGTGGCGGACCGCTGCGATGGCGGTGCGCCCGGCGGCGGTGAGAGCGGACAGGACTGGAGAGCCTTGGGCGCCCGTGGCGCCGTGAATGATGTCAGCCATGGAGCCATTAGTGCATACGATGCACCAGTTACGTCAACTGCACTATTGGGGTAGGTTTCGATGTCATGAGTGAGGTCGATCTTCCCGAGTGCGGGGTGGCGAGGTTCCTGCTGCTGTTCGACGGGCCCTGGGCCACGCTCATCGTGCGCGAGCTCATGCATGGCCCGCAGCGCTTCGGGGAGCTGCGCGCCGCCCTGCCGGGGATCAGCGCGCACACGCTGACCAACCGGCTGCGGATGTTCGAGTCGCGCGGGATCGTCACCCGACACGCCTACCCCGAAGTGCCGCCCCGCGTGGTCTACGAGCTCACCGACCTGGGTAGGAGCCTGAGGCCCGTGCTCGATGCGATGAACGAGTGGGGCATCAGCTGCCCGACGTCGGCCTTCACGCCGCAGCACGACTCTCGCCGGTGAGGCGCGGGGCGACGACGGCCCGTGGGGACGGCGCGATCGGTCAGGCCAGGAGGTCCTCCCACCAGGCCCTGAAGGTGGGGCAGCGCTCCAGGACCGCGGGGAGCCCGGCCTCGCTGACGAGCTGAGGGCCGACGACGGTCTTCATGTAGCCGGGGTCGGCCGCCTCCAGGCGCTTGGACGGGGCGGTGCTGGGGCCGTCGTTGACCCGCTCGGGGCCGCCGGCCCGGGTGATGGCCTGCCGCAGCTCAGCGAGTCCCTGCCGGGGGAGCAGTCCGTCCCCTCGTCCGGCGTCGATCGCCGCCAGGACGAGGGCCTCGATCTCATGGAGGACGACGAGCGGTCGGAAGCGCCGGTCCGGGTACTCGGCGCGTAGAGCAGCCATGAGCGCCGACTGCCGGCCGGCGCTGTCGAGACTCCCAGAAGGAGTCGCCACCTCTCGCCTGGGTGCGCCCTTGGGGTACTGGTAGTAGTCGAGGAGGAGCCCCACTCGCTCCCAGTGAGACGCCTTGAGAAGAGCCTGGAGCTGGGCGTGGTAGTGCTTCCAGTGGCCGCCGCCGTGATGGGCGCCGGTGGGAGTCGCCGAGGTCGTGACGACCACCGGCGTGACGTAGGTTCCGCGCATCGAGGCCGCAGGGGACAGGACCTCGTTGACCAGCTTCTCCTCGGTCTGCCCCTCCACGAGGATGACGATCTGCCTCATCAGGCCCGTCCCTCATGTGCCGGGCGCCCGCCCAGGAGGTTCATCTCCCACAACGAGCCGGTGGAGTAGTCCTCCAAGAAGCCCTCCAGGGCCGCGCGGTCCGGACGAGTGGCCTGGGTGGCGCCGTCGACCCGCTCCAGGACCACGACCTCCTCCAGGCCGAAGTGGGACAGCAGCGGCACCGACTGGGTGGCCAAGATGACCTTGTGCCCGTTCCTGCCGGCGATATGCGTCATCTCCGCGAGCAGGCCGATCGCGGCCGGGTGGAGTCCCAGCTCGGGCTCGTCCAGCACCACAGTGGCCGGCAGGTCTGGTCCCAGCAGCAGCGTGGCCAGGCAGATGAACCGCAAAGTGCCGTCACTGGCCTCATGAGCCAGGAAGGTGCGGTCCAGCCCGCGCTGCTTCCAGCGCAGCCGAATCCGCTCCGAGGGGTCGGGGACGAGCACGAAGTCGTCGAAGAATGGCGTGACATGGCGGACCGCTGAGACGATGCGCTGATAGTGCTCGGGGTGATCGTTGCGCACCTTGAGGAGGTAGGCGGCGATGTTCTCCGCGTCCGAGCGCAGGTAGACGTCGTCGCCGACCGTCGACCTGCTCTTGACCGGAGCGTTCTCGGAGACGTCGTCGAAGTGGAAGACGCGGCAGCCTTCGAGGATCGGGCGAACGTAGGTCGCGAAGTTGTGGAGCCTCATGCTCTGCGTGGACTGCGCGATTCGAGGGACGCGGCTGCGTGAGCCGAATCCGAGGTCCTCGCTGAAGGGCCGCTCCCGGTCGCGCCCGACCTGGAACAGCAGCCACTCGTGAAGCTCAGCCGAGTCGGAGTCGTCCCAGTCGTTGGAGCGAAGGATGGCCCGGTAGCCGTTGCGCTGGTCCTCGTCGTTGAATTCCGAGCACATCTCGACGGAGATCTGCTCCGAGGCGCCCTCGTCACCCTCGAAGAAGAGGTTGCTGACCCCGCCGCGTCTGCGCAGGTACTCCTGAAAGGAGTCGTCCCAGATCCGCGAGACCAGCTCCAGGGCGCTCACCAGGTTCGACTTGCCGGAGCCGTTGGCGCCGATGAGCACGGTGACGTCGGTGGTCAGGTCCAGCTCGAGGCGCCGGATCGACCTGAACCCCTCCACGACAAGGCGTCCCAGTGCAGCAGTCATACGCCGAGCCTAGCCAACAACCGGCCGATGCGGAGCGCGCCCGGCAAATCGACCAAAACTTCATAAACGACGCGGCTCCGGGTCGATTCTGAAGATTCTGTCGAAGTGTGGGTGGGGAGGGAGGTGCGGGCGGTGTCAGCGACTCAGCTGAGCAGGGCCAGGACGACCGCGGCGCTGCGGGCGGCGGCCTCCTCGGCGGCGATGTGGAAGTCCTGGCCCGCCTCGGGGCCGCACAGGTCGGACACGCCGCGCACCGAGACGAAGGGGACGCCGGCGCCCGCTGCTACCTGCGCCAGCGCCGTCGACTCCATGTCCGTGCTCAGTGCCGCGGGGAAGACCTCGCGGGTGTCGGCGACGTTCGCGGCCGTCACGAAGGAGTTGCCGGCCAGCATCTGACCGACGCGCAGTCGCGCCGAGCCCGACGACGCCGTGGCACCGCGCAGGGCCTCCTGGCCCACCTGCTCCAGGCGCTCCAGCAGGGCCGCATCCCCGGCGAAGGTCTCCGGCTGGCCCGGGGTCTGGCCGCGGGCGTAGCCGAAGGCGGTGGCGTCGGCGTCGGTGTAGGCCAGGCTCGCCGAGGCGCACACGTCGCCGACCTCGACCTGGCGGCCGAGCCCGCCGGTGGTTCCCGCCGAGACGACGGCGCTGGGGCGGACCTGAGCCAGGACCGTCGCCAGTGCGCTCGCGGCCGCCACGAGCCCAATGCCGCTGCGCACGACGATGAGCTCGCGCTCGCCGTCGGGAAGCTGGAGGGACCAAACGCGTGCGGCCCCTGGCAGGGTCGGCGCCTGGGCAGCCGCGCGCTCGGGCAGGGCGTCCAGGAAGGGCTGGGCCTCCTCGGCCATGGCGCAGGAGACGATGACGGGTGCGGCACTGGTGCGACTCACGCGCCGAGCCTACAGGGGGCGGGCGGCGACCGGCGTGGTTGGTGTGGGCTGCCTCGAGGGCTGCGCTTCTCCCGGCTTCTGCGCTCTCCTGGTTCACTGACGGGGACATTCCGGGCGGCCGGGTGCGTGTCCTTCCGTGCGGGTGCGTTCGACGCCGTCGGGGACAGGAATACGGTCCCCGGACGCGCAGGTTGTCCTCGGCGGTGTGGAAAGGTCCCCGCAGGCGCAGGATGTCCCCGTACGTATCGGACCAGTCCGTTGCGTCCGCCGGGCCGTGCTTCGCCCCACCGCTGTGCCGTGCCTTGCCGCACCCCATCACCAGGTCCGGGGCCCCACTGTGTTCCGGTGCCCCATGGTCTGTGACGCCCTACTGACCCGCGCCCTCGTCGTCTCGGGAGCCCGTGGCGGCGGTGACGGCCGCGGCCGGGTTGATGGGCAGTGCCCGGCGCGACTGGTCGCGGCGCAGCAGGAAGTTCGCCAGCCGGATCGGCCAGGCCACGTGGTTGATCCGCGGCCAACGCAGCATGACGTAGTCGACCGCGTCGTCCACCTCCAGGCGCCGTGTCGAGTTGCCGACCCGCACCCATAGCGCCGCCCCGTCACGCCCCTTGGCCGGCTTGAGGTAGACCGGCAGCGGGGACGGGGGAGCGGTCACCCGGCACACCTCCGCGGTCCCGTCTGGTGTAGGCGCGAAGTCCACCTGCGGCAGCGCCGCCGCGTTCGTGCCCATGCGCGTGCGCCACATGCCGCGCAGCCACAGCTCGAAGCGGTCGGAGTCGGGCTGCTTGAGGGTCGTGTAGTCGGGGCCGAGCCCGATGAGGTTGCCGCCGTCGTCGACGCCGAGCAGGAGCGTGCCGCCCGCGGAGTTCATGAAGGCCGCCACCGTCTTGGCCACGACCTCCTCCATGGCCTCGTCGCGCTTGTCCGTGCGCAGGTTCCAGCGCGCCGAGGACTTGAACTCCAGGCGGTCGGACTCGCCCATCTGGGCGACCTCCGCGATCGGCAGCAGCGTGCGGTGGTGCTGGATGCGCGCCAGCACCGCGGAGGTCGCCACCAGCACCACGACCGCCACGCCGCAGGAGGTCGCCAGCATCTTGAACGAGAACAGGTCGCCCTCGTCGAAGATCCACCCCGCCAGCAGCAGCCCCAGCCACAGGCCGATGAGCGCGATGAGCGTGGCCGCCGCACCCGACACGGTGACCCGTCCGCGCAGCAGGAACCGCGTCAGCCGCCCCACGAGGAAGGACAGCAGGAGCAGCAGCGGCTGGGCGATGACCCACCAGATGAGGATGGGGTTGGCGGGGTTGGTGATGGTGACGGTCTCGATGCTCTCCACGTGCGTCAGGTTCTCTTCGTCTCGGTGCCTCGCGGCGCGGGCACGGGGTGGGCGGGGCTGGCTGAGTGCGATTCAGGATGCGGTTGGTGTCGGTGTTGGACCGGGCCCGACGTCGGAGCCCGGCGACGGCGCGCCGTTCCGCTCCATGACTGTGCCAGGCCCGGTGTTGCCAGACTGTGAGGACTGTCCTCTCTGCGGTTCCTGGTCTCGGTGGCGTCTGGTCTCAGTGGCGCTTGGTTGTGGCGGCTCCGCGTCTCGCCGGCGGGGGCATTCCGCGCGGCCGGGTGCGTGTCCTTCCGGGCGGGGGCATTCGACGCCGTCGGGGACCGGAATCCCGTCCCCCGGCGCGCAGGTTGTCCCCGGCCGTGAGGGAGTGTCCCCGGCCGGGCGACACAGGGTCGCGCGGCCGCGTCAGGCCATGACCCGTGTCCACTCCTTGCGGGCGGCGAGGAAGTCGCGCACCGCCTCCTGGGCGGCGGCCAGCGAGTGGTTCGCCCCCCAGCCGCACTGGACCTCGTTGGCCGCCGGCACCTCCCGGGCGGTGAGGATGTCGCGGAAGGTCGCCTCCAGCAGCGGCAGGAACTCCTCGGTCTCCACCCCCAGCATGAGGGCGTAGAAGCCGGTCTGGCAGCCCATGGGGGAGAAGTCGATGAGCCGGTCGGTGTGGTTGCGCATGAGCTCGGCGCTCAGGTGCTCGATGGAGTGCACGGCCTCCATCTCCAGGTGCGCGCGGTTGGGCTGGCAGAAGCGCACGTCGTACTTGACGAGCACGTCCCCGCCGGGCAGCTCCTTGCGGTCGGCCACGCGCACGTAGGGCGCGGCCACCTTGGTGTGGTCCAGGTTGAAGGACTCGACGTTCATCCTCGGCGTGCTTTGCTGGCTCGTCTCGCTCATGGGCTCAGCCTACGGGGCGGTCACGAGGCAGGATGGGGCCATGACTTCACTGGCGCGCATCGTTACGGGGCCCGACGACGCCCCCACCCTGGTTCTGCTCCACGGCATCACCGGCTCCGCGGTCTCCCTGGCCGAGGCCATCGACCACTGGGTGGGCCGCGGCTACCGGGTCGTGGCGGTTGACGCCCGCGGGCACGGCCTGTCCCCGCGGTGGGAGCCGGCCGAGCTCGAGCGGGCCGGGGAGGTCCTTGTGGAGGACCTCATCGCCGTCCTGGAGGAGTTGGAGGCAGCCTCGCGCGGCCGGGCCGCCCTGGGCCTGCCGACGCCGCCCGCCCCAGTCGTCATCGGTCACTCGATGGGCGCGGCCACCGCCATGGTGGCCGCCGTCCGTCGCCCCGACCTGCTCTGCGGCGTCGTCCTGGAGGACCCGGCCCGCTTCGGCACCCGCAGCCCGCGCGAGCTCCTGGCCCGCGGCGCCGCCCGGGAGCGGGCCCGCACCGCCGAGGTCGCCGACCTGCCCGCCGCCGTCGGCCGTGCCCTGGAGACCATGCCCGACGC
>ERZ772958.150-NODE-150-length-29698-cov-4.339406_pt1 | contig 29698 bp, 37 predicted proteins | sample MGYA00580681_ERZ772958 | MGnify/ENA primary metagenome ERZ772958 (study PRJEB29015, sample SAMEA2738089) | human oral metagenome | biome: human oral; feature: human-associated habitat; material: saliva | place: China | collected 2275 ...
CCGCTTTGACTACTCTCAGAAAATGAGAGCCAGATGTTTCGGTGGCACACCCCGAGGGGTGCGAGTTTACTCCCCCGAAGGAGAGAGTGATTGATTCCCAGTTGAAATATCTGACCTCTACACAGTAACGCAAATGCATGTGACACGCAACATATCGCAATGACCGCTCCTCAAGGATTCTCACCTAGACAATAGGTTGCACACGATGTATAGTTGAGTCATCGGGAGGGAGTGGCCCCCCGAACCTCATAGAAGGAGAGATCGGAAATGACCACCACGACAGCCTATCGCACCGCCTGGACCGCTAACAACATTCACATCACCGACGAGCGCGGCTCGTTCCCCAAGGGCACCTACTACGCCGCTCTATGGGGTGAGCGTTTCAATGGAATAAAGCGCGGACGTTTCCTCATTGGCACCATCATTGTTGAGATCGCTAAGGGGAAGGGCTACCGCGTGGCTCTCAAGAATCCCGACAAGGAGTGCGTCCTTGACACTGTCATAAGGGATTGCCCTGGACGTGACAGCGTGTGCGAACTCGCCGCTGAGTACATCACGGCGAACAAGCCTGCGCGCGTCATTGCCCTTTGTGAGCGCCTCGGTATCCAGATCTGAGAAGCACCACCCCACCCCCACACCCACTAAAGGATGTGGGGGTCATCCAACCTAGGAGGACAATTGCCCGAACCACTGACCCCCATCGGACTGCGCTGCCGACGCGAAGCGCTCGGACTCTCGCGCGCCGACCTCGCCGAGATCCTCGATGTCAACGAAGGCGTCATCCGTTCCTGGGAGATCGGCAAAAGCAAGCCTCGCGACCCCCTCGGCGTCCACATGGCCCTCGGCGCACTGGAGGACACTGCGCTCGAGTGTCTCGATGAGCTTCTCACTCCCATTGAGGACCAGGACGAGACGGTCCGCAGCCTGCCAACCGCGCTGATTGCCTACGCAACCCAGGCCGACTACGAGCAGCACACGCGATGGGCGCAGCGTCTTCCAATCGCCGCATATCGCGCCTGCGTCGGGCGCGCTTTTCAGCTACTCAGTGACGACGACATCCCCGTCGAGATCGTTTCACCCTACGACTGATAAGGACTGCCCATGCCTACCGAGTACCTCGGCACTGCCGCCGTCGCAGAGCGCACCGGCCTCGCAGTTGCGACCGTCCGCTCCTACATCCTTAAAGACCTCATGCCGGAGGCGGACGTCATCATCGCGACCCCGTCAGGGCCGCTGCGCGGCTGGGCACCCGAGACAATAGACGCGTGGCTCGCCTCGCGGCCCGGTCAGGGCGCACGCACCGACTTGCGCAAGTAGCGCACATCACATCAATTCAGTTTGCACTATACATCGCTCATGATGTATAGTTGAGTCATTGGGAGGGAACAGCCCCCCGAACCTCAACGAAGGAGACAGAAACCATGGACCTCTACGCCGCCACCCAAGCGTTCAACGCAGCCGCTACCAAGGCATGGACTAGCTGCGACATCGTCGATATCCCCGGCTGCCCCGGCTGGACATTCAGCGGCCCCGCCCGCCCCATGGAGGGGTTCTTCGTCGCTATCGCCTACAACGGGCGCGAAGTCGCCCGCGTCGACGGCGAAGGCCTCGACCCGATGACAGTCCACATCTACCCGACCCCGCGTGAGGTTGTCGAGCTCGACGACTTCAAGTGGATCATCAAGATGATTCGTCGGGGCTTCCTCCTCAGCCTCGACTCAGAGTTCAACTACTGGCTCGCAAACTGCGACTACTCTAGCTACCACTGGGACTTCGACCCCGGAATCGGAGTGGTATCGCCAGTCGAGGCCTGACAAACAAGGGAAGCCCCCACCACCCAAGCTGGGTGGTGGGGGCTTCACCGCACAAGGAGACACGCTATGAAGCAATCCGTCGACGGCACGATGAAGCTCATTGCCACCAGCATCCGCGCGCACACCCATTAACACATAGCGTCTAGCACTAGACACTGTGTGTATGTTGCTCGCGTCATATTTTCGGGGTATTGTGGGGGTGTCGAGCATTCCGGCTGGGAATCAATTGGACCCATGGGGTCGCTTTCTTACATCGCCATATGGTGTTGTTCAGGAATGCTCGGCATTCCTCATCCTAACTCGTGCGGGATGGAATGCATGACGGCGGGGCCGGGTGTTCAACACCTCCGGCCCCGCCGTTGCTTTGATGGTCACTGCTTGCTGTTAGGTGAGGATCCATTGTAGTAGGCCCGCCCAGGAGATGACGCCTAGTACCGCCACTACGAGCGCACCTATGAGAGCAAGTAGGTTCTTGGCAGCACATAGTTGTCGCCTAAACTGGTAGAACGCATAGGAAGTTGCAACACACACGGCTATCCATATAAAACAGACAACTCCAAATACAGCACCTGTAATGCGATGCCTAGAAGCTAGATAGGCCAGGCATACACAGCTGAGCAATAGGAAAATACAGCCGCAAAAATGGTACACTCTGTCTGCAAGAGGCTTCCGCATTGCGAACGAATACACCATCGACACAATTGCAATCAGGGAAATTGTGAAGATTAGACTATCCATATTGATGCACCCCTAGCCAGCTGGCCAGAACTTCAGCACGCCATAGGTGAAGAATCCAACCATAGCCATTTCGGACAGGAAGCAGATAATGGCTAGTGGCCACCGAAGCTTAGTAAGCTTAAGCCACCAAAGGAATTCATATACCACAAGCAAAACCCCAATAAGGACGAGTCCAACTCCAACAAAAACGGAAAACATCTGGTCACTCATGCTCGTTTCTCACTTTCGTCTTGTTGTGGGGGTTGGATGTTGGTCATGATGGTGAGGGGCAGTGCGCCGTCATTGTCGATGAGGCGCACGGCGGTGCCTTTGGTGGCGGCGTGGATGGCGGCGCGCCACCAGCGGGCTGTGTGGGCGGCGTGTGGCCATCGGGTTCGGTATGCACTGTCGGTGGCAGGGGCGATGATGGCAAGGTCGCCAGGATCCTGCTCCTGGTAGGCGGCGATGGCAGTGCGCACGTCGCTGATAACGGCGTTTGTTTCAGCTTCAAGGTCGTCAAGGAGGGCACGGATACGCACGGGCACCGGTTCGCGTCCCGATTCCCAAGCTCTGGGGCTGCGGTTGTTGACACCTGCCGCTTTGGCAATGTCGTCGGTGGTGTAGCCGAGTGCTTCGCGGCGCGCTTTGAGTTCGGCGGGGGTAATGCGCAGGGCATCGTTACCTCCGATGCGGATGACGATATCCTCGGGCGCGATAGCGCCATTGAGCGACCACACGAGGTATTTACGAAGATCCGCGGCGGTGATGCGGGGGGCGTAGCTGCCGGTGCCTCCCATGACGTCATCGAAGCGGAGCCATTGGTCAGGCTCCCCATCCCATTCATCGCCACCTTCAACCCATTCCCAGAGGGGATATGAGCCAAAGTCTTGAAGTTCCATAATTTGGCGCTCTGCGTCAGCGACGTCGGTGGCGGTGATATGGCCGGTTGGCCAGGAGATTTCGAGCGACATTGCGGCAAGCTCCTCGATACGGGAGTCGATATTGGGCATAAGGTCCTCCTTCGGACAGGCGAGGCTGGGGACTTCTTCCCCTGCCAACAAGATAATTATACCTGGCAAAATAGGGGGTGTCTAGTGGCGAGTTAAGATCTGATGCATCACTTTTCCTCAAATTCCCTTGCTATGGATGGGAACTTAAGCGCTAGCGAGGTGTTATCGTTAAAGTCAGCGACTTGACTGTGCCATGCTCTTACGGTCCTTGTTATTTCGTTGGCAACTGTGTGCAGGCCCCGAAGGGGGCTGTGCACAGGCGGCAGTTAAGTCGATGCTCGAGGTTGCTGCGCGTAACGGTGCGTGTTTTCCACACTTTCCACAGGCTTTATTAAGGAAAAGAAAAAGGATTCTCTTCTGGGGGTGCGGACTTTTTCTATACGCGAGTAAGGGAAAGCTGGATAGCTCCTACCTAAAGTACCCATGTTGCCTACCTAAAGTACCCACCCCAACAGAGGCTATGCTCGCAGCCTACCTAAAGTACCCACCTGCGCCTACCTAAAGTACCCACCTAGTTTTCGTTGAAAAATAGCCACTATCGCCTGCGCCTACCTAAAGTACCCACCTGCGCCTACCTAAAGTACCCACCTAGAATGGGGTCGCTCGACGATCTACCTAAAGTACCCACTGCGGGCACTCGTAGCGAGATCCCTATCCCCAGTTATCCACAGAATGAGCGTGCCGGTCTTGCCTGCATGATGAGTGACGGGCTAGGGTGGGTAGTGACAAGGTGCGTATACAAGCGCGCCGACCGTTGAGCTGGAACTCGCAGGTCGGCACTTGCGCACAAACACCCTTACCACAGAAGGGGGTCGGTGGCTATGGCCATCCTACCTGACGCAAACAACGAACTCACATCCGACGAGGGAAACCTGCTCGAACATTCGCTGGAGGGGGTTGTTGAACTCGATCCGCAGCTTGAGCCACTCTCGCATGATTTAGCGTGGATCGACGGGGTTTTTGACCTTGAAACGCGCACGGTCCGTGAAGCCAATTCCCTCGGATATAACGTCGGGCCGCTAACGCAGGTGTATCTGCCTTACCATGATCCTGGTCGGCGCGGGCTCCCGGTGTGGGTGCGACGTAACGGTTATCTTACAATGACGTTGCGCCCTGGCGCCACAGTGAATGACGAGGGGCATGTTGTCCTGGAATATCCATACGGAAAATATCCGCGCCTGATTTTGCCTTGGCTCACAACACAAGTGGTGCTTCGTCAGAAGGAGATTGAATCGGACGGCACGATCGTGATCCCGATTGCTGATTCCCTTCGATCGTTCATGCAGGATATCGGTTTGGGATGGGGTGGAAAGCAAGGAAAGATCGTGCGCGATCAAACGCGCCGCCTGCTATCGGCTTCTATCAGTCTCTCCCAGAGGCTCCACGCTCCCGGTGGAGAGGTGCGCGAACGTCTTCGGCAGATGGTCGTCGCCGAATCATACGATCTGTGGTGGGGTGATCGTGATGGAGGGGACGATAAGACGTCTCCGCTTTGGGGAAACGAGGTACGGCTCAGCGCACCTTTCGTACAGTCGATTCTCGCTGCTCCGGTACCGACTGATCTGCGGGCGCTCAAGCTGCTGAGTGATAAAGGTGGCCCTATGGCTATGGATATCTATTCCTGGTTGTCATACCGTTTGTTCTCCGCGAAGAAGCCTTCACTGATTCCCTGGGAGTTGCTCGCGGCACAGTTTGGGAATCAGACGAAAGAAACATGGAAGTTCAAGCAGCAATTTACGGCCAAGCTCAAGATCGTGAAGATCGTTTACCGATCTGCCCGATTTTCAGTACAAGACAAGGGGCTACTCATTTTTCCGTCTCCGTCTCCGTTGAAAGAAGATAGCCGAGGAAGAATCGAGTCCTGACGTAGTTGTGGTGCCCAACCAGCGGTTGGGCACCACAACTCATTTGAGGCATGAGTAAAGAGCGAAGGCGCTCAGGAAGCCGGTGATCGTCGCTGCGACGAGGGAGAGGAATCCGGCTGCGATATGAAAGAAGGGCCGCGGGTTGAATCGCTTGGCGGCCACAACGTAGATTGTTTGTGGGATGCAGAACCACCACAGTGTGCACAAGAAGACAAGGGGAATGATGGCTTTCTCTGGGACTCCCCCGCTGACGGCCTCCTGGCACACCGTGATGATGAGGTGGGTCAGGATGCCGATGCCGATCAGGTTGTGCACTGCGATGAGTCGCCACCAGCGCCACCGCCAGCTGCTGGTCGTGCTCGAGGATGAGTGCCGGCGGCCGTCCGCCGGCACTGCGGGTGGGTTGAGGATCGGCTCGAGGTATGACAGGTCTTCGACGTGCGTTGTCGACGCGGGAGCGATCGCGCGTGTGCTGCTGATGCACTCAACGTTGAGGGCTTGAATGATCGCCCATTCTTCGTTGATCGACAAAGCGCGCGGGGCGGTTGGCCCCTCGAGGGAAGAAGTGTCGTCGTCGATCATGCGCCTATTTTCTCTCATGGCGTCCTCATGTGTGCCCTGGTCATAGTGGTCGGCGCGCTGGCCACCAGGTCATGCTCTGCCAATAAGGCGTATCGAGTCGGATTTCTTCGACGACACCTCCAACGTCGGGGGCATGCAACATCATGGGGTGTCCCGCGTCGTCGGTTCCTGCATAAATGCCGATGTGGTCGACGTAGCCACCCGGGACATGTGAGAACCCGATGAGGTCACCCGGGACGAGCTGGTCACGGGCGATCGAGGCCGCGTCGCTGTCTTTGATGATGGAGTTCGCTGTGCGCACTCCTGCAGGAAATGGCTTTGCGAGCTCGTTGTAGGACAGGACGATCAGGCCGGAGCAGTCCAGTCCAGATGCGGTTTCTCCGCCCCATACGTAGGGGGTGCCCAGGTGCGTGCGAGCCTGCGTGAGCAGTGTGCCGTCCCCAGTGGGAGCTGAGAGGACGGTTTCAGTGAATTTCAACTGCGCTTCCCGGATACTCGTCACGTAGCCTTGGGTTTCCTTGTAGGGCGGGATCCCTCCCCAGGAGCGCACGGCGCCAGGGCCCGCGTTGTACGCAGCGAGCGTGAGGTCGACGCGATCGCCGGAAACGATTCCGGCTGCGAGCCACGAGTCGATGTTCTGTGCGAGCTCACACATGTAGTAGCCCTGCGAGATGATCGAGTCGTTGCCGTTGGTGATGTCGGCGCGCCCATCCCCGTCACCGTCTCGCCCGTGCGTTGCCCAGGTGCCAGGCATGAACTGACTGATGCCTGTGGCTCCGGCCGGGCTGGTGATTGTGGGATCCCACGTGTGTGCAGACTCGTGATCAGCCTGCGCAGCGATCAAGGACGGCGATACAACGTCGCATGTCTGCCCGGCCCTCCACACGGCATCTTGGTACTCTTCCGGTACTCCGGCAACGCGCCCGCTTCCCCCTCGAGCGCCCTGCGGCGTTTGGGTGCCGCTCAGCATTGTCAGAGGAAGCAGGGCGGCCGTGGGCGTCACAAAGAACAGCAGGGCAAAGGCAGCCATGCCTTTATGCTTCACAGGCCCCTCCCCTGCTGTCTCGGTGCCTGCGCGGGTGCGCCTGTCTGAGCGATCGGCGTCGATGCGCAGGTTGATAGAGCCGGTGACGCGGCCGCGATGATCGATTTAATGCGGTCGGGACGAAACCCTCCCGTGCGCGCCTCCCCATCGTCGATGACGGGCGCCTGCCCCAGGCCTTCCTTGCGCAGCTGCGCAAGCAGTTCGGGATGCTCGCTCAGGTCGACGATCGTGTAGGCAACGCCCGCGCGATCGAGTGCGTCGCGCGTGAGGCGGCACGCGGGACAATGCGGGGTGGTGTACAGCGTCAGCGTCGACGCCTCTTTTGGTGATTCGGACATGCGTTTTTCCTCCTTCACCTACCACGTAAAAGCGTGCGCGCACAACGAAAAATCGAGTTGGTGTAGCGTAGTCCCTCCCCGGCGCATGAGTGTTGCCCCTACACCATGTGCAGGGGCAACATGCCTGTGTGAAACAAGGGAGCAGGTGCTTAGGCGCGGGGTTTGCGTCCTCGAGGAAGAGCCGCGATCGGCATGAATGGAGCGCCGTTCTTCTTCTCTGCCCGCTTGAGCTTGTCCTCGAGGGCTCCAATCACCCATGCCTCGAATGTCGGAGCAGCGTTCGGATCGGTCAGCAGTGCGTGCATGTATGCCGCCTGGCACCGTCCGATGAGTTCCTTGTCGATCCGGGCCGTGAGCTTGTGTAGCGCTCCCGATGTTCCGGCACTGCCGGTATTACCGGCTTTGCCGGATGATCCGGCTTTACCGGCTTTGCCGGTATTACCGGCACTGCCGGTTTTGCCGGTTTTAGGGAGGGTGGGCGCGGGCGTCGTCTCGGGATTGATGACAGCTTCGGGGCCGCGCGGCAGTGCTGATCGCAGGGGGGTGGGTCGCTGGCTCACGGGCGCGCTCCTTCCTTGATGGTGGCAAGCAGGGTCGACAAGTGCGTGTCGTACAGGTTGATCAGCTCGGCGGGCACACCCGGGTATTGATCGAGGCCGTGCTGAGACTCGAGGGCGTCGGAAATGACGACGCGACGGGGGATCGCAGGCTCGAGCAGAGGAAGATCGTACTGGGCGCAGATATTGCGCAGCTCGTCTTGCCACGCCGCCCCTGCAGTGGTGCCCGCCTCGAGCAGGTTAATCAGCACGCCCGCGGTGCGCAGGGTCGGATTCAGGTACCGCCTGGCCGTGTTCATCGTGTCGAGCAGGTGAGCAAGGCCCGTTGCCGATAGCAGTTTCGGTTGAGTGACGATGAGAACACCGTCCGCGGCTGATAAGGCATTTGACGTGAGCTGATCAAGGGCTGGTGCGCAGTCAATCAAGCATAGGTCGAAATTGTCTGCGACTTGCTCCAGGGCCTCAGCGAGGCGGGCCTCGCGTCCAGCTCCTGCGATGACAAGCTCGTCGCGAACGCCCGCCAGGGCCTCGCCACCTGCAGGTACCAAAAGCACCTCGTTCCACACGGTGGTAGTGATGACGTCTGCGAGCTCGACGTCCTGGTGGGCGCTCAGGGCGTCTGCTACTCCCGCTTGCTGGTCGACGAGGGGAGGGTTGGCAAGAACGGCCGATGCGTTGGACTGGGGATCGAGGTCGACCACAAGCGTGCGCAGGCCGCGGCGCGCTGCGGCGCGCGCCAGGTGAAACGTGGACGTCGTCTTGCCGACGCCGCCCTTCTGGTTTGCAACTGCAATCGTGATCATGAGTGCTCCTTGACACGAATGATCAATGCCGGAATATCCGGCAAAGCCGGTTTAACCGGACCAACCGGCAATGCCGGTAATTCCGGTAATGCCGGAATATCCGGCAATTGCTGACAGTGTACCCCAAGGGTGCAAACGCGCGCAAATCGTGCAAACCGTGCAATTGAAGCATTTGGGTTTATTTGGTATTATTGACGCATGAAGGATACTGACCTGCTATCGACGAGCGAAGCCGCTCAAATGTTCGCCGTGACGCCCTCGACGATCCGCCGCTGGGCACACTCGGGACGCCTGTCGCACATGCTCACCCCCTCCGGGCGCCTGCGCTTTCGCCGTGCCGACCTTGAAAAAGCCTGCACGACCGTGACGTCTGACGAATTACCCGACGTGATAGGGGAGGGGCCTGTTCGTGAGCCCAGCTAAAGGGAAGGCCCCGAATGCGCGAACATTCGGGGCACAGGATGCTAATTGCCCGCAAAAGCAAACTAGCTGTGATCAGTCTAGATCACAGCGTGGATATGCAACAACTCTTTCAATGATGATGAGGAGTGAATCATGAGCCTGCACGCGCTGACATGGCTGATCGACAACCTGCAAACGCTGCCACCCTCGACCTTTAAGGTCGCCTTCCATGCCGCCTACATGGCGCACGAAGATGGCCATGTCCAACTGAATACGGCCCTCATGGCATCGCGCATGGCGATGACTGAAGAGGCGGTCGCCCGTGAGCTTACAACCTTGTCGACTCTCGGCCTGATCGCACCAGGCTTGCAATCGGGAACATGTCGCCTGAATCTGGGGGCACGTCCTGATCGCACATCCTGTGCGCCTGCAGAGCTTCCCCCTCTCTCTGAAGAGGATCTCGCCCTCATTGCCTCAAGCATTCCCGATGCAATGCAAGCAATGGATGCCCGCGGCTTGCGCACGGTGCTTTCCCTCCTGCATGAGCGCGTCAATGCGGGCTGGAACCCTGCTGACATTAAGCGCCTGCTTGACACTGCCCTTCCGGAGCGCGTGGCACGCATGTCCGGCCTGGTCGCCTCGCGCCTGCAGCGCCTCGTCGACGTTCATGCGGCCCCGAGTGCGGCTGTGGCCGCAGCTCAGCGTCAGCGCGATAAAGCCCTGGCAGAACGCGATGCTGCTGCTAACGCTCGAGCCGAAGCCCTCGCCCCGTCGTTGCTGCATATGCGCATTCATGACCTCATTGAAAAGGAGATGCCCACAGCCGCCCCTGGTCGCCGTGCCGTCCTCGAACTTGACCTGCAACGGGCGCTCGCTGATGCATGGCGTCGACACAATCGGGGTGCAAAGCGCCCCTCAGAGGCAGATATGCTGACTATGCTCGAATCGAGTGGTCTGCAGCTGCTGATCGAGTGCCGCGCGCGAAAGGAGGAAGCGCAGTGAACAGCGACGTCGTTTTGTCCTGGCCTGCCTGGGCGCGCGAGCAGCGCAAATTAGGTGCATCGGCTCGCGCCTGCCTCCGAGAAATCGCTGTCCTCGCAGATGATCGCGGCGCCGCGATCGTCGAAATTGCCTGGCTGGCACAAGCTGTCGACCGTAGTGAACGCACGGTCTGGCGTGGCCTGGCGGCCCTCGAAGAACGCGGTCTGATCGTGCGCGAAGAACGGCGCGAAGAAGGGCATCGCGCCGCCTCGCGCTTTCAGCTCGTGCGTGATCCTGCTCGAGCGATCAACAAGGCGCGTGCCCGCGTCGCACAACTCGGCGTCGACGTCGATGCAGTCGCCTCGTGCGCGATCGACCTCAATGACAATGAGGGTCTGCGCGCCGCCCTCGCTCAAGCCTGCAGTGATGGCTGGAATGGTCCGAGTGTGAACCGACTCGCCCTGACTCTCCTTGAGCATGGCCCGCGCCAGTTCGGGCGCATTGCCGCCCGGCAGGCGCGATATGAAGCCATGAGTGTCTCGACGGCGCTCGCAGACGTGCTCACGCTGGCATGGATCGAGCTGCGCACATCGGCTATGTCGATGATCAAAGCGCGCAGCCCCTGGGCAGTATGGTCGCGTGCGGTCGAATGCGCCGTTGCTAACGAATCGCTCGCAAGCGCCGAAGATCGAGCGGCAATCACCCTCGAAGGGATCCTCCCTGAAGATGGATCGGTCCCCTCGAGCGATGCTAGTGAGCTCTACGTCGGTATCGACGAGCTCACCGGCCCTCTCGAACGATTCATCCGTGCTCTCCGTGAGGCTGGGATGCCTGCCACGCTCGCCTGGGCAGGCAGTGTGCGCATCGCCCACATCGCCGCGCACGGATCGCAAGCCAATGCGCACACAGCAGCGGCTCGCGACGCAACCCTGCAATCGCTCGGCATTGGCCCGCAAGCTGCGCGCGCCTGGATGACACTCCTTGTTGGCTCGAGGCGCGGAACAGTTGCCTCAGCGCTCCATGCAGATGAAAGCGCACTGGCGACACAGGCTCAAGTGGTCATGCAAGCATGGCGCAACACAACACTGGTGGCCTAGATTACATTAAGGGAATGGGGCTGACTGACAAAAATGTCAGGTAGCCCCATTTTCCGTAGAATAACGCCAAAACTATAGTTTGTCGGGAAATGTGTAGCCGTCGATTTCCCGGATCTCGTCGGTGAGCTCATCAATGAGTTCATGACTGTCGATCGGATTCTCATCGAGCACCCAATCGCTCTTGATCGTAACTTCTACACGGTGAAACACCTGCATGGCGCTGGTGTCGATGCCTCGACGCATCGCAATATCGAGCGCCTGCGCGATCGCGAAGTCACGATCAACGGCTGGCCACCCTGCCGCGTTGAACTGACCGTCCGCGCCGGGTGCTTGTCCATCAAAGGTGGCAACCCAGTAATGCAGCTGCTCGAGCTGCTCGGGAGATGAATCCGGCGTCATTGGGCATCTTTCTGGCGGGGTGTAAAACCATTCTCCTTAATGATGCCACTAGCATCGATGATCATGTGCCACTCACCTTCGGCGCTTCGCACGTCAAGACTTAGCGGGCGCCCATAGATGTGTGCCTGCGAGCAGGCAACATCAAGGCAACGCTGGCGCAGCTCAGACGCATGCGCACTGATGTGCGCCATGGTAATTCCCGCAGCGTCAAGATGAGCATGAGTCTCATCGTCGACGTGTAGCACGAGCGGTGGCCACGAGGGTTTTGATGATGGTGTCAAGAGCGTCTCGCTTTCATTGCGGTTATCGAACAAGGTGGCGTCAGGTGTGCGTGCACCACGGTACGAATAAGACGTAAAGAAAGGAACGCACATGCCGACCCTGTTCGCACGGGCACAAACCCCTGCACCCACGGAGAACCACTGGATCGCCCCCAGTGGCCCATCCGTGCCGATCCCACCCCCGCCCGCTGTGGCCGCCACGCGCCCGTGGGCCCCGGGTGTCGATGGGCTTACCGTTCGGCGCCACATCCGGCGCTCCACCGTCGACGGCGCGCCCCTCCTGTGGATTGCCGGTGCCCACGGCGGTGCAGGAACTTCGACCTGGGCGCGCATCCTTGGTGTCGGTGATGCAGGGGCATCCTGGCCGCAGCACGTCAACCCCACGCGAGCGCTGAGCATTGTTGTCTGTTGTCGCTCAACAGCCGCGGGCCTGCGTGCCGCGCAAGACGTCGGCATCGAATGGGCGTCAGGCGCCCTCCCCGGTCAACTCGTCGGCCTGATCGTGGGTGCTGATGCCCCTGGGCGAATGCCCCGAGAACTTCGCGAGCTTCGCGAAGTCACGAGTGGGGCATATCCCCACAGCACATTCGTTCCCTGGCAGGCGCAATGGCGCCTCGCCGGAGAAAACGGTGTGGGTGTCGAACACTCTCGCCACATCAACAAGATCGCCGCCACCGTGGCGGCATGGACCGAAAGGACAGACTCATGACGATTATGTCGTATGTGCGCCCAGCGATAAATTTGTTTGGATCGATTGATCTCGATCCAACTCCGACAGAACCTCCTGGTGCTGCCGAGAACATGAACATGATCCTGGGGTGGGTCATGTGGATCGCCGGGGCCCTTGGATTGCTAGGGTTCATCATTATCGGTATTCGCCTCATCATGTCGGACAACAGGGAATCGACAATGGACCACGCAAAAGGCTTTGGGCGTGTGTGCGGTGGCCTTATTCTGGTTGCTTCGGCGTCCGGTCTGGCGAGGATGTTCTTGTGAGCGTCAAAAGTAATGATGCTGCCCCTGTGGAGGAGTCGGTACAGTCCGCTTCGCCTTGGGTGTCAAAGGGTTTCGTGTTCGGAGCAGGATTCATTGTTGCGATCATTGTTGCTCTTGCCTTTGTTCTGGCGTCGGTATGGGGAAAAAACTCGGCTTCTGTAACCCCGTCCGCTCAAAGTGGAGAAATGGCAAGCGCGGGTGCAGACAATGCTCCCCCTGCTTGCGAACTTGGCGTTAGCGGAATGAATCCGCTAACGACACCTCCTGCATCTGTCGACGCTTCTTATGTTGGTGTCACCGTGGCATCAACGGCTGATGCCGGTCCCTCTCGCACTACTGATGGATTGCCGACCTGCTACGCGCATTCCACAGAAGGCGCCGTTCTTGCAGGGGCAAATTTTCTGCGCTTGCAAAGCCAGTATGCGGATCAAATGAAGCTGTATACAACTCTCGTTGCGCCGTCCGATGTCCGTACTGCAGCTCTCGAAGATATGCGGGCAGCTGGAGGCTCTATGAGGGGATGGTCCTCGGATGTCGTTGTGATCAAGGGGGTCTACACCGAAGTATGGTCTGACGACATCGTCTTCATGTCGTATGCCGTTTCCATTCCTTCACAGGGACCTCAGACCAAGTCGATTCAATTCAAGATGACTTGGTCTGAAGGTGACTGGAAGGTAGAGCTGCCCGAGAACGGCTTTGGAGTCAGCGTCATTGACTCGCCCACTTCGGTAGGGATGCTCGATTGGAGGGTTCCCATTGCCTGACGTCTGCTCCCCCTGGAACCCGCTGTGCGCATTGAAAGAAGGTGCACATGCTGCTCTTGGCTCAGCGGCACAAAACGTTGTCGACTACTGGGTCGAAGCGCTGAATGAGTCACTGGGTAACGTCATGATTACGTTGGGTAGTTTTTGGACAAAAGGGACTGTTGGCATGGATCTCGGCAAAGGAAGCCCGATTGAGTTCATGCAACAACATATGCAATTTGTTGTAGTAACCGTTCTCGTGGCTAGCATGATGGCTTGCGGCATACAAATTATTGTGACACGCAATAATGATGCACTGCATCGGCTTGGCCGGGGCTTGATCACGACAATCATTGTCTCTGGAGCTGGACCAACAGCAGTCACGATTGCTGTTGCTACTGCTGACGTGTTTTCAACATGGCTTATGGATGCAGCAACGCAGGGGCAATCAGCAAATTTTGGTAGCGTAATTATGTCAACAGCCACCATCCCTTCGGGTGGGCTATTTGTCGTTCTTATTATGGGTGGTGCAGCACTGATTGCCAACGTTATTCAGATCGGGTTACTTTACTTACGTGCGGCACTCTTAATCCTTGTTATCGCTATATTTCCAGTAGTAGCAGCTGCTTCTGCATCAAAGATGGGGGAAAATTGGTGGCGCAAACTCGCTGGATTCGTAGTTGCGGTAATTTTGTACAAGCCAGTTGCAACAATCATCTATGCACTTGGTGTGCGCGTTCTTTCTTCGGCAGCGGGAAAAGAAGATGTCGCTGATGCGTTGACGGCATATATATTGGGAGGTATTTTCCTCGTCGCTGCCGCTCTGGCTCTACCCCCCCTGATTTCCTTCATTATGCCGGTTACCGCCGCTATCGGTAGTGGGGGGCTAGGCTTTGCAGCTGCGAGTGCAGGAACCGTTGCATCTGGCGCGATTAATGTCCGCGGGAATGTCAGCGGATCACGTGCGGAAGGAGCTGGTGCGGCCGGAGGGAGCTCGTCAGATCTTGCGAAAGGTGCTGGATCATCAGCAGGAGCAGCAAAAGCTGGGCAGGCGGCTTCCAGTTCTGCGGGCGCGGGTGCTGCAGCTTCTGGCGCAGCAGCGGGAGCAACCGGAGGGGTCTCACTTATTGCTCAAAAGGCAGCTGAAGTTGCCAAAAAAGTTAAGGATGATGTGTCGACCTCCATCGAAGATGAGACGCAAGCGACAGGAGCAAAAGTATGAGCGACATTCCAACTTATGGGAATTTTCGCAAGCCGAAAACGGTAGGCTTACATGATGGACTGAGCTTAGGATTGTCCCTCGCGGTGCTTGTAATCTCTTCCATCGTCATTCTTCTACTTCTTCGCCAAGCCTGGAGCGCAGCTCTCGCTGTCATGGTTGTAGGTGCATTAATTATCGGAACTATGAGCTTCACTGATATTCATGGTTTGAGCATCGCAGATCGATGGATGGAAATACTCATGTTTGGAATTGCAAAGCGACGCGGCCGCACTCTTTACCGCTCAGGACCGCTCGGAGTTATACCAAGTTCAGCGACCCCGCTGCCTGGGATCCTGGGGGGATCCAAGGTCAGCGAACATCTTGACTCGTTTGACCGAACATTTGCTCTTGTCCACCATGCTGATAAAAGCGTCGCAGTGGTAATGAGCGTAACTCCCCCGGGAATTGACCTTATTGATCGAGATCAGATCAACACTTCAGTTGCTCAGTGGGGTGAATGGCTTGCGATGCTCGGCAACGAGATTGGCGTTGTTCAGGCATCAGTCGTGATCGAAAGCTCCCCCGATACTGGTGAGGCACTTACTCGTCACATTCACTCAATGAATGTAGTCGGTGCGTCGAGCGTGGCACATGACGTCATGAACGAGGTTGCAGCAGAATACAAAGTCGGTGCAGCACAAATCCGAGTGTGGGTGACGGTAACATTCCAGCCGTCTTTGATGAGCAGCAAAAAGCGAACGGTCTACGAACTGGCGCGGGATATCGGAGGCAGGCTGACTGGAATAACGCAGCAGCTCAAGGCTGCAGGCGCCGGTGCTGTTCATCTCATGACTGCATCTCATCTTTCACGTGCGATCCGTACGGCATACGACCCCGCAGCACTTGCGCTCTTTGAGATTGCACAGTCACGTGGTGAACAGGTTGACCTTGCCTGGGAGGATGCAGGCCCCATTGCTGCAGAAGCGCTGTGGGATGCATATCGACACGATTCAGGTCTGTCACGCACGTGGGTAGTCTCACAACCGCCGCAAGGTGTCTTTTATGAAAATGTCTTAAAAGATCTCTTACAAATTTCCGCAGACGTTGAGCGAAAGCGTGTTGCGATCATTTACAAGCCGATCAGTGCTGCACGAACGGGATCCGTTGTTGAACAGGATCAAAACAGAGCCTCTAATGCCGTCACTGTCGGTGGAGGTAATAGAGCTCGAGCTCGTCGCGAAGCGCGCATTGCAGAGCGGAATGCAAATGAGGAAGCTGCAGGAGCAGGTGTCGAAGACTTCGCCATCATCATCACAGCGACAACTAGTGATGACGAGCTTGAGGATGTTTCTTCGGTTATCAGAGCACTTGCTTCATCGTCGAAGCTGGCGCGCATCCGCGTTGCATATGGAGCTCAGGACAGCGCCTTTGCTCTGGGCCTTCCGCTTGGTGTCAGGCCGTCTTCGTCGATCGTGAAGGGAATGTAGCGATGGGTATCGTGCGAGAAGCTGCTAATACTGGTGTTGATCTACTGCGAGTCATCGTTGGAGTGTCCCCTGTTGAACGTACTCCTGAGTCGATGGCCTCGAAACAGCGTGGAGGTGGTGACCCAGCACGATACCCGCACTTTGAATGGTATCGAGGCACATCTAGGCACACATGTGGCTTGTATCCGTTCGTCGCGAGCTCATCTACCCCCATGGTCGGAGTCCCTGTCGGAAAAGCGCTTGACGGTACGGGAACAGTATGCGCAGACCCGATCAACTGGTTTGAAACCGGACTGATTTCAGCTCCATCGTGCATGGTGCTCGGACTCAACGGATTAGGCAAATCCTCTCTGGTCAGACGCATGGTGATTGGCCTCGAAGCACAGGGTGCTCACACGATGGTGCTCGGAGATATCAAGCCGGATTACCGAGATGTCGTTGAAGCACTCGGTGGGCAGATCATCGCAATCGGACACGGTCGATCCGGAATCAATCCCCTTGATGCAGGGAATGCGGCACAAGCAGCAGCTGCCCTGCGTGAAGCTGGGCGTGAGGATCTCGCTCGCGAAGTCGAACAAGCAGCTCACGAACGCAAAAAGACTCTGGTTTGTTCACTTCTGCACGTTATTCGACGAACGCCACCCACGGATCGTGAAGAAACAATTATCGACGAAGCTGTGCGTGTTCTGGAGGACTGGGGACGTCCCGCGAAGCTTTCTGATCTGCTCGACGTCGTGCGAGAAGCACCCGAACCGCTGCGGTTAGCTGCTCTTGATCGTGGCGATATGGCGCGTTATCGGCAAATTGTTGAAGATCTAGAAGCATCTCTCACAGCGTTATTGAAGGGGCGGTTTGGTGCCATTTTCGCTGCGGATAAGACGGTCCCCATGATGTCGGATCGATCTGTCGTCTTCGACGTCTCAGCTTTACTCCAAGCTGACGAGGATCTGCAAGCAGCAGTTCTCTTGGCCTCCTGGTCGTATGGCTTTGCAACAGTCGAGGTCTCACAGGTGCTCGCAGATGCTGGGCTCGCCCCTCGAGCTCGCTACATGCTCGTCATGGACGAACTGTGGCGAATCCTGCGCACTTCTCCTGGCATGGTTGAGCGCGTTGACTCACTGACGCGACTCAATCGAACCGTAGGTGTTGGACAGATGATGATCACGCACACAATTTCTGACTTCACCGCTTTGGTATCCGAAGCAGATCGGAAGAAGGCTCAAGGCTTTATCGAACGATCCAAGATGCTCTTTATTGGTGGCGTGCCCAAGAAAGAAATCGATGAGCTGCGCCGCGTTTTCACATTTAGTGATGCAGAACAGTCCCTCGTTTCGTCGTGGAACGCACCCGGAACCTACGACCCTGCCACGGGGGCGCGCACGGCTCCAGTTGGTCAGGGTAAGTTCCTCCTTAAGACGTCGGATGGGCCTGGTTTCCCCTTCTACATGCGCTTCACTCCCTCAGAGTTCCGCCTATCGAACACCAACCAGAGATGGGACATGAAATGACCTGGAAAGATCTCGACGAGAACGCACGCCTCGGAGTGCTCGGGTTCGTTCTCGTTGCTCTCGCAGTCATGTCAGCGTATGCAGGCGCGGGAATCTATACCCTGACAGGTGGGCACGTCGATTGGGTCACGAACCCAATGGAGATGTGTTTTCGAGTATGGATTGGACAGTGGGACGCAAATCCTCGTTTTTATGCGATCGGCGTCCTAATTGTCATCGTCGTTGGCCTCTTCTTCTGGCTTGGACTTCGCGGGGTTTCTCCTCGTACATCAAAACGCAAGCGTGGCGATCAGGTGGCGCGCAAGTCGGCCTCGAGGCGTGAGGTTGCCGTTCTAGGGAAGAAGGCTGCGTTGTCTTCGGCAGCGCAGCTGGGCGTGAGTGTTGATTCTCCTGGTTTGCCGATCGGGCGCATGGTTGCGGGTGGGGCCCCGTTGTTTTCCTCCTGGGAGTTCGTGTCTCTCATGATCGCGGGGCCTCGCACGGGTAAAACGACTGCGTTCGTTGTCCCTCGAATTTTTGCTGCGCCTGGTGCCGTGCTGGCGACGTCGAACAAGCGTGACATCGTTGATATCACTCGTGAACAGCGTTCTCAGAGCGGGAAGACATGGGTTTTCGACCCACAGGGTATTGCGGGTGAAGCACAGTCGTGGTGGTGGGATATTCTCGCAGGCATCAAGACTCCGGTCGATGCTGTTTCGCTTGCGGAGGTCTTCATCGACTCACAGCGCGATGCGACCGCCACGAAAAACGCGTACTTCGACGGCGCTTCAAAGGATCTGCTGGCGGCACTGTTGTTGGCTGCGGCGCTTGGCGATCGCGATATTCGCGCGGTGCATGACTGGTTGACTCGGCCGCTTGATGATGAGCCGGTGCAGATTCTTGAGCGGGCCGGTCAGCTCATGGTTGCGCGATCGCTGCGCGGCATGATTGATCTTCCCGCGGAGACGCGCGGCGGCGTGTATGGCGGTGCTTCACAGACGATGAACTTCCTGCTCAACGACGTGGCCACGCGCTGGGTGCTGCCACCCGCGGGCGGCACGGATGATGAGGGGGCGATGATCGTTGAGTTTGATCCGGCGTCGTTCGTGGCCTCCACTGATACGCTGTATTGCCTGTCGCAAGAGGGGCGCGGTAGTGCGTCCCCGATCGTGACAGCTTTGACGGTCGCGGTCATTGAAGCTGCCCTCGAGCACGCGAAGAATCAGCCTCACGGGCGCCTGGCACTGCCCCTCGTTGTCGCCCTCGATGAGGCCGCGAACGTGTGCCGGTGGCGCGAGCTCCCCGATTTGTACTCGCATTTCGGCTCTCGGGGCATCGTCGTGGACACGCTTTTGCAGTCCTGGAGCCAGGGCGTGAGTGTCTGGGGCGAACCAGGCATGAACAAGCTCTGGTCAGCGTCGAACGTGAAAACGTATGGCGGTGGTGTCTCAGAGGATAAGTTCTTGCAATCTCTGTCGAATCTGATCGGCGTTGAGTACGTCGACCAGGTGCAAACATCTTCGAGTCGTCAGGGAACCTCACGCAGCGTCTCTGTGGGAGCCTCGCAGCGCCCGATCGCCCCGGTCTCGGAGCTCATGGCCATGCCACCGAACCGTGCGTGGGTTCTCGCATCGGGAACGCCTGCCGTTTACGTTGAGACTGTTCCATACTGGAAGTAGCACAAGGAGGTCATCATGAGCGACGCCGCTCAGATCGAACAGAAACTGTCGATGCAGGCTGCGCAGCTGATGCGCGCCGCGATCATGATTGCGCGTGCGCTCGCTGCGCGTGAGGCGGCCGCACGCCGTGCGGCCGCGCGTGCCTCCCTCGAGCACGCCCGTGCTTTGCGTACGGTCACAGAGCAGCAGCGTCGCCTCGCGGCGCCACTGTATCGGGCGGCGCGCCGTGAAGGTTGGTGGGATGACCCCAAGGTCAGCGCAGCGGAAAGAGCTCGCGCAGTTGGCCTGGCGACCCGTTTCGAGCATATCGACGAGGATGCGCGCGCCGTCGCCCTCGAGGCTCGGCAGCGCCTCGAGCGCCAGGCGCGCGCTCACGCAGAAGAGCAAGAACGCGCCCGCATGGCCGCGCGAAACCCCGAGACCTTCCGTGACAGCGGCATGGAAGCGTTCGTCGATATGACGCTCGTGTCCGTGGCAGAGTTAGCCGCTGCCGCGCCCCTCGTCGACGGGGAAAAGCTCGAGCAATCCCTCGAGGAAATCCTCGAGGAAATTCGCACCGATCCACAAGCGACGAACACTCAGCTATCGGATTCAGTGGCAGAGGATGTGACTGTGGCCGCGCCCAAGCCGGGGGATAAGAAGCTGGATCTATTCACCATCTACGGACTGATGACGACTCAGCCGGAGAATCCGATGTCTGTGAGCGATATCGACAGGTCAGAGATGAGCGTGAACGCACCCGCGTGGGATAGTGCCGAAGCGCGTCAGGCATGGGCAACGCAGCTGCTCGATGCGGGCATCGACGCAGACGGGGTGAGGGCTTTCACGGTGGCCTCGCAAGCCCAGCCTGCACCCGCACAGGACATGTTGGCGACGTCGGTGAGTGTGCCGGCCGGCCGAGTGCCGGCCGCGCCCCTCGAGGACGTGCACACACTGCACCGATAGATCGAACAATGGGGGTGGGGTAGCCAGTTTGGCTACCCCACCCCCATGTCTGCGTCCATTATCGGCGCTCGTCGACGAGCCCGGGCGGCGGCGGCGTCGTTGGTAGCACGCGCCCCGGGTGAGGCGCGGACTCGTCTTTGTGTTCGCCCTTGCGGTGCCTCTCGTCGGGCTGGCAGCCCTTAAACGGGCCGTTTTCAGCCATGAGGCGATCCATGATCGGGTACAGGTACTGCACGGACCAGGTGGCCATTGCCGTGAGTTCGCCGGATGCTCGCAGGCCCTCCCATGAGTGCCATAGGGCAGTGAGGTAGAAGACCGCCTCGGTGTGCTTCCACCATTCACTGCACCAGTTGAGACCGGTTCCGAGGGGCCGGTCGTAGATCTGTGTCAGGAACTCGTCGACGAACGCATGAACACTCGAGTAGTACAGCTGTGGCTCGTCCCTCGAGGGCGCGGGGGGCGCCACGTCCTCGGGGTCGCTGGGCAGCGGCTCGACGTCGTTCGGGGGGACGTCCTGGTAGGGATCGTTCACAGTGATCGTCCTTCGGCTTGGTGAATCGTTGGCGAGGGGGCCCACCGCATTGGTGTTGTCGGCACGGCCTGCTTTCCGATATGTGGAGTGCTCCTTCCGAGCATCTCAGGGGGAATCGATGAACGCTGTGCTACATGGGCAGCGGTGGCCTGAGCTGCTCGAGCAGCCTCATAAACAATGGAAGAGGTTTCCCATTTATCGCCTCGTATCGCGCGACTGTGAATTCTGGGGAGCCGTTCGGAGAAATCAGTGATGAAGGTTGCAAAGCTAACGGGTTCAACCCCCACACGCTCGCAGGCATCTTCAAGGTCTTGCGACGATACAAATTCATGCACATCGTAGAACTCGTTAAATTCTGCTCCCTCTTGATAGACGAAATAATCTCCGTAGAGGGTCTGAGTGACGGTAAGGAGGTTTTGTCCTTCTTTGTCGTGGAACTTGATCGAGATATCGTTCACTGTACATTCATTGAGGTGTGGATCTGTTGAGCGTGCCCACGCCTCCAAGGATGAGTCACGTTTTACCTGTTCGCGGATGAATTCGGAGATTCCCTGATGAATCGCATGGTGACGCTCATTTCGCGATGCGTCGCTATCCCATTTGGCGGCGTATCGGAGAAACTCCTGGCACGCGATCTCGCCAGTAAGCTCTGCTTCCCAGTTATCATCGATGACCATCGGAGGCTCACCAGCGTAGACTTCGACGACGCGGCCGCGAACATCTGTCACTATGTGTGCAGACGAGTCAAAGCACTTATAGCCATAGAACAGTACCTTTCCGTCGTCTAACACCTCTGGAGGGTACCGGACGTCTTCGGGTTTGGGCGCAGCGAAGCCAAGTCGTGCGAGTTGCTGTCGGCCTGCCTCGATAATGCTGTTCATTGCATTCTCCTATTATTTCGCTCGGATTTACAGGTTGTTAGATCGCGTCGTCGACGTCTGCGAAGGATCTCGGCAGAATGTGGGCTGGCCCGTATGCAATCTGGGGGAGAGACACTTCTGTGTGGCTGTTTTGTCTGCGTGCGCGCCTGTGGGCATCGCGGAAAGCAAACCTGCTTGTTGGTGAGTGCTCACCCCAGTCTTCGGGGCCCGCTGTGTTCTCCCATTCGACAGCGTCGTCGAGAAAGGCTGCGCAGGCGTAAGGTCCGAGGATCTCGGTCTCCCAGCCCCCTCCTTTTTCTATGCGGATACGCAGGAGTCCTCCCTGCTTGTCTGCTGCGATTTCAGCGACTCGTTCGAACAGGATGTAGTCCCAGAGGATCACTGCCTGTTCCTCGATCATCCAAATGGCGCGCACGATTTCAGGGGCGTCATAATCCTGCTGCATTCCGTGTGATGCGATTGTTGCGCGTGCGCGTTCCAGCGCGTCGACGGCTCGAGGGATCTCAGCCAGATATTCATTCCACTGGCGCGCGATTTCACTGACGAGATGCCGCTTCTTTACGGTCATTTCTCGTTTTGGAGTCATCAGCAAGTACTCACGCTTGCCGGTATGTGCGACAGCCAGGTCGATTGACTCTGTTGTCCAGGCCAACCCATATGCTCCAGCTGGTGCGATGTGGTCGGGCCATTGAACTGCAGGGAGTTCTTCAATGACCTGTCGTATTGAGTCGTCGATCCCAGCATGTGCGACACGGAGCTCACCGATTTGCTCGATCGTTGGCTCAAGGAACCAGGGAACAGCCTGCGGATCCATCTTTTACCTCCAGAGCTCGAGGGATCACGGGACTGTGATCCCTTCTCTTTGCTCGTAGCGTGGTGCACGCACAGCTACAGATGGGGGCCCTGTCCCTTATTGCGCACGTTTCGTACTGCATCTTCCGCGCGCAACGGCGGTGTACTGGCTTGGGGTGGTTGCGCGGGCAGGCGCGTTGGGGTGCCCATCGCCTGCAGCACAGTGCGGATTCCCTCGAGGGATTTATCTGCGGCAGCGTTGGCTAGATGCTGCGCATCGCGGGCGATCGCGCTGTCCTCATGCGGTGCCTGTGTGGCGGGAAGGGGCAGCACGATCTCGTGCTGTGTGGGCGCGGGGCTGTTTTCGAGTCGCTCGTAACTCGAGGCGAATGCGTCGACGTCGATGCGCGGGTAGGTGTTGGCGCGCTCGTACATGGCGCGCGCGTCGCGCTCGATTGCAGCGGCGGTTGCTGCTTGGCCTGCTGCCTCGTGGAGCTCCGCGATGGTGTGCACGAGATCGACGGTCGCGTGTGCAAGGGCGATCGCGGCCAGGCGCGGATTCGTTGCGGCCGCGATCGACAGTGCCAGGTCTGAGGCCATGCGGGCGCCAACGTCGACGAGGCGTTTATCCGCTGGTCGTGTCTTCAGCTGTGCGCAGCGTCCGACCTGCACGGCGGCGCGCTCGAGCATGTCTCGCCCGCCTGTCGTGCGCGCCGTGAGCGCTTGAGCATGTAGAAGTCCTGCGACGTCCGCTGATGCGTTGGCCAGGCCCACCTGATCGGAAGGATCGAGGCGCTCGAGGTGCACACGGAAGTGCTCGAGGGCGCGGATACGGTCCTCCCACAGGGGCCCGTCGTAGGGCTCCTTCTTTGGGTAGCGGCCTTTCCAGGCTTCCACGGCCTCGAGGGCGCTCGTCGGGGTGTCTTCCCACCGTGTGCGCAGTTGGGTCAGTGTCAGGTCGCGGGCAATCCGCCCGCCTCCCCACCAGCGTGTCTGTTGTCCATCTTCGGTGCGCAGTGCCGCGCTGTAACCGACAACGACGTCGGTGCGCCCGCGCGCGAACCTGGGGTGCATGCGAACTCCGAGGCGACGCGCTCGACGCACGAAGTCAGCTTCACTGTGTGCACTGGTCGCTGCGGTGCGCAGTCGCTCTTCAAGGATCGCGCGGTCCGTACGTGAGGCCCCCGCGCGCGCGGCCGCGTTTTGCGCCGCTGCGCTATCGCACCGCGAGCCGCGTTGCCGCTCGCGTGATTCAAGGACGCTCAGGCCATATCGGTGCTCAAGTGTGTTGCAGGCGCGCTGCGCGCGTTTCTGGTCATACCAGGCGCTCCACTTGGTGCCGTCTTCGCGCACGATGTTTGCTGCGATGTGGATGTGGTCGCCGCCGTTTTTCGCGCTGCCGTGGTGAATGGCAACCCAGCGGCACGGTGCTTTTCCATCGGTGCCGGTAAAGCCCATCTCATCCATGAAGTCTGTGGCGATACGTCTCCAGACCTCATCCCCAAGCGCGGCTTCCTCTGGCGACAAGGACAGGGAACAGTGCCATACATGGTTAGCTTCGACGTCGCCGTTCCATTCGACGGTGCCCGTCAACGGGTTGAACGTGCGGGTTTTGCCAGTAGGATACGTACCCGTCTCGTTCATAAATGAATCGAGGTAGCGAGCCATCTCATGCGCCTGCGACAGTGACAGATTCTCCCAGTCAGCCCACTTCATTGTGATAGCCAGTGAGCCGCCTACAACGTGGGGGTTTTCGTGCTCATTGGCGCGCCCTGGTCCCACCAGGTAGCGCATGAGTCCCGCGGTGTCTCCGCCCGTTACGATGTTCGGAATCATCGTCCAACGCTCGCCAACATGTCGTTAATGCGTGTCAGAGTCACAGCGAGACTGCGCACTGTCGAACCAAACTCTTCGGGCACCTCACGCATCGTGTTGGCATGGTGGGCAACCTGGTTGACGTTTGTCATCGCACCCTCGAGCTGGCGTCGATATACGCGCAGTAGCTCGACAAGCTCGGCGTTAGACTGATCGGCACTTCCGTCAATGGTGACAGGATGCAGCGCTCCATCGACAAGAAAACGCGAAATCGACACACCTCGGATCTTCGCACCCTCTTCGATGAGAGCCCGCTCTGAGCTGGTCACGTTCACGCTCATGCGTTCGCGCGTTATTCCTCGCACCGAACGCCTGGAAGACCTGCGAGCTCCACGAGCGCGCAACGCATCGGCACAAGCCTTTGCATCCTTGCTCATGATCTCGCCTCCACAACCGTATTCATTGCCCAGCGCAGCGATCCTTTGGACCACACTTCTAGTGTGCCACGCGACGACTAGATTGTCGCAAAAAAGCTCAATAATGCATGCATTATTGTACAGCTTGCTACGCGCATTCTCGGATAGTGGGATACCTGCAGACTGCACGTTGAAGCGCAAGGACACAACCTGAACGTGCGCACCCGTGAACTCAGCCAAGATTTTTCGTTCTGGGCGGGCCGCGAAGCGGCTCGTCCAGGTTTTCGACGCTCGCTCAGCCATGCAGATATCATCCCGGAATAGCGCAACGGTACTCCCGTTTCCTTCTCGCATAGGGTCGGGCTGGAATGAGGGTTAATTGCTGCTGGGTACGTGGCTTGTTTTGGGTTAGGGATGGTTGGGGCCTGCAACCCCTCGGGAGGGGTTGCAGGCCGTCGCGCGTTTGCGCGTGATGGTTTGGTTTGGTTGGGGGCGGGCCCATCTGGTACGGATGGGCCCGCCCGCCTCGGCTATGCGGCCTGCGCTTCGTTGCTCATCAGCTTGGCAAGCTCATCAATGAGAGTGTGCGCCGTCTTGCTTACTCGCTCGGCTGTGGCTTGAATCAGGTCACTATCTCCACGGCTCCAGTCCTTGATATACGGGATGGAATAGTGGGAGGTGTCGGCCCCAAAGTATGCAGCAACAACAAAGGCAACCGATTCGGCTTCGGTTTCCCAAATGCCACGCTCAGCGTGGTACTGGCTCGCGGTAACGTCTGCGTGCATCAGTACGTGCGCGGCCTCGTGAATGAGGGTTTTTGCGGCCTGCGCATCGTCGACAGCGTCGGACACTGTGACGGTGCGGGTCGCGTGGCAAGTCAGTCCGTTCACTGCGATCGGCAACGGCTTGCGCTCCACGTTCCAGCCCTCGTTTTGCAGGTACGTTGTCAATGGCTCAAACAAGTGTGCTTCGTCGTCGCCCGCGAGGGCGAACGTCGGAGGCATAATCTCTTTTTCGCCCTCGATGACGTCGGTCTGCGAGATGTCAAAGACACTCACCGGAAAGAAAACAACGCGCTCATGTTCTTCGCCCGTGCTTTCGTCTTCTTCGCGGATGCGACGCCCGCCGAAAATGCGGATCCCCTTCTCACCCTTGCGCACCACTCGCCCATGCTTTCGCCAGGTGTTGAATCCTGCGACCTGCATCGCATAGGGGCACTGGCGCATGATGAGGATCTGATTACGCCACGAATAGGTGTGAAAACTCGCGATGAACGTGAGCCATTCTTCCCAATTGCGCGTATCGACGAACGAGGCAACCGCCTCGCTGATGCGCCCCTGCAGTTCCTCAACACGTGCACGGCGTTCCTGTGCGCTGCGCTTGACTGCTTTCGATGCCATAGCATCCACTTCCCTTCTGTCCTGACGCCAACCCCGCCACCCTCTTTGAGTGGCGATTGCGCGGTGGCTTCATCGGACACGAAGCCCATGTCGGGGCGTAGCGAGCCGGACATCAACCCCCCTTCGGGGCGCAGCGCGCGGACCGTGGAATAAATAGCCGCCGCAGGCGGCGGTTTATGCCGCGAAAGCCGCGCGCAAGGTCGACGCCGTAGGCGTCGACTTGATGGGAGGTGAGTAGCCCCATAATGGGCTGTCCGATGAAGCCGGACGCACCAACAGATACAGCGCGCCCCCGCATCCGCGGGGGCGCTCCATAGGAGAAAGAAAGCGGTGGCGTCGACATTGGTCGACGCCACCTACCATAGGAGACAAACAGGGGCGCAGGCCGCGCCTGCGCCTCCACCTCATCCGTGCGTGCACACCGCAACGAAAGAACCGAGAGATTCACATCCGGTGAATCACACAGAAAGGACATCATGGATCCCGTAAGTTTGCTGCTGCAAAAAGACGTGTCTCGCGAAGAGGCCCTGCGCAGCCTCGGTGGCGCCCTCGAGGCCCTCGAGGAAGCGATCGCTTCCTACCGTGAAGCATTCAAGGACGCTTCAGCCATGGGCTGGCCCAAGACCGACCTCATTAAGGCTGGATTCACCGACCCGGCAAAGCTGCCGCGATCGCGTAAGAAGAACGACGTGGCCGAATGACCCACCCCGACAGTTGTGTGCCCCTACCATCAAGGATGGTAGGGGCACACAACTAACAGGGCTCACAGTGAGTAACCCGGGCGCTGGTAGGGCTCATACGTCGGCGCTGGCGGGGCCGCATGGTGTTGCACCGAAGATGGTTGCACCCCTACTCCCCCACCAAATGCCGCGCTGGCCACATGCCGCGCCCGCCTGGCCTCCACAGGCACGATCGGATGCGCGTCCCGCTCCGCATCAGTCAACGGTCGAACAGCCTGCGCAAGAACTTCCGCAAGCGGCCCCGCATCACGGAAATCCTGGTAGTAAAAGCGTGCTGCCACAAAGCGATCGCGAAGGATGTTCGGGTGCCCCGCAAGTACCTGAGCCACTGTCGGTGGCTTGAATGCCGCTGCGTCGATCGCGTAGCCTGCATGATGCGCCAGATCAGTGAAAAACATGAACTGTGTGCGCGTGTTTCCTTCACGGAATGAGTGCACCTCATTGAGCGCACCCCATCGTATCGCCAGGTTCTCGACGAACTCGTCATGATCGAGGCCCCGCAGGTAATCCGCGTGCCGGATGTGATCGTATTGCTCGATCGCGGCTTTGCTGAGCTCTGGCCCTGCCGGAAGATACTTGTGCGCCACCGATCGATCGCTCATGTCGACGTCCGGAAACTTCGACACATCCGGCCCGTACTTGACCAGCGGCCCCGGTATGGGCGCCGTTCGTTCTTGTCCTGCCCAGTCGTACACATCCTGGAACAGGTGATAGTGCAGGGCTTTCATGTGATCGTAATCGAATTGACCAAGAATCGGTGCGGCCTCGAGCTCAGTTGCGCGCTGCTCAGCATGAAGCCGCTCAACAATCGACAGTGCCCGTTGCGAATCAAGACCGTACGGATACTCACCGTCCGCGGTGATCTTGTTGCGTAAGACATCCGTGCCGGGAATCAGGTAGTCATCCCATGATCGCTCCATGAGTCACTTCCTGCACTCAGCCACAACGTAGCTCTCAACGCGGCGGTTAAACTCGTCCTGACTGATCTCGCCCCGGAGTTTTCGGCGCATCAGGTCCTCCAGATGTGGATCCTCGTTCGGCAGGTATCCAGCCAGGTAGCTTGCCGCTCGCGCGCGTTGCAGCCCGCGATCAATCTCTTCATCGGTCATCGGCCGCGCATGGCTCATGAGCTCAGTTGGAATAGACATGTGACCTCCTTGTACTACTGGGACACGCATGTCCCTTATGGCTATTTTATCGCGAAAACACGGCCTTTTGTGCGCCCGTTCACCATGCAGAGAGACCAAATGAAACAGAATACCGGCAATGCCGGAATGGACGGCAATACCGGCAATGCCGGAAGTGATCATCCGCAGCTAACGCAAAGGGGATCCCCTCGAGGTCGACATGAGAGAGGTGGCACACAATACATCACGGGTACGCGCTTCGAGATCTGCGTAATTTCAACACTTATGCCATTAGATGGTGAGTACACGGCGTTGATCATGTCACAACTGTGCATAGCCTGTAGATATAATGAGGCCGCGGGTAGTTGCAGCTACCCGCGGCCGGTGATCACCATCGGATCAGGAGATCGAGGTAAGACTCTCGAAGATCGTCGTGGCTAGCTTGATGAGCGCCACGACGATTTTCGTTATCTGCCCAGGCGTAAAATTCCGCCCGTTCAAAGTCTTCTCGTACATAAGACAGTCACCTCCCTTCTTCAATTTTCAAATAAAACTCCACCCAAACTGCGCGGAGGGTCGTGCTCCTGACGACCACCTCCAATTCTACCGAACAAGCATCACGCAAGGGCTCACGCACCTGCGTGTCTCTACAGCATTTTCCCTTGTCAAGTTGCCACTAAAACGTTGGAAAATCAGCCCAATCAGCGCTATAGGGCCACACCTTCTAGAACAGATCGTTCAGATCGTTCAGATCGTTCAGCGCGATGATTGAAGTGGCAATGGCTTTGTTTGCGCCACGCATGAAGTGGCGCTATTGCAATGACAATAGCCCCTCAGAGTGGGTGCTCTGAGGGGCTATTGGTGAGGATTTGTCTATAGCTGCAGTTGCACACTATAGTCGGATTGTGCTAGTGAATCCCGATTCTTCTTGGCAGTTGAGCAAGGATTCGGTAGCACTGAATATTAAGTTCGTGCAGCAATGCTGCACATGATGAGAAAGGAGAACATTATGTTCTCTCTCAAAATGTCGGGGCACAACCCCGATGCCCCAGATTTTAACAGTTGGCACCACGGGATGCAAAGCGCATTGCACCCCCGTAGTGAGACTGCGGGGCGCCCACTCATTAGGCGTCGTCGGCGGAGGCACCGGAAGTCGATGCCTTCGACAGGCAAGCTGCTTGCAGCCGTGATCCTTGTGGCCATGGCTACAGTTATGGCTGTCTTGTTTTCGCTACTGGCGCTTTTTCTGTGGCGACAGGGGGTTACCAGTTTTGTAATTTTTCAGAACTTGGGGATGATTTGTCATGCGCCGCTCGTTGCGCTTCGTCCTCCCAAAGAGGGGTCGCGCAATGATACTGAACTCACGCTTCGAGCGTGAGCACTCATGCGATCATTCAGGGTTAACTGAGGGTTCGTCTAACTGTTGAGGGTGAGACTTTTAGGAGTCGGGCGATCGCAGCAACACCCTCGCCCTGAGTTCGCAGTCGACGTGCGAGGGCGCGCTGTTCGTCCGTGAGTGCCGGCGGCCGGCCGATCCGCCGGCCGGCGGCGCGGGCGGCGTCGATG
>ERZ772958.151-NODE-151-length-29681-cov-8.841322_pt1 | contig 29681 bp, 13 predicted proteins | sample MGYA00580681_ERZ772958 | MGnify/ENA primary metagenome ERZ772958 (study PRJEB29015, sample SAMEA2738089) | human oral metagenome | biome: human oral; feature: human-associated habitat; material: saliva | place: China | collected 2275 ...
TATTTCAGTCAGATATGAGTTTTATGCCATTTTCTGCTTTCTACTCCCATACTTCCGCATAGAAGGCCGCAAGCTCAGGGACCTTGATGAAGGTACGGAAGCGCTCCTTCTGGATGATCTCGTTAGTGATGGAGAACTCGTAGTCTGTGCTCTTTTGGGCAAAGACGGCAGCCCAGGCATCAAAGCTGTTGATGCCTTGTTTCTCGAGGGCTTGTGGGCGCAGATACTTGAAGAGTAGATAGAGCTCGGTCAAACTATTGGAGATTGTAGTGCCGCTGAGGAAGGTTGCTCCTAGATCTTTCCCTGAGCGCTCTTGGATGGTCCTAATGGCAAAGAGCAAGTTGAGCGCTCGTTGTGAGCCATCAGGGTTCCCTAGGCCCGATACACGGTCGTGGCGGGTGTTGAACATGAGGTTCTTGAATTGGTGTGACTCATCGACGAAGAGGTGATCTATGCCCATCATCTTGAAGTCCACGGCGTCGTCCTTACGCTCGGAGATGCTGTCTTGGATGTCGCGGAGCTTGACCTCGAGTGTTTGCTTGCGCTTCTCAAGTCCTTTGAGCATCCCTCGGGAGATGTCTTTGCCTTCTCTTCGGAGGACATTGAGGTTCTCTTCCACGGAGTCCATCTCCTTTTGTAGGATGGCTTGTTGTATCTCAAGAGCCTGAGGGATCATCCCGAACTGCTCGTGTGTCAGGATGATGCAATCCCAGTCGTTGTTCTTGATGTCGGCAAAGATGCGCTGGCGGTTCTGCTTGGTGAAATCATCCTTGCCGGGGTAGAGTATCCGCGCATTAGGATAGGCCTTGCGGAAGGTGTCAGCGATATCAAAGACGTTGGCTTTGAGTCCTATGATCATGGGCTTATTTGCCAGTCCGAGTCGCTTCATCTCATAGGCCGCGGTACACATGATAAGCGTCTTCCCTGCCCCTACTTCATGGTCACAGATCCCCCCACCATTGGTTTTCAGCATCCATACGGCATCTTTCTGACTTTTGTATAGGTCAGGGATGCCGAGTCGCTTGAGGTCTAGGTCGGGGAAGCTCTGATGCGCTCCGTCGAAATTGGGGCGCACGAAGCAATTGAAGAGTTCGTTGTAGCGATCGGTGAGCTGCTCTTTGAAGGTCTCGGGACGTCTTGTGAGCCAATCGACAAAGGCTTGTCTAATCTCCTCGATCTTGTTGTTCGCTTGCTGGATTTTCTCGCCATCACGCACCTTAATGGACTTCGTTTCACCCGAGGAGGGGTCGATGATCTCCTTGCTCTTGTTAATGTCGGGAATGGTATTATGCAGAGCATGCTTCAGTAGGTGTAGCCCGTCGTATCGACGGAACTCACCTTGTACGGCGTATTTGTGCCAGATGTTACCATTCTTCCGATCACAAGTGATGGTATACTCATCCATGTTGGCATGATACGCCACACGGATATCTGTGCCGAAGAAGTCGGAGGCAAACTCACCGTACACAGCTGCTGGGATCCAGCGTTCCCCGAGGTTGAAGTCCAGGTCGGCAAAGGGTATAGGTGTTGGGCGTGCTGCCATAAGGGCTGCCAAGCTCTGTTTCCCTTCCTCGTGGTCGGGGTGGTCAAGTAGCCACGAGGCAAGCCTATCAGCTTTCTCGATTACGTTGCCCGAGATGAACTTATCGGCTACCTCATAGCCACCTGCCTCAGGATTGTAGTAGATACGTCCCTCGAGGGCAGAGATGATGTCGTTCTCCTCCATCTCGGGAAGTAGCGAAGCCATGTAGGAGAGCTCCACACTTCCGTACTTGTTGAGCGAGGCTCCTAGAGCTTCGAGCGGGTCGGAAGCGATTGAGAGTTCGGCGGAGGAGAAGGCTGTAGGATGATCGAAGATATCCGCTTTGACGAAGTGTCCATCGATAGAGCGCTCAAGAAAGAGCATCTCCATCCCCGTGGCATCCATCTTAATGATGTCCGTATTGGCTTTCTTGTTCAGCTCCCCCCAGCGAGCGACGTAGGCATCGTAGAGCCGGTTGAGCTTCTCCCGTTCCTCTTTGTCCTCGGCATGGTTGGTGGCCTCATAGTCATAGAGCCGGTGGTAGCTCTCGCGGATCTCTATGTAGGCTCTTAAGCGAGTAAGCTGAGCGAGGGGGAGATCCATGGGGTGAAAGGTTGGGCACCTCTTGAGGTCAGAGAGGTAGCCTACCTGTCCTTTCTGCGCGACGATAGAGCCATCGCGAAGGTGGCTGTCGGGGGTGGAGAGGAAGGGGCGAGGAGATGTGTCAAAGACCTCCCGATACTCGGTTGTGGGGACCACCTGGCCTTGTCCGGCTTCATCAGTGAAGTCGAAGAGAGAAGCCTCTTGGATCGTATCGCGAGCAGGCTGCTTACGCCTGCGGGATGTTTGGGTCTTAGTTTCCGTATGAGCCTTCTGTGAGGAGGGGCTATGCTTTGGGGTATTAGCCTTGAGTTCGGCACTCACCCGCTCTACTTCTTGGGTCCAGAGGGTGTATTCTTCTGGCGCAAAGAGTAGCTCCTCCTGCTCGTGGCTTGCCTGCATGATGGGGTGATGATCGTCATCAAAGTACACGGTCTGCCCATTCATCTCTCGGGGAGCTTCCATGCCGGGTCGTCGCTCAGGCGCTTCATACTGACGAAACAGGGTGAGTGCAGGGACTCCCTCAGGAGCAATTTCTTCGTTAGAGAGTGTCCTTTGTCCCTTGTCTAGCTCCTCTGTTGGGTTCTCTTCAGCCTGTAGAGCTTCCTTTGTGAAGTGCCCTTGTACGAGCTCTTCAAGCTCTTCTATCTGATGGAGCTTAGTGGGAGAGAAGTAGAGGTCTCGTTCGATGCGTAGCCCTCTTACCCTGACCTCTTCCATCTCATCGAGTGAGATGTTCCCGAGTTCCCATCCATAGCCCATAGTAACTGCCCCAAAGCCGATACGCTCTTTCGGGTCGTACTCCAGGAGGTAGGCGGTGTAAGCTCCAGCGGGGAAGAAGTAGCGAGCATAGGCGGTACGATCACCGAGGAGCTCGTTTTCTGTACTGTAGAGCTGGGGGAGGCTCTTCTCGATGGCCTTAGGCATCAGGTTAAAGGCATCGTCTCTTTCTTTGTCTTTCTTTTGAGCCTCCTTCTGCGGGGATCCTACGGTCACTCCGAGAGCGAGGAGCTTCTTCTCGGCTTCTGCTTGGCGCTCTTCTTCAGTCGTTGCTACTCCTGTGTTGTAGAGCTTTCGATCGAAGTGCTGTGCTACATCCTGAGCAAGCTGTATCCGTAGACTATCAGCCATCTCGTCCATGTCGCCATCGAATTGGTATACCCAGGCTGCTTTCCCGTAGGGGTTGGTTCCCATGGTTCGCTCGGTCGCGATCGTATGCGAGCGGACCTCTTCCCATGGGCTCTCAAAAAGTGAGTTGTGGGTGAAGGCTATGGAGAAGCCATCGCCACTGGGCACAGCTGCAGTACGTACGAAGCGCTCTTCTTCACCAGGCGTTATCCCCTTGCCCGTTTGCTTTTGCAGGACGATGAGGTCGCTGCCGACCTCGGTCCCGGCATGCTCTGAGAACATGCCTGAGGGTAGGCGAATGGCTGAGATGAGTCGGCTCTGCTCCATCAGATAGCGTCGGAAGATCTCGTTGTACGGGGAATCAAGTAATCCCTGCGACGTGATGAACGCCAGGACGCCACCCTCTCGTAGGCTATCCAGCCCTTTGATGAAGAAGTAATTATGGATGGTGCGTGTCGCTTCCCGCTTGATGCTATCCTTCCCTTTGGAGTAGGCGCGATCATAGACCATGAAGTCACCGAAGGGGATGTTGCTTGTGATGAGGTCATACCGATCCGCCTCAGCGAGCTCGCCGAGGGATTCGAAGGGAGCTTGGCGAACCGTTACTTTGCTCTCTCCAAGGGGATGGAGTGCTTGGGCTATCCGAGCCGTGAGTAAGTCCTTCTCGAGTGCGTCGACACGGCGAACATAAGGGGCAAAGGTATCGGCAAAGGCTCCTATCCCAGATGATGGATCCAGGCAAGAGTGAAACTCCACTCCGGTCTCAGCTAAGGCTGTAGCGATGGCGGAGACTATGCGCGTGTCGGTATAGAAGGAGGTCAAGACACTAGCCTTGATACTCTCCCAGTAGCGTTTGGCGATCAGAGCATCGGGAGCTTCTCGGTAGATGAGCTGCTTCAAGGCGCAGGTGGGCTTGAAGAGCTCTTGCTCGGACTTTGCCCAGTAGCAAATATCTTCGGGCTGCTCGGTGCGATTCAGTACGCATTTGAGCCCTCCGAAGCCTTGGTAGGCGCCAAGGATGATCCGCTCTTCTTCGGTGGCTAGCCTTTGCTCTTTCTCGAGGCGAAGGATGATGCGGATCGCTTGGGTATTGGCTGCAAGTACGGCTTTCTTGTTGTAAGGCATAGCTGAGTTTGTGCTTCTAGGAGGTATGTTCCAGAGGTCGTTCGAAAGGTGCTAATGTCCCGCTGAAAAGTGGCTAATCTTTTAAATAAAAGACTAGCCACTTTTTCTCGATCTATAAGGCGCTTTACAGAGGATAGTTAGCGTCTTCTGTGGGGGTGGCTATTGGAGTCGAACTCAAACCCCGTTGAGCCGTCCCCTCGGAGGGTGATATGGGCGTTGAACTTCTTGCCCGCCTTGTTCTGAAAGCCTTTGATGAGGCCGGTTCGTCTACTGGTAAGGAGCTCCTTGATGTGTGCTTCTGTGAGCTTTACCCCGCAGATCTCACGGAAGATATGGAAGTCACACGTCTCGTTGCGGCACTTGACGATCTTGGCAAAGATGCCCACAGTGTCCTGGGCGCAGAGCGGGCAGCGGTAGGAGAGATAGGCTGGAGCTTCAGCCTGCAGGGCGAGGAGCTTGTGGCAGATGTCTGTGGTGTAGCTTCTGATCCGGAGAGCGAAGTCCTCGGCAGAAGCCTTCCCTGCTTCTATAGCTGAGAGGGTGAGCTCCCAGTTGGCCGTGAGTTCGGCATTGGCTAGTTCTTGGTCCTTGACGAGCTGATAGACGGACAGCCCTTTCTCTGTGGGGATGAGCGTCTTCTTTTCCCGATGGATGAGTTCGCGTAGGATGAGTGTCTCGATGATGCTTGCGCGGGTAGCGGGTGTCCCGAGTCCGCACTCGGCAATCGCCTTGCGACTCTCAGCATCGGTCAGCTCCCGTCCAGCATGCTCCATGGCGGAGAGTAGGGAGGCTTCGCTAAACAAAGGTTTGGGCTTGGTCTGATGCTCCGTGATCTCAGAGTGACGAAGGGGTAAGTGCTCCCCTTCGGTGAGCGTGGGGAGTTGTTCGAGGAGCTCTTCCTCGTCGTCTGTCGCCTCCACTTTGTCCTTTCCTCCGTCTTGCGAATAAGCTCTCCAGCCCAGCGACAGTCTACGTGTAGCCCGCCAGCTGTAGCGGTAGGTCCCGTCGCTCAGCTCCGCCTGCATACGCTCTTCTTCGCTGTTGGGAGCAAAGGCTTCGATGAAACGGCTGAGGATCATCTGATAGAGCATTGTCTCTTCTGGAGATAGTCCCTCGGGGGACTCACCTGTTGGGAGGAGAGCATGATGGTCGGTCACCCGATGATTGTCGACAGCATGCCGATTAAGCGGTTGGCTAAGAGTGATACCTAGCTGATGGAGTAGGGTGGGGATCGTCTCGAAGACATCTTCGCTGATGTAGCGACTCCCGGTGCGGGGGTAGCTTATGATCTTCTTTTCATAAAGAGCTTGGGCTAGCGAGAGGGTCTTGTCGGCCGAGAAGCCGTGCTTGCGGTTGGCGTCTTTCTGAAGTGTGGTGAGGTCAAAGAGGAGAGGAGGTGGGGTCTCGGTGCACTTTTTCTCGACCGATAGGATCTTCAGATGGGGCTGACCACTTAGTATTTTTAGGGCGCTTTGGGCAAGGTTCTTGTCCTCAAAGCGCTCTTGGCAAAGAGCCTTGAGGAGGATGCCGTCTTGCTCAATCGTGGCATGGAGTCTCCAGTAGGGGCGAGATGAAAAGCCTTGATGCTCTAAGAAGCGACGACATACTAGGGCGAGTGTCGGGGTCTGTACACGCCCCAGCGAATAGGCTCCACGGCGAGCTATTGAGAGCGCACGGCTGGCATTGATGCCGACGAGCCAGTCTGCCTCGCTACGAGCTTTGCCTGCTAGGTAGAGTGCATCATACTGCTCCCCAGGTTTGAGCTTGGCTAGTCCCTCCCGAATTGCCTTGTCGGTGAGGGAGGAGATCCATAGCCGCTGGAAGGGCTTTTGGCAGGCGAGGTAGGTGTAGATGTAGCGAAAGATGAGCTCTCCTTCCCTTCCAGCATCGGTAGCGACGATGATCTGCTCGGCACGCTCGAAGCAGGAGCGGATCACCTTCAGCTGTTTGAGGGCTGTCGGGTCGTCTTCGAAGGATTTCTCTTTGCGGATTTGTCGAACGATGAGCTGAAAGGGCTGAGGGAGGATGGGGAGTTCGTCGGCCTTGTATGTCCCGAGTCCATAGTGTTCGGGCAGGGCTAGGGTGATGAGATGACCGAATGCCCAAGTGACGAGGTAGTCCTTGCCCTCGATGAAGCCGTCTTGCTGGTGTGTTGCCCCTACGATGCGCGCAATGTCACGTGCTACAGAGGGCTTTTCTGCGATGATACAGGTCGTCATGGTCTTGTGTCTTTGGCTTAAAGCTTATGTCCACGACGAGCCTTACGCTCTTGCTTCTGCTTCTGATCGGCTGTGGGCTCTGTTTGCTCAGACTTGAGGGGCTCTTTGAGGTGCTTGGTCGCTTCGTTGGTTTTGCCTTCGTTGTTCACTGCTACCTGGGTCTTGTGTCCTTCGGCCACGGCTTCGACTTCCTGCTTCCCTTGCTTCTTCTCGGGGTTGTACTTGAAGAAGCGGGGGCGGTTCTGTTCCTTATCCATACGGACGTAGGCGTTGAAGTGCTTGCCCTCCTTGTCGACCATGTTCTTGAGGTAGAGGGTGCGTCCCGAGTCAAGAGCCTCGCGCTGCTTCTCGGTCAGCTCAAGCCCACAGAGTTTACGGGGAGCGCCCTGGCTTTGCCCTGGGTAGAGAGACTGCTCCTGACGCTCACGAAGACTCTTGCTGTCGTCGAAGATGAACTCGATGCCCTTCTTATCGGCATTGACTTGAAGCGTAGCGTCGAAGGACTTGCCGCTCTTGGAGGTCATGCCCTCTACTTTGACCGCCTTACCCTCTACAAGATCTTTGTACTGCTGGTCAGAGAGCGTCACCCCTTTGATCTCCTTAGGGATGGATACTCGGTCAGCACGTAAGGCAAGGAGCTCGTTGGTCTGTGGGTCAATGGATACGTAGGCGTCGAAGAGCTCTCCCTGCTTGGTGACGACTTCGATGGTCTTGCCTAGGTTGCCCGTCTTGAGGAGCTGTGCCTTGTCTTCGGGGCTGAACTTGTAGCCCATGTAAGGGAAGTCAAGCTGGGGCTCCTTGCGCATGGCATGAACAGCAAGTCCGATGTTACCATTGTCGTCTGTGCGGAACGCTAGGCGTGCCTCGGTGTAGATCGAGCTATTGCCGTAGGGTACTGCGATGGGGAGAAGATCACTCTTCTGCCAGGAGAGCATCTTTTCGAGCGCTCCACTGGCTTCGAGCTTCTCGCGACTGAGGCCGAGGTCTTCAAGCATACGCCAGTCAATCTGTTCGGGATCAATGGCAGTGGTGCGCTTCTGCATGGGAAGGAAGTCCTCAAAGGACACTTGCTGTGATTTGATTAGCTCTTCGGAGGCAGGATGGTGCCGATTCTGCAAGGAGGAGCGAAGGCTCTCTACGCCTTGCTCGACGTTGCTTGCAAGGACCTTGTACAGTCCGAAGCGAGTCGGGTCGTTGAACTGCTTGAGGAAGTTCTTCATGAAGTTCTTCAGCAGCCCGTCTTGGTTATTGAACTTGAGGAAGCTACTCTGATTGGTGGCCTCGGCGGAGGTCGTCTTGAGCTCTCCCTCTTCGTTGATGTCCGAGATGATGGAGAGTTTGCCTACCTCGGATGCATTCTGGACCTCTGTGCGGTCCTCTAGGACTAGTACGTAGTCCTCCATGTGATTGTTGTCCATAATGATGCCAAATGTCTGATATAAAGTGTTCTGTGTGGCAAATATATGGATGGAAATAATGTGCTTCAGAGTCTTGGGATAAGGCGGGATATGGCGGGTAGAAAGGGGGAACCTAGATTTGTAATTGAGATTCCTCTATTGAAATTTGTTCAATTGGTAAATGATAAGTAAATTCGTGTTGTGCAACGTAAGTAGCGAATTCTAATTGTTGTTTGTTTTAGGCTGTATTAATGAGTCTGCAGATTTGTTCAAAAAAGGAGAGGTCTAGAGGTGCTAGGGGGATTAAGTTCTCTTTGGAGAGGTGTTTAATTCTACTAATTTTCTCCTGCCTACTCTATCTACCTAGCAAGGTATATGCTCAAACTTCTCAGAATACTCAACGGCAACTTGAGGCTGTAGAACGAACTTTTGCCGATCTAGCTCAGCGCAATGCCTATGTTGAGAGCTTAGATTATAATGACTTGCCTATGGCACATTTGCCCATAGGGATGAAACGAACGGTTAGCGGTATGGAGGTTACCATCGCCGTTAATCGTTTTGCATTGGGACCAACCCATAGTGAACTTGCCGTTTATGCAAAAGCCATTATTCCACAGGGAAGTGATGGTCGTAGGTTAGTCCTCTTCTTTGGCGCAGAGGGTGTCAAGGGTACTCATTCAGGAGGCTTGGCTGATGAGGTTAAGTTGTCACTTCTCCAAGATGTCGAGATCCCGTTCAATGGAGGTAATACCTCCCTAGTTCTTAAGGGCGGATTCAATCGTACTCGAGGCTTCTCTGAGAGCAACACTTACATGACCATCAATTGTGATGGCTTCAGAAACTTAGCTTTAGATGCAGAGGTGCATTTCCCAACCTCACTGATATCATCAGCCACGAATGGCGAACAAGTAGTTGGTCGTTTCAGCACTATCATAGAAAGCTGGGACGACTTACTTGTATCGATGAGCTTACCTTCTTTTGAAATTAAGGGGCTTAAGGGCTATGTTTTTGATGCTAATGATGTGGTCTTTGACTTCAGTAGCATACGCAACTCTAGAGATATACACTTCCCTAAGGAGTATGAACAAGGTTTTCTGCCAGATGAACGTACACTATGGCGGGGTGTATATGCTAAGAGTGTTTCAGTGACTCTACCTAAAGCTTTTTCTAATGCACGTTTCTCTGCCGAGAATCTCCTAATTGATGATAATGGTATTACAGGGATATTTGCTGCGGATAATGTTCTGCAACTGGATAAAGGGAGTGCCAGCGGTTGGAAATTCTCTGTGGATCGCTTTGAGTTGCAACTTGTAGCCAGCGAGCTAGTGTCTTCGGAGCTTAAAGGCCGCCTAGGCTTGCCTTTCAAAGGGGAAACAACAACCTTAGCCTATGAGGGTTTTATGCAAATGAACGACCGTTATACATTGGTTGTTCGGCCAGACTCTAGTTTGAACTTCTCAATCTTTAATGCTGAGGCTCAGTTAGATCCCAGCTCTTATGTTAAGCTAGATTTAATAGACGACAAATTTGTCCCAGAGGCTGTTTTGCATGGTCGGATGGCTCTTGGCAAGACCGAAGGACTTGATGATCTCAAGGGCTCTGAGTCCGTTAAATTAGCGAGTTTAAAATTTCGTAACCTTCGTTTAACTACCAAAGCACCTTATATTAGCGTTGAGGCTTTGGGATACGAAGGTGAGGCAAAGCTGGGAGATTTTCCTCTCTCCATACATCAGTTAGAACTCGGAGCTAATGAACGAGGTGCTCATTTGACACTAGGGGCTGGGCTCAGCCTAGGGAAAAATCTCTTTTCAGGAAAGACAACCATTACACTACGAGCGGCTTATCACGATAATGTCTGGTATTATGAGGGTATGGACGTCAGTGAAATTGCCCTTGATGCTAAAATTGCGGGCAAGATTGGTCTGGTAGGTAAGCTTAATTGGCATCGCGACGATACAATTTATGGGAATGGCTTTACTGGGGATCTTCTCTTATCGCTGGGTTTAGGCAAGACTAATCATGTTTCGTGGAAAGTCCGTGCAGGCTTTGGTCGTAAAGACAGCAATAGTTATTGGTATGCCGATGGCCTAGGGACTTTCCCTCAAGGTATACCGCTTGTTGCTCCTATGACCCTCAATGGTATTGGGGGAGCTCTTACTTATGGTGTGCGAGCTGAAGGGCAAAGTGCCGAGGGTGGCAAATTCCGAAGTGCTCAGTACGTGCCTGATGAGAGTAAGGGACTCGGATTCAAGGCATCTACATTATTTGAAATCAGCAAAACGGCACAAGGTGAGGCTGCCCTAGAGATAATTTTTTCTCGTTCTGGAGGCTTAAGTATGGTCGGTTTCTATGGCTATGCCCAATTCCCTAAAGATCTTAGGGGCGAAGTGTCCGCAGAAGAGAGGATAGAGCAACAACATCGTTTTATTCCGAGCAACTTAGGAGAACAGCTGAAGCAGGGTGGTGACTTTGAGAACATTCTAGGGGCTTTAAGTATAAAGAAACTACCAGAAGCACTTAAGGGGGCTAATATTTCAGGTTCTATTTTTATGCAGTTGGATCTGGACAATAGTAGCCTACATGCCGTGAGCCAAGTCTATGTGTCAAGTCCAGCTGGTGTAATCGCAGGCACTGGTCCTGATGGACTTGCCGGAAGGGGTGTACTGCATATTGATCCTAAGGAGTGGTACTTACATCTAGGGACTCCTGCGACTCCTATTGGCTTGAAGTTAAATGTTGGTAGCATTCTCGCTGTTAAGAGTGATGCTTACCTAATGGCAGGAAGCCGTATTCCGGGTATGCCTACTCCTCCGCAAGAAGTAGCTAATCTTATAGGGCAAGATATTAGCCGTCTGAGCCTAGGGCGTAATTTAGACGCTCTAAGTACAGGTAAAGGCTTCGCTTTTGGCTCTAAACTGGGAGTGCGTACTGGTGACCTTCAGTTTGCTATCATGTATGCCAACTTTAATGCAGGCTTAGGTTTTGATGTGATGCTCAAGGATTATGGTCAGGCACAATGTCGAGGCCGCTCTGGGACAATCGGTCTGAATGGCTGGTACGCTCAAGGGCAGGCTTATGCCTATCTGCAAGGCGAGTTGGGTGTAAAAATTAAGTTGTGGTTTGTGCGTGTGCGTGTCCCTGTCATTAGGGGAGGTGCGGCCGCCTTGCTACAAGCAGGCCTACCCGATCCAACCTTCTTCAAGGGATACCTTGGCGTAAATCTTAATGTGCTTGGGCTTGTGAAGGGACATGCTCGCTTTAAGCTAAGTATCGGCGAAGAGTGTGAAGTCGTCAATCCAGGCTCATCTCCCGTAGATGAACCAATGATTAACGATCTTTCGCCAGTTATCGGGGAGCGAGAAGTAAGCGTCTTTGCTGTACCTCAAGCAACCTTCAATGTTGCAATGGGTAAAACCTTTGAGGCCTCAGACGAGCGTGGTGTAAATAAGATCTATCGTATTAGTCTCAAAAGTTTTGACCTTAAGGATAAGGAAGGCAAGAGCATTGCTGCTCAACTTGTGTGGGGTGATGATAAGACTAAGCTCAGCTTGCAGGCTAAAGAAGTCCTTCCGCCAAATACAGAGCTTACGGCAAGTGTTCGTGTTGGCTTTGAAGAGTTTATAAATGGTTCTTGGCATCAAGTTGTGACTTCGGGTAAACCAGCAATAGAAGAGAAGACACATACTTTCACTACGGGTGGGGCTCCCAGTGAAATCCCTCTTGCCAATGTCGTTTATGCTTACCCAGTTGTAGGCCAGTCATACTTCCTCCCCAAGGAAAGTAACAAGGGCTATGTGCAGCTCAAGATGGGACAAAAGTACCTCTTTGAGAAGGGCTTTGACTACAAGATGAGCTTCCTTGACGAAGAGGGTGGACGAGTGTCCACGGACTTCAACTACAACGAGAGTGAGAATAGACTAGAGTTTATTATTCCCAGCCTGAGAAAGAAAACTCCCTACACACTGAGCCTAGCTTACACCGCAGAAGTTCAGGAGGGGGAAGAAAGTCCTAAGAACAACTCTACTACTCATCTTGATAGCGAAGACTTAAGTGTGCGTATTGGAGGTGATAGGGCTGAGCGCCTTGTGGCTAGCAACCTAGAGAAAGCTATCCTCAGCTATGATTTCAGTACAAGTCAGCACAGTACCTTCAAGGAAAAGATGGATGCCCTCAAGATTAAAGATGGCTTTGCTGTTTATGATGAAGCCTCAGCTTATCCTCTTGAACTGGATGTCCGAGCTGATGAGGCTTTTGATGAGGCTGAAGTATTAGGGGTAGAGAAAACACAAGGAAGAGCCCTTGTTCAACTCAAAGCAACGCTAGAAGAGGATTATTTTGCGAAGACCGTCTACCCCTTAGTTTATGAGGGCTATCCCTTTGCTGGTCTTGAGTTAACTTATCGTAGTGAGCAACCCTATGGTGTACCACCCTATTATGCCTTTGCTCCAAGTCCATACTTCTTGTCTAAATTGAGTGACGGGACTCTCAATAAGCAAGCTTATCGATTCCCCTTCACTTTCTTAGCTTCGCATGTTGTCTTTGCTGACTTCAGCGACCTACAGGGGCTTGTGGTCAATAACCGAGAGCTAGTGGGGCGTAGTATTTATGAGCGCTTCGCCCTTGGAACTTTACCCGTACTCAGACATGGCAAGTATAAGGCTCTCGTGAGCTATGTCTTACCTGACGGTACCGTAAGCTCAACGATGCCTATCCTTTACAATAACAATCTCAAGTTTAACACAGAGCGATGAAACAAGCAAGATGGGGTATGAGGCTCCTTACCCTTGGGATATGTTTGTTCCTGTCGGCTATGCTCAAGGCACAAACGAAGTCACAGGGAAGCATTAAGGTAAGGACTGAAGTCCATAGTAATAAAGTGTTATTGCGATGGATTGCCAGTGATGCCAAAACTTGGGAAAGCTTGAACAAGCATGGGGTTCGCTTAGAGCGTCTAACTATCGCACGTAACGGACAAATACTACCAAGCCCCGAGGCTCATATCTTAGGTGCTGAGCTCAAGCCAAGAGAGAGCGATGAACTCAAGGCTATAGCCACACAATATCCTATGGGCTTAGTGATGGCACAAGCTGTCTTTGGGGAGGACTTTGAGGTGGGTCTCGGAGATAACCCCATGGCCAAGGCTATAGCTCTTGATGAGCAAAGAGAGCAGCGTTATCTCTTCTCGGCTTATGCAGCCGACCTATGCTTTCCTGTTGCCAAGGTTATGGGATGGGGCTGGGAGGATACAACGGTTAAGCCTGGAGAGCGATACCTGTATAGAGTCATCGCACTCAGTACAGACAAGAAGAATCCAATCAAGGCCGGGCTAAACTTCGTCATCATGGGGCAGAATACCCAGCTAGTCAAGCCTCAAGCCCTTTCTGTTCGCTTCGGGGATGCATCGGCTCAACTCTCTTGGGACTACAATGGATTAGTACACCTATATAATAGCTACATCGTTGAGAGGAGTGAGGATGGACATACCTTTACTCCTATTACCCCAGAGCCTATTACTCGTATGTCCAAAGGGGAAAAGAGTGCACATGCTCCGATTACCTATACGGATAGCATTGCTAACCTACAGACCTATTACTATCGTGTAGCTGGGATTACTCCTTTTGGTACTAAGAGCGCATATAGCATAGTTGTTTCAGGAGCTGGATATCCAAGTCTTAAGACGATACCTATGATTAGCTCTGCCTCTTTTAATGAGAAGGGTGGGGCGCAGATGAGTTGGACATTCTCCCCAGAGGAAGAAGACCTCTTGGAGAGCTTCAGTATCTTACACTCGACCAATGATAAGAAGTATGTTCCCTTGAAACAGGGACTAGCTCCTTCCGTAAGGAGCTATACGATAGATATTCCTAAAGCGAAATATGTCTACTATAAGATAGAAGCTAAGCCTAAGAGAGGGGTATCAAGAGAATCTTTACCCATCCTTCTGCAGCCGATTGATAGTATTCCCCCGAGCAAGCCAACTGGACTAAGAGCTCAAGTAGATAGTCTAGGTAAGGTCCGTCTACAATGGAGTGCTAATAAAGAGGCTGACATATTGGGGTATCGCCTATACCGAGGAGAGAATAAGGGTGAAGAGTTAATCCCTATTACAGATGTAGCCATACGAGATACTCTATATCAGGACAGCGTCAGTCTGCAATCTCTTAATAGTAAGGTGTACTATGCCCTGACAGCTCTTGATCATCGCTACAATCAATCAGAGCAATCAGAGCTTGTTGAGGCATTAAAACCTAATGTACTTGCACCAACGGCACCAAGTATTACTCGTATAGAGCATGATAAGGAGCATACTGTGCTTCACTGGGAAGCCGCAGATGACCCATACCTTACAGGTTTTATCATCTTTAGGAAGGAGCTAGGAAGTAATACCCTGCATCAAGTCGCGAAGATTGATGATAAGACCCAGAGAACTTATCGCATCAAAGACGAACCAGGGAAGAGCTACATCTATCAGATGCAAGCCTACTCTAGTAAGAGGCTTCTCTCTGTGCTGTCTCAAGAAGTCGCTATCGGAGCTCAGATAAGTGAAAAAGCCTTGGTAGATAGCCATCTTAGCCTCAGTACCCTGCCAGAAGGAGTAATAGCTATTAAGTGGAAGACACAAGCTCCAGCACTCATAAGTGTAGCTCTCTATAAGACAGATGAGCAAGGACGCTTATACCTCTATCGTGATAGCCTACCTGCCGAGGGAGAAGTCGTAGACAGTGAAACCCAACAGGGAAAGAGCAATACTTATACCCTTGTAGTCAAGCATAAGGGCAGCAAGCCGCAAACGATTAAGAGAAGCGTAAATTTATGATGCGAAAGAAAATCCTACAAATAGTCTTTATATGGCTTATTATCATACTCTCCAGCCAAGCTCAGAACAATGGGAGGTATAAATTAACTCTGTCTTTTGACAGGGTGCATAATACGAATAGTAACGCTATGGGCTGGCTAGATTTTGAGTTTTTTGCATCGTCTAAAGGTAAAGAGGAGCTCTTAGGTAAATTTCAGCACGGCTCTGTAGAAGACTCTCCTTGGTGGGGCAGGCAACCTCCAACAATCGTCAAAGAATATAGGAATGAAGATGGAAATACCCCTGATAGGATAAGAATCTGGAGCAAAAAAGAAACTAAGCCCTTCTTGGGACTTGGTAGAGAGAAGTTTTATGCTCAAGATTACAAAATCTTAGATAGGACATTGCCTTATATTAATCTTAGTTTTGACCACGGAGACCAAGGGCATTCATTCATCAATAAGATGCTTTTAATGGTGCACCTTGAACTCATCCCCGTCTCTATTAACCTCCATTACTTCCACAACCTGGGGCAGGGGGCGGAAGTAAGTGTTAATCGTATGTTGCCAGACAAAGATCCTATTACCCTCAAGGCAACAAAAGGTTTCGTTGAGGCAACTTATCAATGGGAGTACCGAATAGTAGGAGACCCAACCTGGGTCCCCTTACCGGCAGGCGTATCTTATAGTGAGGGCAAGTCTGTTGTTACGCTCAAGGGCGAAGACCTTATGAGCGAAGCTGACTATCGTGCTTTGATTGTGAGTGGCAAATCCATAGCCTTCCGAATTAACGCTATCACCGATGAGGCTCGCACGGAGAGTCAATATAAGGTCATCACGCTCAAGCCTACACTCACAGTCCCTCATATTGTCTCGACAGAGATGCAACAAGAGCGTTGTCATAACTCTCAAGATGCCTCTATTTATGTGAGACTAGATAGAGCACTGAAGCCCAATGAAACTATTGGAATTGCTCGATTGATTGGGAATATCAGGGAGAGGGTAGATAATATTGAGGCTCTTGATGCCAATAATGGCTTCTACATTCGGGGGCTCACAGCTGGGAGCTATACCTTCGCTCTCTTAGGGACACACTCTAATGGATTAGCTGCTTACGCCCAAGCACCTAGCCATGTCATCAATATGACCATCCCCGAGCGACCTGCCATCACACACTCGTTTACCAAGAAGGATGTGAGTTGCTTCGCTGGCACTGATGGTGCCATCACACTCACGGCCTCGGGCGGAACAGGGCGCTTCAAGGCACATCTGCTTGACGCCTCAGGGACGGAGATCCGCACCCAAGAGTTTAGCTCAACAACTACTCTCTCTCGCCTTCCAGCAGGGCAATATACCCTCAAGGTTTATGATAGCAATGATTGCTTCGCCAAAGACGGTGGAGGCAATGAGCTCATACACCGCGTCACACTGGCTGAGCCCTCCGAAGCCGTGTCTGTTTTGGAGGAAGCTGTCGTAAGTCCCTTAGCTTATAACTCATCTGATGGCTCCATCAGTTTTAGAGCCTCAGGGGGAACTCCACTCGCTAACGGCTACCAGGTTCGTATCATACGTCTGTCGGATGGCCGCAGTTTTACCCCTACTTCTGTACGCCCCGATGGGGGAGCCTATATCTACACTCTATCTAATATATCTAGAGGAGAATATCAGGTCATTGTAGAGGATGCCCGCTTTGATGCTCTCGCCCCCGAGGATAAGAATGCCCCTTGTGGTTGTCGAGCAAAGCTTGATATAACGCTCAATGCTCCTCCTCCCCTAGATGTTGAGGTTAAGGAAAGTCGCTTCGTTAGCTGTCACGGAGATAGTAACGGAGAGATAACAGCACATGCTAAGGGTGGCAAGCCCCATATAGCGAGCCGTCTGCCCTACACCTACACTTGGTATAAGCTAACCAATGGTTCTAACGAAGAGCTAAGTCAACAAACAGATAGTATCGCTCGTGGTCTTAGTGCAGGACAATATCAAGTGAAGATTACAGATGCTAATAACATCAGTATATTATCTACCATATTTACATTAGTTCAGCCCGAGGCTCTAAGCCTCAAGTTTAAGGTCATCAGCCCTAATTGTAGTGGAGGAGAAGGCTCTATCGAAGCGCTTGTCACGGGGGGCACTGCTCCATACTCATATGAATGGAACAAGGAGGGGGAAACCAACTCAAGTCTTCGAGTTAACGAAATAGGTACCTACTTCCTCCGTGTTACAGATAGTAGAGGCTGTACTATTGATGCTACAGCAGAGGTTTCTTCACCTGACGCCCTTGTTGTGCGACCAGAATTAGTGCACCCCAGTTGCTTTGGAGCTTCTAATGGTAGCATCAAACTCAATATCAGTGGAGGTACGAGTCCCTATACGATACGTTGGGAGGATAGTCCTAGTCTTACTACTCGTCAACGAGATAAACTCCAGGCTGGAGAATATGTAGCTCTGATATCTGATGCTGCTGGATGTACGCTACGCTATCGCTTGAGCTTGACACAGCCAGACGAACTCAAGGTAAGCCTCTCCGAAGCCTTTACTCTCTGTAAAGATCAAAGTCGTAATCTACGAGCTACATCCAATCAAGAGAATGTAAGCTACTCATGGTTGCGTAATGGTCAGCCTCTCAGCGAAACTGGTAAAGAGCTTAGCGTTAGCCGTGCCGGCACTTATCGTGTCATCGTGACCAATGAGGGCGGTTGCACAGCCTCCGCTGAGGTTATAATCCGTGAGAGTCAGACCGAACTACCCATTGATATTACAGCTCCAAGCTCTGTAGACCTAGGAGCAGAGATCCATGTAGTTAATATCAGTCAAATCAAGGCGGATCGACTAAAATGGCACCTACCTGTCGGGGCAGTTGTCAAGAGTCAGAGTGACGAGAGGCTTATCTTCACAATGAGCTCTGCTGGTATATACACAGTAGCACTTGAGGGCTATCTTGGAGACTGCTCTACACTTGTTAGCCAGCGTATCGAGGTACTACCTGCTGGGAGTGTGACTCTTCCCGATGATAAGATTGGAGCCATGATCAAGCAGTTTCTTGTGACACCTAATCCAACGACAGGAGAATTTAAGGTCTTTATTGAGCTCCGAGAGCCTCAAGACTTTACACTACGCCTCCTATCTCCGACCATGGTAGAGATGGATAAGAAGGCTCTAAAGAAAGTGCAAGTGCAAACTTTTGAGTACGAGCTGCGAGGAAATACCTCTGGAGTCTATACCGTAGAGCTTCGTGTCGGGGAAGAGAGGTCTTTGCTCAAGGTGACAAAACAAGGCAACTAATTTATTTAGATTATAATCGTAATAGCGATGTGGAGATCTAAGCACACGGGCTTCGCTCAGTCCATACTCTATAAAGTCTTACTCTTCTCTCTTCTCCTTTGTGGAGGAGGGAAGGAGTTGTGTGCTCAGTTCTACCCCATCCATGCTGTAGTTCAGTGGCCCTCTCCGCAGAGTCCGCACTTAGTGGACTATTATTCCGGCAGTCGCGATCGTCTTATCATCACGCTGCATAACCGAGATCTTCAGCAGCCGTTACTTCTGGCTCGCTTACGTTTGCAGATCAAGAGTAATGGCTTCCTAGCCCAGACCCGCGAGGAGCTGTCGTATCCTCAGCTGGAGCTTATGGCGGGTGTGCCAACGCGTCTGACGGCAACAGACCTGATGCCTTACCTTCGTCCGGAGAGCTTGCTTATCAATGGTCGTCTGCGTAATGGTCAGTTCCCGACAGGCTTTACAGAGATTTCTGTACAGGTGGTCGACTACTATAGCCAGCAAGTCCTCTCGTCTTGGCATACGGCTCGCGCTTACCTGGACAGTAAGCAACCGCCTATGCTGAACCTGCCCCAGCGTGATGAGCAAGTGGCCTATCGTGATCCACTCTTCATCCGCTTCCAGTGGTATCCCCGTCATCAAGGTCTGGCTGGTACGGAGTATGAGTTTGTCCTCAAGGAGCTCCCCGATAATGGCGCTGCTCCTCAGGCTGCCTTCGCCTATGGTAATGAGATCTACCGCACCCGAACTCGTCATACTACGCTCAACTATACTCACCTAGAGCCGATTCTCTTGCCCAATCGGCGCTACGCCTGGCAGGTGCAGGCTATCGCTCGTGATGGTGTAGATGAGCTCGGTCTGTTTGAGCATGGAGGCTTCAGCGAAATATACTGGTTCACACTCAATGAGAACTGCCCCGTGCCCACGGGGCTGAAGGCAGATCCCCGCTACGCTAAGGTGGACTTCTCGTGGAATAGAGTCGTCGGTGCTACGGGCTATATGCTAGCCTGTCGCCCGAAGACGAGCAAGGATATCTACGAATGGAGCGAGGTGCAGTCCTACGGTGAGCGAATGACGCTTGCTCAGCTGAAGCCCGGCTGGACCTACGAATGGCGTGTGGGTACGCTCTGCACGGGCGATAAGCCGATCTACTCTGCTATTCAAGAGGTAACGCTGCCTAAGAGTAACGTAGACCTTCTGCGCGACTGTGGTAAGGAGCCACCGCGCCCCAACCTCAGTCCCGATCCCGCCTTAGATATTCAAGTGGGGGATACGGTGACCATTGGCGGTGACTATCCGATGGTGATTACCCAGCTCCAGAGCCTTGGTGATGGCTGGTACTCAGGTCGTGGCACGACACGACTCAGCTCTATCATCGAGCTTCCACGAGTGGCCCTTCGCTTTGATCGCCTTCGTATCAATATCGAGAAGTGTCAGATCGATGGGCTTGTCGAGGCTATCTACGCAGATCAGCCTGGCGGTATTGCCGATCTCGACAAGATCGATGATGGGGGTAAGAGAGTCCAGCCAAGTAAGCTACGCATCAGAGAGCGTAAGGTAGACTTCGCCCTCGGGGAGATGCCCGATATGAGCTTCGATCCCGAGACCGGAGAGCTGGAGGTGACCGATGCAGAGGGCAAGCCACAGCGTATTAAGCTCGACCTTCCCGAGGGAGGGGCGTCTGCTTCGGCCTTCCCAATGATCATCACCGACAGTAAGGGCGATAGCTATCAGCTTAGTCCCGATGAGTCGTCAGAGGTGAGTAGCAGTGGTGCATCATCAGGTACCTCATCAACGGAAGGACGTGTAGGCACGAAGCAAGGCATTAAGGTAGAGCGTGTAGAGCGGATCGGCTCTTTTGATGCGAGCCGCTTAGCTCATGGCATAGGCCCGGTTCGCTTTGAGCCATCAGCACAGGCACGCTATGCCTTTGACAGCGGCACTGAGTCCTGGTACCAGGGCTCCGTCAAGCTGGACGAATACTACAAGCCTTTTGCTAAGGGCTATATCGCTCCCTGGAAGCTCATCCCTACGGGAGAGCAGGATGTCGTCGCGGCACGCTACGAAGGGAAGAAGACGATTGACCTGAGCCGTGTTCGCTTTGCTACGTCTCCTAATAGTCCTGCACTGCCAGCAGAGCTCCACGAAGAGAGCAAGACCTGGAGTCTCAAGCTCCCGGGGACGGATGCCCAGAGTAGCTATGATGTCTATGCGGTCTATGAGGGTGAGGTCATCGGTAAGCTCCGTGTCGTAAGCTATCCGAAGCAAAGCTATCGTGTGCGTCTCGTATCTGTGAATGGGCAGCGTGTGGGCGATGTCTCAGAGCTAAGTCAGCACCTCAATAAAATCTACCAGCAAGTAGGGGTAGAGTTTAGGCTCTCCGAGACGGATAGTTTCCAAGCAGAGCTATCAAACGGGCATATCAGGCAAGACCTTAAGAAGCTCCGTGACAGCTACGAAGAGCAACACCCACTCGGCAAGGATGAGGTCTGTGTCTTTGTGCTTAGCTCAGAGCTAAGCAAGTCATCGAAGCTCGAGGATGTAGAGGGCTTAATGCCTCGCAAGAGTCGTTTCGGCTACATCTTTACAGGCAATAGCCCCAATGGGAAAAGCCTTGCCCGGACCCTAGCCCACGAACTGGGGCATGGCCTCTTCACGCTCCAACATAGCTTCGACGATGAGTACGGAGGTAAGCAGTCACAGAACGAAACTGCGAACCTCATGGACTACACGGTGGGGGCGACCAAGCTCGTGGCATTCCAGTGGAATATCATCTCTAACCCAGCTCCATTCACAGCACTAGACAGAGAGAAGGATGCACAGATACGTGAGGCGGGTGCAATCTGGATGACCCCAGATTGGGAGCCATTCATCTGCGATGTCTCTGATCACATATTGAGTAGAAACAAAGAGATTCCCCACGGTAGTATAGGTGGTATTAAATATAAAGGTCAGATATATGAATATAGCTCGGCCCTAAAAACATACGTCAATGCTGAAGGAGGGCAATTAGCAATTACCAAACCAACCTCTGGAGACTCTATATACCTGGTCAATCGTGATAGAGGGGAATGTGGTAGTGTCTACCGCGGTGCATGGGCTTATGTCAGGAGTGTCCGAAATATCAATTTTTCAGACAGCGTATCTTTACGCTATGTCGGTCCTCTCCAATGCTTCTCCCTCCCTAATCCAGATAGAGTAGTGGAGGGTGGAGCAACTGTGATGTATTTTATCGGTGAATCCTCTGGCTATAAAGATAAAGTTCTGGATCTGTTATACAAAGAACTTGCAAACAAGGAGGATAGAAACCAGCTCACACAAAGTCGCTTTTCGGATCACGTCTGCTTAGTCGTTACAACTCAAGGTGAAAATCTTGCAGGGAATAAAACTTTCGCTGACTTACAGAAATCCTATCATAATGTTGTCTCTATTCAGATTAAGATAGAAGAGGACGGTACTGTTTCTTTAGTAAACCTCTTTACAAGCAAGCCTCTAAATCAATATGGTAGTAGTCTAGATATTGAAAGAATTAAGGAGCTGATTCAGAAAGAACCTTGGTACATTCAAGCTATTATTCTCTATGAACTTTCTGATTTGCTGGACAAAGGGATACAGCATCTCAAAATCTCAGAGGATATTTGGGCTTGCACAGGGTCTCCAAGCATCTATAAAAAACTTATTGGTTATGTTTTAGATATCTTCTCCAGTCTGGTCCTACCTAACAATATTAAGCTATCTGATGAGGCAAAGTTTGCTTTCTTATGTGGCTTTTGGGATGGGATCGTGGATGTGGTACAGTCTGTCCCTCAGCTTACAAAGCTGATGCTCTGCGCCTTTCATTCAGACTGTATAGACAATGCGTCTAATCAATGGACGAGTTTTAAGGAGGCGACCATAGAGGATGAGCAGGGAGTGTTAATCTGTGCTGCAGATCAATACTGGTGCAAGGCGTATGAAATACTAGCTCCAGCGTTTAAAGAACTTGTTGCAGATGACTGTAAGACGGCTCATACTGTAGGTGCGATAGTTGGGCCTAGTGTGGCAATGATGCTGGGAGATGCACCAGCAGGAGCCGCTGTACTATCTCGCCTTGGCTCTGTAGGGAAAGGGCTGTGGCAGATGCTTCAGGCTCTGAAATTTTGTGATCGTATCACGGATATAACAACCTACCTAGGCAAGCCCTTAAGAACTGCGATTAAGTTTATACGAAATAGGGGGACAGGCAGGCTGGACGCCAAGGTCACTGTCAACAATATCTCCATTCTAGATGTTGCAGAAGGTCAAGTCAAAATCAAACGTGGACAAACGGCTACTGGTGCTCCCAAATACGAGTCCCTTTCGGATGATCAGATACGCCTAGTCCTTGAAAACAAGGATGAGCTCACCAAGATAGTAGAGGAAGTAGATAACACTTCTAAGAATACTCTAGATCCCAGTACAAATAAGAATCCCAAGGCAGATGCGAAGATCGCTAAGGGGGCTAGGAGTCGGGAAATCATAGACCAACTCAAAACGGTTGGAGAGGTGTCCAAGGATCTAAGAGAAGCTATTGAGGCTCTCGATGAGGACCTTCTAGCTCAACTACACCATGACCTTGTGGTTAGCTCTCGGAGTAAGACCTTGAGGGAAGTACTTACCTCAGTAGAAGACCTCGAGATCTGGAAGACGCTCAAACAGGACTTTCACAAGGCTCATAGTATAGCTAAAGATAGCCCCAACTGGGAGCGCTGGGCAAAGTCTGAATTCTTCAAGGAGATCACAGACAAGGGCCGAGAATTCGGCAAAAATGTCACAGATGCGATAAAAGACAAGAGGCTATATCAGAGGCTAAAGGAAGCTCTTGGTAAGAGTGATCTAGACGGATATGAACTTGAAACTGAAGTTCAACTATTTATAGAGGGGGACCGGTATATGGTCGCTGATATTTTACTTTTTAAACGTAATGCTGTCCAGAACGTTGTAGATGTAATACTGATTGAGAATAAGCTTTCTAGCTCTACAAGGTTCACTTCCAAGCAAGCTGAAATGTTTGCTAGGGTCAGAGAAGCTAAACGATTAGAGGTAAAGGTGCGTAGCTTAAACAAAGCAACTAAGAGGGGTGAAGTCATACCTCTATCTAGCTCTCAGCTAATAGAGATCCGAGGAGATGGTAAAACAACAGGTATATCGAACATAACAATCAGTAGAATTAAATAAGATGGAAAGAGCAGAGAGACAAAGGCTCACCCTAGAGCGTATCGACCCCGTCCTGAAGGCGAAGGGCTATAAGACGAGAAAAGCTGATGGCATGTGGTACTATCTGCATCAAGATAGGATAACCGTCACTTGGTCACTTGGCTTTCAGAAGAAGTACAGCTTCATAGATTTTCACGGTGCAAGAATAACTCATGATGAAGTAGAACTCCTATTGCAGCGGGTCGCAGATGAGAACTATCCCTTCCCATGGGATATACATCGAGGGACAATACTGACGAGCACGGTAAGTCACCATAGCTTCATCCGGAAGTATCATTTAGTGGCGATTGATACGGAAGAGGACGTGGAAGAGTTCTGCGACTGGTACCTCGGCTATATCAATGGCGAAGGAGCTGACTTCGTGCAGCGCTACTCCTACCTGCCGAATGTCCTCAAGCGCATGGATGAATTGGTAGAAGCTGGACTAACTTGGCAGTACCCTCACAAGGGGATCCTCGACTGGACCTTGGATGCTTTCTTCCGAGGCCTAATCATTGCTAAGCTGTGTAATGATCCAGAATCTAACTTCGAGAGCAAAGTTAGGTTCTGCGAGAAGTACCTCTATGATGGGACAAATAACGAGTGGCTTCCCTACTACGAGAAGCTAAAGGCCGAGGTGCTCCCAACCATTGAGCCCAAGTATAATCTATAAGAAGATATGAGCAGGTACGAAGATAATCTTGCGGGATTTTATAAGTTCTTTGCCCAGGCGCTTGTCCGGCATGGCTATACAACGAAGAAGAGAGACGGCGAGACATTCGCCTTCCTTAAGCCGTTTGAGTATGGGCATTTCATCTTTTCCTTTAGTGTCCACGAGGATACTGGTCTTATCAGAGTAAGCCCCCCTCAGGTATCGTTTGATGCCGTGGAGAAGATCATGCAGGAGATTGATTACCCAGACAAACTACAGTTCAGTATCTCTTCGGGTACATTTATGGGCGAGCTATCCGAAGCCATGGCTAAGCTCCAAAAGCGAATGGAGGCCTCACCGACGGTAGAGTCAGCATCTTTACTTGGGCTTGAAACCTTTCGGTATATCGAGCAAGAGTTAGAGAGCTTCGAGGAGGAATACTCGACCCCCAGCAACATTATTGAAGAACTGGAGTATCGAGATTTCTGGGCAATGGCTTTCAATGGTTCTCCGCCAGAAGCTATATTCAGAGGTCTGATCTTCTACCAGCTGACGAGTCCTGAACTTCTTCCAGACAAGTTGCGCCAGAGTGACCAAATCTTTGAAAGCAGAGAGCTCGTCCCAGATGATGCGTGGCGTATCAGCTATCAAGGGTTAAAGGAGAAGTTGCTCACGCTGGAAATCTTATAGTACTGATGTATCAACGTATTCTTTCATTGTGCCTTCTAATCCCAGGCCTCGCTCTCCTTATCAGCTCGTGTTTGCGAGAGGAGGCGCTTCCCATCGCCTCTTCCTTTGAGGTTATGATTGCAGAGGATAAGACCTCTCCGGTGACGGTCAAGCTACAGAACAATAGCTATGGAGCCGACGAGTATGAGTGGACGTTTGAGGGCGGTGTACCTGCCAGCTCAAGGGATCGAGCTCCCGAGTCTGTAACCTTCACAGAAGCGGGTGAGCATAAGATTCGCTTACGTGTATGGAATGCTGTTGATGAGCGTGTCAGCGAGCAAGTTATCCGTGTGGACTCGGCGATGAGTATTGACTTTGACTATGCTATTGCCATCAATGATATTGCTCCAGGGGTAGTATCTATCAGCAATAAGAGCCGAGGAGGTAGTCGCTATGAGTGGACTTTTGAGGGAGGCAACCCCAGCTCATCTACAGAGCAATATCCCTCCGCTGTTACTTTTGCAGATGGAGGCATACATCGCATTCATCTCAAGGTCTTCAATGGTAGTCGTTATGAGGAGCAAAGTAAAAGCTTTACGCTACAGCCCGCTATGCAGGCAGACTTCGACTATGAGCCCATTGCCGTAGACCAAGACTGGGAGGCCCCTTTAACGCTACAGACTCGGAACCTAACCAGTGGAGGGCTAAGCTATCGTTGGTCTTGCGAGGGAGCTACGATAGATAACGCTACTGCTGAGCACCCTTCGGTGCGTTTTGAGCGGGCTGGTATTTATCGCCTTAGACTGATTGCCAGCAACGGTAAGGAGGACAAGGTTGTTGAGAAGACATTAACGATAAAGCCCAATAGTGGTCTGGTCTTCCAGCAAGACCTTAAGTTCGGCATTAACGAAGCTAAGAATAGTATCGGTTGCTTCTATTCCTCTCGCCTAGGGGGCGTGTTAACCTCTCAGCGTATCGCACAAGAGAATGTAGGGGCAAGTATTGACTTCGGGTTCTTTGCGTTGAACTCCTCATTCAATTATTGCTATTTCTTCTCTCCACTTGAGGCACGAGCTAACGCTTTCCCAGCGATCCCCAATGCTATAGCCTCTACCTTCATTAATAGTCCATCAGCTATGGGTGTCCTGGTGAGTAATGATAGCTTTGAAGCTCTAAATAATGCACAAGCACTTTCTCGATTTACTCAGTGGGCGGAGCCTAGTAGAAGGCACTTCACCAAAGCGCAGACCCCGCACTTCGTCCTGTTTAGAACCTCTGATGGCCGTAGGGGGATTATTAGAGTCAAAGGCTTTGTGGAGGCTGGAGCTCAATCATACATTCTTGCAGATGTCAAGATAGAAAAACGACTAGGAGAATAAGATTATGTTTATGCTACGTACGTCAAGGATATATTTCACCATAGCCTTTTCTTTACTCTTAGCCATAGCTATGCTGGTGATCTCGCCAAACTTGAAGGCTCAGAATGTGGACATAGAGGAGGTCATGAGCTTCCGGAAGAAGAAGCCGATCAAGATTAGTGGTAGTATTTCGACCAGTGCCTCCTACTTTTCTGCTAAGCCACAGCAAGCACGGCAAAGCTTTACTTATCAAGTGACGGGGGCAGTTAATATCTCCGTGTATGAGCTCTTCAATATCCCCTTGTCTTTTAATCTCAACAACTACGGCTCTAACTTCAGCTATCCATCTCTTCCTAATCGTCTCAGCCTGCACCCTTCATATAAGTGGATCAAGGCACATATTGGCGATGTGTCGATGACCTTTAGCCCTTATACGATGAGTGGGCATCAGTTTACGGGGTTGGGGCTAGAGCTCACACCTGGGAAGTGGCAAATCTCCGCGATGGGTGGTCGATTATTACGTCGGGTTGACTTCAATCCTGAGTTACCGAGTATTAGACCTAGCTACGAGCGCTGGGGCTACGGGCTCAAGAGTCGCTATGATGGAGATAAGTTCTTCATTGGAGGTACAGTGTTTACGGCTAAAGATAAGGCAGGTGTTATCTCTTTTGATGCCGATGCTCTTGGCCTTAGTCCCAAAGCCAACCTTGCATTGGGTATCGAGGGAGGTCTTAGTCTCATCAAGGATCTGCAGTGGTCTTTTGAGTATGGTCTTAGTCTGATGCAGCAAGACCTCCGCACTAATGCTCGTCAAACTTATCATGCTTTTAAGACTGAGCTTAGCTATGAACTAGTGGGTAATCATATCGGTCTTGCTTATGAGCGTATTAGTCCAGACTACGAGACTCTAGGTGCTTACTACTTTAATAATGACTACGAGAATTTAACAGTCAATTATAGTCGAAACTTCTTCTCAGATAAACTAAGCCTAGCACTGAGTGGTGGGGTACAGCGAGATGACCTCTCCGGCGACAAGAAAGAAAAGAACAAGCGTTTTGTAGGCTCAGCCAATATCGGCTTTACGCCCAGTGAACGTTTTTCGCTATCGCTGTCGGCATCAAGCTTTCAGGGGCATCGTAATATCAAATCTAGTTTTGACTACATCAATCAGCAGATGCCCTATGAGAATCTTGATACGCTGAACTTTGTACAGCTCAACAACAGTCTTGACCTCAACATGAACTGGCAGGTCAAGCAGAGTGAAGCACAAAACCATAGCCTCTCGGCAAGCTTAGGCTATCAAGAAGGTGCAGATAAACAGGGAAGATATATTATGCCAGGTAAGCTCACTCGCTTTCTTAACCTATCCAGCAACTATAGCGTTGATTTTTCAGCACTCAAGCTTGCTATAAACTTTGGTGTTAATGGGAGTAACAACTATGCTCTTCGTAAGAATATGTTCACTTTTGGTCCCATGCTTAATCTTAACAAGCGCCTTTTGAAAGATGCGATGAGTATGGGGCTAACATTATCTTATAATCAAACGCGCGATGAAGGGGAACTACAGGCTAGCATATTCAACCTCCGCTATCAAGCGAGTTATCGGTTCCTCAAGCGACATAGCCTAAATGCTAGTTTGTCTTATCAGAGTCGTTCTTTCCATAACCTGCAGACAGCCCCAAAATCCTCTATAACGAGTCAAATTGCCTATAGTTTCTCATTCTAGAATATCATTCACCTATGCACATAAGTACATTCTTTAAAAACTCTTGTCTAGTCATCTTTTGTAGCCTTTTGTGGGCTTGTGAGAAAGAACAACTCCCAGGAGAGACACATCCTCAGACACAAAATGCCTATCAGAATATAGAGGAGGCTCAGGCTGCTGTCGAAGCTTTGTATCATCTTGGCTATCCTTCTATAGCCCTAGAGGCAGATGCCAACAAAGGTCTCCCCTTAGCTTGGTCTGTTTATCTCTCAAGACTCATTGAGAGTGAAGCTAGTGAGGGCTATTATCCCGATCTACATCAAGGGAAGGTGAGTAGCCCTAAAGTCCAAGAGCTTAGCAAGAAGCTATACACGAGTTATTTCGATGCTATTGAGCAAGCCGATACCATTATAGCACGCATAAATGACAGTCCATCTGTGAATGTCCAAGAGCGGGAGAGACTACAAGGGGAGGCTAAGTTTTTCCGAGCCCTTAATCGCTTTTCTCTACTTAGAACTTTTGGAGCTCACCCCACAACTCGTACCAGCTCAACATCAGGGACAGAAGTAGCTCTTTATTCTTTAGTCATTAAAGATCTTCAAGATGCTATTGCTCGCTTACCCCATAAGACCTTTATAGAGAATAAATCTCGAGTTAGTGCTTTCATAGCTCGAGCTCTTTTGGCGGAAGTTTATATCCAGATGAGTGGGTTGCCACTGCGAGAAAACAAGTGGGCAGAAGCTACCGCTATCTTGAGGCCTATCTTAGCATCAGGAAAGTATCAACTTCTAGGACATGGTCCCAGTGAAGATTTATCTGCCTACAATAAGTTGCGTCAAAACCCTATGGCTCAAGAGTACCTGCATACTTGGCAGGCAAAAGATGGTAGTTCGAGGTCTATTTTCTCTTTTCCTAGCAAGGCGAAGGGCTGGAGTAATGTGAAGACTACTGTTGCCTTTAATGCTTACGAGCCAAGCAAGCTTCTACAATCATTGTATGCAGAGGAGGATATAAGAGCTAAAGACAGACAGTTTTTTCACTCCTTTTTTAAAGTTCAGGAAGGCAACAAGACCATCTTTGAAGTCTTTAACCCTGCACCCTACTTTTGGCTCGCTGGAGAGGGAAATAGCCTTTCTGCTCCAAGGGTAAATCAGCTTGGAGTCTATCGCTATGCTGAGATACTTCTGATGTTTGCCGAGGCTCTTTGCCAGTCTGAGGCTACTGTGCGGGAGGAGGCCGTTGATGCCCTCCTAGATGTAAAGTTGAGAGCTATGCCACATTTAAACAGAGAAGAGGAAAAGGCTGAGTTGATGGCTCTGGGCATAGATGCCTTCTTGCAAAAAGTCTGGCTTGAACGCTTCAGGGAGCTAGTCCTAGAGATGAAAATGGGATATGATATCGCTCGTACAGGCTTTTATCCAAGCAAAGTGCAAGGTAGCACTGAGATAATTTTTATTCCCCTCACTGAGGTACATAGTCCGAGTGGTGGAGCACTGCCTAGGAATCTGAGGCTTCCTCTTCCGTTAAGCCCTACTCCTTGATCAGATGTTTGAGCTTAGCATCATTCTTAATTCGCTCGATCTCGCTTTCGACAAGGCTTAGGATATCCTGTTTCACACATTTGTAGTTGGCTTCGATGGTCTCGCTGAGACTATCGGAGCCATCTTCGTTAAGGAACTCCGCGATGATGGGGATAGTGGTAAACCTTGGGAGACCATTGCACGGCATTTCCGATGAGTACAGGATTTTGACCATTTCGTATACCGTTGACATTTAGTATCTTCATAACTAAAACAGTCGTATAGCTATGCCTACCAAACAAACTGAATCCGCTCCGAGCTTTCTGCAAGTTTATACGCAGGTGCACCGCGACCGCATGAAGCACTCGTTCCTTCGACAGATCAGTGATTGCATTGACTGGCGAGGTATTCGCACGCTACTCAACAAGAAGTATACAAAGACCCAGAACGCCACAGGCAATCCAGCCTATGATGCCTTGATGATGTTCAAGATCCTACTGCTTC
>ERZ772958.159-NODE-159-length-28662-cov-16.820568_pt1 | contig 28662 bp, 32 predicted proteins | sample MGYA00580681_ERZ772958 | MGnify/ENA primary metagenome ERZ772958 (study PRJEB29015, sample SAMEA2738089) | human oral metagenome | biome: human oral; feature: human-associated habitat; material: saliva | place: China | collected 2275 ...
ATCTGTAACTTCTGCCTAAATAAGTAAAAGAATCGGTGGATTTGCCTGATTTTGTTAAAGAATCGGTGGCTCAAATACAGATTCTTTGCACTTTTTAGGCGGACTTTTCTAGACGTAACTCTGATTTCAAGGTTGGTTTTATGGACGCTCTCATGGAGCCTGATTTTCTCGCCAAGTCTGAACGATTTGCCTGAAAAGAGCACCATGTCTGAGCTATTTGCCGGTTTTTCTCGCCAAGTCTGAGTAAATTTACTCAGACATGGTGGGGTTTTCAAGCTCGCAAAATTTGGAGACAGCACCCTAGTTAGAACGTAGCTACAGCCCGCCTGATTTCTTCAAAGAATCTGTAACTTTTGCCTAAATACATCAAAGAATCTGTGGATTTGCCTGATTTTGTCAAAGAATCGGTGCCTCAAATACAGATTCTTTGCACTTTTCAGGCGAGCATGGTGAAAGTTAGGCGCGCGATGGCAGAAAGGTCCGCTTGGCGAGAAACCCGTACGCCCGCACGCGCACTTGGCGAGAAACCCGCGTACTCGTACCGCACAACGCTGCGCAGAAAAGCCGTATACTTATGACGATATAAGTCCACGAAAGGATTGATATGTCTGACACTCTGATTCCACAAAATTCCTGCGTACTTGTCACCGGTGGCGCGGGCTTTATTGGCAGCCACACCGTTGTTGAGCTGCTTAATTCCGGCTACGAGGCCGTAATTGTTGATGACCTTTCCAATGCTTCGGCAAAGGTTATCGACCGCATCAAAACTATTGTGGGAGAAGAGAACGCCAAGCGTCTTTCGTTCTACGAGGCAGACGTCAACGACGCAGATGCACTGAACCACATCTTTGACCAGCACCCTATTAACTTTGTCATTCACTTCGCAGGCTTCAAGGCTGTTGGCGAGTCCGTCACCAAGCCTATCGAGTACTACGCAAACAACCTGGGTAATACCCTCACCCTTCTTGATGTCATGAGAAGCCATGGTTGCAAGTCAATTATTTTCTCGAGCTCTGCAACCGTCTACGGAGACCCAGATAGCCTTCCTCTGACCGAGCAAAGCCCCAAGAAGAACGCAACCAATCCTTATGGTTGGACCAAGTGGATGATTGAGCAGATTTTGACCGACGTCCACACCTCTGACCCAGAGTGGAACGTTGTCCTGCTTAGATACTTCAATCCTATTGGCGCTCATCAGTCCGGCCTTATTGGAGAAGATCCTGCAGGTATACCAAACAACCTGGTCCCTTACGTGGCTCAGGTTGCTGTAGGCAAGCGCGAGGCTGTACACGTCTTTGGCAACGACTACAACACTCCAGATGGCACGGGCGTTCGCGACTACATCCACGTCTGCGACCTTGCGTCTGGTCACGTCGCTGCACTTAAGTGGATGGCTGGTCGCGCGGGAGTTGAAATCTTCAACCTGGGCACTGGCACAGGTAGCTCCGTGCTTGACGTTATCAAGGCGTTCTCAAAGGCCTGCGGCAAAGAGATTCCTTACGTTATTGAGCCTCGCCGCGCAGGTGACGTTGCAACTAACTACGCAGACTGCCAGAAAGCTGCTGACATGCTTGGCTGGAAGGCTCAGTACAACCTTGCCGACATGTGCCGCGACTCCTGGAAGTGGCAGTCGATGAACCCAGACGGCTATCGCGGCTAGGATTTCCGTGAACTTCGCCGACTACCTCACACAAAAGCTCCCTGCCGTCGAGGCAGAGATCATGCGCGGGCTCCCCGCGGCAACGCCCGCAGCAGCAACGGCACCAGCGGTGGCACTCGCAACGCCCGCGGCAGCGCCCGCAGCAGCGGCGTCAACGCCCTCAGAGCGCACCCGCGAGGATCTGAACACCTACCTCTACCAGCCACTCGCTCACTTCAGCGCGGGCGGCGGCAAGCGCGTGCGTCCAGTCCTCTGCTGCCTGGGTGCCGAGGCGGTTGGTGGCTCGGCCGAAGCCGCTCTGCCCGTAGCCTGCGCCATCGAGGACTTCCAGTCGGCGGCCCTGATCCACGATGACATCGCAGATAAATCAGAGCTACGCCGTGGCGAGAAGTGCCTCTACAAGACACTTGGCACTGGACTTGCCATCAATGTCGGTGATTCTGCGCTGGTCAATGTTGTCAGACGCGTTACCGTGGCCGACCACCTCTCTGACCAGCTTAAAGTTCGCGTTATCGACGCCCTTCTCGCCATGCAAGAGCACACCCTTGAGGGTCAGGCGCTTGACCTTGGCTGGGCTCAGAACGAGCGCTGGGATATTACCTCTGACCAGTATCTGTTTATGGCGCTCTCCAAAACCGCCTATTACTCTGCTGCATACCCCCTGGTACTGGGTGCACTCATTGGTGGTGCTAACCAGAAGACGCTTGACGCGCTCAAAGATTTTGGTCTTAAAGTAGGCCTTGCCTTCCAACTGCAAGACGATCTTCTCAACCTGGTAGGAAACGCCCAGGTACAGGGTAAAGATTTTAGGTCAGACATCACTGAAGGCAAGCGCACGCTCGCCGTGGTCTACGCACTTGAGCATCTTGGCCCAGCAGAAAAAACAGAGCTTGTCTCCATACTTTCTGCGCATACGAGCGATACTTTGAAGCTTCAACGCGCTGTGGAGCTTATGGAAAGCGCTAATGCGATAAAATTTGTCCGCGCGCACGCTCTTGTCTTAGTTGATGAGGCAAAGCACGTGCTTGAAAACGTGATACTTACTGAAGACGCTCGCGACACACTTTTGTCTATGGCAGACTTCTTTGTGAACCGAGAAAGGTAATTATGGATCCTATTACTCCTGGTAGCACCGGTGCTGCCGTTGAAGACATTCAGGAACGCCTCGTTAAGCTTGGTTACGCCATCGAAGACGATGAGCGTCAGAGCCACACGTTTGGCAAGTCAACTGCTCGCGCAGTTGCGCGCTTTAGGCTTGACCATGACCTTTCTCTTGGAGAAGAAGTAGATGCCTCTACCTGGGCAATCATGGTCGATGAGGGATATGAGCTCGGAGATAGAACCCTCTACCTGCGTCTTCCTAACTTTCACGGCAATGACGTGCGTCAGCTGCAAGAGCGCCTCAACATCTTGGGTTTCTCGTGCGGAAAAGTTGATGGCCATTACGGTGTTCACACCGAGGCTGCCGTTAAGCTCTTCCAGGAAAGCGTCGGCGAGCTTGCTGACGGTATGGCATTTCAGGATACCCTCGACGCCATTGAGCGTCTGCGTCACGTTTGGTCTGGTAAGCAGGCAAAAGGCCCTCACCCACAGGGTCCTATGGGCTTTGCACGTGCAGCAAACGTTCTTGAGACCACCTGCATTGCTATTACGGGAGAAGATCCTATCTCTAGAAACGTAGCTGCTCGCGTCTATAACCTTTCTAAGGCAACTACTGAGGCAAGCGGCATGACCATGATTGATCGCGCCGATTCCCCTACTGATGCAGCCACTATTTTGGTTCTGACCACAGCTTATGCCCCAAGCATGCCCGCCCGCGGACAGGTTGGTATTGGCTCTGTTTCTATGGAAGAAAACGAGACGCTGCCAGCAAGACTGCGCACTGCCATTGAATCTGCTGATGCAACGGGCTCCCCTATCAAGATTGTGCTGCCAGAAGGAACAAACGTAGACGGCTCATTTACTACCGCAGACGCGCAGACTTTAGCAGTTCTTGTTCTTGATGCAATTTGTGGAGCATTTGCCTCGCTAAGCTGATACACTTAATAGGGTTGCGGACAAAACCAACGTAGTGATTACATTGGGGTATCGTCCAACGGTTAGGACACGGGTTTTTGGTGCCTGGAATGTGGGTTCGAATCCTACTACCCCAGCCATTTTTACGCAACTTTTGTGTAGGGACGCACTCGTATCGAGTAATACGAAGTACTTTGGAGGCTTACGTATGCCACTTACTGCGATTGTCCTCGCTGCAGGCGAGGGAACGCGCATGAAGTCCCGCCACCCTAAGATTGTGCACAAATTACTTGATAAACCCCTTGTTTGGTGGAGCGTTAACGCTGCAATTACTGCTGGCGCTGAGCGCGTCATTGTGGTTGTAGGTAACCACGCTGATGAGGTTAAATCTGCACTTTCTTGCTTCCCTAACCTTGAGTATGTTGCCCAGACTGAGCGTCTTGGCACCGGCCACGCCGTCAAGGTTGTTAAGGATGCTCTTGGTGGCTTCAAGGGACCCGTTGTTGTTATCAACGGTGACGCATCTCTGTTGCGCGCACAGTCTATTCTCGACCTTGTCGCAGAAACTAAAGCTCACCACAATGCATGTACCGTACTTACGATGACGCCCCCAGATCCAACCGGATATGGTCGCGTCATTTCTTCTAACGGCCAGGTAACTGCCATTGTTGAGCATAAGGATGCTACGCCAGAGCAGCGCGAGCAAGAGCGTGAATGCAACGTTGGCGTGTACTGCTTCTGTGGCGGAAGGCTGACCGCAAACATCGATCTTCTCGGCAATGACAACGTACAGGGCGAGTACTACCTCACCGACATGGTGGGCCTTTACGTCAGCCAGGGCGAGCCTGTTGCTGCTGTTCACGTTGACGACTACAAAGAGGCGCTGGGCGTCAACTCCCGCGCCGAGCTTGCCGTTGCCACCCGCATCATGCAGGAGCGCATCAACGAGCACTGGATGAGCCAGGGCGTCACCATGCTGGACCCAACTTCCGTCTGGATTGGCCCCGAGGTCACGCTTGGTATGGACACCGAGGTTCTCCCGCAGACCATGCTCTACGGCAAGACCTCAATTGGCGAGAATTGCGTGGTAGGCCCTAACACTCGCCTGACCGATACAATTGTTGGCAACGACGCTGTTGTCGATGAGACTGTAGCTATCAACGCACAGGTAGACGACTTTGCCACCTGCGGTCCCCGCGCTTACTTGCGCCCAGGCACACACCTTATGCCTCACGCCAAGGCAGGCACTCATGTTGAAATCAAAAATTCAACTATCGGTGAAGGCTCTAAGGTACCTCACCTCTCCTACATTGGTGACACTACCATGGGCTCCGGCGTCAATATTGGCGCAGGTTCAATTACATGCAATTACGACGGTTACCACAAGTTCAAGACACACATCGGCAACAACGTCTTTGTTGGATCCGATACCATGATGGTGGCACCTGTCTCAATTGGTGATGGCGCACTTGTGGGGGCAAGTTCGTGCATCACAAAGGATGTACCAGCAGACGCGCTTGCACTCGAGCGCTCTGAACAGAAAATTATTGAGGGATACGCCGCCCAGAGGCGTCATAAGCTTGAGAAAGAGGACTAGATGTTCGAGAACCTGAGCGATCCACTATTAGTTGCTAGAAACATCAAGCTCTACACCGGTACAGGTAACCCTGAACTGGCTCGTAAAGTTGCAGACATTCTTCACCTAGAGCTACAAGGCCTTCTCCTCGAGAAGTTTGCTAACGGAGAAATCTACGCACGCTTTGACGAGTCTGTCCGCGGCGACGAGGTCTTCTTCATTCAGTCTTTGGCAGGCGTCAACGTCAACGACCTGGTTATGGAGACGCTGATTGTTGCTGACGCTGCAAAGCGCGCATCTGCTAACAGCTTTACCGCAGTCATCCCTCACTACGCATATGCTCGCCAGGACCGCAAAGCCGCTGCTCGCGAGCCTATTACCGCTCGTCTGATGGCAAACCTGCTTGAAAACGCTGGCGTTGACCGCGTCATCACCCTTGACCTGCACCAGGGCCAGATCCAGGGCTTCTTTGACATCCCTGTTTCTCACCTAACCGCTCTCTACCTTCTGGGCGATTACTTTAAGAGCAAGCCATTTGACTGGGAGAATACTGTTGTTGTCTCCCCTGATATGGGTCGTGCAAAGGCAGCCAAAAAGCTTTCCGACTACCTTGACTGTGGTCTTGCAATTGCTCACAAGAGCCGTCCTCGTCACAACGAGAGCGCTGTTATGGGCATCATCGGCGACATCAAGGGCAAGACCTGCATTGTTAACGACGATATGATTGATACCGCAGGTACCCTCTGCGCTTCCGTTGTTAAGCTGAAGGAAATGGGTGCTGGTGACATCTATGTCTGCGCAACCCACGGCGTTTTCTCTGGTCCTGCAATCGAGCGTCTCAACAACGCTCCTATCGAGGAGTGCGTTGTTACCGACGCAATTCCTTGCGCTGCAGCAAACCAGAAGGGCTCCAAGATTAAGACGATTACCATTGCAAACGAGATTGCCGAGGCAATTTACGCTGTCTACACCGACCGTCCTGTCTCCGACATCTTCGGCGGTGACTTTAACCTGTAACGCCGCAGGTCAGCCGCGCGTGCGACAACGGCAATACCGCAGGTCAAACGTGCGTGCGAGCGCGGGTCGCAAGTGATTTCAACCCGGTATCCACTTCATGTGGGTACCGGGCTTTCTTGTGCGTAAACGCTGGGTGTAGACGGGGTTTCTCGCCAGGTTGGCGATGCGAGCTGGCGCGATCAGCGCGCGCCTGCTGCGAGCCTGATTTCTTCAAAGAATCTGTAAATTTTGCCTAAAAAGGTAAAAGAAACTGTGGATTTGCCTGATTTTGTCAAAGAATCTGTGTCCCAAACACAGATTCTTTACACTTTTCAGGCTCGTATTCCAATCGTAGTTGATCCAAAACTTGAGTAATTATGTGTCCAGTCAATCCAAAAAACTCCGTCAAAATCGCTGTTTACGGGTGATTCGATTCACCCGTAAACGCTCAAATCAAAGAAAAACCACCAGTAAACACCGTTCTTATCGACTGCAGTCACCCGTAAACCGCAAGTTTGAAGCAATTGCGAGAAGAATTGCGTTTACTGGTGGATTTGCCTCGTCGTAATCGCGTTTAGTGGTGGATTCTCGGCCTTGAAAGCCTGAAGCCTTCCATACAGACATCTTTCCCTTCCGTGGCAGACGCTTTTTCCGTAAAGGCAGCAGAAAGCAGAGCTTAGTGGGTAGTTCCGAGAGACTCGCCAACGGTATCGACCTCATGCTCCACCGCAGCTGCCAAGGCAACCTCAAGGCCGCGTGTCATAACCTCAATAGGGAGACTTGCGGTATTTGCAGGCTGCTTAGTTGCCTGCTCGGTTGCAAAAGGAACGTGCAGGAAAGCCCCGCGAGCATTGGGATGCTTGGTGGCAAGCGCATGCAACATGGAATACATCACATCGTTGCAGACGTATGTACCTGCCGTATACGATACGGCGGCAGGAATACCTGCTTCATTCATTGCCTCTGTCATAGCACGAACAGGAAGTGTCGAAAAATAAGCATCGGGACCGTCCTCGACAATCTTCTCGGCATGTGGCTGGTTGCCGTCGTTATCGGGAATCCGAGCGTCGCGGTAATTGATACCTACAAACTCTGGGGTAATCTTTGCGCGACCTCCTGCCTGTCCAACGCAAAGCACGATATTGGGATTAATATGATCAATTGCTGCGGATACCGCGTCGGCACCTGAGCCAAAGACCACAGGAATCTCAAGTTTCACTACATTAGCACCGGCAATGGTATCCGGAAGCGCTCGAACAGCTTCCCATGCCGGGTTGATTTTCTCTCCACCAAAAGGCTGAAAACCAGTTACAAGAATCGTTAACACAACGACCTCCTTAAGACGCATTTAAGTATTTTTACTCGTTGCGCGCCTGCCTTACTCGTTACGCTCATTGAACCTGTCGCGCCGGCTGTACTTGTCACCTTCGCGTCTGCTTTAAAACGCCACAAGAACGATCATCATAAGAATCTGAACAGTAAGCATGAAGATCGCAGGGATGACCTGCTTTTTAATGACTCCGTATTCGTCGTCCATCTCGAGAATTGCCACCGGGACAATATTGAAGTTGGCAGCCATGGGCGTCATAAGAGTTCCGCAGAATCCGCAGGTCAAGGCAAGCGCCCCTACAACCGTTGGGTCAGCGCCCAGCGAGAGGACAAACGGAGCTCCAATACCTACTGTCAGCACGGTAATTGCCGCAAAGGCATTGCCCATAATGGCGGTAAAGAGCGCCATGCCAACGCAGTAGACAATAATACCGACAACCAAATTTCCCTCTGGAATGACGACTCCCACGAAGTGAGAAATGACCTCCCCAACACCGGCTGCCGTAAAAGTGGCACCAAGAATCGAGAGGAGCGTTGGCAGCATAACCAAAGGTCCGACAATATCCAACATGCGCCTTGAGTCGTCCAAGAAAAGCTTAGGTGTATTGACGCCGGGGCGCATCGCCAAAAGGATTCCACAGCCCACAAAAACACCTACGGTTAACCCAACCAGAGTTGAAATCTTTGGGAAGAAAAAGGCAAACAGAAGTGCAAAAACGCCGATACTAAACGACGCGAGAAAAATCTTGTTTCCGACGCTCGTATATGCCAGAGACATTTCTTCCTCAGTCGGCTTTATTACATCTTCACCGCGTCCGACCTGCTTGAACACTGCCGGAAGCAGCATAACAATGAGACCAACGCCTGTCCACTCTGAAGGGATCCACTTGCCCACAATAAAAAGAAGACCGAGCATGGTCCAAAATACCCCGGTACCAATATGCTTTTTGTTAGTCTTGTCGCGAAAGTTTGAAACGCCCGCATAAATTGCGACAAGGCCAATCAACACAAACACAACTTCAAGCAATTTTGTTGAAAGCGTAATCTTGGGATCGGTAGAGGTATAAAACGCGATAACGGCATCCATTACGCCTCGCCTCCTTCTACGGCAGCATGAGTATCGTCAGCGGCATCTTCAGCGACAAGAGCTGAGGTAACGGCCGTATTCCCTGCTTTTTCTGCAGCGGCTGCGAGGTCGCGCTTTTGGCAGCGACGGTCGAGGAAGATGTAGTATGCCGAGGTAAACGCTACAGCGATAAGAGCCACTGGAATTTCTATAGCCGCAAGATGCGCAAGCTCAACGGCATATCCCAGCTCCTTGAGTGTGTTCTGCACCAGCAGCATGCCTGATGAACCCACAAAAAGCACCTGACCAAAGAACCATGCCACATTTTCCATACCGGATGCCATGCCCTTGAGGTCATCGCGATGCTTCGGTGTCATGAGCGTACCATCAGAATCATCCGCGGCCTCAGCCATCGGCATCACAACCGGCTTGATGAATCCGGCAACTCCGCCAAAGCCAACATTAAATGCGGCAAAAATGACACGGAAGACACCATAGGCCGCCATAATGATGCCGCCGTTTGCGCCTTTGACGCGCCTCATCAGCTCACGAGCCGCATTGCGAAGGCCATTTCGTTCAAGCGTTCCCGTAAGAACAAAGACCACTACGCAAATCAGCATGGTTCTCGTTGAGACAAAGCTCTTACCAAGCGTCTGCAAAAACACAATCGGATCCATGCCGGCAATTACGGCTGTTGTTACTGCTGCTATAAGAATCGTGAGAATGGAGTCGAGCTTCAGTGTGAAGCCGACAATAACCACAATAATTCCCAGCAGTTTGACCAACTCAGAAATATCCATACCGCCTCCTTGATATGCGCCTTTCTTACCACAAGATGACACACAAAATCCCCGACACAAAGGGAAAGTGCAGAAATTTAAGAAATATGTTACATTCCGTAAACAAAACTACTCATAGCATCCGGGAGAACTTGATGGGCGCACAAAGGCAAACACACCATGAACCTAAAAGATTTTCTACGCCTCAAGCGCCCCGTAAACTCCTTGAGTCTCCGACTCTTATCTGCGGCCTTGGTAATCCTGGCGAGAAGTACGCGCATACCAGACACAATATCGGCTTTGCGGTGATCGACGCACTTGCAAGTCGTTATGACGCGCGCTACTGGAAAAGTGAAGCGGGCTGTCTGGTTACCACTATCATAGTCACGGATGCAGACGCGCAACGGCGAGAAGTGCTTCTCGTCAAACCGCAGGATTTTATGAACACCAGCGGAGGACCTCTCTCAAAACTTGCTCGAGCGAGGCACATCTCCCCTGCCGACATACTTGTCGTTCATGATGAAGTTGATCTTGCAGCCGGAAGCGTACGGACACGAGCCGGCGGCGGACTTAATGCCCACAACGGTCTGCGTTCCATCGCTGACAAATTGGGAACTCGTGATTTCATGCGTCTGCAATGCGGCATCGGACGCCCGCCTGGTCGAATGAAGGTAGCTGACTACGTCTTGAAAGAGCTCAAAGGCGCCGCTCTTGAAGAGTTTTTTGTCACCGTTGAGGTGGCAGCCGGTGAGGTAGAAAAGCTTCTAAAAACAAGCACTCAGGCCGCGGGAACAAACGGTATTAAGATAGAACAGTGTCTATAAGTATTAGTTGAATCTCGTCAAGTTGGGAGTTGTTCGTCTTGGCTGAAACCATCATTCTTAAAAACGTCGAGAAAAGCTATAAGGGCTCCCTGTCCTCCCTATTAATGAACTTGTGTTTGAACCAGGCGAAATCGTTGCTATTGTAGGAAAAAATGGTTCAGGGAAATCAACTCTCATAAAAATCATATCGGGACTTTTACTGCAAGATTCAGGAAGTGTAGACGTATTAGGCGTTGCTAATAGCAGCAGACAAATTCATCGCATTGTAAAGTTTGTGCTTGAGAGTGGTGGCGGCTATTACCAATACCTAAGCGTCAAGCAGAACATAGAATACTTTCTCACCTCAACCATCTCTCCTATCATGCATGCTCACACGAAATCTCAGGGCTTTTTGAGCTTTTTGAGCTGTTTGAGTTTAGCGAGTACCAAGACCATCTTGTCTCTGAACTTTCGCAGTGTAACCGCCAAAACTCTCTCTGATTGTTGCAACGCTCTATCATCCGCGCATACTGTGCTTGGACGAACCCACAAACGGACTTGATGCGCCTGGTAAACAAAAACTTTCCCAAGTCGTATCAGCTGCTGCGAAAAAAGGGATGATAGTACTTCTCACCACACACGACGCTGAATATATTGAGCTCTGCGCAACAAGGGTCATTCAACTCAGTGCAGGAAAAATTGTACTTGACAGGAAGCTTGATACCATCACGCGGAGCCGCCTGAGAAGGAAATTCTTCATCATTGAGATCTCCAATTCGGATTTAGCACGTGTTGAAGCTGCCCTCGCCGTCCGACAACTTTTAGAAAGCATGAGTATACATACTCATGAAAACACCACTATCATGTCTACCTCACATGAGGAAGCAAAACAATTAACTTTTGAGACCGCTGACGTGCTGAGCCTCACTCATAAAGAGGCGCTCGCAAATGATCTAAAGAAGGTGTTTGATGAGCCTCAAAATCCTCGCTCATGAATTTCGCCGTCAATTTTTTGAACTCGGTCAGTACAAAATCAACCTTGTGTTTGCAAACCTCTCCTTATTGGTCATGATTACGGGATATCTTGGCCTCTTTTCCAGTACTGCAGATGTATTTACTACCTTTACAAGTCTCTTTTGCTGGTATATGGCAACTCATGGCATTACGCATCCATCGTTCTTTCTCGAAGACGAGATACAAGATCGGACCATCGTATCAGTTGTCAGCAGCGACCAGGAGTTCTCTTTGTACTTGTGCAAAGGATGCTCATACAAATGGTTCTTGACCTTGTAAAAGCTCTTCCTCTTTTTGCCTTTATCGCAATTTTTATGAATACTCAAATACCTGCAGCGATGCCAGTACTCTTTGTCATTGTGATGTTGGTTGTTATTGGGATATACGGTCTTGGCACCCTGATAGGCTCTTTTACATTAGTGTCACATAGAACCTCCAATATTGCGGCGCTTCTCTCGTATTTCATATTTTTCTTCGCGGGCGTGCTTGAGACGCCAAGTATATTTCCTCTGTTTGCTGAGGCGTTCCCATTCATCTGGTTTAAGCACTATATAGCAACTGGAAGCTACATCTACCTGCTCATTATTTTGTTCCAAAGCCTCATGTACTGGGTACTCGGTAGTGTTGTCTTTCGATGCATCCTTAACCGTAGCCTTAAAAGGGGAAGTATATTCTATGTATAACGAGATAAAACGATACTTCTTTTTTAAGTGCCACTATCTTGTTGATAGCATATGTGCGATCCTCTATCAGATGATTTTTGTACTTGGCGTGTGTATGCTACTTCTCCACCAACCAAATCTAAACCTTATGATGTTCTTTCTATTCTTTACTGCCACCAATACTATTCTTGCCGCTAATAACGAATTGGAGTTTGAGATTAGAAGTGGACAAGTAGACAATCTGCGTCACAATGACCGTTCGATTCACGACGAGGTTGACCTCGCAGAGGGCCAACTCAACTTCAAAGAAGGCGGCGGACTCAACTCGCATAACGGCTTGCGCTCCATCGCCGACAAGCTCCAGACCAGGGATTTTATGCGCCTGCAGTTTGGTATCGGTCGCCCTCCTGGAAAGATGCCGGTGGCAGACTATGTTCTGCGCGAGCTCAAGGGAAACAACCTGGAAGACTTTCTGGTCACCGCCCAGACAGCTGCCGATCAGGTGGAGCAACTCCTCCGCAGCTAGCGGTCACCGCGCTCCGCCGCACTTCGCCCCGTGCCATCGCCCCGTGCCGTCACGTTGCGAGCCCGCCGAACTTCTCGCCCTCCGCAGCTAGCAGGCAAAACATTCTACGAAATATTTATGCTCATTCATGAATTACTCATGTCTTGAATCATGCGCAAATAGTACAATAGATATGTTGTTTGCGAATACGGGTTACCCAGACTCGTATGCGTGAGATGCATGTGTCACCTACTCCTGTCTTCTCGCTAAGAAGTCAGGATATAGTGCGGCGCGTCAACTCACTCGCAGTTTTGTTGTGTTAGGAGAGGAGTACCGCTGAATGTATAAGATCCTCGAAAAGACTCAGTTCTCCGAGAAGGTCTTCAAGTTCCGCATCGAGGCACCACAGATGGCCAAGCATGCACATGCTGGTCAGTTCCTGATGGTCCGCGCAAATGAGTGTGGCGAGCGCGTTCCATTTACCTTTGCGGATTGGAATTCTGAGGAGGGTTGGGTCGAGTTTATCTTCATGGTAATCGGCAAGACCACTAGGATGCTTTCTACCTACGAGGTTGGTGATTTCCTGCAGGACGTCACTGGTCCTTTGGGTGAGCCTACCGAGATGGGCGAGGGCAAATGGGCAGTTATCGGCGGCGGCGTTGGCCTGGCTATCGCCTTCCCTGTTGCCCGTCAGCTTGTAGCAGCAGGCCGTGAGGTCCACGCAATCATGGGCGCTCGTACCAAAGAGCTGCTGCTGCTTGAGGATCAGTTCCGTTCCATTCTGGACGATGATCACATCCACATCACCACAGATGACGGTTCTCTTGGCGAGAAGGGCGTTGTAACTGCACCTCTCGAGCGTCTTCTGCAGGACAAGCAGGTCGACCGCGTATTCTGCGTTGGCCCAGTTCCAATGATGAAGTTCTCCACTCTCACTGCCGAGAAGTACGACACACCTATCATCGCTTCCCTGAACCCAATCATGGTTGACGGCACTGGTATGTGCGGTTGCTGCCGTGTTGAGGTTGGCGGCGAGACCAAGTTTGCTTGTGTTGACGGTCCTGACTTTGACGCAACCAAGGTTGACTGGAACGACCTTCGCGCACGTCAGGCAGCCTACCTCACCGAGGAAGGCCAGTCCATCAAGGCTTACGAGGAGACGAGGTGCGCATGCCACAAGTAAACGGTCGCTACATTCCAAACGTCAAGGCACCTCGTACAGCTGACAACGAAGAGCCAGCTGCAGAGCGCGCACAAGACTTCCGCCCTGTCGACAAGGGTTTCACTAAAGAGATGGCAATTGCAGAGGCAAACCGCTGCCTGGATTGTAAGAATCCACTGTGCGTTCAGGGTTGCCCTGTAAACATCAACATTCCTCGCTTTATCGAGGCAATCCGTGCAGAGGAGTTTGGTCGCGGCCTTGATATCATCCGTGAGTCCTCCATGCTTCCTGCAGTTTGTGGCCGCGTTTGCCCACAGGAAAACCAGTGCGAGGGTGTCTGCATCATGGGTAAGCGCAGCGAGCCAGTTGCTATTGGTCAGCTTGAGCGCTTCCTTGGTGACCAGCCAGAGCTTGCTTCCAAGCCAGCGGTTGCTCCAAAGAATGGCAAGAAGGTTGCAGTTGTAGGCTCCGGTCCTTCCGGTATTGCTTGCGCTGGCGAGCTTGCTCGTAACGGCTTTGACGTTACCGTCTTTGAGGCATTCTTCACTGGTGGCGGTGTTCTGGTTTACGGTATTCCTGAGTTCCGTCTTCCAAAGGCTGTTGTTAAGCGTGAGATTGACGGCCTTCAGGAGCTGGGCGTTAAGTTTGAGTTCAACTCTGTTGTCGGTCGTATCACCGATGCGGACGAGCTCTTTGAGCAGGGCTTTGATGCAATCTATATTGCAACTGGCGCTGGCCTTCCAAAGCTTCTCAACATCCCTGGTGAGAACCTGCCTAACGTCTTCTTTGCAAACGAGTACCTCACCCGCGTTAACCTCATGAAGGCTAACAACTTCCCTGAGTACGACACCCCAACCAAGCACGGCAAGAACGTTGTTGTCTTTGGTGGCGGCAACGTTGCTATGGATGCTGTCCGTACTGCTAAGCGTCTTGGCGCTGAGCGCGCAATCATTGCTTACCGTCGTACTGAGGACGAGATGCCTGCTCGTCGTGCTGAGCTGCACCACGCAAAGGCTGAGGGTGTTGAGGTTCTTCCTCTTGTCTCCCCTCTCGAGTTTGTCGCTGGCGAGGACGGCGCAGTCTGCGCAGTTCGCGTCCAGAAGATGGAGCTTGGCGAGCCTGACGCTGATGGACGTCGTCGTCCAGTACCTATTGAGGGTGCTATCGAGGACATTCCTTGCGACGTTGCAATTTCTGCAATCGGCACTAACGCTAACCCATTCGCAAAGATGATCGGCGACATCAAGCTCAACAAGTGGGGCTACATTGAGGCCGACGAAGAGGGCCGTACTTCCGATCCTCGCATCTGGGCTGGTGGCGACATCGTAACCGGTGCTGCAACCGTCATTCTTGCAATGGGCGCTGGTAAGGTAGCAGCTGCTTCCATCACCAAGCACCTCGGCTAGTCCGCCGGTTTCGTCTGGCGTAGCTTTGGCTCGCAGTTCAGTTACAGCTGACACAGCAAGCTAACATACAATCACAAAAGACCTGGTACCACACGGTGCCAGGTCTTTTTCATGCCGAGAAATACCGCGGCCCAACACCCGAGCGCACGGGTTTCTCGCCAAGCGCTTTTCTCACCATCGCGCGCCTGAAAAGTGCAAAGAATCTGTAATTGCAGCACCGATTCTTAGCAGAAATCAGGCAAATCCACAGTTTCTTTTACATTTTTAGGCAAAATTTACAGATTCTTTGATGAAATCAGGCGCGTGAAAGATAGACTGCGTGGCCCTAAATTTTGAGCCTGAAAACTGCATCATGTCTGAGTAAATTTACTCAGACATGGCGAGAAAAACCGGCAAAACTACTCAGACATGGCGTGCTTTTCCGGCAAACGGCTCAGACATGGCGAGAAAATCAGGCGCACCCAAGCGTACACCTAGCATGTGCCAGATTCGCGGCAGTGTCTGGCAAGAAACCCATCCACTAGCAGCGCATCCACACAAGAAACCCGGTATCCATACGAAATAGATACCGGGTCAAAATCGCTCTCAACCTGCGCCCGTGCGCGGCGCTGACCTGCGGCGTTGCCGTCGTTGCGCCCGCGCGCGTCGTTGACCTGCAGCGTTGCTGTTGCAGCTCTCGCACGTGGCTACGAGAGCAAAAACTCCCTGACGCGAGCGGCAATACCTTCGGCGTCCAGGCCAAAGTGCGAAAGCAGCACGTCGCCAGGAGCGGAGGTGCCAAAGGTACGCATACCAGCAAAGCGCATGGGCGTGGGCAACTGCTCAGCCAGAAGCTCAGCAACTGCAGCTCCGAGGCCTGTTGCCACGTTGTGCTCCTCAACGGTTACCACATGACGGGTCTTCTCGGCAGACGCCAAAATGACTTCCTCGTCCAAAGGCTTGATGGAGAACACGTCAATGACCTCGGCAGAGATCTTCTCCTGTGCCAGCAAATCTGCGGCTGCGAGTGCCTGAGCAACCTCAACACCGCAAGCAGCGATGGTAACATCAGTGCCTTCACGCAAAACGTTTGCAAAAGGCAGACCACCCTTGAAGGACTCGTCGTAGATGTCGGCAACCTTGTGGCGACCCATACGCACGTAGAAGGGGCCGTCGGCCTCGGCAGCAAGCCTGAGTGCCGCCTTGGTTGCGTTGTAATCTGCAGGAACAAGCACGCGCATCTGAGGGAGAGCGCGCATCATGCCAATGTCCTCAAGGGATTGGTGAGTAGCGCCGTCCTCTCCTACCGTAATGCCTGCATGCGTAGGGCAAATCTTCACGTTAAGGCCGGAGTCGCAGACGGTGTTTCTAATCTGATCGTAAGCGCGACCGGTTGCAAACACGGCAAACGAGCCGGTAAACACGGTGCGTCCCGTAAGTGCCAGTCCAGATGCAACTCCTACCATGTTCTGCTCGGCAATACCCACGTCAACCATGCGCTGTGGGAAGGCCTTCTGGAGGTCGGCAAGTTTAGTGGAGCCGGCAAGGTCTGCGTCAACAGCCACGATATCATGACCCTCGTTTACCAGCTCAACAAGAGTCTGACCATATGCCTCACGAGTTGCTCTAGACATTGGCAACCTCCTTACCTTCACCCTGAAGATCAATCAAAAGAAGCTCTCTTGCAGCATCAAGTTCTTCTCGCGCAAGATCAGCCTGTTCGGCCGAAGGAGCGTTTCCGTGCCAGGAAGCCTGATCCTCCATAAACGAGACGCCCTTGCCCTTGACGGTCTGGCAAATAACCACGGTAGGTGCGGTGTTTCCTGCCTCGCGACCATCTCGTGCAGCGAGAAGGGCCTGGCGCACCTCGGTGACCTCGTGACCGTTAACGCGCAGCACGTTCCAGCCAAAGGAACGGAACTTCTCATCAATATCGCCAAGAGAGCACACGTCGGTTACGTGACCGTCAATCTGCAGGTTGTTGAGGTCCACAATAGCAATGAGGTTATCCAGCTTCTGGTGAGCAGCAAACATGCATGCCTCCCAGTTAGAGCCCTCCTGCAGCTCACCGTCGCCCAGAAGGACAAATACCTTCTTGGCGCGCTCGCCGCTTGCAAAAGCGTCCATAGAAAGTCCCAGAGCGCATCCTGCCGCTACCGAGAGACCCTGGCCAAGAGAGCCAGAGCAAACCTCAATACCAGGGCATGCGTGGCAGTCTGGATGACCCTGCAGTCGACTACCAAGCTGACGGAGGGTAACCATATCCTCGTCATGGAGCCAATCAAGCAGGTGGTACGCAGCATACAGCACAGGAGCCACGTGACCCTTGGACAGGAAGAACCTATCCTCGGTGTGATCCTCTGGGTTGTTGTGGTTGTACTTCATTACTCCCGAGAAGAACAGTGTAGCCACAATATCTGCCGCACTAAGAGAGCCACCGGGATGACCTGACTTGCTCTTCTCAAGCATATCAATGACATCGCGCCTCAGTGTATTGGCTGCAAGCTTAAGCTCATCATCAGTGAGATTGCGCTCAGGTAATGCAGATGTTCCCATTCTCATCCTCTCAAAACAAGTACGCCCAACCTAAGCTGGGCGTACCACAATCACTATTTATTGCTGAGCCTTAACCTTTTCCCAGTCTGCCTCAAAAGACTTAAGACCGGCGTCGGTCAGAGGGTGCTTCAGACACTTCTTCAAAGCTCCAAATGGAACGGTTGCAATATCAGCGCCAAGCAAAGCTGCCTGAGTCACGTGGTTAGGCGTACGGACAGAAGCCGTAATAATCTCTACGGTGTGATCAACGTTTTTATCCCATGCATAGTTCTCAATGCAAGAAACAACGGTTCCCAGCTGCTCAATGCCGTCCTCGCCGATGTCATCAAAGCGACCAACAAATGGCGAAATATAACGAGCACCAGCGTTTGCCGCAAGAAGAGCCTGAGGTGCCGAGAAAATCAACGTCATGTTGACGCGAATTCCCTCAGAAGCAAGCTGATGGGTAGCAGCAAGGCTCTCAGCGCAGATAGGAAGCTTAACAACAATGTTTGGAGCAAGAGAAGCCAGGTGACGGCCCTCTTCAATCATGCCCTCAGTTGTTGTTGCCGTTGACTCAGTAGATACAGGAAGTCCCTCGCAAAGCTGAGCAATCTTAACCATATGAGACTCAAAGTCGGCTAGCTTGCCGCCAATCTTTGCATACAGCGATGGGTTGGTAGTAACACCTGCTAAACAGCCCCAGCTAAGAGCCTCAGAAATCTCACCGATATCTGCCGTGTCAATAAAGAACTTCATGTGTAATCCTTTCCTGTACAAACTTAAACGAGTTTGGAAACGTACGTCGTACTAAGAAAGAGCTCATCCACATTGTACAGATTCTTATGTACCATCTGTGACGAGAACCCAAAACAAGTGCAAAAAGACCGTTTATCCCTCAAACGCCTTATCAATTTTGCTGCGAAAGTTACGTCTCAAAAAGTGGTGTAAGGCTATTTCCTTACTGCCTTCTAACCTACATTATGCCACCTCTTTACAAACCTTAAATGCCTGAACAATCTCACCAATGATGAGACGAACACCGGAAAGAATGATATACACGCCACCGGCAAAAGAAAGATCACGCAGAAATGCCCAGACTACCCAGTTTGTGGTGGTCTCAGTACCAACGTTAAGCAAATCGCCAAGATGCTGGAAACCTGCATATGCAGGATTTGAAGCAAACTCAACAGCAGAAATACCAGCAGGAACAGCACCCAAAAGACCACGATCAACCGCAACACCGGTAATAATAAGGAACATGATAATCATCGTAAGACCGATGGAAACCGTATTGTCACGCAGGAAGATCAGCCGCTTGGAAAACCGGAGCTTCTCGGTACTATTTTCGCGATCAGACGCAAAAAGTTTACCAACAATTCCAGAAAGCCAATATCCAACACCGCCAAAGTGACCAAGAGCAACAGAATCACTGCCTGTGACCTTACGCATGGTCGGCTGACAATATGCTGGCGAGAGAACCATGATGAGACCCAAGAGACACGCACTTGAAATGTAGAGCATCCAACCGTCAAGGCCTCCGATGTGCAAAATGATAGCGAGCATAGCTGCCATATAAAACGTATGGTGACCTGTTAGGAAGATATAGTGCATGCGAGAAAAACGTGCAAGGACAATGTTGAGAACCATACCCAGACACATAATGATTGCGGTAGCCTGACCAAAGTCCTGAAGCGCCATCGATACGATGCCTCATTGTTGGGAACAACTCCCTGCATATTGAAGGCATAATTAAAAATCTCACCAAAATGCAAGCAGTGACCCCGACTGAAGGAAACTCGCTCCGGCAAAAAGAACCAAGAAGCCAACAATGGTCTTCAGAGTTCCTTTTACAAGTTCCTCAATCGGTTTCTTCTGAAGCACCAGACCGAGAAGGGATACAAGGCCAACAAGAATTGCAGGCGTTGATAGCACGTTAACGATAAAGTCTATAACTGGCATATTACGTACTCCTTCCACGTAGGTAACCAACGTAAGACACTATTGCAAAAGGCCTGTATACCTTTGTGCACAAAATACGTTCCATCGGACAGGTTGCCAATGGACTCTTCGGTTTAGGAGCCAACCGTCATATGGCAATACGCTTCATCTGCATTCTGAGATTGAGCGAGAGCTTCAATGTTTTTCGGATCTGCCAGTAGTGTGGCTAGTTCTCGCATTACTTCAATGTGTGAATTTGAGTCCTCAGCGGCAAGCGTTAGCAGCACGCTCGTCGGGGTTTGCCCCTCTTTGAACACAACACCCTTGCGCAAAATAATAAGCGCAAGCTGTTTTTTAATAACGCCCTGTTCAGGGCGGGCATGGAGAAGGGCGAGATTTGGGACAAGAACAAAATATGGACCGAGCTCATGGGCGTTGTCTATGATACCGTCAATATAACGTTCTTCAACATATCCCCCTTTTACCAGAGGGGTAACTGCAATGCGAACGGCGTCTTCCCAGTCCCGTGCCGAATCGACAACCTGAACGTTTTCGAGTTTGAGCATATCTTTGATCTGGCTCATAGCACTTCTCTCTACTCTACGAATCAAAAACGTCTACATAGATATTTTATAAGTATCGCAGAGAAAAGGTTAAACAATTTATCAAATACTCGCTCCGGTTCATTTTATCGTGACAGACAGGAATACCCCCCCGGAGTAGTGAAGAAGAGATCTAATCCAGCACGCACGGTTTAACTACTCCGAAGGCACCATATAAACACTCATTAATTTGAGACGGATTGAGGCTCCCGAACTCACCCCAATACAGGAGCCATAAGCTCATACAGTGCATCGACATCTTTGCAGGCGCCTATCTTTTCAAGAAGCTCCGCATCCTGAATGACCCCGATAAGCTTCTGAAGCATTTCAAGCTGGCCGTGGGGCTCGGTGAGAGCAAGCATGAAAAGGACTTTTGGATGCAAGATAGTTTCAGGATCACCCATCATTTGAAATGCAACTGAATCCTTTAATGTTGCAATGCCGATTCCGGGCTTGATTACGTGTTCGCTATCACAATGCGGAATGGCAATATCAAAAGCAGATGCAGGAAGTCCCGTTGCAAAGACGCGCTCACGCTCAACGATGGCCTGAGGATAGGTATCTTTTGCATATCCGTTATCCACAAAGCCTTGGGCAACAGTGCGCAGAGCTTCCTCAGAATCAGTGGCTTCAACGGCAAGTTTGATAAGTTCTTTCTTCAGAATCATTATGCTTCCTTTCCATTTGCACAAATTATAGAAACCTTATAGGCGGCTCACTCACAACAAATCAAGATTTCCAGTTTTCTCACACCCTTACTCCCATACTTGTATATAATTATGTGTACAAGTTGTAGCAGTTTTTATAGGTAATGTCACTAGGTTGTCGTCAAATTATCGGCATACGGCACCGTAAAACACACCCATATCATAACTGCACCGGACACCTATATAGAAAAGGAGTTCATCATGCTGGTAAATCTTCGCGATATCTGTGCCATTGCCGAGCAGAATAACATGGCAATCCCCTCCTTCAATGTACCGAGTATGGAAGCACTGCGCGCTGCAATCGACGCTGCCGAGAAAACCGGTTATCCCGTTATCATTGCTCATGCAGAAGGCCATGAGCCCTTTGCCCCTCTCGACAAGATCGGTCCTGCAATGGTCGCTCTTGCGGAGCGTTCCAGTGCCTTGGTCTGCGTACATCTTGATCATGGAGAAAGCCTCTCCTACCTGCGTCGCGCCCTTGAAATGGGATTTAACGGCATTATGTATGACGGCTCTTACCAACCCTACGAAAAGAACGTAGAAAATTCCCAACGCGCTGCCGACATGTGCGCAAGCTTTGACGCCGGTCTTGAATGCGAGCTTGGCTCAATGGGGGCTCGTGAATTTGGCGAACGTGAGGAAGGCGCAACGGCGGAAGAATCCGGTGCAATTTATACCGATCCCGATCAAGCACTCGATTTCATCCAATCAACCGGTCTTGATATTCTCGCATGTTCGTTCGGAACGGTTCACGGCATTTACAAAGGCGAGCCGCACCTGAACTTTGACGTGCTCCATAAAATCAGGAAGCTCTCTCAGACTCCGCTTGTCATGCACGGCGGCTCAGGCGTATCTGATGCCGACTACGCCAAGGCCATCAATGCTGGTATCCGTAAAATCAACTACTACACATACGGCGTAAAATATGCCGGTGAAGCCGTAGAGAAGCTTATTGGCGAGAAGAACGGCGAGACTATCTACTGGCACGACATGACCACAACTGCCTATGAGCGTATGCTTGCAGACTTCACTCACGTCATCCAAGTGTTTGCAAACGGAGCTAATCCTGTAGTCTAACGTTACTCTGTGGCATAACGTAAAAATACAGAAGAACTCCGACCTCAAGTACCAAATTGAGGTCGGAGTTTTTTATTTTTTCTCTTCTGGATTCTGTCCGTACCTATGAAATACTGCAATAGCTTCATCTATTTGTGGCTGAGTCATTTCTGCCATTTCTTTACCTGTAGACAAAGCAACCGATACAGTTTTTGCTGCTTCTTCTAAGTAAATGCAGGCATACATAGCTTGCCGTAAATCTTTACCAACCGCAATGACGCCGTGATGCTTCAGAACAACTGCAAGTCTATTGCCAATACACTCAACAGCTCTCTCTCCCATGGACAAACTGCCTGGATCGCCATATGGTGCGATAGATACTGATCCTTCAGTTGCATTTGCCAACGTTGAGAGATTACAGGGAATTTCATCGAGTACCAAACCTAATCCTGTAGCATATGGCTGATGGGTATGGATAACAGCGTTAACCTTTGGCATCTTGTTAAAAATGTATAAAAGAGCCTCAGTATCAACAGACGCTTTTCTATGTCCCTCGATAATATTTCCTTGCGGATCTACAACCAACATATCATCTGGAACCATTTCGTCATAAATCATTCCAGATGGGGTGACCACGACATCGCCATTCTCCATCCGTACACTAACATTTCCACCAGAAAGCGCAATCAGACCATAGTGATCCATTCTCATCGCACATTTGAGCATTTCTTCTTTTATCTCTGCGTACATTTTTACCTCTTCTTCCTCTTGAGATATTCTTCATTTGTACGTCGAGCCCTTGCTTTTAGAGAATCAGGATGAATTTTGTACTCCAAATCTCTGAGTAATGAGAACAGTTCTTCTGAATCATTAAACATTTTCGTTGGAATCCAAAATCGTCCCGACAGTAATGATGCGTCATTAACTCTTAGGTAAATCTTTCCTGAACTTGGAAACTCTCTTACCAAAAATGAATTGACTTTTTTCAAATCATATTTTTGTATTCTTCCATATGAACTGAAGGAGACTACTTCTTCAGAGAGTTCAATGACCTTTGGATTTGATCCAGAAACAAACGTATTCCAAATTTGATAACACGATACTAGCAATGCCAACATAAATACTGCTCTAGGTAGTAGCAAATTAAATGCAATGCAGCAAACTGATACTAATGCAATTCCAATACAAAAAATACCCGTCAGGGTAACCTCAATCGCATAGTATGGATTTTGATACGTAAATACTCTTTTCATTTAAACCCCAAATGGTCGGAGCCCTAAAGACTCCGACCAAACTATACAGTCTACTCAGCGGTGTCTGAAGTATGGAGTTCAAGCGCTTCTTTATGAATACGACGCTTGTTCCATATTGCAAGCGCAAGGGTTGCGATACCAATTATCGCTAAGCCCAAACCATTAGCAATTCCACCAATGCGTACAATTAGCCATGTCAACGGATTTGCGCCATCACATATAGATGAAATCGCCGCAGCTCCACCCATATCAAACTGGACATTAGATGCAGCAGTAGTGATGAGAGGCGATAAATCTGTAGCAATGTACAAACCAACGGTGAGAACAATAAGTCCAATGAAAATTCCACGGAAACCATTGTTGCGTACGACTGGAGTAATAAGAACAAACATCCATGGAATTACCGCAAGGTCTGCAAAAGGAAGAACCTTATTTCCCGGAAGGATAACTGCCAAGAAAATGCAGAGAGGGACAAGGATGAACGAAATAGCAAGAGTCACTGGGTGCCCTACGCCAACTGCAGAATCAAGACCAATATATATCTTTCCACGGTTCTTGAAATGCTTGTTGACAAACGTAGAAGCTGCATCAGAAATAGGAAGCAGACCTTCCATTAACAAGGCAGCCATCTTTGGAATGAGCACCAATACGGCGCCAAGCGAAACTCCTAACGACAGCACTTTGGTTATGGAAGCAGCAACATTTCCACCGTCCCAATATGCAAGGACACCAATTACCAGTCCAATAACTGTACCTACCAAGATTGGCTCGCCAAACACACCAAATTTCTTTTGAAGTGTATCCGTATTGATATCAATATCACGTACCCCAGGAATCTTGTCAAAAATCCAGTTAAAAAGCATCGCAATCGGTGCATATGCGGTAGTAAACCCATGTGGCAAGGAAACACCAGGCATCTGAAGTGACTCCTCAACCAAAGGAGCCGTATAGTCACCAAGAACCATAATCACGATCATGTTTAGAATGGCTGCAATAATACCAAACACATAGCTATTGGTTACGATTGAAACAAGTGCACCAGTAAAAGCAAAATGCCAGTAGTCCCAAATGTCAACGTCAACAGTCTGAGTAGTATTAGTAAGAAGCATAACGATATTTACTACAAGACCAAGTGGAATAATAATCAAGCCAACAGTTGATCCCATTGCAATAGCTGCTGCTGCTGGCCAGCCTACATCAACAACGGTCAGACTCAATCCAAAACGATTGACCATTTCCTGAACTGCCGGTGAAAGTGTAGTTCCCAAAAGACTGTTAATTACAAGTCCAAGTCCGATAAAACCAACGCCAACCGTAAGTCCAGCTCGCAAACTTTTACCAAAGCCTGCACCCAAAATACAGCCAAGAATTGTAAGCACAATCGGCATCATCACCGATACGCCCAACCCTTGAATGAACGAGAAGAACCCCAAAAAAGCATCCATTTTACGTCCTCCTTTTCTGTTTACTCTTCTTCCATAAGCTTTAAGATCTGCTGGTTTGGCACATCCATACCCACACCCATTAAATAGGCAACTCCATTAACATACGGACAATGCAACTCCTGAGGAGCTATTGACGTTGCTACAATGAAGTCGTAGTTGCGTGATTTCTCTGGAGCAGACGCGAGCGGAATCTGTGTAATCTCATACTGCCCTTTATATCCATGAGAATCCAAAAGTTCTTCTACTTTTTTCCGGGCAATTGTTGAAGTTACAATTCCTGATCCACAAGAAAGCAAAATGTGTTTCACTCTTCCAGCCATCTTTCATCCCTTCTCTGTTCTTACAAACTACTCACCAATTACGCAAACCTTGACTTTACGATTACGCTCCCTGTTCTGGTCCCAGTCAACTAAGTAAATGTGGCCAAATTCTCCAGTTGCGGGCATGCCGCCAGTAACGACAAAAGTTTGGCTGCTACCAAAGAGCGATGCCCTCAGATGTGCATCTCCGTTCAAAATCGTATTTGCCTCTCCCGGAAACTCGGGATGCTCATTATGGTAGTCCACAAGAAATTGAACGTGTTTTGGTCCCGGATAACGATAGTCTCGATCCTCTTCAACCTCACGGGGAATCATCTTGTCCACGAAACGAATAAGGTCTCCCTGGAGAAACTCCTGCCCCTGCCAATTCGTATCATGCACATACTCCTCAAAAATAATTGAGCAGGTAGTATGTATTGTTTGGCACGTCACAGTACCGTTTGAGATCCCGGATGCAGCAATGATATCAATTACCTGTTGCTTGATATCGATAAAATCAGGACGACCTGCTGCAGTTGACACCGTAATCGTATCTTGATAAACAGCCATATATCTCTTCTCCAACCTTCTCTTACTCTGCAAAGTCGGTACGTGCTCGATCAAGCGCTTCAAACATCTCGTCAAGCATTGCAAACGGATCGTCGGCCGCAACAATACCCGAGGTTCCTCCAGTTGCATCGGCGCCGTATTTGATGGCATCGTACACATTCTCTCCGGAGCTGATACCTGCCGCCTGCAGTACCTTAGTGGCAGGAGAGACGGCCTTTACCGCCTCGGTCGAAGCGCGCATATAATCTTCACCGGCAATTTGTCCGGTTCCGATAAGGCTCGTAAGCTCACAGGTCATAATATCGGGATGCAACTCTGCAATGGCTTTTGCCTCTTCGACGGAATCGGCACATACACAGGTAAGAATCCCCACCTCATTAGCGCGAGCTATGGTTGAAGCAAGCTCATGGACGGTCATGGGGTTCTCGGCATGATTCAAAAATGTAGCCTTCACTCCCGCCGCCGCGAGCGCCTCAGGCAGGATATGACCCATACCGCGACCGGGCCTCAAGCTTTCCATATTTTGAGCGCACGGAATAAGATGCGTGCAGTGCTCGGCAACCCATGCGAGGTCAATCGGCTGAGCCGTAAAGAGACAATCAAAATCGTACTTCTCGCAAAGTTCATCCGCCTTGGTGGCAAGCTTGCGAAGCTCCTCACCATACAAATACGACTTTGGATTAACTACAAAAAATGGGCTTCTCAACTTGTACTTTTCCATACAGATCCCCTCTATCCAAAGCATGCATACAAAACGACAAGTTCAATATAAGCAGTATATATCAACTTGTACACAATTTTATATACAAGATGTTTTATCGATGAATTTTATCGGTGAACGCGCGCATTTTGGGATTGAATTGCATCCCCCACGACCGCCTGCCCTGATGTAAGCCACGTAAGACTCCACTCAAAGGGGGTCTTATCGGCAAATCTGATTGTTTGTTCAAGAACCAGAATCGGTGAGTTCTCATCGCAATTCAAATAGCGGCCATGTTCCACTCCTGCCGCGCGGGCCGTATAGCGGATCTTTGAATACGCAATCTTCTTTCCGCTGCATCTTTCCGCAGCTGAAAAGGCAGGTTCTACACTAAAGTCCGCTTTTTCGTAGCCGGGGCACTCCGATAAGTTCGTCCAGCTTTCCTGACATAAAATGGGCTCGCCATCAACATATCTGACCCTGCGCAAAAAACAAATAAGGTCTGAGGACGACGCCTGCAGCTCATTTTTTACATTTTCCGGAGCGGGTAAAACTTTCTTTTCCAGGACCTTTGTTTCAAATTCCATTCCCTGGTTCTTAAGAGACTCGGCAAACGAAAGAGGTCGGACTCCCGCCGGATGGGAAAGTCCTTCTTCAGCAACGTATGTGCCCTTTCCGTGAACACGAAGCAAAAGACCTTCGTTTACCAGCGTTTCAATCGCATGCCGTACGGTCCCTCGACTGATGCCAAACCGGTTCATCAGCTCATGCTCCGAAAGAATCTTCTCTCCGGAGATCAACTCACGCGAATAAATCATTTCCCTGATTTGGTCGGCCAGCTGTGAGTGGAGCGATGTAGCGCTGCTGGTAATCAAAGCCTTTGTTGGTTTATCTTGACTGGTCAGCTTTTCCGGTGTGGGAAAATGAGGATATATTCGATTGTCGTTTGTAGCCTTTTTGCACACTGCAACCTTCTAACCTATAAAAATCGAACAAATGATGGTCACGCTTATAGACAAGTAGTATACAAGTTATAGAAAGGTTGTGCCAGATAGAACGCCATGGAGGGTGTGCGCCGGATAGCATCGGAAGATGGTATGGGACATATACGCAGCTAGAGAGTCCCTGGTATTTCTCGTCAGGGCGGTTGCACTTGTCGCCTTCTTCGCGCACTCCTTCGTTTTCAAGAATCTGCAAGAAACACTGAACAGTTGGTGGGTTACGCTAAAGAATCGTCTAGGTTGGTAGAAAGAGACCCTTTAGAGCCTGTATACATCTTCTACTCCCTGACTGACACTCCTCTCTTCATCAGTCTTTTTATAGAGTATAAAAACGACCAAGGCCAGAAAGAAGACTCTACTGCCAGAAAACACGAAAATACCTCTTCAAAACGCTCATAACCTCACCGGCTATCGTGAAAAGAATACCTATAGGTGTATGGGTGCTATCTTATGACCGCCTCAATAGATGTATTCCGGTATGCGATCATCCTTCCGTACTCGATCGTAACCTTCATGGAATATGTCAACAGAATCGGCATTGATATACGATCCTTTGCGATCATAGGGAAAGTACGCTATCGCAACGTGATCGCCGACCTTGTAATCAGAGACATTCACCAAAACACCGCTCGCAGGTTTTTCACCAAAATGAACTTCCAATGTTCTCTCGGAATCATCCTCGACAATCACACACAATCGGAAGGTATTAGTTTCCTCATCAATACTGACAATATGACCTGTCAAAAAAAGCATATACGAAAATGAAGCATGGTTGTCATCTATGCCATAAATAGCCTTCTCTTTGTTATTTCTCTTTGTTATTTCTCTTTGCTATTTCTCTTTGCTATTTCTCTTTGCTATTCTCTTTGGTACCCTCTTTGCTGCTCTCTTTTGAGGTCGATATAGCCAAGGCAATTCCTCCAAATAGCAGGACTCCCGAAAAAATGATAAAACCTTTCCTCTTTATTAAGACAGATATACAAACAGACCTCCTATCTTATCTGGAGAAAAAGACACTATCATTGTAAGTATATTTGGCATATTCTACATTGACATATCGCACAAAGCCATTCCAACCATCGGCAACTACAAGAGCATGCATCGAAGGCTTTGAAAAAGAGGGATCACTGAAAGCCATTTGATTAAATTTTGAATCTATATTTTCCTTTTCCATAACCTGATACAGACTCAATAATATCCGCCTGCATCAAATTAGAAATTAACTTGGATGCTCCCGAGCTCTTTAAGCCGAGAAGTTCCATAACTGCATTTCTTCCAAAAATCTTGTTATCGCCAAAACTCCCATATAAAGTTTTGATATGAAGAATCGTTTTATTCGAGAAGCCCTCTGTTTTCCCGGAAGCAGAGTTACGTCTCAAAAAGTGGTGTAAGGCTATTTCCTTACTACCTTCTAACCTACATTATGCCACCTCTTTACAAGCGTTAAAGTCACTATCAATTACTTGTAAGAGATGGTCGATGGTCTCTTGTGTACATGACTCTCTCTTAGGGTGTTCTTCAAAGAGAAGAGAGCGTTTGTCCATGAAGTGCGTTGCTACAAACCACTCTTCGTTTTGATTGATACATACTGCTCCTACAA
>ERZ772958.160-NODE-160-length-28611-cov-10.095672_pt1 | contig 28611 bp, 22 predicted proteins | sample MGYA00580681_ERZ772958 | MGnify/ENA primary metagenome ERZ772958 (study PRJEB29015, sample SAMEA2738089) | human oral metagenome | biome: human oral; feature: human-associated habitat; material: saliva | place: China | collected 2275 ...
AACCCCTGACCCCCTGCATGCCATGCAGGTGCGCTACCAGCTGCGCCATATCCCCATATTCTGTTAGTGACCTCAACGAGGCAACATGAATATATTACACACACCACGGACAACGATGCAAACCAGCGCACACAAAAATCTAAAAAAGTTCCGGGGCAACCGGGCAGGCAGAAGGGGCACCCAGGTCACCAGAAAAGGGCAACCGGGCGGGCAGAAACACCCTCGAAATACGCAGAATAAACACACAGAAAAGGGGCGGACCCCGCGGCACCATACGGCGCCACCAGAGCCCACCCCTCATCAGCTAAAAATCAAACGGAAGCCTACGCCTCATCCTGAGCGGGAATGATGCGTGCAGCATCTTCCTCAGTCTCACCCTCAATGTCGAAGGGAGCCTCGTTCTCAACACCCAGCTCAATACGCGGAGCCTCAGCCCACAGACGATCCAGAGCGTAGAACTCGCGGTCCTCCTCATGCTGAACGTGCACAACAATATCGCCGAAGTCCAGCAGAATCCAACGACCCGAGGAACGGCCCTCACGGCGAACCGGCTTCAGGTCAGCCTGCTCACGCAGAGCGTCCTCAACCTCATCCGCAACAGCGTTCACGAGGCGCTCATTGTGGGCAGAAACCACCAGGAAGCCATCAATCAGACCCATCGCGTCGGATGCATCCACAGCGAACAGGTTAGTTCCCTGCTTCTCCTCCGCAGCGCGGGCGGCAATGCGCAGAGCCTCAATCGAGGACTGTGCAGCAGTCATATTTTCCTTCCTTGCCGGCAGAACACCCGCCGGCAGCACCCGCAACAGGGGTGCATTGTTCACGGCCTACTTAGGGCCAAAAATCATAATCAGACCAACAACGACCAGGGCGAGCAGCAGCACAATCCACAGCCACGCCAGGGAGGGCTTCTGTGCAGGCTGCAGAACCTCTTCAGCCTTCTCAACAGCGCTCTTAGGAGCAGAGTCTTCCCCAGTTTCCTTCGATGCTGCTTCCTTTGACTCGGCTTCCTTCGAAGCCTCAGCAGAAGCAACCGAAGCAGACTTCGACTCAGCCGGCTTAGACTCTTCATCCCCGGAGCCCTTGTCGGACTCCTCGACAGTCTTCTTGACCAGTGCCTCTTCGGGATCCTGACGATCCACCATGCGCTGCAGCAGCTCCTCGACCTCATCCGGGCTCAGAGCAACAGTCGGGTCTCCGTCCACCGAATCTACGGTATCCCCTGCGGAGGCGCTATCCAGCACGCTCAGGTCAAGACCCTGCGCGTTCACCGCGCTCACGCGGGTGGGCAGCTCATCAGCAGACTCTTCAACCTCAACGGCCTCAACGGCATCTTCCTCAACGGAAGCAACCTCGGTCGCCTCAGCCTCAACGTCAGAGCTGTCCAGCTCCTCAACCTTCGGCTCATCGCGCACCAGGTACTGGTGCAGCTCGGGTTCCGGCTTCTCCTCCTTGACCACGGCAATGACCGGGATCGAAGAAGTCATCGGGTTATTCACCGCGGAGGGGCTGGTCGCATCCACACGGTTCTGCGCGATCTCTTCGGGGCGCAGAACACGCAGGCTACTGGTCAGAGGAGCAGGCTCGTGCAGCTTCTCCTCATCGTTCGCCTCAGTGTCAATCTTGCCCTGAGCTGCCAGTGCCGCAAAACGACGCTGAACAGCCAGAACCTGCGGGTCAATAGCGTTCGTATAAATCACGGAGCCCATGTTGGCAACAGGCTTCGCGGGCTCACCGCGGCGGGCCGCACGCAGGTACTCGGCAACTTCTTCACGGTAACGGGCAAGACGGCGCGGACCCATCACCTTGGTAGGCGGCGGCACCTCAATGCCGTCCTCGGTCACGTACGTCTCGTAGAGGTACGCTTCGTCCTCGCTATAGGGCTTCGAACCCGTAGCTTCACTCATGTGTTCCCTCATTATTCGTCGATTGGGGTGCCTGCCCAGACTCATCCTTCACGCGAGGCAAGCCGTCACGGTACGCCGTCAAAGCGTCCTTCTTGTACAGGCCGTACTTAGCAATGTACTGCACCACACCATCGGGCACCAGGTACCAGATGGGGGCGTCTTCAGCTGCGCGGCGACGAATATCGGTCGAAGAAATCGCCATCGCAGGAATCTTCAGGGTCGTAATATGACGACCCTCAGCCATCGGCGGATCCAGCTCATGATCGGGGCGGGTCACGCCCACAAAAGTCGCCAAATCCCACAGCTTATGGGCATTGCGCCAGGTCATAATCTGGCTAATCGCGTCCGCACCGGTGATGAAGAACAGGTCAGCATCCGGGCGCAGGGCACGCAGCTCGTTAAGCGTATCAAAGGTGTAGGTGGCGCCGCCACGGTCAATATCAATACGGCTCACCGTAAAACGCGGGTTCGACGCGGTCGCAATCACCGTCATCAGGTAGCGATGCTCAGCGTCACTCACGTGCCGCTCCCCCACCTTCTGCCAGGGCTGACCGGTCGGAACGAACACAACCTCGTCCAGGTCGAACACGGCGGCAACTTCACTAGCTGCCACCAGGTGTCCGTGGTGAATCGGATCGAAAGTTCCACCCATCACACCCAGACGCACCCGACCGGGAATGCGCGGGGGAATCGACTCGGTGCTCGGAGCACCAAAATCAAGGTGAACAGGCTGGTCAGTCACAAATGCCGTCCTTGCTGGGGACAGAGACCGCACCACAGCAGCTTAAGGAGCCACCACAGGTGCGGATGCGGGCAGGTACACAGAAGGTACGCAACACCGAAAACGACCCGCGTACATTCCCCTCTATGCTACCTGCTTACGGTCAAAAAAACCGAAATGACGGGGGTGAGCTAAGCCGCCAGTGGAATACCCAGCCAGCACGCCCGACCACAGGTTCACCGCAGGCTCACCCGCATGTTCCGACACACACATCCGGCGCGAGAGGCAACCATAACCGCAACCGCAGAGCACCCAAGAAAGCGCTGCGCATATAAGAAAGCGCCGCGCACCGGAGCAAACCCCGGTGCGCGGCACCATTCACTGTCTAAGTAGTAGCTGTCTAAGTAACAGCTAACGTTGAGCTACTAGTCGTCGATGTTCGGCATGTCGATATTCTCGTCGACCTTGCCTTCCTTCAACTTCTTGCGGTACTCCACCGACTCGGTCCACACGCCTGCAACACGCTCGGACTCCAACTCGGCACGAGCCTCCGCCTTCGCGTCCATACGCTCCTTGTACTCCACACGCTTCTGCGCACGAGTCGGGCGAATAATCTCTTCCAGACGAGCGTCCGTACCGCGCGGGGAGGACAGCAGCTCAGCGCCACCGACCATGGTCGGCTCCCAATCGAAGATCACCGAGTTGTCGTTCTCACCAATCACCACGGCATCACCGGCACGAGCACCAGCCTTGAACAGCTCATCCTCAACACCCAGGCGCGCCAGGCGGTCCGCCAGGTAGCCGACAGCCTCATCATTATTGAAGTCAGTCTGCTGAATCCAACGCTCAGGCTTCTCACCAATCACGCGGAACAGCGGCTCAAGGTTACGCTCCTCGCGGCGAATAGTGAACTCCTGCTTCTTCTTACCGCGGAAGCCCTTCGGGCGAACCACAGGAGCCTCAACAACCACGCGCTCCGCTTCCTTCTCGGCAGCGGCACGAGCCTCGCGGTCTTCCTCAACGAGCTTTGCCATCGCAAAGATGAGGGGCTTCAGACCCTCATGGGAAGCCGTCGAAATCTCGAAGACCTTAAAGCCCATCTCCTCAAACTCGGGGCGAACAAACTCAGCCAGCTCACGAGCCTCAGGAACATCAATCTTATTGAGCACCACAATCTGCGGACGCTCATGCAGCGGCACGGTCACGCCCGCAGTCGGGTCAACCTCATAGTTCTGCAGCTCGCCGCGGATCACCTCAAAGTCACTGATCGGGTCGCGGCCCGGCTCCAAAGTAGCGCAGTCAATCACGTGCACCAGAGCCGAAGAACGCTCCACATGGCGCAGGAAGCGGTGACCCAGACCGCGGCCCTCCGAAGCGCCCTCAATCAGACCCGGAACATCCGCCACGGTGTAGCGAACATCGCCCGCCTGCACCACACCCAGGTTCGGGATTAGGGTGGTGAACGGGTAGTCGGCAATCTTCGGACGCGCCGCAGAAATCGCAGCAATCAACGAAGACTTACCCGCCGAGGGGTAACCCACCAGAGCCACATCCGCAATGGACTTGAGCTCCAGAACAATATCAGCCTCTTCACCGGGGGTGCCCAACAGGGCAAAACCGGGAGCCTTACGCTTAGCCGAAGCCAACGCAGCGTTACCCAGGCCGCCCATACCGCCGCGGGCTGCAACATACTCGTCGCCCACACGCAGCAGGTCAGCCAAAACATTACCCTCGCGGTCCTTCACCACAGTACCCTGCGGCACGGTCAGAATCAGGTCCTCACCGTTAAAGCCGTGGTGCATATCGCCACGACCAATATCGCCATTCGGGGCGTGCTGATGCGGGCTGTGGTGGTACTCCAGCAGGGTCGTGGTCTGGTTATCCACGCGCAGAATCACCGCGCCACCATTACCACCGTTACCGCCGTTAGGGCCGCCCAGGGGCTTAAACTTTTCACGTCGCACGGAGACGCAGCCGTTACCTCCGCGACCGCCAGATACATGCAAGACCACGCGGTCCACGAATTCTGCCACGGGTTCTCCTTATCTTGGAAAATCTTCACTTCGCCACCGCACGGCACACACCAATCATGCTGCGGATGCGGCGGCAGGCGCGACCGGGTTGGGGTGCGCCTCATCGTGGAGCCCAGCGCAGGCGGGCATCCACGGCATTCGAGGTCATAGCGAGAGGGGGTAGACTAACGCCTACCCCCTCTGCCCTAGCGGTGAGTATTACTCAGCTGCTGCCAGGATGTTAACGACCTTGCGGCCCTTGCGGGTACCGAATTCGACGGTGCCTGCTGCCAGAGCGAACAGGGTGTCGTCGCCACCGCGGCCAACGTTCAGGCCGGGGTGGAAGTGGGTGCCGCGCTGGCGAACGAGAATCTCGCCTGCGTTGACGGACTGGCCGCCGTAGCGCTTAACACCGAGGTACTGGGGGTTCGAGTCACGGCCGTTACGGGTGGAGCTTGCGCCCTTCTTGTGTGCCATTCTGTATTCCTACCTTAGGGTTGAATTCCGGTCGTTTCGATTACGCGTTGATAGCGGTAATCTTGACGGTGGTCAGCTCGGCGCGGAAGCCCTGACGCTTCTTGTAACCGGTCTTGTTCTTGTACTTCTGAATAACGATCTTCGGACCGCGCAGGTCCTCAACCTTCTCAGCAACAACCTTGGCGGAAGCCAGGGACTTTGCGTCAGCGGTGACCTTGTCACCGTCGACGAGCAGCAGCACGGGCAGCTCGATGGTGCTGCCGGGCTCGCCTGCAACACGGTCAAGGGTAACGAGGTCGCCTACGGAAACCTTCTCCTGGCGGCCGCCAGCGCGTACAATCGCGTATGCCACTATGGGACTCACTTTTCTCGACAACTTGCTTCTTGAATCTCACACGAATGAGCAGCCTGCGCTTTCATTGCTGTGCGCCCTCCCCCGCCAGTCGAATAACCGCGAACAAGGAGGAACGGCCCGTGCGTTCCGACGGGATTGCCCGCCGAAGCCAACACGCGAGGCTCACCGGTGGTGTCTCTCTCCCGCACGTTCCAAACTCAGCCAATCACTCGACCGCGCCGAAGACGATGCGGGTGGGAGCGGTGTCTCCCGCTGGCCCTGCGTCGATAGGGCTTCACTGAGATAAACACCAGTCCTTAAGGATACGGCATGATCTACGCGCCGCGCAATAGATATTTTTGCGGAATGCTCGAAGTCGGCACGTGATGCTCCTCTAATACTGCACCGCACTCTTAATAGCGCCTTTAAAATGACGCAGCACACGCACAGAAAAAATAGCCTCGGTAGGGAAGTTCCGGCTCGCCCTACCGAGGCTATCTCATATACAACACACCATCGGAATTCCGATGATCGGAAGCTAAAGACTAATCGTCCTTACCTTCACGCTTAATGTCGGCAGCAGCAACGCCAATGCCGAACAAGACAGGGGCCGAAGCGTCATCAGACACCGGAGCCACATCCGCAACAGAAGCGGAAGCAACCACGGAACCCTCGGCACGCTCGGAAGCGTCTACGGTCACGACCTGAGCACCAGCACCGGCACTCGACGCCGCACGGCGAGTGCGACGCTTACGCGGGGTCGAACCGGGCACCTGAGCCGCAGGCTTCTGAGCCTCCTCAACCGGAACCTCAACCGCTGCGGGAGCTGCGCCCACCACACCGGTCACAGCCGGAGCACCAATCACGCCGGTCACAACCGTGCGAGGCTCAGACTTCTCAACCTTATCAGACTTTGCGGCTGCCTTCTCAGCGCGCTTCTCATCAGCGGCGCGACGAGCACGGCGGCGGGACGCACGCGGAGTCTCGCGAACATCCTCAATGCGCAGGTCCTCACGCTCAACACGCTTGGAATCCTGAGCCTTCTGCACACCCGAGTTTACCTCAGCGGAGGTTGCCTCAGCGTTCTGCTGCTCGCGGTTCTGGCGCTTGAACGAACGACGCTCCTCCGAACGATCCTCACGGCCCGAACGGAACGACTCACCCTCAGCACGGGCAAGACGGCCAGCCTTCTGAGAAGCACGAGCCTTCGCCTCACCGGCACGAATCGCCTCAAAACGATCCGAAGAGCGAGTAAAGCGCGGGTCAAGCTCCGGGTCAACGTGGTGCTCGTCCTCCAGCGCACCCGCGCCGGAACCCTCCACAGCGGCAATATCCGTATCGGTCAGCTCGCGGCGCTGGCGGTTACGAGAAGACTTCTTCTCGCCACGCTTGGACGAACGACGCTCCTCCGAACGGCCCTCAGCAGAGTCCTTCGAGGAACCCTCAGCGGACTCCTCCTCCACGCGGTCGAACGCGCTCGCCAGCTGCTCCAGGGAGAAACCGCCCTGCTCGCCAACCCAGTTGCCCTCGGTGACTTCAGCGACCTTGTCCTCACGCTGAGCAACCTCCGCGTGAGCCTGCTCGCTGGCGGCCTCGGCAATACCCTGAATCTCCTGCTCAAGCGAAAGCTCAGCGGTCTCCGCGCGGCGCGAACGCTTGCGGCGCTTACGCTTCTTGCGGGTCGAAGCAGTCTCCTCCGAAACTTCCTCACTATGAGCGGATGCGGCAGCCACCGCAGCCATAGCGTTACGGCGCTCAGCCTTCTTCGACTCCAGAGCATCCTGCTTCTGCTGGTCACGAGAATCCTCGCGAGCAGCGGCACGGCTACGCTTACGGTCATTACGCTCATGGCGGTGGATATAATCCGACGCGCCACCGCTACGACCGCTCAGCGGCTGATCGTGAACCACCAGGCCACGACCGGCGCACTGCTCACAGGGCTCCGAGAAGACCTCAAGCAGGCCGGTACCCAGGCGCTTACGGGTCATCTGAACCAGACCCAGCGAAGTCACCTCAGCCACCTGATGCTTAGTGCGGTCACGACCCAGGCACTCAATCAGGCGACGCAGAACCAGGTCACGGTTCGACTCAAGCACCATGTCAATGAAGTCAATGACGATAATGCCGCCGATATCGCGCAGACGCAGCTGACGGACAATCTCCTCAGCAGCTTCCAGGTTGTTCTTGGTGACAGTCTCTTCCAGGTTGCCGCCGCTACCGGTGAACTTACCGGTGTTCACGTCCACCACGGTCATGGCTTCGGTACGGTCAATCACCAGCGAACCACCCGAAGGCAGGTACACCTTACGGTCCAGTGCCTTCGCCAGCTGCTCGTTAATGCGGTAGTGGTCGAAGAGGTCATCCGCGGAATCCCACTGCTGCAGGCGGGAAACCAGGTCCGGCGCCACGTACGTCACGTACGCCTCGATGGAATCCCACGCGTTCTCGCCCTGAACGATCATCGCGGTGAAGTCCTCGTTGAAGACGTCACGCACGGTCTTAATCATCAGGTCGGGCTCCTGGTAGAGCATTTCGGGGGCCAATACCTTGCGGGAGTTAGCCTTCTCCTGAATCTCTTCCCACTGCGCACGCAGACGGTTAATGTCGTGGGTCAGCTCCTCCTCAGAAGCACCCTCCGCCGCGGTACGAACAATCACGCCAGCGCCCTCGGGCAGCTTGTCCTTCAGAATCTTCTTCAGGCGAGCACGCTCAGTGTCGGGCAGCTTGCGGGAAATACCGGTCATCGAACCACCCGGCACGTACACCAGGAAGCGACCGGGCAGGGAAACCTGGCTGGTCAGGCGGGCACCCTTGTGACCAATCGGGTCCTTGGTAACCTGCACCAGAACCGAATCGCCGGGCTTCAGGGCGTTCTCAATCTTGCGGGGTGCACCGTCCAGACCGGTGACATCCCAGTTGACCTCGCCCGCGTACAGCACAGCGTTGCGGCCGCGTCCAATGTCAACGAACGCAGCTTCCATGGACGGCAGAACGTTCTGAACCTTACCCAGGTACACGTTACCAATCAGGGAATCCTGCTGGGTCTTGGACACGAAGTGCTCAGCCAGCACGCCGTCCTCAAGCACACCAATCTGGATGCGGCCGTCCTTCTGACGAACCAGCATCTGGCGGTCCACGGACTCGCGGCGAGCCAAGAACTCAGCCTCAGTCACGATGTGGCGGCGGCGACCCAGGGAGCGGGACTCGCGGCGGCGCACACGCTTCGCCTCCAGGCGCGTAGAACCGCGCACACCGGTCACAGTATTGGACGCGTGAGAGTCAGCCAGGCGCGGTGCACGCACCTTGGTGACGGTCTCAACGTCATCATCAACGCCGCCCTCAATCTCAATATCTTCGGTACCGCGGCGACGGCGACGGCGACGGTGGCTCGTCACCTCAGCCTCAGCGGCGGCCTCCTCGCGGCGGCGCTCCATGCGCTCCTTACGCTTCTGCTCCTCGGCAGCGGCGCGGCGTGCCTCACGCTCCAGCTTGGCGGCGACAGCGAGCTCGCTCAGCTCCTCCGGCTCGGGAGCCATGAACAGCGGCATCGCACCCATGGGGGTACGCGAGCGCAGCTCCTGCAGCTTTTCGCGCTGCAGATCGCTAATGGTCTTGACCGGCTCGGGAGCTACTTCAGGCTCCTCAACTGCGGGCTCTTCTGCGGCGGGTGCCTCAGCGGGCTGCTCAGCGGCGGCCTCTTCAGCTTTCTGCTCAGCAGCTTCAGCGGTAACCTCGGTCTTCTCAGCCTGTGCGGGAGTTACGACCTCAACCTTGGCGGTCTCTTCCTTCACCTCAACGGCAGATTCAGCAGGCTCAGCGGCGGGAGCGACAACTTCCTCCACCTTCGCGGTCTTCTCGACGGTCTCTACCTTCGCGGTCTTCTTGACAGTTTCTACCTTCGCAGTCTTCTCGACAGTCTCCACCTTCGCGGCCTTCTCCACGACAGCAGGCTCAGCCGCCTTCTTCTCAGCAGCCTCAAACAGGCTATCCAGAGTAGAAGCAACCTCGGTCTCAGACGCAACGGGAGCGGCAACCTTCGGCGCCGGCGCGTGCTTAGCCTTAGCGTTACGCAGGCTGGTCAGGCCGGCAGCAATCGCCTCATCCAGGGGAACCTCAGGAGCCTTCTCCTTCTTCGGGCGACCCGGACGGCGGCGCTCAGTACCCTGCTGGGCTTCAGAGCTCTCGCGAACATTCTTACGCAGAGTCTCACGGGTCTCTGCAGAGGCGTTCTTCTCCTCCGCGAGGGCGTTCAGCGCCTCAAAAACCCCAAGTTCGACGTTCTTCTCGTCAGACATTAATCTTCTTTCGTTACACCCTGCTCCGCACCGCAAGGATTTTAACAGCGCGCATACAGCGCAAAGCCTAGTTGCTGCCACCGCGGCTCAAGCCTCACCCTACGGTGCGCATTCATCGGCGCTACCGGGCACTATCTCGTTCAGTGCTTCTGCCGTAGGGGGCGAGCGGGCGGAACGCAGAGCGCGCCGCGACGGTCACAGCCACCTCGCTCTCGAGCACGGCACGCTCACACCCTTCCTGGGCGCCCTGCCGGTCTTCGGGTTTCTTCGCCGAGGCGGGCGGCACGCGCGGTGCGACAGTTATGCTCCGCGGCTTATAGCCGGCGCTCTTCGGGTACTCTCCCTCGATGCGTTGGTGGGGATCTTTATGCGCGTGCGGGGCGCACAAGACACCGTGTTCCATTATACCCGGTAGAGGGTGCCTCTAAGCCACCCCGCCCATCCTATCCGGGCTTGGCTTCCCGGCAGGATGCGCGGGGCACATTACATGGGACACATTGTGGCGGGCGCTCAGCAGGTACAGCAAAGCCGGGCGTGCCACTTACGCACACCCGGCTTCAAAACTTTCAGAGGAGGGACTAGTCTCTAGAGGAAGGGCTAGTCCAGGCCCAGCTCCGCATCGCGCACCTCACGAGCCTGCTGAGCAAGCTTCGGGTCGGTCGGCAGGTACTCCGGGCCGGAACCGGTCGCAAACGGAACACCCAGAATGAAAACAAACGGAGAAACCACCAGCAGAATCACCCACAGCAGCGAGAAGTGACCGGCAGTCAGCAACAGCAGGGCAGTCAGAAAAATAACGGCAGCAACGCCCATTGCGGCAATTCCGGCAGTCTTCACGGTTCTCCTCGAAGGGGTATCAAGAATCTAGTGTCCATCAGAACGGCAGGCAGTCGACACCGCAGGTAAAACCCGCGGACCGCTCCGACCGATGCCGCTCAAGAATATACCTGACCATTATACGCACCCGCGCCGCTTCCCCGCTGACCGCCACCGGCGGGGTCACCGGCGGGGTCACCGGCGCCTCCCCCACTACCCGATACCCCAGCCCGGCGCCTCCTCTGCTACCCGTTGTAACCAGCCCAGCACCCCAGCCCAGCGCAACCTCACCCGCCCCGCAGACACAGCAACGCCCCGGCACCAACACGTACCGGGGCGTTGCATGCTCGGGGCATCGGCCCTCAAACCAAGCTCAGAGATGAACGCTTAGCGCATCATATTCACAATGACCTCGAAGAAGCGGATCACAATAATGCCGAAAATCAGGATCAGCCACAGGCTAATCGCAAACCAGGACCAGCCGCGAGCGCTCTCACGCATCGACTGCGACGCCGGGATAACACCCGCCGAGACGTTGCGGACCGTGGTCTTCACGAAAAGCGTGATGGTCATAACCCACACAATCATGCAGAACAGGCACAGGGCGTTGATCTGGAACGTCGTCTGGTACCACAGCCACATGATGAACGCGGTCGCCGCAGCCAAACCAATGTCCATGCACACCCAGAACCACTTCTTGAACTGTGCACCCGCCATCATCGCGGCGCCAATAGTCACCACAATCGAGAAGCCCACCAGGCCGATGAACGGGTTCGGAAAACCGAAAGCCTCCGCCTGCGGGGTGCGCATCACCGTGCCACAGCTGAGCAGGGCGTTGATATCGCAGACCGTGGAGTGGCCGGCATCAATGTAAATCTGCAGGCGCTCATACACCAGAATCGCTGAAGAAATGAGTGCAATCAGGCCGGCGCCAACCAGCCAGAATCCGAGCTGTCGGTCTGAGTAGCTGCCCGGGGTTCCCGCGTGCCCGTGCTGCGCTTTTTGTTCAGCGTGGGTGGGCTCGGTAGTACTCGATGCGGCGGTACTCATACGACTCCTTTAGATAGTGTTTTACGGTGGTACTTACCGGCGCGGCATAGCCAGCACCCCGGAAGCAGTACCTCATTTATCCTAACTTCTCACACCACCAAATGGCACACCATCAGCCTAAATGTTCTGTTTTATGACGCGCTATTTTACGCAGATGGGCGCGCTTTCGGGGCGCTTTCGGGGCGTTTTCGTGGCGCTCTCGGGGCCTCTTCAGCACGCAAAACCCCCGGGAGGCGCCCGCAACTCAGCGGCGGGCGGAACCTTCCGGGGGTTTCATCAAGGGTACTACTTAGGGCAGCGGGTGGGTGTACGACTCGTCAAAGAACAGCTGCTCCAGCTCCACCGCGCGGCTAAAGAACTCGCGGGCACGCTGCGCATCCGAGGGGCCCACACGGTCCAGTTCGCGGCGCAAGAAATCAACCAGTTCACGGAACTCCGGGTAGTCGTGCAGGGTGATCCACTCGTGGTGCACAAAAGAATCGGGGCGCTTAGCGGGAGCCTTGGATGCCCAATCCAGGTACAGGCCCTCGCACACCACCAAAACCGACAGGATCGCCGCGTAGCTGCCGCTTGCCGCCGCATCCAGGAAGAGACGCTTGAAGCCGGTGGTCGCCTCCGTATCGGGCATGGATTCACGCTGATGTTCGGTCACGCCGAGAGTCTCAAAGCTGCGCAGGAAGTAGGTGTTCTCGTCACCGGCGATTTCGCCCGCGAACTTGGAGAGGCGCAGGCGGCCCGCGAGAGTATCAGCATTAGTGATCGCGCCACCAATCAGGGCGAGGAAGGTATCGAGGAAGCGGTAATCCTGCACCAGGTACCCCGCCATGACCTGCGGGGCAATCGAGCCGTCAAAAAGCTCAGCAACAAAACGGTGATTCGTGGCGGAAAGCCAGGTGGCGAGGTTCTCCTGGCGTAGGGACTCGGTGAACGAATCGGTGCCAATCAAATCGGTGAAGGGTGCGGGCATGATGGGTGCCTTTCACTATGTGGCATACCGTCGCTGGTATGCGTATGTGTGCGGGTGTGTTGGTGCGGCCTCAGACAGTGGGGCCGGCGCCTCAGCGAATATAGCACCGGGACGCGACGGCGTGCCCGGTTTTGTACCCCGATGCCCGAAAATTTTCGTTCTTTTCGATTTTTGGGTGGGTGAGGGCGAGCGATGCCGGTTGAATTTGAGCGATTGGGGTTAGGTGAGAACCCATGGGAACACGTGAGAGCGCATGTGTTCGAGTGGGAGCATGAGGGCAGCGCCAGAAAAAGCGGGGCGCGAAAAGTGAAGGCACGAAAAGCGGGGCGCCACTCCCCCAGCCGGTACAACCAGTCGGAGGGGCACCCCGCCTCATGTCTGCAACCTCAACAGGTCGCCTTAGTGATCCGCATCGTCCTCGGAATCATCATCACCGAAGAAATCATCGGTGTACGAGTCGCCCAGCGGCAGACCCAGCGAATCCTCCAGCGAAGAACCCGGCGCAGACTCGCCACCCAGCTCAGCCATGATGCCGTCCAGCAGCTCATCCGGCTCAGCAGAAGCAGCCGCGGCAGCCAGAGTCGAAGCCGACGCCGCACCCGCAGAACCCGCATAAGCACCCTCGGCGCCCAGCTCATCCGGCAACTCCTCAGCCTCAGCGCCGGGGGTCTTCGCCTCCTCATGCGCCGCCAGCAGGGTACGCGCCTCACCAATGACCGTAATCGAACCGGTAATCAGCACACCCGCCGACTCCTGCTCAAAGAGGGCGTTCTCCATGGCGGTGGCAATCGCCTCGTCCAGGTGCTCAAACACCTCAATCGAGTCTTCGTCCAGACCCGCATCCAGCGCCAGCTCGTGCAGACGCTCCGGTGCAATCGCACGCGGCGAATCCGACGCCGCCAAGTACAGGCGGAAGGTGCCGTCCGAAGCGTCCACGTACTCTTCGCGCATGGTCTCAAACATGCCCAGGGCATCCTTCTCACCCAGGATGCCGACCACAGCGTGCAGGTGCGACAGCTTGAACGCCTCAGTCAGCGCAGCCGCAGACGCGCGCACACCGTGCGGGTTGTGGCCCGCATCCAGGATGGTCAGCGGCTCGGTGCGCACAACCTCCAGACGGCCCGGCGAGCGCACCGTCTCAAACGCGGTACGCACCACGTCCTCGGGCAGCTGACGCTGACCGCCGAAGAACGCCTCCACGGCGGCAAGAGCCACCACGGCGTTCTGCGCCTGATGCGCACCGTGCAGGGGCAGCGGCACATCCGGGTACTCGCCCGCCAGGCCGCGCAGGGTCAGCAGCTGACCGCCGACCGCAAGCTCACGGGAGACAATGCCGAACTCCACGCCCTCGAAGGCGAAGGATGCTTCCTTTTCGCGGGCGGAGGCGAGCAGCACGTCCGCCGCTTCCGGGTCCTGCGCGGCAGAAATCAGGAAGCCGCCGGGCTTGATAATGCCGGACTTTTCGGTCGCAATCTCGGCGAGGGTATCACCGAGCATATCGGTGTGGTCCAGACCAATCGGGGTGACCACGGAAACCACGCCATCGGCAACGTTCGTGGAGTCCCAGGTGCCGCCGATACCAACCTCGAGCACCACCACGTCCACCGGCTCGTCCGCGAAAATCGCGAAGGCGAGCACGGTAACGGACTCGAAGAAGGTCAGGGCGGGCTCGCCGCGGGAGGTCATCTCCGCGTCTACAATCTGCAGGTACGGGGCGATTTCCTCCCAAATGCGCACGAAGGTGGCATCGGGTACGGGTGCGCCGTTAATGCAGATACGTTCGGTGACGCTTTCGAGGTGCGGGCTGGTAAAGCGGCCCACGCGCAGGTCGTGGCCGAGCAGCAGTGCCTCAATCATGCGGGCGGTGCTGGTCTTGCCGTTCGTGCCGGTGATGTGGATGACCGGCGCGGCACGGTGCACGTCGCCGAGGATTTCGACGGCGCGCGCTACGGCGTCCAGGCGCGGCGCCATCTTGTTTTCGGGTGCTCGCGCCAGCAGTTCACCGTAGACCCGCTCCACGCCCTCGGGGTCGGGAATTGCGGGGTAGTTCTTCTCGCTCATTGTTCTCCTCACTGGGATAGCCGGACTGGGATAACCGGCCAGTGCCGGCAGGGGCCCACCGTGCGGCGGGATAACCGTGCGGCGGGATAGACGACGGGCCGCCCCGCCCGGTCAATGGGGGCGGGACGGCCGTACGGTTCAGGCGTTTTATGCCTTGGCTACGCTAATGCTCAGCTCGGCTGCTTCGCTCAGTTGCAGGGACACGGTGAGGGTTTCGCCGGTCACCAGTGCTTCGTTGGCGCGCAGAGCTGCCAGAGTTTCTTCCGGTGCCGCGATGCTCAGGTTGATGCGGTCCGCAACGTTCAGGTCGGCGTCCTTACGTGCCTGCTGAATAGCGCGGATGGTGTCGCGGGCGATGCCCTCGGCAACCAGCTCGTCGGTCAGCTCAATGTTGAGGACCAGGAAGCCGCCGGGCAGAACCGCAGCCGCAGTGTGCTCAGCACCCTCAGCGTCAGCGGCAACCACGGTTGCCAGCTCGTATTCGCCCTCTTCCAGAGCCAGGCCGCCGTCCAGTGCTGCCACGCCGACCAGGACGGTACCGTCCTCGGTCACGGTCCAGTCACCGGACTTTGATGCCTTAATGGCAACCTGCACCTGCTTGCCCAGGCGGGGGCCTGCCGCACGTGCGTTGACCTTCAGCTGCTGGGAGATGCCGTAGTCGGCGGGGTCGACGGTGTCGGCGCTGACCAGCTCCACCTGGCGCAGGTTCAGCTCGTCCTCGACGATGTTCGCGAAGTACTCCGCGCCCTTCTCGCCGAAAGCGGTACCCAGGGCAGCAAACTGCTCGGGGGCGATTGCCACGGTCATCTTCTGCAGCGGCTGGCGCACGCGGATCTTCTTTTCCTTGCGCAGTGCCGAACCGGCGGAGCAGACCTCACGCACGGTCTGCATGAGAGCCAGCAGGTCGGACTCGTCAGCGAAAGCGGATGCCTCGGGCCAGTCAGCCAGGTGCACGGAGCGTTCACCGGTGAGGCCGCGGTAGATTTCCTCGCTGCTGAGCGGCAGCAGGGACGCGGCGACCTTCGACACGGTCACCAGTGCGGTGTAGAGGGTGTCGAATGCGTCGGTGTCTTCGTTGAAGAAGCGCTCGCGGGAGCGGCGCACGTACCAGTTGGTCAGTGCGTCGGCGTACTGGCGCAGGGATTCGCAGGCGTTCCAGATGTCGTAGGAGTCCATCGCTGCGGTGACCTGCTCGATGAGTTCGCGGGTCTTGCCGAGGATGAAGCGGTCCATCACGTGCTGCGAGTCGTACTTGAGCTTTGCGCTGTAGCCTTCGCCGTTGTTGGCGGCGTTAGCGTACAGGGCGAAGAAGTGGTAGACGTTCCACAGCGGCAGCATGACCTGGCGAACACCCTCGCGGATGCCCTGCTCGGTCACGATCAGGTTGCCGCCGCGCAGGATCGGGGAGGACATCAGGAACCAGCGCATTGCGTCGGAGCCGTCGCGGTCGAGGACCTCGGAGACGTCCGGGTAGTTGCGCAGGGACTTGGACATCTTCTGGCCGTCCGAGCCGAGCACAATACCGTGGCTGATGACGTTCTTGAACGCGGGGCGGTCGAAGAGCGCGGTCGCCAGTACGTGCAGCACGTAGAACCAGCCGCGGGTCTGACCGATGTACTCGACGATGAAGTCTGCCGGGTAGTGGTTCTCGAACCATTCCTGGTTCTCGAAGGGGTAGTGCACCTGTGCGTAGGGCATGGAGCCGGAGTCGAACCAGACGTCGAGCACGTCTTCCACGCGGCGCATGGTGGACTTGCCGGTCGGGTCGTCCGGGTTCGGGCGGGTCAGCTCGTCGATGTACGGGCGGTGCAGGTCGGGTTCGCCGTCCTTGTTCAGGGGCAGGCGGCCGAAGTCTGCCTTGAGCTCTTCGAGGGAGCCGTACACGTCCATGCGCGGGTAGTTCGGGTCATCCGAAACCCACACGGGAATCGGGGAGCCCCAGAAGCGGTTACGGGAGATGGACCAGTCGCGTGCGTTTTCAACCCACTTACCGAACTGGCCGTACTTCACGTTTTCGGGGATCCAGTTGATCTGCTTGTTCAGCTCGTACATGCGGTCCTTGAAGTCGGTGACCTTCACGTACCAGGAGGTGATTGCACGGTAGATGAGCGGGGTGCGGCAGCGCCAGCAGTGCGGGTAGGAGTGCACGTAGGACTTCTCGCGGATCAGCACGTCATCTGCCTTGAGGGCGTTGATGATGGTGCGGTTCGCGTCGAATGCCTGCACGCCTGCAATCTCAGCCAGGGCGGTGGAGCCGGAGGCGGTGGGCTCGGCGAAGAGATTCAGGAACTTTGCGCCTTCGTCGAGGGAGAGGATCACGGGGATGCCGTAGCCTTCACAGACCTTCTGGTCGTCTTCACCGTAGGCGGGTGCCTGGTGGACGATGCCGGTACCGTCACCGGTGGTGACGTAGTCGGCGACGAGGATCTGCCAGGAGGTTTCGGTGCCCCACTTTTCGGTGTCTGCGAAGTAATCCCAGAGCGGGGTGTAGCGCACGTGCTCGAGCTGGGAGCCGGTGTAGCGTGCGGTGACGGCTGCAGCTGCGTCCTGTTCGGGCTGGTCACCTTCGTAGCCGAGGTCCTTGGCGTAGGAGCCGAGCAGCTCGGAGGCAATCAGGAAGGAGCGGCCCTCGAACTTGCCTGCGCCGGGTACGACGGAGTATTCAATCTCGGGTCCGACGGCGAGCGCCTGGTTGGTGGGCAGGGTCCAGGGGGTGGTGGTCCATGCGAGTGCTTCGACGCCGCCGAGTTCTGCGGCGACCTTCTCGTCAGCGCCGAGAGCGGTGTCTGCGGTGAGGCGGAATGCGACGGTGACGGTCTGGTCCTGGCGGTCCTTGTACACGTCGTCGTCCATGCGCAGCTCGTGGTTGGAGAGGGGGGTCTCGTCCTTCCAGCAGTAGGGCAGCACGCGGAAGCCCTGGTAGGTCAGGCCCTTGTCGTAGAGGCGCTTGAACGCCCAGATGACGGACTCCATGTACTCGACGTTCAGGGTCTTGTAGTCGTTTTCGAAGTCGACCCAGCGTGCCTGGCGGGTGACGTACTTTTCCCACTCGTTGGTGTACTTGAGCACGGATGCGCGGGCAGCGTCGTTGAAGTTGTCGATGCCCATTTCGAGGATTTCGCGCTTGTCGGTCATGCCGAGCTGCTTCATTGCCTCGAGTTCTGCGGGCAGGCCGTGGGTGTCCCAGCCGAAGCGGCGTTCTACCTTGTGGCCGCGCTGAGTCTGGTAGCGTGCGACGAGGTCCTTGGCGTAGCCGGTGAGCAGGTGGCCGTAGTGGGGCAGGCCGTTAGCGAAGGGAGGGCCGTCGTAGAAGACGAATTCGTTTTCGCCGTTTTTGCCTGCGGGGCGGTTCTCGACGGATGCGGCGAAGGTGTTGTCCTTCTTCCAGTAGTCGAGGACTGCTTCTTCAAGTGCGGGGAACTTAGGCGATGCGGTGACGCCGCTTCCTGCGGCTTCGAAGGCGCTCGCCTTGGGATATACATGGGACATGTGTTTGTGCGCCCTTATCTGTTGTTCTCAACGCTGAGAGGTTGGGGCGACAGGGCACGTAGCACTCGTCGTCCGCACCGTTTCAGCGGGTGAGGATTGACATGACGGGTGCAAGGACGCCTGGGCATCGCTGACTGATCCGGGCTGTGCCGGGGGCAGGATGCGGCGCGGTACCACCTTGCTTACTGATTTAACAGCTCAACGCACCGAACCCTCCCGGGGCTACGTGGCGTCGCGTGTCCGCGATACCTAGCCACCGGAAGAGCGGCGCGTTGGGCGGGTATCAGTCGCTTATTACAGCTATATCGGGCTTAACCGTCCGGTTCTACTGGGACTACATCTCTTCCGCTAAGACACCCTCGCCGCAGCGATTGGCGGGTGTCCGCAGGTGCGGTCCGTTCTTCCGAATTGCTCGCCGGTGATGGCCGGGTCGTTGCAAACACTAATAGTTTATGTGGCTTTTGTGTCTGTATGCAACCCCGCGGGGTGTGGGTTTGAACAGCACTTTTCTGATGCGCCGATGCCGAGGGCATAAAACAGAATGGTTCTTCGTTCGGCGATATTTAGAGCGAGTAGGGGGTTTAAGGGGTCTTGCCTCACCCCGCGCTCGGGCGCGTTTAAGGATGTATGTTTTTACATTCCTTGCGTGTTGCTTTAAGTGGGTTTCGATTTTTTCGAGGGAACCTGCGGGATTACCCCCAGTGCAACCACAAGATATGGGGTGAACACCGATGTAATTCCACTAGATATTCACCCCTGCAAGTTTTCTTCCCCTCGGCATCCCGTGTGGGAACCGGTTTTTCTGGATTATCCAGCAATGCATAAGTGGGCGAATAGAGCGCATATCTAGGGATTGCCGAGCGGTTTTTCCCTTGGGAATCGGGTATTTCTTCTGAAGTATTGAAGGCTTCCTCGCGGGCAGGAAGTTGAGTTACCTACCCTCCTCCCCCCATCTTCTGGAAAATACCGAGGCGCAGCTCTTTTATTTTTCGAGTCATAAATATGACTGAAATCACTTAATCTGACGCGTGCGCCCCCCTCACTGGACAGCCATCTCCATCACATAGCTCCCCACCGACAGGGCATGACTGTAATACTTTACAGTGATTGATATCTTGAGCCCTCCATAGACTCCCAGGGATTACTAAGGTATATTTTCGTGCATTTTGACCTCAAAATAGTCTAAAATGAATCGTGCAACACATCAATGATGATTCGATAGCATCTACCCTCTCACCGGGGCGTGACCGCAGCAGTCTCAAAGATGAGTTCACCCGTACCCCTCGCCCACGGCGTGAGGTACACCCGAGGTCACTTCCGGACGGGGTCTGAAACCGCGGCATTTGCCTAAAGTTTCCCCCCCCTTTCACAACCTCACCCAACACGCCATACAACCATGCGCCCGCCGCCGGGTGCCCCGAGCCCGCCTCGGAAACAATCAAGGAGTTCACCGATGCTCTCATCCGACCGCTCTTCGAGTGCCCGTTCCGTTACGTCCCGCACTGTGAGCCGCCGCGCCCTACTGCTCGGTGGCGCGGCAACTCTCATGGCTGGTTGCGCCTCCGATATTCGCCCGCTGAGCGAAGAAGCAAAAGCTAAGGTAGGCTCCCCCACCCCTTCCGCGACCGCTTCTCCCTCTGCATCCAGTTCGGCATCTGCTACCGCTACTTCCTCCGCGAGCGCATCGGCAAGTGCTTCAGCACATGCCACAAGCAGCTCGTCCAGCGCGGCACGCGTACCCGTATCTGAGGATGCGCTGGTCGAGGGCTGGCAGAAGTACCCCGGCCCTCTGAAGCTAACCGGCGAATACGTGGGCGAGTACCAGCCCGCAACTGCTTCTTCCCCGGCGAAGAACGTACCCAAGCCTCTCAAGGATGTTCCGCACCGTGAGGAACCGACCTTCCAGGGCGCCTACGAGACGTTGCGTGCCTACTACAGTGCTCAGATCACCGCACTCAAGGATGGCCACTATGCAGATCAGGCGATTGAGCTGACCTACCCGGCAGACAAGAGCGCCATCGACGAGGTTAAAGCAGTCAAGGAACTGTATGAGCAGAACGGCTGGTACATGGACTTCACGTGCAGCATTTCCATGCGGAATACGGAGCCTCGAACCGCCCTGAAGAACGGTGACGGCTACGTAGAAATCATGATGGATGCCAAGTATTCTGCCACCGCCATCCATCAGCCGGACGGCACCGAACGCAAGATACCGGCGATTACTCAGGTAGCCATTCCGCACGTGATGCTCTACACCGAGGGTAAGTGGTGGCGAATCGGCAACGACTATCTGAACGAGCGTCTGAATGGCGGCAAGGGCTCTTCCGGTTCTTCTGGCTCCGGAGGTTCCAGTTCTGCCGGTTCTAGCGGTTCTTCGTCCTCGGGTCGCGGCTCCACTAAGGTCTAGCCCTGCAGGGGCATAATACCCCTTCCCCGCTCTTATCTCCGGTTGAGAGTAGCCCCCGTCGAAAGTAGTCCCAGCCGAGAGCAACCCCATCTTATAAATCCAATTATCAATAGCCCAAAGTCGTTGAGGCACAGTCGCCCCTGCACCTCACCGACTTTGGGTTATTGTGTCTTAAAGACAATGTCCAGGGTTTTTTGACGAAGTTTTAAAACCAGTCTTCTATAGTAGGAAGTGGATACTTTATACCGCCGCAGTTCACGCTCCGGCACACCCGTATCCCGGTACCCCCTTTGTACCGCGCACCATACAAGAACGATGAGGCGGATCCTTTCGTACGCATCACAGCGTTGTGAAGCGAGCTACCTCAATCAACCATTTTCAGGAGATACCATGTCCTTCCGGCCGAGTGCACACGCCAACCTCTCTGCTAACGACCGAAACGGATTGACCCGCCGCACCGTTCTTTTTGGCGGTCTGACTGCCGGTGCTCTGGCCCTAGCAGGATGCGCTTTCAACAAGGATATTCGCCCCACCGGTACCGGCGATACTTTCTCCGGCTCCCCGAGCGCCTCCGCCTCCCCCTCGGCTTCAGCTTCGGCTTCGCCTTCTGAGTCTGCCTCGGCTTCGGCATCTGCTTCGTCTTCGTCCTCGTCAAGCCGTAACAGCGCGAAGATTATTCCGTCCGACGAGTTCATGAAGGACTATAAGAAGTACATTGGCGACGTCAAGTACGAGTACAAGCCCGCCATTGCGCACTACGTTGAGCCGACCGATACCTCCCCCGCGAAGAATGTTCCGATCCCGGTCATTGATACGGTGGCTCAGCGTACTGTCTCCCTCGAAGGCGCCTACAAGACCCTGGCTGCTTACCAGAGCGCGTACATTGCCGCGATGTACAACGGCGACCTGCAGTACCTCAAGGGTCTGGTCCACGGCGCTGACAGCGGCCTGGTCAACAACCTGAAGGCTATTGCTAAGCTCTACGCCGCGGGTGGTTGGACCAAGGACTACGAGAGCAAGCTGAGCATCCGTGACGACAAGGACGGGAAGGCTCTTGCCTCTTCCGATCTGGCTGTTGTGGCGTTCCCCTGCCGGGATGTTGTCAAGGAATACACCATCTACCAGAAGGGCACGGGTGAGCCTCAGAAGGCAAGCACCCTGGATGTCGTGATCTACGTGGTGTACGCCGAGGGCAAGTGGCGCGTGACCAGCCGCGAGTACTTCGTGTCCCAGTACAGCGACCAATTCCGCAAGGTCTTTGAGGGTCCCTCCTCATCGGCTTCGGCAAGCAAGTCCAGCGGTGGCGGCTCCGGTAGCTCTAGTTCCGGTAGCAGCAACGACTTCAAGGTCTAGGCTCTGAGGAAGCGGGGCGGGTATCAGTTGATACCCGCCCCGCTTTCATATGTTTTTGTGCCGCTTTTATGCCGGTGTTTTTGTGCCGCAGCATTTCCCGGCGTTCCCAGCATTCCCGGTGTTCCCGGTGTTCCCGGCACAGCAATATAACCCAGTGCAGCAATACAACTCGGCACAGCAACACCAGCCGGCACAGCAACAGCCCCGCTCCTTGGCAACTAGGAAAAACCAAGGATGCGGGGCTGCGCAATATTATCTAACGCACCGTACTATCTAATGCACAGTGCTATCTAGCGCACCGCTTCTAGGAGGTGGAACGCTCACGCAGACGCTCGTGAACCTCGCTCACAAAGCGGTTCTGATTATCGCGAGCATAATGCACGACCTCACCGATGACGGTAATAGCCGGCGCCTTGACCGATGCGCAATCCACCTGAGCGTTCTCAAGGGTCGTGACAGTCACGCGCTCCTTCTCAGAGAAACCGTTCTCGATGGTTGCCAGCGGCGTGTCAGCCTCAATCCCACGAGAGAGCAGAGACGCCACCGTATCGGGTAGGGTACGAACGCCCATCAGCAGCACCACGGTGCCATGGGCGCGCAGGGTCGCCTCAACAGCCGACACTTCGGTCTCCGACAGGCCGGAGTGACCAGAAATGACGGTGAAAATCGAGGACACCTTACGCAGGGTCACCGGAATTGCCGCACGCGCAGGAACCGCAATAGCGCTGGTAATGCCGGGGATAACCTCAGCCTCCAGGCCGGCGGCGATGCACGCATCCAGCTCTTCAGCGCCGCGACCGTACACGTACGGGTCGCCGCCCTTCAAACGCACCACGGTCTTACCCGAGAGCGCGTAATCAATCATGAGCTGCTGAATGCGGGACTGCGGAACAGCGTGCTTACCGGGAACCTTGCCCACATCAACGATGAGGGCGTTCGGTGCGTACTCGCCGTACTCCTGCGGGGCGAGGTGATCCAGAAGGACCACGTCCGCCTCGCTCAGGGCACGTGCCGCACGCAGGGTCAGCAGGTCAGCGGCACCGGGGCCACCGCCCACAATGTAGACCTTGCCAGGGTTCTCGGCGGGCTCGCCGGGCAGAAGAATTCCGCGTTCCGTCACGCTATCGTCCAGGGTGTGCCCGGGCGCCCCGCCCGCGAGCACCTCGTCAATAGTGGCGAACTCGCGGGGCGGGAACGGAGGAATCTTCGGGCACATACTATGCTGCCGGGACCGGGTTGAGGTCACTGGGCTTACCCACGGGAATCTTGGCACCGGTCAGCAGGACGGTGTTGGACTCGCCAGCTTCTGCCGCCGCAATTTCCTCGGGGGTTGCGGGGCGAATCTGCTCGCGCTCCAGCACGTACAGGTGCGAACCTTCGTCGCTGCCGTTGGGCTCGTTGATGAAGGCACGGAAGCGGCGCAGGCGGCGCTCGTCCTTCAGGGTTGCTGCCCACTCGTCCTCGTAGGAGTCAACGTGACGCTGCATGTCGCGCTCCAGGTCCTCGCACACGCCCAGGGAGTCCTCAATGAGGACGGACTGCAGGTGTGCCAGGCCGTCGCCGTGCTCCTCATCCAGATCCTCAAGCCAGCGAGCGGTACGCTGCAGCTTGTCTGCGGTGCGGATGTAGTACATCAGGTAGCGGTCAATGTAGCGGACGATGTCCTCGCTGGAGGCGTCCTTGACGAAGAGGCGACCGTGAGCGGGGTTTGCACCACCGTTACCGCCCAGGTACAGGTTCCAGCCGTTGGTGGTTGCGATCAGACCAACGTCCTTACCCTGTGCCTCAGCACATTCACGGTTACAACCGGAAACACCGAACTTGAACTTGTGCGGGGAGCGCAGGCCGCGGTAACGGTTCTCCAGCTGGATTGCCATGCCGGTGGAGTCCTGAACACCGAAGCGGCACCAGGTCGAACCCATGCAGGACTTCACGTTACGCAGGGACTTACCGTATGCCTGACCGGACTCGAAGCCGGCATCCACCAGGCGCTCCCAAATGTAGGGCAGCTGCTCCAGGCGAGCGCCGAACATACCGATACGCTGTGCACCGGTAATCTTCACGTACAGGCCGAACTCTTCAGCGACCTCTGCGATGACGCCCAGCTTCTTAGCGGGAATCTCACCTGCGGGAATACGCGGAACGACGGAGTAGGTACCGTTCTTCTGCATGTTCGCCAGTGCACGGTCGTTGGTCTCCTGAATACCACCGCGGCCTGCATCCAGGACGTAGGAGTTGCGGAAGGAGGAGAGGATCGACGCAACGGTCGGCTTACAGATTGCACAGCCGTCGCCACCGCGACCGAAGCGTGCCAGCACGGAGTCGAAGTCGTCCAGGTTGGTCAGGCGCACAGCCTCAGCCAGCTCTGCACGGGAGAAGTCGAAGTGCTCACACAGTGCCTTGGAGACGGTCAGACCCATCTTCTTCATCTGCTGTTCCAGAGTCTTCTGCAGCATCGGCACACAGGAACCACACTGGGTACCCGCGGTGGTGCAGGACTTCAAGGATGCAACATCGTGGTTGCCGTCTACGATTGCCTCACGGACAGCACCGAAGCTGATGTTGTTGCAGGAACACAGGATTGCGTCGTCGGGCAGTTCGGTGTCGGGGATGCCGTCGCCGCCGCCAGCTGCGGTCAAGTAGACGTTCGGCTCAGCGGGCAGCTCGCGGCCAAGCAGGGGCTTGAGGGAGTCGAAGGGAGCGGTGTCACCGACGAACACGCCACCGAGCAGGGTCTTTGCGTCGCCGCTGGTCACAATCTTCTGGTACATGCCGCGTGCGGGGTCTGCGAACAGAACCTCGAGGCAGCCCTCGGTGGTGCCGCGGCGGTCACCGAAGCCAGCCACCTGAACGCCGGAGAACTTCAGCTTGGTTGCGATGTCGAACTCTTCAACCTGAGCTTCTTCATTGTCGTTGAGCAGGTTAGCTGCCACAGCGTCAGCCATAGCGTTAGCCGGTGCGACCAGACCCCAGGTGCGGCCCAGCACGCAGGCAACCTCGCCGATAGCCCAAATGTGCTCGTCGGAGGAGTGGCATGCGTCGTTGACGAGAATACCGCCGCGCTCACCCAGTGCCAGGTCAGCGTCACGTGCCAGCTCGTCGTTGGGGCGAATACCGGCACCGAAGACCACCATGTCGGCGGGCAGGGTGCGGATTTCTGCGTCCTCGGAGGGAGAATCTGCGATAGAGACGGAGACGACGTTGCCTTCAGCGTCCTTGTTGATGCCGGAGATGTACACGCCGGTCTCAATATCAATGCCGGTTGCCTTGATCTGGGCGTTCACGGCGTAACCGCCGCCCTGGTCAACCTCAACGGACAGCAGCCAGGGAGCCACATCCAGGATGGTGGGCTCTGCGCCCAGGTCCTTCAGACCCTCAGCTGCTTCGAGGCCGAGCAGACCGCCACCGACGACGATACCGCGGGGTGCGCGGCCGAGGGTTTCCTGCAGGCGCTTGACCTCGGAGACCATGTTCTTCACGTCATCAATCGTGCGGAAGACGTGTGCGGCGTCCGAGTTAAGAATGGGGATGCGAACCGCGCGGGAACCGGTTGCGAAAACCAGCACGTCGTAGGGGTACTCGTTGCCCTCGGTGTCAGTGACAACACGGCGGGTGCGGTCAAGCTTCTCTGCGTGGCAGTTGTTGACCAGGTTGATGTTCTCTGCATTCCACAGTTCGGGATCGCCGAGGGTCAGGTCCTTCTCGGTGTCCTTGAAAATCTGCTCGATAGCAACACGGTCGTAGGGGATGTAGGGCTCATCGTTGAGGACGGTGATGGTGTCCGCTGCGCGACCGGCAGCTTCAGCGCCTTCGTGGTACGCGCGTACAAAACGCCACGCAGCCGGGCCTGCGCCGACAACGAGAATGTTGCGGGGGGTGTGCGACATGGATTTTCCTTCCTAGTTGTAATGCAGGTAGTTCATGGCACTTATCTACCCTCAGCGTGCGACTGGACCGTGCCCGGCGTTGGAACTCCTAGTTTCCGTACCGTTGGGCTCGTATCTGATGCGTACCGAGTAGTTGGAGCGCCCGCTTCTTTAGAATGCATCTGAAAATTACGAAACATTTTTGTGTGGGATTATGTTGTTTTTTCAGGCAGTCAAAAGGCGTTTTAAACTACGACTTTTATCGTACACGCTAGCGCGGGGTTGAAGTATCGAAAATCCGCATTTTTTGGGAAAATTTTCCAAAAAAATCCGCGGAATACCGGGCTAGAATAGGGTATTCTTACCTTATCTAGACTTAATTTAGGTAAGGCTAATCTATAAAATTCAAGGTCATCTTTTAGGGTAAAAATAACCTTTAGCACCCTCCGCGCGCCCCATTTCCAAATGTGGGTTTCATAAGGTAAACTCCAAACAAAGAACACACGAATCGCTATTGTGTCCTGCACCCCGCGCGGCGCAGACCACCACTTCGAAAGGAAACCCCCATGGCTGAGAACTGGGTACGCATCTGCGCCGAATCTGACCTCGAAGAAAACTGGGGTGAAGTCGCCCTGGTCGACGGCTACCAGTACGCCATCTACAAGACCAAGCACGGCATCTTCGCCAGCGACCACCTCGACCCGCACAGCCAGGCGCTGGTCCTCGCACGCGGCATCGTCGGCGAAAAGAACGGCAACCCCACCATCACCTCCCCCCTCTACAAGGAGGTCTACGACCTGACCACCGGCGAGTGCGTCTCTGACCCCTCCTACTCCATCAAGGTCTACCCCGTAGAGGTCCGTGACGGCGACGTCTACCTCAAGACCGCCTAAACGTTCAGCCGCCTACGGCTACTCAAACACAGCAACACAAAAACCTCGGGAACATGACGTCCCGAGGTTTTTTGTATTAACACTTTCAGCCTTACGAGCGCATCTACACGCACCGCAAACCTGAGTGGTTAGGCGGTATCCAGCTGGGCGATAGCCGCATCCATGCGGTCAATAAAGCACTCCGCCACCACGGCAGCAGAAGCGCCACCCTGCGCGTTCACCAGCGGCGCGGCAACCTTCACCGGCACACCGGTCGACTCAGCATCACGGCGCATCTTACCGGCGAAGAACCCCTCCGCCAGCAGGTAGGTTGCAGCAAACTTAGGCTGATGTTCAGCAACCACCTCGTGGAACTTCGGATCAATAGCGGCAATGAAGCCGTGATGCACCGGAACGTGCAACTCCTCAGCCAGCAGCTCAGCCGCACGGCTCATGTCAGCCCGACCATCAGCACGAGAAGAACCGGCAGCACCCTGAACCACGGGGCCGTCACCGGGAGTCCAACCAGCTTCCTCCAAGCGGGCGCGGGTCAGCGCGGCAAGGCGAGGATCCGGACCCAGAGACTCACCAATGCTGATACGCTCAATGCCGCTATTGCGTGCGGCACGGCGCAAATCCACCTGAGTGTGGAAGCCGGTCGACAGCAGAATCGGCACAATCACGCAGGGCTCATCATTGGGCAGGGAGGCTGCGGCATCATCAACGCTGGGAGATTCCACATCCACATATGCGGCGTGGACACGGTACTCCACACCGTCGTTACGCTGAGCGAGCAGGAACTTAATCTGCTCACGAATCAGCGTGATAGCCTCGCGACCGGCGGCCGAGTCGGTGCCGTGCGAGGTTGCGATTACATTCAGAATAGTCATATTTCCATTGTATGAAAGGAACACCCCGCTTCCCTACTCATAAACACGAGTAACGAAGCGGGGTGTTGCGCGAAGGCTAAATCTTAGCTCTTGCGGCGGCGTGCCACAACCAGTGCGGTACCTGCAGCCAGGGTGATAGCACCAGCTGCTGCGGCGAACATAGCGCCGGATGCGCCGGTCTGAGCCAGCTTCGAGGAGGAGCTACCGGAGGTCGAGGAGCTACCTGCGGAAGAACCACCACCGAGGGAGGAACTGCCGTTAGAGGAACCACCGTTGGAACCGCTCACACCCAAGTTGTCGGATGCGCCGGAACCAGCATCAGAACCACCGTTGGAGCCGCCCTTGTGGCCGGCAGTGTTCTGGTCGGCGGTGCTGCTCTCAGAAGCGGAAGCACTCGCGGAAGCGGAGGCACTCGAAGATGCCGACTCGCTCGCCGATGCGCTCACCGAAGCACTGCTGGAGCTGCTTGCGGAGCTCGACGCGCTCGCAGAAACACTCGAAGAAGCAGACGCGCTAGCGGATGCCGATGCGGACACGGTCGCCGAGGGGGTCACGGCGGGAACGCTCGGAACCGCGGTCGGGGATGCGCTCACCGATGCACTCGGGGTTGCAGAAGCGCTCGGGGCGACAGAAGGCGCCACGGACGCGGTCGGCAGAGACGGCGAGGTGGGCTCCTCCGAAGGCACTGCGGTGGGTTCTGCGGTCACGCTGGGCTCAGCGGTTGCAGAGGGTGCCACGGTCGGCTCAGCGCTTGCAGAAGGCTCAGCAGTCGGTTCTGCGGTAGCAGAGGGCTCCGCGGTCACGGTAGGCTCCGCGGTAGGCTCAGCGCTTGCAGAAGGCGTCATGGTGGGTTCTGCACTTGCAGAGGGTTCCACGGTCGGCTCAGCGGTGGGAGCAACGGTCGGCTCAGCAGACTTAGTGGGTGCCTCGGTGGGAGCAACAGTAGGCTCAGCAGAAGGCGCGACGGTCGGTGCCACGGTCGGCTCAGCAGACTTGGTCGGTTCCGGTGCCTTAGTCGGCTCAGGAGCCGGTGCCGAGCTCGCTGCCAGACGGTTCAGCCACAGCTGATCCTCGTAGGTGTTCGGGTTCTCGAA
>ERZ772958.163-NODE-163-length-28272-cov-11.010065_pt1 | contig 28272 bp, 19 predicted proteins | sample MGYA00580681_ERZ772958 | MGnify/ENA primary metagenome ERZ772958 (study PRJEB29015, sample SAMEA2738089) | human oral metagenome | biome: human oral; feature: human-associated habitat; material: saliva | place: China | collected 2275 ...
CCGCGGCACGCTGCTGCTCACGCTCGGCACGCCAACGACCAAAACGGCTCGCGGGTCGAGGCTCTTCAGCAGCCTTCTCCCCCGCCTTATCGGCGCTCTTATCGGCGCTTTCTTCAGCCTTCGGAGCGGCAGACTCTTCGCGAGATTCAGCAGAACCAGCAGAGGCCTTGCCCGCGGTGGGCACCGACTTCTTGTCAGACCCCTTATCGCTATCCTTGCCTACGCTCTTCTCCGACTGCGAGGACGCGGCCTGAGCAGATGCCGTCTTAGCAGATGCAGTCTTAGACGAAGAATCCTCAAACGCCTCAACATCAAACAGCACGGGAGCGTGCTCAACCTCAGACACGGTACGACCGGTCATCAGCGCCGAACGCACCGAATCCTTCAAAGACTGCGCCGAAGAATGAACCGCCGCAGCGCTCTTGGAGGCCGAAGAATCAGTACCGTGCTGAGCGGAAGCCTTATGCACCACAGGCTTACGCGGCATGTGCCGCACGGAGCTCGAAGGCTGAGTAGCGGAAGGCTGCGCACCAGCAGGCGAGGTAGAAGCCTCAGAGGGTGCAGACCCAGCAGGCTTCGCACCATGAGCCTGAGCAACACCAGCCGACTGGGTTTCAGCCCGAGGCGCTTCAGCATGAGGCGCTTCAGCCTTTGTTGCCGAAGCCTTCACTGCCTGAGGCTGCACGGACTTAGCCTGTACCGCCTCAGCCGGTGCCACCTCAGTCTGCACATTCTCAGGTGCCTGCTGGGCACGCAGACGAGCACGCGAACGCGGGGCCTTCGGCGCGCGCGAGGAGGAATGCCCCTCCGAAGAGAGACCAGAACTCATCGGCACAGCCTAAGCCTCCGACTTCTTCGACTCGCCACCGTGACGGATTTCCAGGGACTCCAGCAGACGCGCACCCAAAGCGGTCACATCGCCAGCACCAACGGTCATCACAATATCGCCAGCCTGAGCGCAGGTCACAATATCCTCAATAGCGTCCTCAGCGGTAGCGTAACGAACCTCAGAGAAACCAGCACCGGTAATCAGCTCGCTGGTCACACCCTCAATCGGCAGCTCACGAGCCGGGTAAATATCCAGAACATGAGCACGGTCAGCCATCGACAGGGCCTCAGCGAACTCCTTCGCGAACTCGCGAGTACGAGAGAACAGGTGCGGCTGGAAAATCACATACAGGTTGTGGCCATCAGCCACGGTACGGCCCGTCTCCAGAGCGCGGAACACCTCGGTCGGGTGGTGCGCATAGTCATCAAAGACCTTCACACCCGCAACCTCACCACGCAGGGTGAAGCGGCGGTCAGCGCCCACAAACTCAGCCAGAGCGCGAGCAATATCGGCAGCCTCGTAACCAGAAATCAACGCCGACGCAAAAGCAGCCGAAGCGTTCAGCTGGTTATGAATACCGGGCACCTTCAGCGCAAGATCCTGCTCACCCTCATAACGCACTCCGCGGCACTCAAAAGACCACGACAGGTGCGAAGAAGAGGAAGAACCCGCGCTCGTAATCTCGCTAATGCGCAGGTCAGCACCCTCAGACTCACCATAAGTCACCACGGGCACACCCGCCGCACGAGAACGAGCCGCCAAAGTCGCCGCGCCCTCATCATCAGCGCAGGTCACCACAACACCGTTAGGTGCCAGCGAAGCCACAAAACGGTTAAACGCCTCAAAGACACGCTCATCCGTCTCATAGAAATCCAAGTGGTCCGGCTCAACATTCGTCACCACAGCAATAGCCGGGCGGTAACGCACAAACGAGCCGTCCGACTCATCAGCCTCAGCCACAAAAATCGACTCCGGGCCCTGAGCACCCAGGTGAGCGTTCGTGCCGCGACCAGCAATCACAGTACCCACCGCAAAGGACGGCTCCGCACCCAGCTGATCAAACATCACAGAAATCATGGAGCTGGTCGTGCTCTTACCGTGAGTACCCGCAACAGCAACCACCTGAGACTCACCCATCACAGCGGCCAACGCCTCAGAACGGTGCAGCACACGCAGACCCTGCGCACGAGCGGCAACAAGCTCCGGGTTATCCTCACGAATCGCGGTAGAAATCACCACGGTATCAACGTCCACAATGTTCTCAGCCTGCTGAGGAACACCCACACGAGCACCCGCAGCACGCAAAGACTCAACAGCAGCCGATTCGGCACGGTCAGAACCGCTCACCGTCACACCAGCCTGCAGCATCAGAGCGGCAATAGCGCTCATACCCGCGCCGCCAATACCGATGAAGTGCACACGGCCCAACTCGCTCATCTTCGCACGCTCAGGGAACGGCGGGTTCAGCGGTGCCGGCAACACCATCTCAAGATTCATCAATTCAGTCATTACTTCTCAGCTGCCTTCAATACTGCTTCAGCCATAACGCGCGCCGCGTCACGGATACCAAGTTCATACGCCGCAGCGCCCATACGCTCCAGCTCCTCCGGGTTCGCCATAAGAGCCGGAATTTCACGGGCAAACCACTCACCGGTGACCTCTGCATCCTTCACCAGCAGAGCCGCAGACGCCTCCACCAGAGAACGAGCATTCAGAGCCTGCTCACCATTACCAATGGGAAGCGGCACAAAAATCGCGGGAACACCCACCGCAGCAACCTCACTGACGGTCGCCGCGCCCGAACGCACCAGCAGAAGATCAGCGGCAGCGTACACATCCTGCATGCCATTGCTGAACTCAATCTGACGGTAATTCGGCGCGCTCAACGGCTCACCATTCTTATCCAGAACAGCCTTACCCTTACCGGTAATATGCAGAATCTGGAAGTCCCACTCCGCAAAGTGGTCACGGCACGCCGCCACCGCATTGTTCAGGCTCTGCGCACCCAGCGAACCACCGGTCACAATCACGGTCGGCTTCTGCGGGTCCAGACCCAGGTTGCGGCGAGCCTTCGAACGGTGCGCCTCACGGTTCAGGTAGGCAATCTCATCCTTCATCGGCATACCCACCAGGGTCGCGCGCGGGAACGGAGTATTGGGGAACGCAACACCGGTGAACTTCGCGAACGTACCACCCAGGCGGTTCGCCAAACCGGGCTTCGCGTTCGCCTCATGAATCACCACGGGAATCTTAGCGCTCAACGCCGACAGGTACGCCGGCGGGCACACGTAACCACCCACGCCAACAACCACGTCCGCATCTGCTTCCTTGAGGATGCGGCGGGTCTTCGACAGGCCACCAAAGAACTTAGCGGGGAAAGCCAAGGCGGCACGGTTAATGCTACGAGGGAACGCCGCACGAGGAATGAACTCAATATCGAAACCAGCTGCCGGAACCAGCTCGGCTTCCATCTTGTCCGCAGTGCCCAGCATCAGAATCTTAGCGTTCGGTTCAAGATCACGAACCGCACGCGCAATCGCGAGCATCGGATTAATATGACCGGCGGTGCCACCACCGGCGAAGACTATAGAGGGCGCCTTCTTCGTCATAGGTCTTTCTCCCAACACATCGGTACAGCATCATTTTACGCTATCGCACCTGTTCAAAAGAGCGCCCCCGCCATTGAGCCACAACTCAATAGCGAGGGCGTTATCTCATATTCAGCACATACACATCACGGGCGGAGGCAAGAACCGCAACCCTCTCCCCCGACTGCCAGCCCCCGCAGCACAGGCTTCACGGAATGGGTTCCGCGGGGCTTAGCCCTGCTGGCGAGTGTTGCGCTGAGCGGAGTTCCGAGCCGCCCCCTGAGCCGGACGCTGCGCCTGCTGAGCGCCCTTTGCCTGGGCACCCTGTCGCGGCGCTACCTGACGCTGCGTACCCTGACGCTGAGCACCCTGGCGAGGATTACCCTGCTGAGGATTACCCTGTCGCTGGGCACGACGCAGACGATCCTCAGGATGCAGTGGCTGCAGACCCGCAGGCAGCGAACCCGACGGACGGTGCTGGGCGCTACGGGGCTGGGCACCGCGAGGCTGCTGCACTCGCTTCTGCACAACAGGCTGCTGCGCGGTACGAGGCTGCTGCACTCGCTTCTGCACGGCAGGCTGCTGAGCGGTATGAGGCTGAGCACCACGCGGCTGAGCAGGGCGCTGCTGTACACCCTGCTTCGGTGCAGCTTGCTTCGGTGCGGCGGGCTTCTGTGCAGTGGGCTTCTGGCCTACAGACTTCGCAACAGTCACCTTCTGAGCAGGCTTACCCTGTTCAGCTCGGGTAGAGGCAGTACTCTTCTGAGCAGCACGAGCCTGCTGACCGGTACGAGACTGAGCGGAAGCCTTCTTCGGCGCTGCATTCGTCGGAGTTGCGTTCGTCGGTGCAGGCTTCTGCGAGGCCTTCTGCTTCTGCGTTGCGGCCTTCTGCTCCGCCTTCACACGGGCAGCTTCCTCACGAGCCAGACGAGCCTGCTCCTTCTGCTGCTCCCGGGCCTGACGCTCCTGCTCCTTCCGCTGCTCACGAGCCATACGAGCCAACTCACGCTGCTGATCCGGCGCAAAACCCAACCAGCGGCGCAACGTACTCTCCGGACCAAACATCAGCGCAAACGGGTTATGTTCCTTCAGCAGGTGGCCACCGGCAGCCGCACGTTTTGCCTCCTCCTGATTCAGCACAATCTGCAACGGCGTACGACGCTGCCAATCAGCATTCGCACGACGAACCTCACGCACGCTCTGAGTCTCAATATTCGACGGTGCCGTCGCGCCACGCAACGGAGTCTGCCGCGCAAACGCCAACAACAAACCCGCCGCAAACAACGAAGACAACAGCGACGAACCACCATAGGAGACAAACGGCAGAGGCACACCAATCACCGGCAAAATACGGGACACCATGCCCATATTGATAATCGCCTGAGAGCTCAGCCAAATCATGATGCCGCCCGTAGCCAAACGCACCAGCGGGTCAGTAGTGCGCAGCATAATACGAACCGCGCAATACACCAGGCCCGCATACAGCAGCAGAACCGCCAGCGTACCCAGCAGGCCCAGCTCCTCACCAATAATGGCGAAAATATAGTCGTTATGCGCCTCAGCCAAGTAGTTGTACTTCTGACGCGACTGGCCCAGGCCAACACCCAAGAAGCCACCGGTCGTCAGCGCCACCTCACCAGAATTCGCCTGGTCACAGTTAGCGTTCGTGCACGAACCCCAAACACCGAAAATACGAGCCACACGGTTCGCGCTACTGAGAACACCCACCAGAGCCAACGCCACAAACGCGCCGCCAATCTTCAGCAGCGAGCTGCGAGAAGCACCCGCCAGCCACATCATGCCCACAAAGATGAAGCCGTACACCATGGCGGTACCCATATCGCCACCGAGCATAATCAGCAGCACCAGGGCACCAACACCATAAATCGAGGGGAACAGAGTACGCCAAATACTGCGAGAAATATCGCCGTGGCGGCTGTACACCCACGCCAGCCACATAATAATCGCCAGCTTCGAAAACTCCGACGGCTGAATCTGCACGCCGCCGGGGAATTTCAACCAGTTACGGTTACCGTTCACCTCAACGCCAACGACCACCACAGCAAGCTGCATGACCAACGCGGCAATCAGCATCGCGTTCACCACAAACTCCTTGTGATAAACACCCACCGGAATACGCGTAATACCCGCCATCGCAATCACGCCAAGAACCAAGAACATGACCTGCGACGAAACCTGCGAGAACGGCGACTGCCCCTGAGAAATCATGGTGACGCTCGAGGCCGACAGCACCATAATGCAGCCAAAAATAGCCAGACCCAAGGTGGTGACCAGCAACATGACCGGCACATCCCACAGGTCAGCCTTCAAACCACGACGGTACAGCCTATCGGCACGAGTACGGAACGGCGCAGAGAAATCCTCCCAACCGGCTCGCAAAGACGCCCAACGACCACTCGCGGTCGAACGCGCCGAAGAAGCCGAACGCTCCGAAGATGCGCTGGTACTCACATGCCCTCCTATAGGCCTCAACTGCCACGGATTCGTCGTGGCGACTACACGAAAAAAGGTTCAGGGGTGGGACACCATTACCATCCCACCCCCGAGAAGAACCCGCAGAAAGCACCCCGGTCACCCGAGACGCTCCCTGCAGGCAACGTCCTAAGAGTCTGCCAGCTGGGCGGCAACAGCGTTCGCAAACGCATCGCCGCGCACCGCATAATTCTTGAACTGGTCCATCGAAGCAGACGCGGGAGCCATCAGCACGGTATCGCCCGGATGCGCCAGCTCAGCAGCCTTCGCGACGGCCGCGTTCATCACGGCAATGCCGTCCGAAGAATCGGCCACAGCGGCGGTCATATTGTAGGTCGGAACCTGCGGAGCGTGGTTAGCCAACGCAGACTTCAACGCCGCAGTATCAGTACCGATAATCAGCACAGCCTTCAGGCGCTGAGCGTGAGCGGCGATCAGCTCATCGTACTCAACACCCTTCGACAGGCCGCCAGCAATCCATACCAGAGACGGGTAGCCGCTCATCGACGCATTCGCTGCGTGAGGATTCGTAGCCTTCGAATCGTTCACCCACATGATGTCGTTCGCGTAGCCGACCAGCTGGTTGCGGTGCGCACCGGTCTTGAAGGAACGCAGGCCAGCGCCCACAGCCTTCGGGTCAATATCAGCCGCACGGCACAGCGCCGCAGCCGCCAGAGCGTTCTCCACGGTGTGCTTCGCGGGCATCTTACCGGGTGCCGGTGCCAAATCCTCTAGAACAGCCAGCTCGTACGCCTCGTTGTAGCGGTTCTTCAAGAAGGCACGGTCCACCATGATGTCCTCAGCCAGGCCGAGCATCGACACGGCAGGCATCTCAGTGGAGCTGAAACCAATCGCGCGAGCGCCCTCAATGACGTCCGCGTTCTCGACCATGCGCAGGGTGTCCACGTGGTCGGTGTTGAAGATGCAGGCAACCTGAGTGTGCTCGTACACGCGTGCCTTATCAGCCTTGTAACGCTCGAACGAACCGTGCCAGTCCACGTGGTCCTCAGCGATGTTCAGAACCACCGAAGCATACGGGGACAGCGAGTAGGTCCAGTGCAGCTGGAAGCTCGACAGCTCCACTGCGAAGAACTTGTAGGGCTCATCGTCGGCAATGGCGTACACAATGGGCATACCCACGTTACCCACCTGAATAGCCTTCTTACCGGCAGCCTTCAGGATGGAATCGACCATGCCCACGGTGGTGGTCTTACCGTTCGTGCCGGTCAGGCACAGCCACTTGGGGGTCGGGCGGTCGCTGCGCTCGTTCAGGCGCCACGCCAGCTCCACATCGCCCCAAATCTGGATGCGACGCTCGTACGCGTCCAGCATGACCGGGTGGTCGGGGCGCACGCCCGGGGAGGTCACCACAAGCTCGGGTTCCTGACCGTCCACCAGGGGCAGGGCACGCATGTGCTCGGGACCGAACAGACCCTCAACATTGCCGTAGGCGTTAGCGTACAGGTCGATGCGCTCACGCTTCTCCGGGGTGTCAGCCCCGTCGATGACTACGATCTTCGCGCCCAGCTGGGCAAGCACGTCGGTCACAGCGTCGCCGCTGGTACCCATGCCCACCACGACCACGCGCAGGTTAGCCCAGGGGGCACCCCAATGGGTCAGCTCGGAGAGGCGCTCCGATTCGTATACCGGGTTCACCGCAATAGCGGCAGCGTTCGCTTCAATGCGAGCGGCATCCGGCTGTTCATTAGTTGACATTAGTGAATCACTCCAGAAGTCTGCGAGAACCAGTCACCGAAGAACAGCGCCAGGGCAACGAGCACGCAGAGGGCGTTAATAACCCAGAGGCGGAACACGGAGTTCACCTCGCCGCTGCTGACGGTACCGGGCTGAATGACCTTCTTATCAATTGAGAACTTGCCGTTGACGCCAACCTTCTCCATGTGGTGGTGGAAGGGGGTCATACGGAAGTAACGGTGCGCGTGCAGGGGCTTCTCCCCCGCTGCCACCGAACGCTTACGGCTGGTCTTGAACACGAACTTCTGCACGATCACAGAGAACACTTCCAGCACGGGAATCAGAGCGATGACCAGCAGAAGCAGTTCGGTGCGGGTAAACAACGCGAAAGCAACCATTGCGCCACCGAGCGCCAGGGAACCGGAGTCGCCCATGAAGATCTGTGCCTTCGACACATTCCACCAGAGGAAGCCAGCCAGCGAACCCACCAGGGATGCGGCAATCAGCGCAAGCGAACCGGGGTCGCGCACATCGTAGCAGGCGGTGCCAGCGCCAGCGGAGCAGGCGTGCACGTACTGCCAGATGCTGATGGTCAGGTAGCCGGAGAAGATGGTCATCATGATGCCACCAGCCAGGCCGTCCAGACCATCGGTGAAGTTCACCGCGTTCGTACCGGACAAAGAGATGAGGGTAATCCAACCAACCAGCAGGATGGAACCGAAAACCGCACCCGTCGCGAACAGGTCAATGGGCAGGTCACGTACGAAAGAGATAGCGGTCGACGCCGGACGAGCACCCGACTCATTCGGGAACTGGAACGCCAGGTACGCAAAGGGCAGGGTCACACCCAGAAGACCAATGGTCTTCTGCTTCTCGGTCAGACCCTCGTTGCCCTTATTACGGAACTTCATGATGTCGTCCGCCGCACCCACACCGAGCATGCCCAGGGTGAAGGCGATGGTCAGCCACGCGGTCGCGGTCGGTACCGGCGCGGTACCGAAGAGCAGTGCGCTCACCGCCAGGGTCAAGAAGTAGGCGAGAATCGCCGCGGGGATGAAAATCAGACCCGCCATGGTGGGGGTGCCCGCCTTATGCTGGTGGGCTGCCGGGCCTTCCTCACGGATGAGCTGGCCAAGCTTCAGAGACTTCATCTTCTTGATGAACACCGGCAGCGCGGTGAGGGAGATGAGGAATCCGAGGATTCCAGCAATCAGCACGGTAATCATAAAGCGCTACCCTTCGTTCGTGGTCTGTTCGGTCGAAGTACGGTCGCCGTTAGCGGCGCCGTCCAGGTGAGCGGCAAGGTGGTCGCTCAAATCGGTGGTTTCAACAAAGTCACCGGCAGAAAGCCAGGTCGGTGCCTGCTCTTCCTCAGCGCCGAAGGTGTACTCGGCGAAAGCAACCTGGTCACCCAGAATGCCCAGCTTCGCGCCGTTCGAGGACTTGAAAAGCACAATGTCGCCGGGGCGAACCCCGGCGCGCAGAATCTGCTCAGCCTCTTCCGGGGTCTTCACCCAGGTCGCCTCATTACCCCAGGAGCCTTCCAGGTGAGCCGCATTGTAGGTGGGCTTCGTCTCGTCGCCCACAGCAATCAGCTTGGAAATGTTCATGCGCACCACGAGGCGGCCGATGCGGTCGTGCTCCTCCAGGGAGGCGTCACCGAGCTCCAGCATGGCACCCAGAACAGCCCAGGTGCGGTGCGGCTGACCGGTCGCCGGGTCGACGGTGCGACCCAGCTGCGCCAGGGTGCGCAGTGCCGCAGCCATCGACTCGGGGTTCGCGTTGTAGGCGTCGTTAATGACGGTCACGCCGTCAGCGCGGTCGGTGCGCGCCATACGCCACTTCGAAGCCGCCGCCGCCTTGTTGAGCGCGCGAGCAATCTTCTCACCCGAAATACCGCTGTTGTAGGCAATCGTCGCCGCAGCCAGCAGGTTGTGCACGTGGTGCTCACCGATCAGCTGCGAGGAAATCTCGTACTCGCTACCGTCGGGCAGGCGCAGAGTGAACTCGGGGCAGCCAGCGTCGGTGGTGCGCAGGTTCAGCGCCGCCACGTAGCGTTCGTAGGGCTGGCCGTTCGCGTCGGTCTTCTCGCCCACGCCAAAGTAGGTAATGGGTGCAACCGAACGCGACGCCATGCGCAGCACGCGCTCATCGTCAGCGTTCAGAGCCAGGGAGCCGGTCGGCTGAACGCCCTCAGCCAGCTCACCCTTAGTACGCTCAATATTGTCCACGCCGCCGAACTCGCCAGCGTGCGCGGTACCAACCTTCAGGATTGCGCCGTGATCGGGGTGCGCAATATTCGCCAGGTACTCGATGTTGCCCACACGGTCCGCACCCATCTCAATGACCAGGTAGCGGGTGGACTCATCCGCACGGAAAACGGTCAGGGGCACGCCCACCTCACTGTTGTAGGAGCCGACCGGGGCAACGGTCGGGCCCTCCGGGGTGAAAATGGCGGCAAGAAGGTCCTTGGTGGTGGTCTTACCGGCAGAACCGGTAATACCGATAACGGTCAGCTCACCCTGAGCGCGCATCTGCTCAATGGAATAGCGCGCCAAATCGCCCATCGCCAGCACCACATCGGGCACCTGGATGCTCGGGTAGGGCACGCCCTGCTCGTCGAGTACTTCACGCTCGACCAGCGCCAGGGTCGCGCCCCTCTCAAACGCCATGGGGATGAACCTGTGGCCGTCAGTGACCGCGCCGGGCTTCGCCACGAACAGGGTACCGGTCTGCACCTCGCGGGAGTCGGTGGTGGCGAAGTCTGCGTACACCTGCTCCTCACGGCCCTCCAGGCCGATAGCGGTGCCGCCGGTTGCCTCAATAATCTGGGCGGCGCTGAGCTTAATCATTCTTCACCATACCTTCAGCGGTTTCAGAGTCACTTTCATCGAGCATGCGCTGGTAGTCAGGCAGAATCTCGAAACCGTGCGCACGCAGGGCACGGGCGGTTTCAACACGGTCGTCCAGGGCGATATCCACGCCGTCAACATCCTGTTCGGTTTCGTGGCCGCGGCCAGCAATCAGGATGGCGTCGTGCTCGCCCGCCAGGGCAATTGCCGCATCAATAGCGGCGGCACGCGGAGAAATATTCAGGATCTGGGTGGCTCGGCGGTTCTCAGCCTTCTGCGCGCCCTCCTCAACGGCGGCACGAATCGGCGCGGGTGCCTCACCGTGCGGGTCGTCATCAGTCACAACCACAATATCTGCGTACTGTGCAGCAATCGCACCCATAATCGGGCGCTTGAGCTGGTCACGCTCGCCGGTCGCACCGAAAACAATCATGACCTTGCCGTCGCCGGGGCGATCCATCGCCTCCAGGGCACGGGTCAGGCCGTCAGGGTTGTGGGCGAAGTCCACAATCGCGTGCGGAGCCAAGGAAATCAGCTGCATACGACCCGGCACCACCGGAGTCAGAGCCGAACCGGACGCCAGCTCGGGCAGCAGATGCGCACGCTCAGCGGAGTCAGTGTCCAGGTACGCCATGAGAGCCGCCAGTGCAGCATTCGAAACGTTAAAGTCAGCGGGCAGACCGGTGTAGCATTCAACACTCTCACCGGCACCATTAGCCACGTGGAAGCGGTGGCCCAGGCCCTCACGCTGAACCTTCACCACAGCCCAGTCGCGGGCACCAAACTCTGCGGGCACCTCAGCCAGACCGGCACCGCGAGCCGTCACCAGACGGTGAACCTGCTGCGCACCCATCTGCTCGCAAGCGGCGGAGAACATCTTCTCGCCCCACTCGTCATCAGCAGTAATCACAGCCAGCTCGGCGCGTTCGGGAGTGAACAGCTGAGCCTTCGATTCGAAATAATGCTCCATGGTGCCGTGCAGATCCAGGTGGTCCTGGGTCAGATTCGTAAAGCCTGCAACCGCGTACTTCACACCGTCCACACGGTGGTAATCAATCGCGTGCGAAGACACCTCCATCGCCGCGCAACGCACCTGTTGCTGACCCATAATCGTCAGCAGAGAATGCACGTGAGGAGACTCCGGGGTGGTCATCTTCGAAGGAACCGAGACACCATCAATCAGAATCTGAATAGTGCCAATCAGACCCGTCTTCACACCCAGGCCGGTGCGGAACACCGACTCCAACATGTAGGTGGAGGTGGTCTTACCGTTCGTACCGGTCACCGCGTAACGGTGGGTAGCGGGGAACGAAGCCGAACCATAAATCAGCGCAGCCAACGGACCAACGTACTCGCGCAGGTTCTCAGTCACCAGGAGCGGCACCGGCGCCTCACCCAGCAACTGCGCACCGGCAGCATCCGTCAAAATAGCGGAAGCGCCCAGCTTCAACGCGGCCTCAGCAAACTGCGCGCCGTGCACCTTCGCACCGGGCAGAGCCACGTACAGGTCCTGCGGGCGCACGCCTCGGGAGTCCATGCTGATACCGGTAACCTCAACAGATTCACCGGACTCAGAGCCCTGAACGCCGCTAGCCGGCTGGGAACTCACCTGAGCACCCAAGCCCTGCAGATATTCGCGAAGGTGCGCCAAACTCACCGGGCGCACAGAATTCGGGCGCAGAGTCTGAGCGTCGCCGCCCAGCAGGTTCTGGCCGGGTGCGTGAGATGCGGTATCCATCGTCCTTCTTTCCTCCCCGCTATCAGAAGCGGTGAGCTCTGTATGGTCAATGCGCTCAAGGCACACAGGGTCATTCAATATTCTACGGTCTTTAGGCTTCGACAGGTGTTCAGTACCGGCGCTTCTTCATCACGAATCAGCTACCGGGCGCCTCTCCCCCGCTCGCCTTTAGCTCGTCTTATTGGGGCTGTCCTCAGCAAAAAGCGGAATCAACTCCGGTTCACCGGTAGAACGAGGCACATTATAGGTGTGCAGAGTCTTCTCCATAATCTTGGAGAACTCAGCCGTCGTACCGTTCGTACCCACCGTACCCTCAGGACGCTGCATGGTCACCGCCACCAAGAACTGCGGGTTCTCAATCGGCGCCACACCAATAAAGGACGTCGTGTTGCCGTCATAGCCGCCCTTCTCACTCGGGGTTTCCGCAGTACCGGTCTTACCGCCCACACGGTAGCCAGTCACCTTCGCCGGACGGGCGTGGCCCTGCTCCACCACATTCTCCATGAGAGTCAGGCAGGAGGCGGCAGTCTGCTCGCTGACCATGCGTTCACCAGGCTCCACGGCACGCTTATGTTCGGTACCGTCCGCGTCAATGATCGCGTCCACAATGCGCGGCTTCAGACGAACACCCTTATTGCCCAGCGCCTGGAAAATCATGGCGGTCTGCAAAGGAGTCTGCGCAACACCCTGACCGAACAACACCGTGTACTGCTGACGGCCGTCCCAATCACGCCAATCAGCAATCAGGCCCTGCTCCTCACCGGTCAGCTCAATGCCGGTAAACTCGCCGACGCCGTACTTCTTCAACCAGTTGTAGCGCTCTTCCTTGCTGAGCTTCTGACCGACCAGCACCGTACCGGTGTTCATCGAGTCATGAATAATGCCCGAGAAAGTACGCCGCTGCGCCCCGTGCTCAAACGCATCCTTGAAAGTCTGGCCGTCAATCGTGAGGGTCGCGGGCACATCATACACGCTAGTCGGAGTCGTCAGGCCCTGCTCAATCAGTGCCGAAGAAGTCAGCATCTTCTCGGTCGAACCGGGCTCCACGTTCTGCGAAATAGCGCGCGGAGTCATGTCCGCCGCATCCTCAATAGTTGCCGCCCCCGGGTCCATCGTGGAGGAATCAGCGAGAGCCAAAATGGAGCCGTCACGCACATCCATAACAATGGCGGTACACCATTCAGCCTTCAGCTCCTCGGCGCGAGCACGTACCACCTGCTGCGCAAAATACTGCACATCACGGTTAATGGTTAGGCGAATATTCTTACCGTCCACCGCCAGGCGCTGCTCTTCCTTCGCTACGGGGATACGCACGCCATCAGCGCTAATCTCGTAGGTGCGCTCACCGGGGGTACCGGCAAGCTCCTTCTCAAAGACACGCTCAATGCCCACGGAGTAGTTACGGGACACCGTACCGCCCGTACCGTTGCCGTCTGCCTCTTCAACAATGTTGTACTTACCGACCACGGAACCGCCCACACTACCGTTGGGGTACAGGCGCTGAGAGAACGCCTCACCGTAGATGAAGGGCGCACCCAGGGCATCAATCTTATTGAAAATTTCCGGGGTGATATTTGCTTTGATCACCGAGTACTTTGAGGTGCCGTCCAGCTTGGACTTGATGAACTCGTCGGTAATGCCCGGGTCAACGGTCTTGAGAATATCGACCATCTCGTACACCAGCTGGTTGGGGGTGACCTCAACCTTCTGGGTGCGATCCTCGTTGTAGCGTTTGAAGGTCGCCACGGCGCTCTGGTCAGCAGTCAGGTTATAACGCTGCACAGTACGCGCCATGACGTTGCCGTTGATATCGAGAATCTGACCGCGCACAGCAGGCAGCACCTGGGAGCGCAAACGCTTCTGACGGGACGCATTCGCCACCGCACCGGGATCAAAGCCCTGGCGGATAAACAGATTCGCACCAATGACGCCCAGAGCACAGGTGGCAGCGGCGCCGGCGACAAAGCCACGGCGGGTCAGGTCCGGCTGACCGGATGCCGATTCGTTCGCGTTCTTACGCGCGTCGGAGCTCATGCGGTGGTCCTTTCGCTGGTCTGGTCTATCGGTGATGCTACGCATCCTGTGGTCAATGTTGTTTATCGTGCGGGCTGGCTTGCCGCGGGGCTAGCGGCAGGGCTGGACTGCTGAGCGGCGCTCGGGGCGGCGGATGCAGCCGGGCTGGCAGGTGCGCTATTCGCCGGTGCAGGGTTAGCCTGCTGAGCTGAGTTAGTCTGCTGAGCCGGGTTAGCCTGCTGATTAGGGCTTGCCGAGGCGCTTGCAGATGCCTTAGCCGAAGCGCTCGCCTGGCTGTGTCGCTGCTGAACAGACTTGTCAGCCTCCACAATGCCCTTGGCGTAGCTTTCGTTCGAGCCGGCCGCCGGAGGCGCAATCAGGTTCTCCTGCTTGTTTCCCTCAGCACCGGTCGGGCTTGCCACCGGGGCGGGGGTGCCCTCAATCGTGGAGGACTGCAGGTTCAGGGTCGCCTGCGAAGAGCTCACGAACATACCCAGGGTGCTGGCGCGTATCGCCAAATCCTGCGGGGCTTCCTTGAAGCCAATCTCCTGCTGCAGCGCCTGATTTTCTTGCACAAGTTGCTGCTCCTGCGCGCGCAAATCCACCATGTCGTACTGGCGGGTCACGATCAGCACGTTGAGCAGCAGAATAAAAATCAGGGTCAGCGGGATTGCCGCAAAAACAGCGAGCATGGTGGGCGGGCTGAGCTTACGGGCTCGGCGGCGCACAGTGGACAGAGGGTTACGCTGCTTGGGCTTCGTTTCGCGTGCTTCTTCGGTGCGGGCTGCCGCACGGACGCTCGAGGGCACACGGCTCGCGTTCGTTGAGGTGCGCTTACCGCCGTGCGAAGCAGCGGTGCTGGCGGGGCGGACCACCGGCTGGGAGGCGGTGACCGGCTCCAGACGCGCGGCGCGGGTGCGGCCGGAGTGGGCCCGGGTGGAGGCGCGGCTCGCCCCGGTAGAGCCGCCAGTAGAGCCAGTAGAGGATGCGCGGGTAGAGCCAACGGCGCCGGGGGTGCCGGCGGCAGGGCGCGAGGAACCGGCGCGTCGACTCCGCGGGGCGCCCTGGGTGCGGGTGGGGCGCTGGGATGCGTGCTGGGTGCTCACTCTTCTTCGCTTTCTGTCTTCTACTTGGCGGGGATGCGGATCTTCTCGGCGGCGCGCAGCTTGGCGCTGGCGGCGCGGGAGTTCTGTTCGATTTCCTCGTCGGTAGGCGGTTCGGCGCCGCGGGTAATGATTTTGACGGTGGGCTTGTGCTCTTCAAGCTCTACCGGGAAGCCCTTGGGCGCCTTGGAGGTTGCCTCTGCGGTCAGTGCCCTCTTGACGATTTTGTCTTCGAGGCTGTGGTAGCTCATGGCGACGAATCGGCCGCCGAGGTTGAGCGCCTCCAGGGCTGCCGGTACGGCGCGTTCGAGGGCTTCCAGTTCGTGGTTCACTTCGATGCGCAACGCCTGGAAGGTGCGCTTGGCGGGGTGGCCGCCGGTGCGCTGCGCGGCGACGGGCACCGCCTTCTGAATAATGCGCACGAGCTCACCGGTGGTTTCCAGCGGCGCGTTGGCGCGGGCGGTGCAGATAGCGCGAGCAATACGCGACGCGAACTTCTCTTCGCCCCAGTTGCGGATAATACGGCGCAGCTGGTCTTCGCTGTATTCGTTGACAACAATACGGGCGGTGAGCTCGTCTTCAGAGTTCATGCGCATGTCCAGGGGCGCGTCGTAGGAGTAGGCGAAGCCGCGGGTGCGTTCGTCCAGCTGCATGGAGGAGACGCCCAGGTCCATCAGGATGCCGTCGATGCCCTGCACACCGGCGGTTTCCATGGCGCGGTCAATTTCGTCGTAGACGGCATGGACGGGCACGAAGCGGTCACCGAAGCGTGCCAGGCGCTCACCGGCGATGGCGTGTGCCTGCAGGTCACGGTCAATACCGATCAGCACAAGGTTTTCGAAGCGTTCAAGCAGAGCCTCAGAGTGGCCGCCCATACCGAGGGTGCCGTCAATAACGTAGGCGGTGCCGCGCTCCTCGACGGCGCGCTCAATGCCCGGTGCCAGCAGGTTAATGCAGCGGTCCAGCATGACGGGCACGTGGCGTTCACTGGCTTCACGCTGGGAGAGGTTCTCAATGGATGCGCCGGTCACCTTGGCGGCAGCGCCGGAGGCGGTCGTACCGGTTTCGGGGGCGTGTTCTACGCTCATGGGTGCTCCTGTGAGAGTTTGTCCTGCGGGAAGGCTTACGGAAGAGTGGTGCGGGTGCTAGAGATGCCGAGCGGTAGCCGTCGCGTCGGCGGGATGCCGGTTAGAGCAACGGGCTGAACGGGTCCTCGTCGAGGGCAGCGAATTCAGCTTCGGTGCGGGCGAGGTATTCTTCCCAGGCTGCGGCATCCCAGATTTCTGCGCGGGTTCCGGATCCGATGACGACGAGGTTGTCGGTCAGTCCTGCGTATTGGCGCAGTATCGGCGGGATGGTGATGCGTCCCTGCTTGTCCGGCAGTTCGTCGGAGGCTCCTGAGAGGAAAACTCGCAGGAAGTCTCGGGCGGCTCGTCCCGGCAGGGGTGCGGTACGCATCCGTTCGTGGATGCGTTCAAATTCTGCGGCGGGGAAAACGTACAGGCATCGTTCTTGACCGCGGGTCAGAACGAGGCCTGCTGAGAGTTCCTCACGGAATTTGGCGGGAAGGATGATGCGTCCTTTGGCGTCCATTCGTGGTGAGTAGGTACCTAGGAACATTCACTTCACCTCCCCGATGTGTGCCGTTGCGCTAAAGCCTGCGGGAGCGGGGTTGCTCCACAATCCTTGGAGGTGCCGGTGGCGGGGTGTGCCGGGCCTGCACCTCCGCCGAGTGTTTGAGGGCACGGCGATAGGACTGACTTTCAGCTTTCCTCTCCACTTTACCCCACTTTCCACCACCTACCCCACCCGGCAGAGTATCTTTTAGTGTTTTTATGCTCTCTTCTGCATTTTTAACGCTGACGCACAGCTTCTACACAGCTTCGGGCGCGTGCGCTCAGCGCTCCACCCTCATCATGCTTGCCATACCCCGACTCAATGACGGGGCTAGTTTCAGGGGGGTAGTTTTTTGGGGGGGGGGGTAGTTTCAGGGTTTGGCGTGCTCCGCCCACCAGCCCCCATACTTCCATCTCTCACCAGTTCGGGCATACTCGCTAGTTCGGGTATAGTCACTAGTTCTTTGGGCATAGAAAAAGCGGAGGTAAGAGAATTCTTACCTCCGCTTGATCAGTCTTGAGTTTTGAGATTTTCGCATCGGGGGTCAGCCCTATAAGCTGGGCCGCGAAGCTTCTGCACCCTGAATGCTTTAGAACTGAACGCTTTAGAGCTGACCGTTATTACGCTCATCCCAACGGTCTTCCAGGCGGTTCATGAACGAAGACCGCTCCTTCTGTTCGCGCTGACGCACACGGGCTGCACCTTCTGCCTTACCACCGAGGAAGGAATCTACCGGGGTCTTCTTGCTGGTGGTTGCGAAGTACACGCCACCGGCCGCAAAGAGGAAGCCGAATACACCCAGCCAAATCATATTAGATGCGACCGCACCAATAATAATGCCCAGGCCAATAAGAACGAAGAGAATACCGAGAGCCAAGTGGCGAGCGCTAAAGACCGGCGCAGTATTGCCGGTTGAAGACATGGAGGAGGCAAAGTGCGGATCCTCATTGCTCATGAGTTCTTCGAGCTGGTCCAGAACCTTCTGTTCACGCTCGGACAGTGCCATCGTTTTCTCCTTTGAGGTGTCTTTGCTCAAGATGACGTCGGTATCAACCGGGTTAGAACCGGGTTAGCTAGTGTATCAGCTGGCGCGGTGAGCGCTTCTTGCCGACCGTATGCTTCCCATCGTACCGCGCCGGGTGGGGTTGGCGCATTCTTTTTCGGTCAGAAGCTCTTTATGTCTTTTTCCCGCCTTCTGCGGAGGTGGTCCTCGCCCGCACTTTACGAGTAACCGGCTGCGATATAGCCGCTGATCAAGCTGTATCGGCCCCTAGTTGTTGCCCCTCAGCTATTCCTCATTGTGGCTCTTTTCTTCGATATTCTTCTCTTCGATATTCTTCTCGGGCGCGGTAACTCCGGAGGCAGGTTTGAGGCTTTCCTGCGAGTACTTGCGGTGAATGGCGTCCATGACGTGCTCCACCTCGGACCATCTGCCGCTTTTCACGAGGCGAGCGCCAGACCCCAGGCTATTGCCCGTTCCCCCGCCGCCTCGTTGCGCAGAGGCAGTTTGTGCGAAGGTGATTTTTACGGAGCTGGTTTGTGCGGAGCGTGAGCTTGCCCCGCTCTCGATGGAGTCGAAGAGGGTTTGTTGCACCCCGTCTTCTGCGCGGGCGAGCTTTTCGGCGCGCACTCCGATGAGTCGCAGGGCGCGGGGTGCATCCTGCCCTACCAAGATTCCGTCTGCGCGCAGGGCTTCCAACGCCAAGGAAGCAATCTGCATGCCGGAGTCTACGGGCACATTCAGGGCAATAGCGCGGGTGTGCGTTTCGAAGGTGCTGTAGCGGATTTTGAGACTGAGCCCTCCGGCGAGTTTACCGGCGGTGCGCAGGCGCTTTCCCAGCTTGAGACTCAGCTCCCGAAGAGCAGTGCTGACCTCCCGAGCATCGGTCGTATCTGTCTCGAAGGTGTGCTCGCCGCCCATGCTTTTCTCTTCGCGTTTGGTGATCACGGGGCGCTCGTCAATGCCTCGCGCCATGGCCCAAAGGTGCTCGCCTTGGGCGGTGCCGAAGCGTTCTTTGAGCCAGTCCAGGCTCATGGACCTCATCTGGGCGATGGTGTGAATACCGTATCGGGAGAGCTGCTCGGTACTTTTCGCGCCCACTCCCCACAGGTCGGAGACTTTTCTCGGGTCAAGGAATTCTTGAACGCGTTCGGGCGGGATGACCCACAGCCCGTTCGGTTTACTACCGGTGGACGCCATTTTGGCGAGTAGTTTATTGGGTGCGACCCCCGCGGAGGAGGGCAGGGAGAGTTCCTGCGCGATGCGGTCGCGAGCACGCTGCGCCAGGGCGACGGGGTCTTGGCCGTGCAGGTAGGCGCCGGTTAGGTCCACGAAAGCTTCATCCACGCTGACCTGCTCAACGTAGGGGCTCAGATCGTTCAGGATTGCCATGACGGCACGGGAGTAGTGCCGGTAGTCGCCGCGCAGCGGCAGGACGGTGGCGTTGGGACTGAGGTTCCGGGCGCGGCTGAGCGGCATGCCGGAGCGCACTCCATGTGCGCGCGCCTCGTAGGAGGCGGAGCAGACGACCGAGCGGGGGCCCAGGGGTGCCACGATGATGGGTTCGCCGCGCAGAGCGGGGTTTTCGAGGAGTTCGACGTTGACGAAGAAGGCGTCCATGTCCAGGTGCATAATGACACGACTGTTCCTTGCGCCGCCGTTCTTTGCACCGCTGCTCTTGCCGGTTCGTGCCTGCCCCATGTCGCCTCCTCTCATAGCTTCTACGCCCACCTACCGAAAATATAGCACATTTCTACGAAAAATAGAGGCAATATATCGTAAACGTGTTCGTAAATGCGTTCTCTTGGGCTTTTCTCCACTAAGCTAGAAGAAGTGCACACCGCACCCCATCAGGACCGTATACAGCGACCTTCAGCGAGGATAGTATGACTCCCCCTTCTCCTTCCGGAGCACCCACTCCCCAGGCGACCGAGAGCCTCACCGTAGCGGCACCGAATATCCCGGCGGCTTCTGTGCACCTTGCTGAGCGTATTGCTGAAGAGCAGCGAGCCTACCTGCACGCTTTTGACACTCTCATGGCTGAGTTTTTTACCCGCCAGCGCGAGCTACTCGAGGGCATTTCTGCCGAGACTCTACCCCTGCTGGAGGCTATTGAGTCCCTCTCCACCGGCGGCAAGCGCCTGCGTGCCCTGCTGAGCTACTGGGGTTGGCGAGGTGCGGGCGGTGCACCCGTCACCGAGGACCGCGCGTCCTGGTCTATTGTGAAGGCGGGCATGGCGGTGGAGCTGTTCCAGACCTCCGCGCTGATTCACGACGACATTATCGACCGCTCCGATACCCGCCGCGGCGCACCCTCCGTGCACAAGCGTTTCGAGGCGGTGCACGAGCAGAATAGCTGGCACGGTGATGCTTTCAACTACGGTCTGACCGGCGGTATTCTTGCCGGTGATCTGACCCTGGCGTGGTCTGCGGAGGTTTTCGCGTCCCTGGGTGAGGGGGCAATCTATGGTGCCCCGGCGCGCACTATTTTTGACCGGATGCGCACCGAGGTTCTGGCGGGTCAGTACCTGGACGTCTACTCCGAGGTTCTCGAGACCGAGGACGCTCAGGCGGCTCTGCAGCGTGCCTTGAACGTGATTCGTTTCAAGTCCGCCAAGTACTCGTGCGAGCATCCCTTCACGATTGGTGGCGCTCTGGCTCTGCAGGCTACCGCGCTGGAGAATGGCACCGGTGCCGTGAGCGAGCAGCACCCAGTACTTGCCGGTTACCGCGCGTTCGGTCTGCCGCTGGGTGAGGGCTTCCAGCTACGTGATGACGAGCTGGGCGTCTTCGGCCAGCCCGAGGTGACCGGTAAGCCCGCCGGCGATGACCTGCGTGAGGGTAAGCGTACCGTCTTGGTGGCACTCACCTCCGCTGCCCTCGATGAGAAGGATGCGGCGCTTCTGCACAATAGCTTGGGCGCCCCCGAGCTGAGCGATGAGCAGGTGGAGCGCATCCGCGAGCTGATGGTTTCTTCGGGTGCTTTCGCCAAGCATGAGCAGCTGATTGAGCAGAAGTCTCAGGCTGTGTTTGAGGCGCTGGAGGCGATGAACCTGGACGAGCTGGTGCATGCGGCGCTGACCGATATTGTGGGCCGTGCACTGCGTCGTAAGGCATAGATGCGCTGCGCCGCAAGGCGTAGAGGTTCAGCACAGTTAGAACGTTAAACACGTTGAGGCGGCATACCGAAGTATGCCGCCTCAACGTATTGAGCTATAGTGCCGGATCGGTGTCACCAAGTAAGTGCCACCTAGCAGGTGCTACCAAGCCAGCGTTACCAAGCTAGTATTACCAAGCCAGTGCCTGCGCACGGCGACGAATCTCAGTCTTACGACCGTCGATCAGTGCGTCGATGGGACGGCCGGGCAGGGAGTCGTCGTTGGTGTACAGCCACACGATGGCTTCTTCATCGCTAAAGCCGGAGTCCTTCAGGACAACGAGGGTGCCCTTGAGGGATTCGAGAACTCGCGAACCGTTCAGGAACAGTGCGGGTACCTTGCGCACGTTGGTTTCCGGGTCGCGCAGTGCGATGAGCGTACCGTCAGAAATCAGGTTGTGTACGCGGGTCACCTTCAGGTCGAGGGCCTGCGCAATTTCGGGGATGGTTACCCAATCGCCGACGAGGGCGAAGGTCTGAGCAATATTTTCGTTAGTCACCTTTTAAGAGTGCCAGAGCTGACACGTATTTACCACTTTTGACCCGCCGCAGGTTCGATGCCCCTCCTGGATGCCCTTCCCGGTTTCTTTCGTTATTGTGCGCTACCGCGGTTCGTGAGTTGGAGTCGGGTCCGCCGGCTTTTTTGTAAGAATTCGCTGAGTGTTCATCTGCTCGGCTCCCTTTGGCATCGCTTCTCCCCAGGTGGGCGGGCTAAAATGTTGAGACGTATGAATACTCCCAGCCCACGCCGGATTTCTCCCGTGAACCCTCGTTCTTCTTCTAATACTTCTGTTCCTCCCGCCACTCGTCCCGCTGCCTCTGATACCGCTATCGGTTCTTCGCAGTGGCTCAGTGGCGCCATTATTGAGGGTCATTACCAGGTGGGTTCGCTCATTGGCCGCGGCGGCATGAGCGAGGTCTATTACGCACTGGACCTGTGGTCGAATAACCCGGTCGCGCTCAAGGTCCTCTCCCCCACTCTGGCTGAGGATGCGGCGAACCGCCAGAAGTTCCACCGTGAGGAACGCTCGATGCGCCAGGTGGGTGGCGGCGGGCATACGGTGGGTGTGATTTCGTCGGGTACCGAATATTTTTCGGGTCAGATGGTCATGTATATCGTGCTCGAGTACGTGCACGGTTGTACGCTGAGCCAGCTGCTACGTGTGCGTAATGCTCTGTCCTTGGGTGAGGCTCTGGATATTCTCATTCCGGTGGTGGAGGCGCTCTCGGAGGTGCACGCGAACCGCTACCTGCACGGCGATATTAAGCCGGGCAATATTCTGCTGGACGCTAACGGCCAGGTGAAGCTCACGGACTTCGGTCTTTCCCGCCGTGATGATCAGGTGGATGCGGGCGCCCCCATGGGCACCCCCGCCTACGTTGCGCCGGAGGTCCTGGACCCGAAGGTGAAGGTCGGCGCGCAGGCCGATATTTTTGCGCTCGGCGTGATGATGTACCGCATGCTTTCAGGTCGTCTGCCCTTTGTGGGTCTGGAGAATGACCAGCAGGTGCTCTACCACAACGCCAACATCGAGATGCCCGTACTGACCGATGTTGCGCCGGGTGCGGACCGCGATATTGCGGGGCTGATTTCGTGGTGTACCCGCAAGCAGCCTCATGCCCGCCCGGAGGATGCGACCGAGCTGTTTACGGCTCTGCTGGAGATTTCTGAATCGTTGGGTGAGTCCGAGCGCGCCTGGCGTGCCCCCTCGTGCCCGGAGCCGGAGCTTCCCCTCTGGGAGGCTGTTGCCGATATTGCGGAGCGTAGCGGTGCCGCGCAGATGGTGCGTAACACCCCGATTAGTGCTTTTAGCGATGCCCGCGATCTGCTGGCGTACGATGTGTACTCCCCCGACAGCCTCGTCTATGATGCATCGGCTGCGGGGCAGGGCGTGCACCTTGCCGACGTGGACGCTGAGGACTCCGTGCTGAACCGCCAGGGCATTCCGCCGCTGGTAAGTTCCGCCTCCAATGATGACGACTCTGACGCTGACCAGGAGCAAGACGGCGTAACGGGTAAACCCGGCAAGCGAGGCCTGGGATCGTTCATGGGCCGCCGCGCATCCGCTGCGAAGGGCCCACTGACTCAGTCCGTTGGTATTGGTCCGCAGACGGAGCAGGAGTTCATCTCGGCTCACGGCGAGTACGCCCCGATCCATGCCGAGCGTTCGTTGAGCCCCTCGGGTTCGCGCCGTTCAAAGGCTAAGGGGGCGGCGAGCGCTTCTGAGGCTTCAGAGGCTGAGGAGACCGCTTCTTCTCAGGATTCCGAGCAGTCTTTGCAGAAGGATCCTCGCCTACCCGCCAAGCAGTTTAGGACTCCGCCTTCCGGTATGGCGGTGGGCGGTTGGGCGCTGGTGCTGATTCTGCTGGGTATGGGTTCGAGTTTTACCGGTTGGTGGCTTGCGACCTCGCTGGTGCAGTCGCAGTGGTGGCGTAACGTTGAGGCGTTCCTGACCTTCTAGCTCCTGCCGCGCCGCTCTTTTGCCGAGCGCAGGTTAAACGCAATGCCCGGGTCTTCACTCCCAATGAGTGAAGACCCGGGCATTGTCGTGTCTACTGATCCCCGCCACTTATCGCGGCGAACAGCGTGAGCGTTTTATGCGCGGTTCTTGAGGTACTCGGAGACCAGGAACGCGATTTCCAGGGACTGCGAGTGGTTCAGACGCGGGTCGCACAGGGACTCGTAGCGGTCAGCCAGTGCTGCCTCGTCGATAGCGTCGGAGCCGCCCAGGCATTCGGTCACGTCGTCGCCGGTCATTTCCACGTGGATACCGCCAGGGAACGAACCCAACGCCTCGTGCACCTCGAAGAAGCCGCGAACCTCGTCGAGCACGTCGTCGAAGCGGCGGGTCTTGTAGCCGGAGGGCACAGAGATGGTGTTGCCGTGCATCGGGTCGGTGACCCAGACAACCTTCGCGCCTTCAGCCTGAACACCCTCAACGATTGCGGGCAGCTTCTCGCGGATGTTCTTCGCACCCATGCGGGTGATGAAGGTCAGGCGACCGGGCTCGCGGTTCGGGTCGAGCTTATCAATCAGTGCGAGTGCGTCCTCTGCGGTGGTGCTGGGGCCCAGCTTCACGCCGATGGGGTTGCGGACCTTGGAGAGGAAGTCGACGTGTGCGTCGTCGATGCCGCGGGTGCGCTCGCCAATCCACAGGAAGTGTGCGGAGGTGTCGTAGGGCAGCTGGGTGCGCGAGTCGATGCGGGTGAGGGCACGCTCGTAGTCCAGCACGAGCGCCTCGTGGCCGACGTACAGGTCGGTGGTCTTGAGGGCTTCGAAGTTCACGCCGCAGGCTTCCATGAACTTGAGGGCGCGGCCGATTTCGTTGGCGGTCTTCTCGTAGCGTTCATGCGCGGGGTTGGAGGTGAAGCCGCGGTTCCACTGGTGCACGGCGCGCAGGTCTGCGAAGCCGCCCTTGGTGAAGGCGCGCACCAGGTTCAGGGTGGATGCGCTGGTGTGGTAGCCGCGCAGCATGCGCTTGGGGTCGTGTACGCGGGCTTCGGGGGTGAAGTCGAAACCGTTGACGGTCTCACCGCGGAAGGAGGGCAGGGTGACGTCGCCGCGGGTTTCCGTGTCTGCGGAGCGCGGCTTGGAGAACTGACCCGCCATGCGGCCCATCTTCACCACGGGCATGGAGGCGCCGTAGGTGAGCACTGCAGACATCTGCAGGATGGTCTTGACGCGGCCGGAGATCTTGTCGGCGGTTGCACCCGCGAAGGTTTCTGCGCAGTCGCCGCCCTGCAGGAGGAATGCGCGACCTTCAGCAACCTCACCGAGTGCCTGGCGCATGGCGTCAACCTCACCGGCGAAGACGAGCGGCGGTACCGAGTTCAGCTCGGCGATGGTGCTCTCAAAATCTTCATGCTCGCTCCAGGTGGGCTGCTGGTCAATGTGCAGCTGACGCCAGGTGTCCAGGCCGTGGTCGGGGGTCTGCGAGGTGCTGAGGTTTTGATTGCTCATCTTCACTCCATCGGGATGGTCTTGTGCGTTTTCTGGTTCAGCCTCGTTTCGGGTGCCCGGCGCGCCGTGTGCGGCGTGCCGGCTAGCGATTCTTCAAGCTGAATAGACCTAATTGTACTCTTGCTTGCTTCAACACCTAACCCCGAGGTCAGGTACATCTCACATGTTTAGATAGCGCCACCAGGTGTCGGTGATAGATGTCGGCGATCAGCGGGTTGATGAGCAGGGGGTTAATGGGCAGGGGGTTAATGGGTACCGTTGCAGAACGGCAGACGAAAGGGCGGGAGGCGGTATGTACCGCATCCCGCCCTCTGGCGTATGTGCGCACTGGGAGAAATGTCTCAGGGAGCTACCTCAGGGTGCTTGTCTTAGTGCTTAGCGTTGCAGGTGTGCGACTGCCGCCTCAGCGCTCATGTTCTTATCGGCCATGAGTTTCTTGACGCGGTCGGCGTACACGTCCACGTATTCCTGGCCGCTCAGGGCACGGATTTCAGCACCGATACGGTCGGCGATTTCACGCTGAACGCGGTGGCTCATGTCTGAGCCGTCGGTGTATTCCTCGAAGGTGAGGGGCTTGCCGATGATGGTGCGCACCCGGATGGGCTTACCATCGTGGCGCAGGCGGATACGGTTCGAACCGGAGGGCTGAATCAGGTCGGTACCGATCTGCCCGACGGGCACTACGGGCACGCCGGTTTCTAGGGCGAGGCGGGCGACACCGACCTTGGGACGGTAGCCTCGTCCATCGGGGCTACGGGTGCCTTCGGGGTAGATACCGATGACGCCGCCGTCCTTGAGGACCTGCGCGCCGGCGTTGAGGGATTCCTGGCTCTTCTGGCCGCCGGAGCGGTCCATGGGAAGCTGGCCAACGCCGCGGAAGAACGCCGCCATGGCGCGGCCCTTCACGCCGGGGGTGGTGAAGTAGTCGCTCTTGGCGAGGAAGTTTACGGTGCGCGGCATGGCGAGAGGAATGAAAATGGAGTCGCAGAACGCCAGGTGGTTACTGGCGACAATGTAGGGTCCCTCGGGCAGATTTTCGAGGCCCACCACGTCATGGTGGTACAGTCCCTGCAGCAGGGGGGAGCCAAGAATCTTGAGCGTTGAATAGAGGGCGGTGTTAGGCATGGGGTCTCCTCTCTGAATGTTCCCGGCTCAATTCTAGCGTGTCTGGAGAGGCGCGAGAGAACGCGCGATAATTAAAGAAAAGAGAACGATTTTTCTGCGCACCGGTGTATCGGTGCGCTGGGGGCGATATACCAGCACCGGTGCTGTGTCTGTGGTAGCCGGTCAGGATACGCTATAGAGCCTCACCTGCACTCATATTCGTGCAGGTTGGCGAAGGAGGACCATGAGCATTTTCGATAACTCGCTGGAACCGCTTAAGCGGATGCGCCGCAAGGCTCGCGAGCGCAGGCTTCTTGCGACCCAAAATGTTAGGGATTCCCTGGCGCGTCGTCTCGGGGAAGAGCAGGATGCGTTCGATCACTCCCCCGTGTCTTTTACCCCTGATTCGGCGCAGCATCCCGTGGGTATTTTGCTGGTGCATGGTTTTACGGGTTCGCCGCACAGTATGCGCCCGGTAGCGCAGCGTTTTATGGAGCTCGGCTATGCGGTGGAGATGCCCGTGCTGACTGGTCACGCGACCCGTTGGCAGGATTTGCGTGATAGCACGTACCAGCAGTGGCTGGCTTCTGCTGAGCAGGGGTACCGTCGTCTGGCCGATCAGGGGCTGCAGGTGGTGGTCATTGGTATGTCGATGGGTGGCACGGTGGCGACTCATCTGTCGGCTCGTCTGCCGGTGGCGGGCACGGTGCTGATTAACCCCTATATGGTGGATGTGAACCCGATGATGCGCCACGCCGGTAAGGTCTCGAAGGTTCTGCCGGTGCTCAAGGCGATTGGTTCCGATATTGCGGTTCCTGGTGTGAATGAGGGAGCTTATTCGCTGGTTCCGACGGCGGCGGTGCATCAGCTGCATCTTTTGGGCGCTGAGACTCGCGCTCTGATTCCGCAGTTGAAGTCGCCGGTCCTGTATTTGCGTTCACTGGGCGATCATACTGTGTCGGATAGCTCCCACAAATATTTTCTCGAACATTGTTCAGTTCCTGTAGAATTTAGGTGGCTGACCCGCAGCTACCATGTGGCAACGCTCGACTACGACGCCGAGTATCTTCTCTCTACTGTTCAAGCTTTTGTCGCATCCCTAAACCACTAAATTCTGAAGGTTCCACCCGCTCCAAACCGGCGAATGCATCACCCGCCGCGGTGGGCAGAACCATCAGAAAGCCATCACGGCACCTCGAGAAATTGAGGACAGCCCGCGGCCCGGACCGCCCGAGCTGACGCCCTGATTCGAAAGGCGCATTATGAAAGTCTTCTCCACTCCCGCTGAAGTTCTTGTCGACCCCTCGCTGAACCTGACAAGCATTGTTGAGCGCCACCGTGCCGATAGCTCCAATCCGGTGCTGTACCGCCGTCAGATGTCTCCGGGTAACTGGCAGCCGGTTCGCGCCCAGCAGTTCCACCAGATGGTGACCGACCTGGCCAAGGGCATGATTGCCGCTGGTATCCGCCCGGGTGACCGCGTGGGCATTATGAGCCGCACCCGTTTTGAGTGGACCGTCATCGACTTCGCGATTTGGTATGCCGGCGCTGTCTCCGTGCCGGTGTATGAGACGAACGCCGCCGCCCAGGCGGCGTGGGCACTGTCCCATTCTGAGGCTGTCGCAATCTTCGTCGAGGATGAGAAACTCCTGAATCGTGTGGCTGAGGCGGAAGAATACGCCGCTTCTACTTCTGAGCCGTGCCAGCTCAAGCACCGCTGGGTCATTGAGAACGGCGACCTTGACGTTTTGAGTGCTCGCGCGTCCGAGGTGAGCGATGAGCAGCTGGAGCAGGTACGTTCCGCAGCCGGTTGTGATGACCTCGCGACCATTGTGTACACCTCCGGTACGACCGGTCGCCCCAAGGGTTGCGCGCTGACTCACGGCCATTTCCTGAACCTGAGTGTCAACACCAGGATGGTCGAACCGGAGATTGCGAACCCCCGCAACTCCTCCATCCTTTTCTTGCCGCTGGCACACGTTCTGGCGCGCCTGATTCAGGTGCTGGCGCTGGACGCTGGCCTGGTTATCGGTCACTCCCCCAATATTAAGAACCTGGCTGCTGACTTGGATAGCTTCAAGCCGACCATGCTGCTGGTGGTGCCCCGCGTCTTTGAGAAGGT
>ERZ772958.166-NODE-166-length-28069-cov-3.585743_pt1 | contig 28069 bp, 26 predicted proteins | sample MGYA00580681_ERZ772958 | MGnify/ENA primary metagenome ERZ772958 (study PRJEB29015, sample SAMEA2738089) | human oral metagenome | biome: human oral; feature: human-associated habitat; material: saliva | place: China | collected 2275 ...
TCTTTAACTGGGTGAAGCACAAGGGCGGCGGTATTTGGGGAACGATCGGGAAGCCCATCTTTTTCTTAGAGCAGTTTGCGTCAATGGAGCAGCGGGTTGCGAGCGATGCTGATGCGGGGATACTGAGGTCGATCTTGGAGCTGGCTGATTCCATGGAGGACGAGGCCAGTGGAACTGCCTTGGCAACCGCTATCCGTACCGCAAGGTTGGACTCTATGACACTGTCATTACACTAGTCCAGGAGTAAAACCCCTCTTATCGATTCAGCTGTCACTGGTAGGGCTGCCGATTGGACAGCATCTGGATTGCAAGTTCTATCAGTGGTAAACGGCATATCGGAAACCACATAGAACAAATAACGCCGCACACCTATCGCCTTGCCTGATTGACCTTCCACAGAAAATACATCGGATTTCGTTTGACCTCTTCATTATTTATTCGCTTCAACACAGTGTCTACTGTATGTCCTGCCGCAAGTGGAGCCAGCACCCCAAGAGCGGCAGGGCTAAAAAATCCTGCAAAAACAGATGAAACCAGGAGCACAGCATCGACCCCACCAGCTGTTTTAAATTTATCTTTGCTCCTCCGGAGCGATAGTTCTAATTTGTGTAACTCCGGATCAATCAGGTCACGTTTAACCTCTGATGCCGCCGAAGCATCCGACTCGAGGTTCCTATACCCTTCTTCAAGAGCATCCCTAAATATCTGAAAACTTTCATAATTAGACTGTCTAACTCGCACGATGCTTTTCAGAGATGCTTCTGGAGCTATCGCAAGATCAAAACACATCTTCCCAAAAGCATCAGGAACAACCTGCTCATTTGACGAATAGGAATGGACTTGTTCCAAAATGCGAGTTTGCGCCATTCGCGTGGTGAGATGAGTGGAGTTAATAGATATTGGCGACGCAAGCACTCCGAAAATGTCGTCAAACATTGGAGTGAGAAGATTTACGATTCCTCCAGCCACAATTTCTTCACGTGTGAGAACCGTAGTATTCCTCTTCCGATAAACATTCGCAAGCACTGAAGGAAGTTCATTAAAGTGAACCATGAGGCTATGCTCCGTACCGAACTGCTCCATACCTTCTATCTCTACATATAACTCACCATCTGAATCAGCCTTAAGTATGGTCTTTGTAGCTTGAAAAAACTCCTCAAGAACCCCCTCCCAAACACTGTCGAGAAAAGATTTTGCAGCAAACTGTTGTTCTTTCTCCTCCTGCAAGCATTCCCTACACAGAAGTAAATAGTCTGACGTAAAACCCACATATCCCGCACGAACAACACACTCCAGCCCAAGCAACTCAACTATCGCGAGCGAGAGTTCAAAAGTGTCGATATAACGAGGATTTTCATTAATCATGCGCTCAACTGGAGATTGAATTAGCGTCTTCTCCGAGTACATTGCACTGAACTTTGCGAGCGAATCAAGATTCTGCAACCGGCACTCTGCAGCTGCGCACGGATATCGTCCCCCTTGGAGAGTTGAGTCAACTGTAAAATTAAATGATGACAGACCTGAAAAGTGGTCACTAGGAGTCATCGTCATAATTGCATCCAACTCGGCATTGAGCCGATTTTCATCAAAAGCATCGAAATACTGACAAATTTGTTGAATCGTTTTCCCTCGAAACCGAGAGAGATATTTATACAGATCCTCGTACACTCCGCTCTCCTTTAAGCAGAAATCCAACTAGCGTCATTTTAGGCTCCAAAACAGTTTTGGCGGACATACACACACAACCTATCCGAGAGTTTCTAGCCCCCTAAGCTAGGCATAAGAAGGAAAATCCTCTATCCTTCCAGCATCGCCAGGAAAGTATCTTCGGAGATGATCCGAATCGGCAGGCCTTTGAGTTGGTTTGCTTGCGCTTTCTTGATCTTTCCTGGCGCGCTCTGAATCGCACTGCTGTATCCATCGTTACCAACGACCAGATAATCAGTGTCTTTGCGGACAGTATCTTGAGGCTCACCGCCCACGTTTTTGAGCGCAAGCATTGCGTCGGCACGAACCATTGAGGTCATCGCACCGGTGAATACACATCGCATTCCATAAAGCGGATGTCCCTCATCAATACAATCTGCAGTTGCAACGATATCTTTCGCCTTTAAATGACTTCCTGAGGCTGTCCCCCGCACGAAAGAATTCGCATAAGCCGCTTCATCCCCAAAGCCCTCAATCACGATGTCACGCATGCGCAGATAGCACTGCACGGTTGCCAGAGCATCGCCGTAGGCTCGGTGTTCACCTTCATTGGCCACCTCAAAGGCCTCGCAAAGGTCAGGAAGAGTTCGATGCTGGAGCTGTGGAAGCGCTCGGCGAGCTACCCGCAGCGTATCAACGTAGTCGTTCCTGAGGGGCTCACCCAAAGCACGCTCGTAGGCCGTGTAGAGAAAATTCATATCAAAAGACGCATTGTGCGCCAACAGAATTGAATCACTCACGAAGGCATCAAAGTCAGTGATCACTTCATTAAGTGACGGAGCATCGGCCAGCATTTCATCGGTGATACCCGTTAAATACACGATAAATGGAGGCAGCTTCTCATCGACCTTGATAAGAGATTTAAAACTGTCGACAATTTGGCCGTCGTTGACCTTGACAGCACCAATTTCGATGATGTTGCACAGATCAAAATCAAGGCCTGTTGTTTCCGTATCAACCGCAACAAACGACGTTGGTAGAGAATAAAGATTCGCCCCACCTTCGGGCCTGCGTATCCGTCCATGACTCATATGCGTTCACCTTCGATGCATAAGATTTTCTCGATATTTTCAGGATAACGTCAGTTTACCCTTTTCCGGACCAACAAAAATCCGGCCTCGCCCTGCAACTCGCAGGATGAGGCCGGACTGTTTAAACGCTACTCAGCACAGGAAGATGCGATGCCTACTCCCCCACCCGCCGAGCATGGAAAGTCCACCCTTCCCCAAACACCCGGTGCATCAGAAAACTCGCTCCAGCCAGTGCCAGAGCAGATCCCAATCCCGTGTAGAAGAATGCGAAGAACCAGTTGGGGATGAGCCCGGTTAGGCGCAGCCCGAAGCCAAAGGTCATCATGAAGGCCATGATCAGGTATCCCTTGAGATCTAAGAATTGCAGGAAGCTCAGACGATCTGCATCCAGACCTCGGATCCTCTGCGCGTTCTTCAGGACGATTGTGCCGAACATCGCGTGGAAAGCGAAGAAAGCGGCGACAGCGCCGACAACAAGGGCAACGACAATCCCAACAGCTGCACCACTCATTTCAACAGCCGCACGCGCGCCGATCAGAGCAACGTTCGCTCCTGCAAGCAGCCAAACCACTCCGGCAACGGTAATCAGGTTTTCTTTCTTCATTTTGAGCAGTGTCATTAGCAATCTTTCTTTTCACTCGAGGCCGCAGCGACGCTTCCAGAAGCAGCATCAGCCACGGCCTCGTACAAGCTGGTATCAAGAAGGGCAAAGAGCGTCTCACAATCAGAGCCCTCCATGAGCGAAGTAAAAATAGTTCCCAGAACAAAAGGACAGAGTTCCTCGGGACTCAGCGCACCAACCAACCGTGATCGTACAACCGCGGGATCCCCCTCCAACACAAACTGGAGTCCTTGTTCCATGTGAGCCAGCATTGGTCCGCGCGCAGCTTCCAGGGCCTCGTGCTCACTGCGGGGAAGGCGACGCATCTCAGCGAACCAATCAACGTCCATCTGAGACAAAGCCGCGCCCAAAGCGCCGCGCAATTTCCGTACGTAGTCGACGAAACTCTCGCTCCCATCAACCCGGCAGCATTCCTCGAACAGCGCCTGGCCGAAGAATCGCGTGAATACTGCGGCGGTTAGGTCCGCTTTTGTTGGGAAGTACATGTAGACCGAACCAACAGCAATCCCGCACGCTCCGGCCAGTTTTCGCACGGAGAGTGCAGAGATTCCTTCGCGCGCGGCAATCGCATACGCCTGCTCGATCAGCTTGTCTTTATCAATGACCTGCTTGGGCACGAAAATCCCCCTCTCGCCGGTTTCACTCTATAATGAACAGTGTTCAGTATAGACACATCCCATCCCCACACGACAGGCGAGGAACCCACAAGTGAGTACTCTCGACCACAAAGAGCGGATCATCCAAGCCGCCTACACAATCGGCGCCAGGGGCGGCCTTGCCGCGATCTCCGCCCGAGCGGTCGCCGAGGACGCGGGAGTTTCCGTCGGATACCTCTACAAAGTCTTCCCCTCCAAGAGCGACATCATGGTCGCCGCCGCGCGACGCTACTTTGAGCTCTCACTCTCGCGAGAGCTGTGCCGAATTGACAGCAATGAGTCCTTCGTGCAGTTTTGCCGCAGACTCTGGGACCAGACGAAAGCAGCCTTTGCATCCTTCCACCGCGAGTGGCTCCGCGACCACGAAGAACTCCCCAAACAGGACCTTTTAGCCGCGCACGAGGCCATGGGTTCCGTCCTCGCACACGCGCGCACTCAGCTTGAAAGCGTCCTCGAGCAGGACACGCGCATTAACTGGGCGCTACTCCCCCAAGGAACTGCGGCCTCGGCAATCGCAGAATTCACCATGCGATCACTGCTCACCTCCCTTGAGAAGGGGGACGAGGACTGCGAACTTTTGCTGACTTTCCTTGAGCGAGGACTCTACGACGCGAAGTAAAAGCCTCGCGTGAACATCAGGGGATTGTTGTTCACGCACACGTTCCTAGCATGGATGACAGATCCATCAATCAACGGAACGGGACAACCATGATCGCAATTGCCTCGACGGCTATCACTCTGGCACTTGTTTTCTACACGATCGGCGTCTTTCCCGAGCGCCGCGCGGGCACACTCAAGCTCGGACACATCATCTTCTTCTACATGGGCCTGGTCTTTGACACCGCGGGAACTGCGGTTATGTCTGTGATCGCCCGAGGCAACTCAGCGAATCTTGCGCACGCCACCACCGGATTGCTCGCGATCATCCTCATGATCATCCACGCCGCGTGGGCAACCATCGCATATGCGAAGAAGAACCCCGAAACACTTTCACGCTTCCACCGCCTGAGCATTGGTGTGTGGCTAGTCTGGCTCGTGCCCTACGTATGCGGGATGCTCATGGGAATTCCGGCGCTCAAGCTCGACTCGAATGTCGCCTTCGCAAGCGCGATCGGAACGTCTGTTGTCGCTGGGCTACTGGTCTTTGGGGCCGAGGCCAAGCGCCTGCACCAATAAAGGGCTAACGCAAACTAGCATTAGACCCAGGTTTACAAGCGCGTTCAAGGAAGGCCGCTATGGACATGGGTCAATTCGCTTGGGTCGAATTCTATGAGGAGCTCGCCAATACCCTGCTCGAATACGCGAACGATCGACAGGCACTACTCAGGCACCTGTCGCATGCATATGCCCGAGCAGAGATTCCCTTGCCGACGATTGACCGCACAAGTACTCCCGAGGACGTCGACCCATTCACCGTGTTTGGCCTCTTTACACGAGGAATTACCGACGAAAAACGCGTCGTAGTTCTTGACGCATTGGCACAGGAATTTGAAATCGCTGCGACGCGACCAGTCACTTTCAACGGAGTCCCCGGAATCAACAACCTCGCGGCAGCATTTAACGCCTTCGATAGCGAAACTCGCACGCAGGATATCGAAAACCTCTGGCGCGTCTTTAAAGCCGGGATCGCGCTCGCCGACAACGATTCTCCGGATAATCGCGCTGATTTTACGGTCGCTTTTGACGCGACACTGGGCCAGCGTGGTTTAGGACAGAAACTCACGACAGGACTGTATTGGATTCGACCACGGTTCTTCATCAATCTGGACAGCCGTAACCGTTGGTTTCTGCACTCCCAAGGAGCCTGCGGGACAGAGGTTGCAAACCTCGTTCCTCCCGAGAAAGAAAAAGAACTCATCACAGGCGCTACATACTTAAAGATCCGCGATCTAGTTGCCTCCACATGTGGAAGCACAAAACACCCATTCACTTCATTCCCTGAGATCGCCCATGCAGCATTTACTGAAGCTAAAAGAGTGAATGCAGAGCGCAAAGAACAAAAGACACTTCAGGAGGCCGAGCCCTCCGACAATTCCCTCGGTGACGCTGATGTTGAAACGACTCACTACTGGGTCTATGCACCGGGGAAGGGCGCGAGTATGTGGGAGGATTTCTACAGCCAGGGAGTGATGGGACTTGCCTGGGAAGAAGCTGGCGACCTCACCGCGTACGCAAGCAAAGAAGAGATCCGCCTCACCCTGGTCGATTCAAGCAGTGGAACGACCAACCCTCGCAACGACGCCTACGCGCTCTGGCAGTTCGCCAACGACCTCAAGCCCGGCGACGTCGTTTTCGTGAAGGGAGGCCGAGGGAAGATCCTCGGGCGCGGCCTCGTCACCGGAGACTACGAATACGACGAGGCCCAGGGGCACTTCCGCAACCTCCGCAGCGTTGAGTGGACACACAAGGGCGAGTGGGCAGTTGATCGCGTACTCCCGATGAAAACACTGACTGACATCACGGATGACACCACGCTTGTCGCAGCCATCGAGACTCTTTTCGAGGTCGAAACTGATGAGCTCATCGACGACCAGCCTGCGATCGATTACCCCGCATATGACAGGGAAGATTTCCTCTCGGAAGTCTTTATGTCCGATCAGCAATACGACACCCTCACCGGGCTACTTCGCGCGAAGAAAAACGTCATTTTGCAAGGCGCGCCTGGGGTTGGCAAGACCTTCGCAGCGAAGCGACTCGCGTATTCAATGATGGGCACGAAAGACGCCGAACGCGTCATGATGGTGCAATTCCACCAAAGCTACTCCTACGAAGACTTCATCGAGGGCTACCGCCCCAGCGCGGACGGTTTCGAGCTTTCCAAAGGCGCGTTCTACAGCTTCTGCAAGAAGGCAGCCGACGACAACGAGCGCGATTATTTCTTCATCATTGACGAGATCAACCGCGGAAATCTTTCAAAGATTTTCGGCGAGCTCTTCATGCTTATCGAAAACGATAAACGCGGTGAGAAGAACAAACTCCAGTTGTTGTATTCGCTCGAGCGTTTCTGCGTACCTAGCAACGTGTACATTATCGGGTTGATGAACACAGCGGACCGCTCACTTGCTTTGCTCGACTACGCACTACGTCGCCGCTTTGCATTCTTCACCCTTAACCCGGGCTTTTCTTCCGCCGGTTTCACGCGCTATCGCGAGGCCGTGGGCAGTACCGCTTTCGACAATTTGGTCTCGCGCGTGGTCAAGCTGAACACCGAGATCGCAAGCGATGAGTCTCTTGGTGAAGGCTTCATGATCGGGCACAGTTACTTCTGTGGATTCGTTGGAGGAACAGTCGATCACGCCAGCCTTTCAGCGATCATTGAATACGAGCTCATCCCCATGCTTGGCGAGTACTGGTTCGATGACCAGGAGAAGGTCCGCCTCTGGTCCGATACTCTTCGCCGCTCGATCCAATGATTCCGATTCGTAACACCTACTACATGCTCGCGTACGCCTTCCAGGTGCTACGCCAGCAGGGGTATCGCGACATTGCAAACGAGGAATTTGCGTCCACCGCGGAGCTCTTGGCTGAGATCCTTATCCGCGGCGTGCGCTCCCAACTCAAGCGAGGCCTCGGACGCTCCTATGTCGACGTTACAGAACCACTGTCTTCTCTACGCGGAAAAATCGAGGTTACGGAGTCCCTCAAGACGCGCTCAATTCTGCGCCGGCAGTTGGTGTGCAGTTACGACGAGTTTTCGCTCGACACGCCAATGAACCAGATCATCAAGGCGACGTGCGCTGCCTTGCTACGCTCAAGGATCTCAAGGCCTCGGAAGAAAGAACTGCGCAGGCTGCTCCCCTTCTTCGCGGAGGTTTCGGATATCGAGCTCGGTGCGGCCAACTGGCGTATGCGTTTTGATCGCAATAATCAGACCTATCGCATGCTGATCAACGTCTGTTGGCTGATTTACTCGGGGCTTTTGCACACCAATGAAGGCGGAGAGACTCGGCTCGCCGAGTTCCTGGACGAGCAGAATATGTGCCGCTTGTACGAGAAATTTATTTTGGAGTACTACCGCCAGGAGCATCCAGAGATTCAGGCGAGCGCGCCGCATATTGCGTGGGCGCTTGATGATGCTTTCGATGACATGCTGCCGACGATGCGATCCGATGTGACTCTGAGGCGCGGGGACACGGTGCTCATTATTGACGCGAAATACTATGCGCATTCTACGCAGGAGCGTTTTGGGACGCGGAGCCTGCATTCGGGGAACCTCTATCAGATCTTCACGTATGTGAAGAATATGGAGGCCTCGTATAACGGCGAGGTACACAGGGTGTCAGGAATGCTCTTGTATGCGAAGACCGATGAAGAGGTATACCCCGATGGCGTGTATCAGCTGAGCGGGAATGCGATCAGTGTGCGTACGCTCGACCTCAACAGGCCTTTTGAAGAGATCCGCGCCCAACTCGACGGGATTGTAGAGGCTCACCTTTCACGGTGATATCCTCGCCAGTAGTGCAAGTTTTCACCGGAAAGAAGGCTCGCCGTGTACAAAGTCGTGCGCACCGCCCCACCACTCCTTTTCATCGTGGCGGTCTACAGCGGCGGGCCCTTTTATGACCTTTTTGGCTGGGGCACCAACTGGCCCACGTGGGGCGCTCTCCTACTAATTGCAGGGATCGCAAATATCCTATGCGCGTGCATCGACCGCGGCTACAGAAGCCCCCGCAGACTTGCGTTTTGGGGTTTTCTCCTGAAGCTCTGCATGATCCCCTTCTACACCCTGATCTTCCTTTACGCCACAGGCATCGCGACGATCATGTTTGTCATCCCCGGGCTTTTTCTTGCAGCGTCTTTCGTCGTGGTTCCCTTGCTCGCGATGTCGTACCTTCTGATGCTCGCGACGTCCTCCTACGGTTTCGCGGCCTCGATTCGCGCGGCAAAACGCGGATTCCTACCCGGCTCCCTCGCAGCACTCCACATAGCGCTGCACTTCTTCGCCGTCGCGGACTTCTTTTCCGCCGCTGTCCTCTACCTGCAGCTACGCAGAGCGAACAAGGCACGCATAGCCAGCACCGAGGCCTCGGCAGGCACCCCACCCCAACAAACCACCGACATACAATGCCCACATGACTGAAACAAGCGGGCGAGCGCAATGGTTTTCCGATAACGAGCGCAACTGGGACGACCGCGCCGAGCTGCACATGGCTGGCAATTACTGCGACTACCAGCACCTTCTCGAGGACCCGACGGCCATCAGCGCCGAACTGGCCCAAGATATCGAACGATTCGGCGATCTCACCGGCAAAGATGTTATCCACCTGCAGTGCCACGTCGGAACGGACACAATCGGCTTTGCGCGCCGCGGGGCCTCGCGTGTCATCGGCCTCGACCTGTCCGAGGCCTCACTTGCCCACGCACGCAACATCGCCGACCGCGCGGGCGCTCACGTCGAGTTCGTTCACGCGAACGTGTACGACGCGCGCGAAGCAGTCTCCGGCGACTTCGATCTGGTGTACACCTCGATCGGGGTCCTGTGCTGGCTGCCCGATATCGCCCGGTGGGCGCAAGTCATCGCTTCCCTACTCAAGCCGGGCGGCACCTTCTTCATCCGCGATGACCACCCGATGTTCATGACAATCGGGGAGGATATTTCCGACGGGCTAAAGATTGAGGCACCCTACTTCGAGCAGGATGCTCCGATGACGTGGGATGACGATTCAAGCTACGTAGATTCCCCCGGTGCGCCGCGGATTACTCACACAACAAACCACCAGTGGAATCACTCCCTTGGCCAGATCGTCACCGCTCTCATCAACGCAGGGCTAGTGATCGATGAACTCGAAGAGACCCCACGCGCTGCGTGGTGCCCGTGGCCCGAACTCATGGAACAAGATTCCGCTGGAGGCTGGCACCTTCGCGAGCATCCCGAACGTCTGCCCCTTCAGTTTGCGATCACCGCACACAAAAACTGACAGTGCGCGCAGCGGTCTTAGACTTGTGAGGGCCAGACAAGGTAGGGAACACTCACACCAGCGCGTGAGTATGGCGTGACCGTGCACCGACCATGTCGATAGCGGCTCCACGCGCACTAGCGAGGCCTACCCTGCTTGGCGGGGTAGGCCTCGTTCCACGACAGCGATGTTATAGTCATCACGAGCCAATGAAGCCCTATGAAGAAAGCTGCTCATGGACAGAGTCGCACGCATCGCCGCACCCCTCTTCTTCATCGCCATGGTCTACGCAGGGTGGCGTTTCGACCTCAACCTCCCCGTCCAGCCGCTGCTCTCGCCAGGCCCGTGGATCGTCGCACTGCTGATCGCGACCTACTTCAGCGCACTGACAGTGCTCCACTCTCAAGACAAGGTCGCTCCACGCGTACTCGCTTTTTGGGGACTCATCATCAAGCTTGCTCTCCTCCCCATTTTCCTCATCATGCTCATTCTCACGATCATCGTTCCGCTAGATAGCTCCAACGGCAACGTCAGCGGCCTTCTGATGGTTTTCCTCATTCTTCCTCTGGACGCGGGAGTCTACTGCTTGATGCTCGTGTCATCCTTCCATGGATTTGCTGCAACAAAACGCCTACTGGCCGAACAGACAACCCCATCAGCAACAGTAAAAAGACTCAGGAAGATGCACGCTGTTCCCATCGCGGACCTTGTCGCGGCTATCTGGCTGTACATGCTTCTGCGTCGACTCGATAGCGCGAGGTGCGGGGGTACGCCTCCCCAACATTCCACCTGCATACAATAACGAAATGACCGAAACGAATAGCCAAGCACAGTGGTTTTCCGACAATGAGCGCAACTGGGACGACCGCGCCGAGCTGCACATGACTGGCAACTACTACGACTACCAGCACCTTCTCGAGGACCCGACCGCCATAAGCGCCGAACTCGCCCAAGATATCGAACGATTCGGCGACCTCACCGGCAAAGAAGTCATCCACCTACAGTGCCACGTCGGAACCGACACGATCGGGTTTGCGCGCCGCGGGGCCTCGCGCATCATTGGCCTCGATCTGTCCGAGGCCTCGCTTGCTCACGCGCGCAGCATCGCCCAGCGCGCGGGCGCTGACATCGAGTTCGTTCACGCGAACGTGTACGACGCGCGCGAAGCAGTGTCCGGCACCTTCGATCTGGTGTACACCTCGATCGGTGTCCTGTGTTGGCTGCCCGATATCGCCCAGTGGGCGCGAGTCGTCGCTTCCCTACTCAAACCCGGCGGCACCTTCTTCATCCGCGACGACCACCCAATGTTCATGACAATCGGGGAGGATATTTCCGACGGGCTCAAGATCGAGCAGCCCTACTTCGAGCAGGATGCTCCGATGACGTGGGATGACGATTCAAGCTACGTGGACTCTCCCGGTGCGCCGCGTATTACTCACACGACAAACCACCAATGGAATCATTCCCTTGGCCAGATTGTCACAGCTCTCATTAACGCGGGGCTAGTAATCGATGAGCTTGAGGAAACCCCACGCGCTGCATGGTGCCCGTGGCCCGAACTCATGGAACAAGATTCCACCGGAGCCTGGCATCTTCGCGAACACCCCGAACGCCTACCCCTTCAGTTTGCGATCACCGCACACAAAAACTGAGGGCGCGCAGAGCTGTATCCCGGAGGAGTTTCCCTACCGGGCGCACACCCAACACCTCACCGATTCTCTTCGACAACCTCGCGGTAGCTAGCAGTATCGGTATAAACCTCGTCCTTCAGCGGGTTCAAGTGCTGAGCGCGAATCCGAGCAAACTGGTACAGAGCAAGCGCGACATTCGACGCCAAAGCCACCGCACTCACAACAAAGAATGCCGTCGGATTGTGAGTTGTCGGTATCTCCCCAAAGGTATAGAACTGCGGACAAGCCATAGCGAACATCGCATACAGTCCCAAGGTCTGTGCTCGATGCTGAAGCCACGCGCCTCGTTTCGTGAAGAAAGTCGGGACAGTACAGGCGATCAACAGAGCCAGCCCCGTGTACGTCGAGTGGTCCGACATGCAGTTGTAGGTGTAGGCAAAATTCCACAGATCGTAGGCGATGATCCACATCCACAACATGTCAGGCCAGATCATGTCGCGGGACCTGTCCTTTGAAATGAAGATGCCGAACCACCCGCAAATCGTCACAATATTCAAGACCCCGGCAACGGCGTTCATGATGTTCCACGGCCCAGATATCATCCACTGGTGGTCAACGACCGCGCCATCCCACAGACCATAGGTGTACATCTGCACGTCACGCACCACGGCCTCGGCAATGTTGATCGCAAGGATCAAGGGCGGAAAGCACAAGGCCCAACGCTTCTCGTAAAGGTGATGCACTCCCCCATCACTACCGCGCCACGTGACGTATCGCAGTGCCATAAAACCGACACACCCGGCGAGCGCAGAATAGGTTTTCGCCCAGTTAAACCAGTTCCCAGTCCCATAGCTGTTACCGGGAGCGGCGGTATAGGGCCAGACAAAAACCGTCAATACGATGGGCGCGATGATGAAGAGCGCAACGCCGCCCCACGCGCTCGTGCGTCCCAATTCATTGAAGGCCATGAGGGCGAAAACGACAAAAAGCCAGATTGCCCAAACTTTCAGATCACTTGCCTGGTACAAGATACCCATGGAATCCTCCTTGATTCCCAAGGCCGACGCTCACTTGGGCGCGACCATTGTGCACACGCGGCCCTTCTCGTCCCACGCGGCCTCGTAACCAAATTCTTCAAGGTTCGACAGTGCCGCTTCGCGCACATCTTCAGGAACGTCAATGTTCTCGAGATAGACGCTGCGGAAGCGCGGGCTGTCGATGTAAAGCTCACCCTTGAAGGGGTTACGTTTCTTCACGATGATCGTGTAGGCCTGATAGGCGAAGACACCAATGTTGAACAGGAGCGCAATAACTGAAATCGTCATATGCGCTTCAGGACGGTTCGTTGAATGCACGATGAAGCTCGGGTGCAAGAAGAACCAGGGGGTAGTCATCGTGACGATCATGTTAACCGCAAGAGTACGGACGCGGTGTTGGGCGTAGGCACCGCGTTTGATGAAGAACGCGGGGATCGTGCACGCCGCAAGAAGAACAAGGCCGCAGTACATTGAGCGGTCGGAAACACTGTTGTAGGTGTAAGCGAAGTTCCACAGGTCATAGCCGATGATCCAGAACCACAGTTGGTCGGGCCAGATAAAGTCTTTCTTCTTGCCGCGGCTCACGATGATTCCGAAGAAACCACAGATACAGACCGCGTTGAGAATGCCGGCAATGCCGTTGATGACGTTCCACGGGCCGCCAACAACCATGTAACCATCAACGACTCCGTTGACACCGGTCAATTGGAAGTCGCGTACGCAGGCTTCAAGGATGTTGATGGCGAAGACGGCGGGCGGAATACAAACAATGTACTTCTTTTGAAAAGACGGGAAATAGACAATGAACCATCCCAGGATTGCACCCGCAAGGCATGAGTAGGTTTTCACCCATTGGAACCAAGTGCCCGCACCGGTTCCGGCGACGGCAGTGTGAGTCCAGACAAAGATCGTCAGGATGATGGGCAGGGCAATGAACATCGCGCCGCCAATCCATTTGTTGAGGCGCGATAATTCGTTCATGCCGATGAGAAATACGAGGTAGAGCAGGACGCTTACCCATGCTGTTGCTGAAAGCGGCTCGTAAAAGAACACGACAAATCCTCTCTGCGCGTTTTCGCGAACACAACGAGGGAAGGTGCACGATATGCGGTGACGCCTTCGTCGACATGGTTCGTGCTTTGATGGGTATTTTAGCAAGAAAAACAGACCTAAGTGTGAGTTTGGACACTCACCCACCCATATGTGCCGACACGGCGCCTTTCTTTAGGGTTCCTCGCACCATGATGCAGTGGCCGAAGAACATCTGATCATCGTCAAAATAGGCGGTGAATGAGCCGCCTGCACTCATTGAAATGCTGCTGAGCTCAATTCGCTGAGCAAAGCTCTCTTCTGTAATTTCTGGAGCCCCGTCGTCACCAGATTCCTGCCAATCGCGAGCGCTCGCGGTCAACGAATGCGCCGCGCAGTCACGCATGTCGCGGTCCCATTGTTCTTGGCTTACGAGCAGGCTCTTCATCGCTTTTCTGGCTTTTGTCCAACTCGCCTTTTGAGCGGGATTAACCTCCAGCGAAATGTCGATTGACGCGCCGCGCCATTGAGCTTTCCCCTCAAAGATCCCCACGGTTTTATCTAGGGTTAGCTCTCCTAGGACCTCGTCATTCAAGATGATTGGCCTGCAGTATTCAGCCAGAATCTCTTCCAACTCTGGACGCGGCGGGTTCTCTTCACAAACCTCGACAACTCGAAACTGATTCTGCGAGGAAGCAGTAACAAGCTCGGGTACTTCTTCGGGGATCTTCTTGCGTACCCTCACGCGATAAATCGTCCACTCTTTAAAGCGAGAAAATACATTTCCCGCATCATGGTCCTCATCAGTGGCGGGATAGACTAAGCGCCCTTCATCTGGGGACAAGATACCGGTCTCACACTCCACGTGCGCGAGAAAATCGACGGAGACTTCCCAAAATCCATTCCTCTTGTTGGCTCCTTGTCCCTCAGCAAGGACAACAAGAATCTCGCGTTCGTCATCCTCGAAAGTGCACTCCCATTCCGCTTGTGTCATGCGGTTTTTCGCACGCATGTACTCAAGTAAATTCATGAGGGTTCCTTCCCTAAAAAACACTTCCACCTGAAAGAGAATTCACGCGAGAACTCAGCGGACTGAGCCTACAACTTCAGCCCACACACAATCCACAGGTACCGTAATTTCACCGTTCAAACCACTACAGTCTGACTAGAATGGAGTCCCTAACTGAAAACCTGCAGGGAACGCCATCAAAGGAGATGGATGATGACGGGGACAGAAAATCACAAGAGACAAAAACTCGTTCCGATACACGACCAGATATTCCGTCTTGAATCAGAAGGTATTCGTTTCGACCTTCACGGGAAAAGAGATGCTGAGCATTACCTCAGCACTAAGTGCGATTTCTTTAGAATCCTTTCATACCGCACTATTTTCACCGGATCTGCCACAGAGGATTCGCAGTTCGACAAACCAGACTTCGCTCAACTTAGGTTGCTGGCCTCCATCGATCAACGTTTACGTCACGCATTGCTCGGGATGACACTGGATCTTGAACACATTTCCAAGGTCCTAACCCTCCAGAAAATGGAGAAATATGAGGGAAACGAATATGCAATCGTTACGTCTTTTCTTAAGACACAAGATCCCTACTTCTACCGACGCATCGACCAAGAAATCCAACGCAGCCTGAAGAGTCCGTATAACAGCTGGATTAACGATCATTATCACGACGCTCTCCCAGTCTGGGCATTCCTGGAACTCATCTCTTTTGGAACACTCAGAAGCTTTGTGCATTTCTGCGCAAGTCAATGGGACGATAAACAGCTCAGAAATCTCCACTACGATCTTAAGCGTGTAAATTCACTGCGAAATGCCGCCGCTCACGGCTCATGCATTATTAACAGCATTGTGAGAAAGCAGAATGAATTCCAGCGGCGGCCATCTTCAACTATCAACCGGTTACTCGCAGAAACAGGAATTTCAAAAGCCCGACGGCGGCATTGGATGAAGAACCCCGTATTACAAGAGATCGTGACCGTGATTCTTCTCCATAATTTGCTCATTAGTGAAGGAAACTCTCGCTCCCGCGCAACCACCGAACTTCAAGCTGTATTTGATGACGTGAGTGCCAACTCCGACTTAATCAACACGAAAGACGCTGCACCTTCGTTTCTTGCCGCGTTGAGTTTTCTCAGGGAATTGACAGAGAGAGTCGGCCTGTTAGACTAGCAGACAGATAGCAAACCTTATGGTTTAGGGAGCGGGTCCGTGTTGGCGGATTCGCTCCTATTTTTATTCCCAGCTCAAAGGCCCGGGAGCAGGGTTAATGCCCGGAAACTGTGCATGACGGACGGTTCTACGGTTTTCGCTCGCCCACAACGGTTTTAGCTCACTCATTCCTGGTTTACCTCACTCACCTACCGCCTTAAAACGGCAATAGGCCAGGAATGAGTGAGCTAAACCAGGATTGTGAGGCAGAGGGAAGGGGGAGGGGGCGGTGTAAACCCTGCGAAATCACGACGCTGAACGAAATAGACTCCACCGCCAAGCATCGTAATGAGTTCGTGGCCTGGCTGCTCGGTCGTCGCCGTCAGGAGGATTTGCCTGGCGGGGGACGTTCGTTTCGCAGGCGTTGTTGCAGTTATGGCCCTTCGCCCGATCACGTGCTGGGCTGGTACGCGGCCAGGAGAAAGAATTCCCGAGCCTGGAGCGCCCTCATGCGCCGGATCGCACCGCCAGCTTTAAGCGCGGTGGGGATGGGAGCCCGCCCCGCAACGCTCCCACCCCCACACACCTCCTCACCGGTTCTTGAACACCGAGTCGAAGGCCGCTGCCGGCAGATCATAGGTATGCGCCCGTGCGTAAGCGAGTGCCAGCGGCGCACCCGTCATGCGGTCCATTCCTGCATCCTCCCACTCAACGGAGATCGGTCCCGCGTATCCGATCGCATTCAGTGTCCGGAAGTACGCCTCGAAGTCAGCATCCCCCAGTCCCGCTGACACGAATCCCCATCCCCTCCGGGGATCGCCCCACGGCAAATGCGACGACAATCTGCCGTTGCGCCCATCGAAGTGGGTGCGTGTGTCCTTGCAGTGCACGTGGTAGATCCTGTCCGCGAAGTCAGCGAGGAATACTGCAGGATCAAGGCCTTGCCAGATCATGTGCGACGGATCCCAGTTGATTCCAAAGCCTTCACGGTGACCAATCGCATCAAGCACGCGCGAGGTTGTCCAGTAGTCGTAGGCAATCTCCGAAGGATGTACCTCCAACGCGAACTTCACACCCTCAGCCTCGAAGGCATCGATGATCGGATTCCATCGATCCGCGAAATCCTGATAACCATCGTCAATGACTGAGGCGTCGACCGGTGGATACATTGCAACATATGGCCAGATACGCGAACCTGTAAAACCGGTAACAACGGAGGCGCCAACACGCGCGGCAGCCACTGCGGTCACCTTCATCTCATCAGCCGCGCGCTGGCGAACCCCTTCGGGATCACCATCACCCCATGTTCGTGCCGACAGCAAACCGCGATGCCGGAAATCGATCGGATCATCACATACGCACTGTCCAGTTGAATGATTGGAAATCGCGTAGAGACTGAGACCGAACTCTTCCAACGTGTCCTTGAAAGACTTCACATACGCATCATCCTCAGCGGCTCGCCACACATCGAGGTGATCTCCGGCTGCAGCAACCTCCAGCCCGTCATATCCCCACTCAGACGCCAGACAGCACACTTCCCGGAACGGCAGATCAACCCACTGGCCTGTAAACAGCGTGATCATTCGAGACATCGTCATTCTCCTTCTTGTCGTACCCCAGTCGGCTCTCAGGCCAGCTCCGGGTGGACGACCTCGCCTGTTAGATCTGACTGTTCGATCGCCTCGAGAATCCGCAGACAACGGATTACCGATTCATTCGTGATCACCGGCTCTTGCTCACCGCGGGAAGCTGCGAGCGCGTTTCGATAGAACTCCATGACATCGGTATGCACCTTAGGTAGCGGCAGCTTCTCCACAGGCGGCGTCGTCGAGGCCATCGCCGCATAATCCATGATTCGGGGAGCCATCGTCTTCGTCAGGCCGACGCCCGCCTGGATCGGCGTCGCATCGTCCTCTGGCGCACCCGTACGACGAATCATGTAGCCATTCATCTCCCAGTCTTCAATGACGGCCGTGCCCGTCGCGGACTGGACGTAGAACTTGGGCAGCGTGATGTAGGCATTAGTCGACACATCGACGAGGGCGCGCAGCCCATTGGCAAAAGTCAGATACGCCTTGAAGCCATCATCCACCTCATGCCCAGCCACAAAGGAACGCGTCGCATAGACGGAGGTGACAGGCGACTCCACCATCAGCAGGAGACGATCGACCGTATGCACACCCCAGTCCAAGATCATGCCACCGCCCTTTTCGGGCTTCTGGCGCCAGTCTCCGGGGATACCTCGCGATCCATGGATCCTCTGCTCGATGTATGTTAGAGGGCCGATCAGTTCCTCGTTATAGATCTTCTTGATCACAGCGAAGTCAGGGTCCCACCGGCGATTCTGATGAACCATGAAGAGCTTACCTGTTGCTCGTGAAACACTCGCAACATCTTCCATCTCTGCCGAGGACATCATCGCAGGCTTCTCACACAGCACATGCTTGCCGGCACGCATAGCATCAACCGCATAGTCGTGATGTGAGTCATTGGGAGTACAGATGAAAATGAAGGAGATATCCGAGTCAGCCAGAACCTCCTCGAAACTTGAATAGACGTGGAGCCCTTCCGCCTCTGCATCCTCGTTGGCACGCGGATCAATATCGTAGATTCCCTTCACCTCCGCACCACCGATCTGGGCAAGGTTCTTGGTGTGATAGACCCCCTGCGTCCCGTATCCCACAATTGCGAACGTATCAGTCATCGGTGACCTCCTAGTTTCTTTGTCTTTCCGCGCTAACGAGTCCACGATCAGCACTCGCTCCCCCACTGCGTCTGCCTCGACGCGGACGGATGAGGCGGCGATGCCCCAACGATAGAAGCATGACGGCAGCGGCAGGAGGCGCCAACAGACCACTTTTGCATTCTTCATGCAAAAGTGGGGTTATGATCCCAGAAGCTGCGTGATCTCCTCGCATAGAGTTCAACGTGCCGGTGACACACCCGGCAGCGTGGGAGACACAATCTATAGCCAATGAAACAGAATGAATCCACATGCTCATTGGCAATGATCAAAGGGCCACGCTCTCAGCTCCAACGAAGGAGAGAGCAAACACATGACATCAATTAAACGAGGAGTTTCCCTATACAGCCTTCAAGACGCGTACGGGCGAGGTGGCCTTGGGCTCGAAGGAACGATCGCAGCCGTCGAACAGATGGGGACTCAGGGTATCGAATTCCTCTCCGATCAAATGCTCACAGGCGCGCAAAATGCTAGCGAGAATACGCTGCGCGAGTGGGATGCGATCATCGAGCGACACCCTCTGGATCTAGTTTCCAACGACATTTTCGTGAATTCCACCCTGTATCGGAACCGCACGCTCACTCTTGAAGAACAAGCTGAGCTCCTATCCTCGGATCTACGTCTCGCAAACCGCCTCGGTTTTCGACTCGTCCGAGTCGTCTCCCGCACCGATCCGCGTCTCATCAAAATGACGGTAGACCTCGCCGAGAAGCTCGACGTCACTATGGCTGTGGAGATCCACGCCGGAATGAGCTTCGATCATCCACTGACCGCGGGGTGGATCAACGAGATGAAGCGAATCGGTAGCGACCATCTGGGCATCGTCGTGGACTTCGGCATTTTCTGCCAGCGTCATCCCCGTGTTTCCGCAAATTACTTCCGTGATCTAGGTGTAAACCAAGATGTTATTGCCTATATCGACGACATCTTCGCTTCAGGAACTGATCCCAAGCACGCCTTCAAGGCAACTTCCACAGAAGAAAAAGACTCCTACGAGTTCCCAGAAGAACTCACACGTCTCTTCCATAATCCGTTGGATCAGTTCTACGCCATGATGAGCTCAGGCTACGAGAACACGTGTCTGGATGTACTCGACGAGTACAAGCCCTACATCAAGAGCTTCCACGCGAAGTTCTGGGAGATGACCGATGATGGTGAGGAATACTCCATCGACTATCACAGGATCTTCGATCGCCTCCGCACAATCGGTTGGAGCGGATACGTATGTTCCGAGTATGAAGGCCAGCGATTCGTGAGCCCTGGGGAGCCCATTCACGACATTGATCAAGTAAGCGCACACCAGCGCTTTCTATCTGAACTCATCGAGGAAGGAAAGTGACATGTTCGACGGGTATATCCTCACCGACAATTCTGTGTGTAACATTCTCGCCGACGACACGTTGACAACAAACGCAGATTCCACTTCCATTGGTTTCCAGATGCGCACACGGATCCCCTATTACCGGGGAGTTCCGCTTTCAATGGTCCATGACGTTGTCGTCGAGGTCGATGGCAAGAGGGTCGATCCCTCCTCCATCCGCTTCAGTGCCGATGCTGGCGCTCATTGGTTCACCCTTGAAGAGATGTGGACCGTTGCCTCGATGCGGTGGGAGTACGCCGACGAAGCACTCGTACGTGTCATGCGCCCGGGCGGCCTTTCATCAGGGACACACGACATCAAACTCGAGGTCGCAATCCGCGTCGCATACATTCCTGTCCCATTCGGCGGGACCATGACACGCACCATCACCATCAGCTAGGTCTGTTTCCCACCGATACCAGCCCGGGCCTCGTCGTTTTCGTCGACGAGGCCCGGGCTGTTTCTAAATCACATATCAACTGAGGAGCCTTTGGAACAACGTTGAATCTCCCTCTAGCCCCAGCCGACCCGAAACGTGCGCAGGAGTTAGTAGCGATGAGACGAGGAGCTGCGAGGCTCCAACTAAACGATCCAGCTGATCACGGCTCCCCATCCGCACACTCAGGCGCGCAGAGGTCGTTCGTAGTACCTTGCGTCGGATCGCCTGATCAACGATCGACGCGAAAAGTTGTCCCGACGCAGTAACCGCCCCTCCAATCACTATCTCGCCCGGGTTGTACGTTGCGACCAGCACTGCAAGCACTGAGGCGAGTCGAATCCCCGCATCAGCTGCCATCTTGGTACACGTCACGTCACCTGCCGCAATCCCCGCAAAGACATCCTCCATGAATATCGATCCCGAACGAGCGTGTGCCTCGGATAGAAACGGTGATCGCATCCACACTTCGGGATTGCGAGCAGAATGTTCAAAGGCCGCGCCTGAGACAAAGGTCTCCAAGCACCCACGACGACCACAACGACATTTGTCACCGCCTTTTTCGATCTGAATATGTGCAACCTCTCCTGACGCACCAATCGTTCCGCGATGCAGCTTGCCACCCGAAACAATACCCAGCCCAATTCCAAGAGAAAAACGCACATACAGAAGATCACGCGGCGCACCGGGACGAAGAGATGCACAGTACGCCATCGCATCAACTTCATCCTCGATCCATACGGGCACCCTCATTCTTGAAGCAAAGAATTCTTTGATCGGAAAAGCAGTCCACATATCTTTTTCCCCGGTTGTTAGCGACACAGGGTTGTATATCCTTCCAGCAACGTCAACTGGCATCGGAACCGTGATGCTTAGCCCCCATATAGGCTGCACGGATTTAGTCCGACGTTGCAACACTTCGAGGTGCTGGATCAGCTTGTCGCACACCTCCTGAGGACTCATCGGAGGTTGGGACGAGTGTAGATCTCCTGCTTCAGGACCAAAGAGACCTACACCAACCGTCTCCCGATGCAGCACAGTCCCATCCAACGATGTCAGAGCAACAGTCGTGGTACGGATCGATATGTTCGCCACCAGCACCGTGCCTGACTCCTGATTGAAGCGCCACACCACAGGCGCCCGTCCACCTGTCGATAGTGCGCGCCCCGCGGGCACAACCAAGTGTGCATCTCGCAGAATCCCTAGCCTCGCCTCGAGCGCATTTCGTCCAATCGATAAGCGTCGCTCCAAGTCGAGCCTCGTCATCCCCTCGTTGGAATCACGAAGTACTCGGAGAATGTCACACAGTTGTTTGAGGTAGAGCGTAGTTGGCGCCCCTTCGTGTTCATCAACCTCTCGAGAAGCCTTATTTGTATGCCTGGTCATATTTGATAGTCTGTCACAGATCACACTCAGGTCTGCTGTTCATATGCCATCAGCATCCAACTTCTGTCCGGGACAAACAAAAGTTACGCGTTCACACTTTCGGCGATGCCGCCAGGTGGCCTTGACTAGCATCCAAGCGAGCGGGCACAGGCGCCCATGCTCGTTCACAGAAAGGCCTGTGATGGCACACCTAGCTATGAAGACCAAACCTAAAACCGAAGTATCCCTCGGTTCGAAGATTGCCTACTCTTTCGGCGAGTTCGGTTCCCAATTCGTATGGACCACCGTCGGCTCATACCTCCTGATTTTCTATACAGACGTCGCACTGATTGCACCTGTCGCCGCAGGAAATATCATGCTGATCGCTCGTGTCCTTGACGGCATTCAGGACCTAGGGTTCGGATACCTAGCGGAACGCACTAAGTCCCGCTGGGGACGCTTCCGCCCGTACATCTTGTTCGGGACACCATTTATGTGCTTCTGCCTGATCATCGCGTTTGTCTCCCCCTCCACCGGAAACGCCGGAAAGATCTGGTATGCCGGGATTACTTACGTCCTCCTCTGCTTCGTCTATACCGTCGTAAACATGTCTTACGGCGCTTTGGCGGGCGTTATGACCCACAGCTCCGACGAACGCCTCACCCTCAATTGGATCCGCTTTATCGGCTCGGGACTGAGCCAGATCCTTCTCAGCGCCATCACAATGCCTCTGATCCTATTCTTCTCCGGTGTGGGCGACGGCAAGACCTACAATCAAAGCGGTTTCCTTTGGACCATGGTCGTCTTCGCAATCGTTGCCCTGCCAATGTTCCTCATTACGGGCGCAAAGACTAAAGAAGTTATTACCCTGACTCCCGAGCAGACCAAGGTGCCCTTCGGACGAACTGTGAAGGCAGTGTTCGGAAATAAGCCCCTCATGTGTGTCTTCGCCATGCTCCTGATCAACCTCATTGGTCTTTTTGGACGTATCGGCCTACTCGCCTTCTACGTCATCAACAACATGGGTGCCCCCTCGAAGGTTGCTGCGGTATTCGGAGTCTACTCCCTATGCAACACTGCCGGGCAGTTCATCTTTCCAAAGTTTGCCTCGTTCATTGGCAAAGCGCGCATGCTCCTTATCTCGCTCGGCCTTTCGTCCATTACCCTCTTCGCAATCTACTTCGCAGATCCCTCAAACTTTACGCTCATCATCCTCCTCACCGGCGTCTACGGTCTCGCTGGCTACGCCGCTCCGATCGCACTGTCAATGATTCCCGACTCAGTGGACTACTACGAGTGGAAGTACGGGATCCGCGCGGACGGAACAAGTTACGCAACCGTATCTCTCTCCACCAAAATCGCCTCCGCAGTTGGCGGTGCAGTTGGCTTGTACATCATCGGATGGTTCGGATACAACGGCGCTTCCGAGGTTGGACAGAGCGCTCAGGCACTTCAGGGAATCAACATCGCCACGAATCTCGTTCCCGCCATTTTGGCCCTAGTCGCCATGATCCCTCTCTTCTTCTACAAGCTCGACACTAAGACGATGGATCGCATCGAGGAAGAACTTGAAGCACGCCGCGCCATGGAGGTCGATGAATAGAACGTACCCTGAGCGATGAGGGTAAGCGCTTTCGATCACCCCATATCACGCTCGTTCATTTCGTAGATAACGACGCGAACACGGCGAATTCCCAGGGCCGTGTTCGCGGCGTTCACGTTAGCGACCAAGCACAGCAGTCCGATACGAGTACTCCGATCCATCGGTCACCACCGACAACGGAAGCGCTCCGGGACTTCTGTTTCCAAAAAACAAAAGTTAAGTTTCCCCTTTTCTAACGCACCACTGGTCGATGCCAGACTAAAGACATGAGGCCAGCGGGCCCATGATCGACCGACGGAGGTCGATCCCTCACAACCCTGACTGGGTTCTTTTCACTACGAACTACGGGAGTTCATCATGACTAACAAACTTCGCGTCGGCATCATTGGCCTGGGATTCATCGGCACTCAAAAACACCTAGTCGGTATGGCGCAGCACTCTGATCGCGCAGAGATCGTCGCATTCTGCGACTTCGAGGAAGAGCGTGCCGAAAATGCACGCACCCAGGCACGCCAAAACGGCTCCGCTTCTGAAGACGCCTACACGACCACAGATTACCGAGAGGTTGTCAACGACCCGAGCATCGACATCATCCACGTGTGCACATGGAACACGAACCACTGCGAGATCACATGTGCAGCACTCGAAGCCGGTAAACATGTCCTTGTCGAAAAGCCCATGGCCGTCACCGGTGCCGATGCACGAAAGATGGTCGACACAGCTCGGCGCACAGGCAAGAAGCTCTCCGTCGGCTTCCAGTACCGATTCCGTAAAGAAGCACAGTTCCTGCGCAAAGCTATCGACGAAGGGCGACTCGGCGAAATCTACGCTGCAAAGGCACATGCTATCCGCCGTCGCGGAGTACCGATCTGGGGTGTGTTCACCGACAAGGAGAAGCAGGGAGGTGGCCCCCTCATCGACCTGGGAGGACATGCTATTGATCAGGCTCTCTGGTTCATGGGCAATTACGACATCGCTTCGGTAACCGGCGTCGTCAACTACAAGCTTGGTGACAAGCCCGAAGGAAACATGGCCGGTCCATGGGACCCCGACACTTACACCGTGGAAGATTCTGCATTCGGTTTTGTCACGTTCAAGAACGGCGCTTCTCTCTTCGTCGAAGCCTCCTGGGCCCTTAACGTTCAGGATTCTCGGGAAGGTTGTGTCACCCTCTGCGGAACCGAAGGAGGTGCAGACACTATCCAGGGTGCCGGATCTGACCTTATTGTCACCCTCAACAACGTGCAGGGTGGAGAACTCGTTAAAACCCGTCCCGAAGAAGGTGCCGCCTACTTTGGTGCAGGCGGAGGCGCCATGAGCGGTTTTGAATACATGGGTGGCCTCGAAGCAGGCGCCTGGCTCGACGCAATCATCGATGATACCGAACCCTACGTCACCGCCGAACAGGCCTGCGTTGTCACCGAAATCCTCGACGCAATCTACACCTCTGCCCGCACCGGACAGCCTGTGGTGTTCGACTGAGGCTCTTATACGAGGCCGGGGTTCCAGGGAAGCACTCCCTGTCGTTCCACCCAGGCGCGCCCCGGCCTCGTACCAATACGAACCGGCAAAAGAGTGAGTACATCATGACCATAAAACGAGGTGTAAGCCTCTACTCCTACCAAGACGAATACGTCCGCGGAATACTAGACCTCGAAGGCTGTATCGCCGCCGCTGCCGCTCAGGGCGCATTCGGCATCGAAACCCTCGCCGAGCAGATGATGCCGGGATACCCATTCCCCGGTGCACCCGATTTACCTGATTCCTTCTACGACAAGTGGCACGACCTCATGTCCCAATACGGGACGACCCCCACGGTTCACGACATGTTCCTGGACACCAAGCGCTATACTTCACGCCCCCTCAACCACGACGAAATGGTCGAATCTCTCCAGCGCGACATCCGGCATACCGCGAAGCTTGGGGCACAGGGCATCCGTGTCATCGTAAATACCCCGCCCGAGGTCGTCGAGGCCGCTGCTCCCTACGCTCGCGACCACGGAGTATGGATGGGAATCGAGATCCACTCGCCTTTCTCATTCGATGACGAGTGGATCCTCCGACACCTCGACGTCGCCAATCGTGTAGGCACGGACACTGTAGGATGTGTCCCCGACCTCGGCATCTTCGTCCACCGACTTCCCCGTGTTCTCGTCGATCGTGCTTTGCGGGATGGAGCAGACCCACAGACAGCACAGGTTATCGTTGACACTTACAACGCGCATGGGGACGTCACCGGACTCTTTACTCAGCTTGAACGGAAGGGAACTGACCCACTCACGCTGGGGCTTGCCCGCAACGCAACTTTTATGATCGGTGCCGATCCGCACTGCCTCGTGGAACACGCTGAGTTCATCAAGCACATCCACGCAAAGTTCTACGAAATGGTGCCTGCAGAAGGCTCTGACTTCTGGCATGAGTATTCCATTCCCTATCACCTCATCATTCCAGCCCTCATTGATGCCGGCTACGAAGGGTACCTCTCGAGCGAATACGAAGGTAACCGTCATATCGAAGACGCACACACCGTCGATTCAGTTTCACAGGTGCAAGAACATCAACGGATGCTCGCTGCACTCCTCGATACGTCGACGCGCGCACCGATGGTCACTCGAACCCTCTCAGACTGAAGGAGGAAGGCATGTTCAACGATCTGATCATCCGTGATGGTTCCATCCAGACCATTACGAATCACAACACAGATGGCACGAGCACACGAATGGGGTTCTCATTCGAAAGTCATATCGCTTACTACCGCGGACTCGGACTATCCATGGTAGAAACACCGCAGATCTGGCTCGACGACCAGCCCATCAGTCAGGAAAACCTTTTGTTCACCTACAGAGGGGTCACTCGAAGCTTCCCTGAGCTCGCAGACGTCACTGATATTCGATGGGAATTAGGCGAGTATGCATCAATAACTGTTGTAGCTCCCGAAATCACTCCCGGAGAGCACAAGATACGCGTCAATCAGAGACTGCGCGTATCTTATCTCCCCATCCTCTCCGAGTCCGCCTTCGAGCGCATGATCACCATTTACTAATCTTCAAGGGAATGTAACAATGCCTACCAAATTTATGAAGCTCGGCTTTGACGAACAAGTGCTTCGAGACTGCTCTAGCACCGACATGGGGTACGACATTACAGTCGGCCTCAACTACTATCGGGGAACACCTTTATCTGCGGTGGAGCATCTCGAACTCGCAGTTGATGGACAGAGCGTCCCTGCTACCTCAATCCTGCTCGAAATTCACGGAAAGTACCTTCGCCTCGACCAAGTTCCCTTGGCGTTCACTGAGTATTGGGGCGTTCGCGAACCGATTAAACTCCACGTTTTCGGACGTCATCTATCCCCAGGACGACACAGGATCGATCTCACGCTACATGCACGTGTCGTATACATGGAATTCGCTCCGGGGATTTTTGGCCAATTCGATGGTTCTTCCTCGGCTACCTTCATCATCGCAGAAGATGGCTCTGGCAAACGCGAGGCCGTGCACGTTCTCAGCGAAGAGGAATCTTCCCAGTCCGCACCGACGCCGTGCGCAGAACACACGAATTGATTAAGGAAACAGATAATGGCCACTATCAAGGGAATTGAGCAAGCAGTCTCCGCTTACGGATATACACAGCAGTTCATCGAGCGAGCAGACTTTGATAACGCTGAGATTATTCGACACGTCGCCAACAAGGGGATCAACAAGATCGAACTTGTCGGCGCACAGGCCTTTGGCAACTATCCCACACCTGATGCGGTGGAGATCGATGCGGTCTTGCGAGCTTCAGATGAGTATGGTGTCGACATTTATTCCTACGGTGGATATGTTGACCTTGGACGAGTAACTGGGGCACGCATGAGTGAATCAGACATTCTTTCCGATATGCGTCTGGACATGATGACTGCTCGCGCCCTTGGCGCTCAGTCGCTTCGCGCCACGGGCTTCAGCCCGAACCTCGTACCTCGTGTAGCTGACCTGGCCGACCAGTACGGAATTACTGTCGGGTTTGAGATCCATGCTCCCCACACCCCGACCGACGAAGCAACAACAGGCTTTATGGAGGTAATTGATCGGTACGGCATCACATCCTTCGGCCTTGTCCCCGACTTTGGCATGTTCATCGAACGCCCCACTGAGATCGCAATCCAGCGATACATCGGACTCGGGGCTCGACGCGACTTACTCGACTACGTCATCGCGCATCGGTGGGACGGCTCAACTGAAGAAGAAATGTGTGAACGAGTTGCCGCCATGGGAGGTGGGCTAGGAGAAAAGGTCGCTATTTCCGAGTGGTTCGGTTACTTGTCATTCGCCCCAGCAGACATTGAGGGATTTGCAAACATGGTTCCCTATACGAAGTATGTCCACGGGAAGTTCTACCACATCGACATGGATTCCCATGGGAATTTATCCGAGCCCACGATCCCCTACGCCGCTGCTCTCAGGACCCTCATTCGGGGCGGATTTAAGGGCGTGCTCGTGAGCGAGTATGAAGGTCATGCATTCTATCTCGATGATGCGGATGAACAGATCGATCGGCATCTGGCGATGACGGCAGCGATCCTCACCAACAGCTAGTCAGCGACGCCGAGCGTCGCAGTCCGCATCTTAGGCGGCCAGGATCACAGGGTGGTCCTGGCCGCCCTGGCCAAAGTTTCCCTCACTATCACGCATCTCACCATCGCGTAGCATCTCATTAACGACTGCAGCCGTGGCACGCATAGCAGGTACGTTGAAATATCCGAACATAACTAACTCCTGTGAGTATTCATAGAAAAACTCGGCG